>Ga0172382_10004780_pt1 | contig 20555 bp, 14 predicted proteins | sample Leawel138RmetaG_FD_122245 | JGI IMG/M metagenome (GOLD analysis project Ga0172382, IMG submission 122245) | Leachate microbial communities from a municipal landfill in Southern Ontario, Canada - Leachate well 138R metaG | ecosystem: Engineered > Solid waste > Landfill > Unclassified | place... | reverse complement strand
TCCCGACAATCTGTTCTTCGGTGAAACGTGATTTACGCATCGTCTGTTCTCCTCGTTGCTTCGAACGTTACGAGAACAAACTCTCCTTTTGAATGGCCCAGTTCCTTGGGGGCAGGTCACCACAACGCCTTGTAGATCCGGCGCCCCTCGTCACGCGCCACCAGCCTGCCGAAATAATCGGCAAAGGCCGCCCGCTCGCCGGGCGCAATTGACTGGAATTCCCGCTCGTCGGCATAGGCGGCGTTGAATGCGATCCAGAGGAAGATGAAGCGGGCGTCATCGTCGTTCCCGCAGGCTTCGGAGCGTCCGATCCAGCTGATCGCGCGATGGGCGCGCAGGCCCATGGTTTCGGGAAAGCCATCGCGGATGGCGCGCTGCTTGGTTTTCAACGCTGCGTGATCGAGAATATCCTTCATTCACAATTCCCCTTTTTGGAAACCCGCTCATGGCAAGGCGTCAAAATCCGACCGCCGATACCCTTCAACCAAGGCCCGCAGCCCCTCCGGCGCGATCACCTCGACCTTGTCGCCCCATTGATAGAGATGCCAGGCCATTTCCAGCCACCCCGCCGCCGTGAACCGGACGATCAGGCCGCCGTCCTCCTGTGACTCCATCACCTGCGTGGGATGAAAGCGGAACTCAGCGGCGCGCTCGGCGGCATCCGGCGCGAAACGCCAGATCACGTCGCCGTATTGCGCAGGGTCCTGATAGACGCCGAATGCCTTGGCGGCATACTCCTCGAGGGCGAAGCCCGACGCGAAGGCAAAGCTTTCCTCCAGCACATCGGCGGCATGGATCCTGTCCATGCGAAAGTTCAGGATCGTTTCGCTGCGCGATGGTTGCCGCGCCACAAGGTAGCTCCGGTGTCCCAGCAGCAGACCGTGCGGCTCGATCACCCGGGGTGTGGCGTCAGCCGATCCGTAGGTAACGCGCAGCCGGAACGGACCTCGCAGCGCCTCCATGACTGCATCCGTCACGTCGGGACGCAGGGCGACGGTTGGACCGGGACGCATTACCTGGCCGAGACCGGCCAATACCGCCTCGGCATCGGCCTCAGACCTCGTTGCGTCACGGGGCGTCAGTCGCGCCAGCAGCCCATCACGCAGATCCTCAAGCGCGCGAGCATGGCGCAGTCGGGCCTGGTCGCGGGCGGAGCGGGCGGCGATTTCCAGCGCTTCGATAGTGGTTTCCTGTCGCGGCTGCAGCCGCTCGGGCGGAGGCGCATCCAGCCGCCAGTACCGTCGGCGATCCTCACCGTCCGTGGTCGTGACATTGGAGAATGCTGCGTCCAGCGCCTCGGTCATCCGTTGCGCCGTGCGGTGCGAGACGCCGAACTCGGTGCAGATATCCTCAAGGCTGACGCCGCCCCGGCGGGAAGCGGCCATCTGGGCGAGCCGGAGCAGATCCTGAGCCTTGGCGAAAGACATTTGACCTCTATGCCAGAAATTGACACCATCATAAGCTATTGATGAACTTGCGGTCTGTCGAGGCGATTCCCTCAGGATCGAGCGCCGCTAGTATTGGAGCAGTAATGAGGGACCTCGACGGCCGCATCTTCCTGAACACGCTGTGCGCGTTGCGAGTATTCAAGTCGAACGAAAAGGACGGTGTATGAACGAGAACGACTGGTTCGTGATGCGTCCGCAGAAGGCTCAAGCCTATGGCCGCCACGAGGCTGATGGCTTCTTGGTCCGCAAAGGGTCGATGGCGATGCGGGAAGGCTCCCCTCATGTGAAGCGGGATCGTGAGGAGCGTGGCCTTGGCGCAATTTCCAAGATCCCTCACACTCTGGCCACTGCCGCTGCGGTATCGTTGCTTCTGACTTCTGCAACCTTTGCGTCTGTTTCCGACGCCGTTCGCAGCCGCCTCTTCGAGGCCGGGTGGGGTGCGGCAGCCTTGGACGCGCTGCTGGAGATGCATGCGCCGGAGTTCGAAATCGACACGCGCTCGGGCTGGCTCCCGCAACGCCTTGAGGTCCTGGCGCGGCTTGGCCGTTATCCCGCAGCGCTACGGTTGGTCGAGGCTTTTCCGGACTATGTGGATCTGTTTGCGAATGCAGCCGAGCCAAATGCGCTGGCGCAGGTGATCGGCGATCTTGCAGCGGATCGGACGGATCAGGCACGACTGCTGAACCTGTTCATCGGGTGGCCGTCGCGCAGCGAGATCGGGCATCTGCACCAGGTACTGGAGCGACACGGATCGACCGTGATGGCCTTTGTCGACTCAGCGCACCTCTTCGCGGTCACTGAAACCCTCGTGCTAGCTCACGCCGAGCGGGCTCCGCAGTCATGGGCCGACTGGGTTGCGGCCGAACTTCGCAGGCCGATGCGGCCCGAGCGTCTCGATGAGACCCTCGTTGCGATCAGCACCCACGGGCCCGCGATCGCCCGCCTGATGGAAGCGAAGCCCGGGTTCGCTGCGGCATTCCCCGGGCACTGGTCAGATTTCCGGCAGCTGTTGGACGAGACCGCGTCGGAAGATGCGCGCGTGGAGATGCTCACGGGGCTGTTGTCGCACGAAGGCGTCTGGCTGACCCTCAGCGAACCCTTCGGCGCCGCGGCGTTGGCCCGGATTCATGCCGACTGGGTGCCGGAACTGCTGCTCGTGCTCTGGGGTACCGAGGGATGGGTGCAGCCCGTAGAAGCGTCCGGGGAACTGCTCGAACCCCGTGGGCCGATGCCCCCCGAGCGGAGGATATGGTTATTGACGGGGCTTGCAGCAGAGGAGGCGGAGAGGCGGTCTCTGGGCGAATGGGGTTTGATGCTCTCTGACGCCGATGCCTTCTGGGCGATCGCTCTTGATCCCCCGCGCGCGGACCTGCTTCACTGCGTTCTGATGCGCGCGACAGGAGAGTCCTCCTGGGATGGCACAACCGAATCCTTGGGCCGGCTCCATTCATCCTTGAACCGTCTGGCAGATTTGACCCCGCGTGGTTTGCGGCGGTACTGCCGTGCCGACGACCCGCTACTGGTTCGCGCACTGCCGGGTTATCTCGCCGTCAATGTCATACGCGATCTCTGGGAGGGGGCGCCCGTCGGGCCGCTCGATGTCGTGTCCACGGCGACTGAATTCTACCTTCTTCAGCGCTACGCCGCGCTGCTGGTCCGCGGCGCCCGTGGACTAAGCCCGGAAGCGCTCCGCCTCGCCCCGCGCATGTCATTGGATCATTTGCGTACCCAGCGCGTCGCGGTCGCATCAGGGGAGCGGCATGCCATCATTCCGAGGCCGATGTCCGGACGCGGACGTGCGTTTGTCCTTGTCGAGAGCGGATGGCTAGCCCCCATCCCGAGGCACATACTCCTTCGAGAGGGTGTTTTCCTAACGAGGGAGACACTTCAGAACCTCGCCGCCGAAGGGATCGCAGTCAGCGACTTCACGCAGCGGGTGATCCTGCACTTCCGCTGCGCCGGCACGGTTTCTGGGGAGGATCCGCGATGCCATTAGGACGCGCCTTGCTTGCCAACCTCTTCGTCGTTCTGATGCTCGGACTGGCCGCTCTGGCCACTGCAAGTGAGGCGCAGACGCTGAACAGGGCCAGTGCCGAGCTATTATCCGACACGGCAGCGGTCGGTCTGCGATCGCCCCGGCCGCTGGATATTCGGCGGTTCGAGGGTGCAGACATAGGAACGCTTCGTCGGCCGCCAAGCATCGACGAGCGCGCTCTAATGCGCTTCCTGCATCAGGCCGACGCGAACCTCGCCCGCGCCGTGGACGCAGCCGATCCGGCTCTTCGGCGTGCCACTCTGGAGGCGTTGGCCGGGGCACGTGCGATCGAACGAGCGATACCCGCGAACCCCCTGCGCCGTGCCGAAATCGTTGATCGGGGCGGGGTCGAGTTGTTGCGCGCGGCGGCCCGGCCGGTGGACGGCTTGGGCGATGCGCTGCTGCTCCTCGACGGCAGCATGCGGGCCGGGCGCCTGCCCGACAACGCACTGGCGCGGTTCGGTCGCGCGCTCGATGCACAGGGTGATGCCTTCGCCCGGGCATGGCGCACCCATATCGTTCCGAATTGGGAACTGGTCGTCGCTGGGGGGCTTGTGACGGCCTTACTGATCGAGCCGGAGCGGTTCATCGATGCGGCGGGTCGGTTTACTGCTCATGCGGTCGCCGCCTTCACCGATCTCGGTATCGAGGTCGGCGCCAGCGTCGCCGAGGGCATCTGGCAGGGCATCTGGCGCAGCATCCAGCGCCGGATAGAGTCCGGTACGGCCTGGACGCTCCTCGTACCTGTCGTGGCCCTTGCGGCCCTCGCGGCGGTGATCATCGCGCGGCGCCGCTCTGCGCGTCGCGGCCTGAACCGCAGGAAGGGTGGGAAGTCTACATGAGCGATTTCGACATCTCCGATCCACCTCGCTACCGCTTCGGCCTTTTCGGGCATCGCGCTTCGGGAAAATCCGTCTCGGTGGTCGCTCTCGGGGCTGCCAGGCGGCCCGAGACTGACGGAGCGTCCATCGTGTTCGTGAACGCGCTGCCGCCACAAGATGTAAAGGATCCGCAGGATGTACTCACCGTAGAGCAACTGGAAAATGCCTACGCCGAGGCACTTGCGGCACTCGAGCAGGGTCGGCTACCGGGGCAGACCAGCCCTGTTCACGGGAACCTGCGCTACGCTTTCGATTTGATTGTCCCGGTGGAGGAGGCGCCCGCAGGGCAGAGATCTCTCAGGCGCAGACTGGAGATTTCCGATCACGCCGGCGAACTGGTCAACCGACTGACGAAAGAGACCGAACGTGCGGCCTTGCTGCGCGCCTTCCTCGCCGAAAACGACGCACTGATCCTTTTGGCCGAGGCACCGCGGCCGAACGACGACCCCGCTGCGCGGCAAAAGGCGCTGGCCGATGTTACCGAGCTTACCTCGCGGCTGGCGGAGGTGCTCAAGGACCAGCCGTTCGACAGCTGGCGGTGCCGCAGTGCGGTGCTGCTCGTCACCAAATGGGACCGCATCGAGAACTTCGACGGTTTCCAGTATGAGGGTGAGAGTGCAACGGATTTCCTTCGCCGACTCGCAGCAGAGGAGGCGCGGCATGCCGAGCTGTTCGATGCCTGGCTGCAGAAGGCCGAGGCCGCCGAACACCGACGCTTGCTCGACGATCTGCGCCTGCGGTTCGGTGGAGAGGCGGTGCGCGCATATCCTGTGACCGCCTTCGGCAAGGCGCGGCGCGCCCCGAACCCGACGACCGGCGAGATGGAGGAGGTGCCGGAAAGCCTTCCGCTCGCGACGCTGAACCTTGTGCGCCCGCTGCGCTTTCTCGCCGAGCGCACAGATGCGCAGATGCGGACGGCGCTGTTGCGGCGCGCGGCCGAGGACGATCCCGGCAGGCTGCTCGCTTTCTGGCGTCTGCGTGAGTACGTGCGGCGCGGCCGACCGCGCTTGCCCTCAGCGCGGCAACTGCGCCCACGCTACGGCGACGATCCTGAACTCGCCGTGGCGCTTGGAGCGGCAAAACGACGACGCACCGTTTCGGCGCTGGGGCAAAGCGTGACGGGGCTGGTCGGCCTATGTCTATTCTACGCTCTGGGCAGCTTTGCGCACGGAGCCTGGACGGCATCGCAGCAACGGGCGATGGCCGAGGCAGCACTGGACACACCTGGCCTCGCGGCGCTGATCGCCGCCGACCGCAGGCTCGCCGAGCGTCCGGAGGCGACCCCCATGTCGCCTTGGGGCGCGGGGCAGAGGTGGGTTCTCGACGACAACGCGCAGAGAAACCTCCGTGCCCGCCTCGAAATGGCGGAATGCGCGCAATGGGACACGGCCATCACCCAAGCGCTCGTGCAGGGCGATCGCGACACACTCGGTCGTTTTGAGGAAAGGACCAACGATGCGCCGCGCTGCCGTGAGGTGGCCGATAGGGCGAGCGAATGGGCGGTCGGAGAACGACTGGCCGCAATCGACCAGCTGCTCAATGATTATGAGTTCGTGCGGGCTGTCGAGCAGATCTTTGATGCAGCGCGGAGCGGCACGTTGCCTTTGGGCCCGCTGCGCGAACGCCTCGCCAGCCTTGATGCCCGGTTCGGCGACTGGGCAGCTGCCCGCCACCGAGAGATCGAAGCCAAGCTGCGGACGCTTCGGCCGATCCTAGGGGCGCTGGCCTCGCCGCCCGAAGACTTGGCAGACGCTGCGTTGGGCCTGCGGGAACAGCTGGAAGTACGCAGGGCCACTCTTGACCTGCGTGCCGCCTGTGCCGGGTTCCGCGACCTGCGCGCACGGGCCGTCGAACTGGCGGGCGCCCCGGGTGGCTGGCCACGGCTCGATCAGGTCGAGATCTTGCTTGGCGACATCTCCGCGTGGCAACCCGGACGCGAGCGCAGCGAATTCCAGAGTGCAACGAGGGCCCTGCGCGGGCATGTTGAGGGGCTCATGCGCCTGCGGGTCCGGGGCGTGAGCACATCGGGAACGCTCGACGGCGCGCTACGCGTGAGCGATGCGGTGCTGACGGTCACGGTTGGCTCGCACTCGTGGTCCGGAGCGATCGATACAAGACGCCGGGGCGAGGAGCAGCTTTCCGCGACCCTGGACACTGGGCAGCCGATGCCGATCGAACTCGCCGGAGCCCCTCAGATCAGGGTGCAGCTATCCGAGGCAGGCATTGTGCGGGAACGGGACTGGTCAGGGACACTAGGCACGGCGGTGCCAATGAGTTGGGACGCCTTGCGCGACCGCGACTGGACGTTGGAAATCCCACTCCTGCGTGATGGCACCCAAGAGCGCGGCGGCGTCATCCGGGTCGTCGTTCTGCGGGCGTCGCCTCCGATGCCACCTATGGCGGCCAACATGCCTGCCGCATGCGAGCTGCCATGATCCGGCTCATCCTGCACACCGGGCGGTTCCGCGACATGGGTTACGAGACCGCCCTTAGCGGCGCCGAACCGACGGCAGAGGAGCGCGACGCGGCCGATCGCCTACTCGCTTCGCTCCGTCGCGGCGTTCCGGAAGGTGGCGTTGGCATCGTCGTCAAGCTGTCGCACGCAGGCAGAGCTATTGAAGAGATCCTCGCTGTCACTTCCCCTGAACCGTTGCCTGCCGAGCGCGAGGCGCGGCTGCGGGCTGAGCTGACCAGGTTGCATGGCAAGGCCTTGCCCGAGCTGCTCAAGGTTGCTGGACGCGCTGTCTCGGTCTCCGCAGCGCGGGAGGAACTGCGGCGGAGCCTCGACGGCTGGCTTGCAGACCTCCTGCCTTTACTGCCTCGCGTGCCCGAACCGCCTGTCGCAACCGCGCGCCCACGAAAAGCATGGTCGGGCGCATGGATTGTGGCCGCCATGGCGGCGGTCGCAATTGGGGCCATCGTTGCGGGAGCGGCATGGTATTGGGCTGGCCGGCAGACACCGCCCATGATCGCGCGCGACGGGCCCGACACCTGCCGTCCGAACGGCGCCGAGGATGCGGCGGCCTTCGCCGAGGCATGGCGTGCGCTCAATGCGTCGGTTGGGAGCGAGCTTACGCGCGACGACCCCTTTGCGGCCGTGCAGTCGGACCTAGCGATGCGGTTGCAGGCGCTGGTGCCGACAGACGCTCCGGATACCTTGGTCTGCCAGAAGCGGCGCGCCTTGGCAGCTATCCATCGAGATCTTGCTGACCTGAAAGCGGTGGTGCAAGGCACCGGGCTTGAACAGGCCCGATCCCTTGATCACTACAGCCGCGGCGAGTTGCTCAACGCGCTCGAAGCGTTTGCGAACCTGCCGCTCCCCGATCCGGCACCGCTGTGCCAAGCGCAGGATGCAGTCTGCCTACCGGTCTTTTTGGATGCGGACGCTGAGGTCCTTCAAGCCATTGCCGAGGCCTATCGAATCTTGCTGCCGAATCTTCATCCTGCCGCCGGCCCCACATCGCTTACGTCGGCGGGCGACCTCGAAGAACTCGAGCGCGCGCTGGCGGCGTCTGGCCTCAGGCGAGACGAGATCATCTTGCGCGGCGAGTTGCACAGGATCGGTCAAGGCGACTTGGCTGCGGCACTGCTCGATCCGCTTCACGCGCTTGTGGACTGCCCACGGCAAAACACCTGTGTCGCCCACGCAGTGCGTCGTCTGTGGGCGGAGCCATGAGCCAGGATGCCCGAGGAAGATTGCGCGAGTTTAGCAAACATCCTGGTAAGTAACGGCGGTCGCGGCTTGTCGTAGCCTTGTGACCGGGCTGATCGGCAAGAAGTCTGGCGGCGATGGAGAAGGTTGTCTTTCAGACCCATCCCCTCCGCCATTTGCCCTCGCGAAAGCGTTCTCCCGATCCGGCCGTGGCCGGATTTTTCCGTTGTTTTCGAGGGTTATGCGGGTGGGGTTGAGCACTGGCCCCGGCGGCAGTAGGCCGAGAAGCAGTCTCTTAGGGGCGATATTCTCCGGACCTGTTAACCGCACCAGTTCCGGTGAACAGCCGTAAAGAATTGCTTTTGTGGTGTTTTCCGATCTTGTCCCAGCGGGCGATTTCGCAGGTTCATCTGGATGCCGGATGGAACGGAGATCGAACATGTTCCTCGGGGCGGGGAAACCGCCTCAGCCTCCCAAGCGGAACGCGGGCTTCGCAAGCATCCTTACGGCGAGACCGATGGAGAAGATTGGCGAAATTCAGACCAGTCCGTTGGCGTCCCGAAAAGATGACGAACGGCAGCAAAGAAAAGGTTCGGTTGCCTTTTAGGTGGCGGCAATTTTGTGAGAAACGCCAACACAGCCGGATCGGCCGTCACGGAGCGGGCGAAGCTCTCATAAAGCGGCGATCGCCCGTGAGCTTCTTGGTCAGCGAAAGTAAGATACCTTCTTGAGATACCATCCTGCGATTCTGAACTCATCGATTCACCGTTCATATATCCGTCGCGAAAATCCCAAGACCTACGACAAGCGTGCCTGTAAGGCGTCGATTTCCGTTTCCGCAAAAACCTCAATTCCGTGCTGTCGGAGAAGCGCAGTCGTCACGCCTGCGCCAACATGCTTCCGGCCGGCGAACGCACCATCATAGATGAAGCCGCTACCACATGACGGGCTGCCGTCGATCAACAGGGCAAACTTGCAACCATGCTCGCGCGCCAAGTCTAGGGCCGCGCGTGCACCGGCAACATAAAGGTCCGTCACGTCCGCGCCGGTCGCCTCGATGACGTGCGCACCATCCGAAAGAACCGACTCGCCCGATTGGCCCGCCGCAATCTCGGCCGGCGGCCGGGGCGCCTTGTTGTCCGTGCGCGGATTCAGGCCGGGGGCATGCGCAGGATCGGCTTGATCACCGCGCCGGTTCTGGAATCCTCCAGCGCCTGTTCGATCTGGTCCAGGTCGTAGAACTTCACCAGCCTGTCGAACGGAAAGCGTCCCTGCCGGAACAGATCGACCAGCGCCGGGATCAGCTGGCCCGACCGCCCGCCGCCGCCCAGCACGCCGATGACGCGCTTGCCCCAAAGCGTGGTGAGATGGTCCAGCGAGAACCGCGCATGGGCCGGAGCACCGCCGACCAGCACCAGATGGCCAAGCATGCCGACGGTCTCGGCCAGTTGCTCGATCACCTTGATCACCCCGGTGCAGTCAAAGGCGTAATCGACCGTGCCGCCGGTGATGGTGCGCACCTCGGCCACCAGATCCTGCTTGCCGGAGTTCACCACATGGGTGGCCCCGAACTCCCGCGCCAGTTCAAGCCGGTTGTCGTGGATGTCGGCGGCGATGATCCGTGTCACGCCGGAATTGCGCGCCGCCATGATCGCCGCCAGCCCGACGGCCCCCACTCCGGCGATCAGCACGGAATCGCCCAGCCTCGGCCGGGCCTCGTTCAGGACCGCACCGGCTCCGGTGCCCAGACCGCAGGCCAGCGGCCCGAGCATGTCCAGCGGCACCTCGTCGGGCACCTTGACCAGCGCGTCCGCCGAGGTGATCGAATGGGTGGCGAATGAGGACTGACCGAAGAAATGGCCGTTGATCGGCTGGCCGTCGCGCATATAGGCGGTGGTGCCGGCCTGATCGCCCTTGAACCGGCGGCCCGAGACCAGCGCATCGCCGGTCTTGAGGCAATAGCGCGGCTCCCCGTCAAGGCAGTTGCGGCAGGTTCCGCAGGACGGCCAGCCGATGATCACCTTGTCGCCCGGGGCGACCTCGGTCACACCGGGGCCGACCTGTTCCACCACGCCCGCGCCTTCGTGGCCGAGCACGGCGGGGAAGGGCATCGGCATATCGCCCGCGCGGGTGATCGCGTCGGTATGGCAAACACCGCAGGCGGTGATGCGCACCAGCGCCTCGCCACGGCCGGGTTCCCCGAGGTCGAGTTCATGGAGGACGAAGGGCGCGTCCTTCCGCTCTACCACCAACGCCTTGATCTTCATCATATCCTCCATGGCTGGAAACGGCATGCTAGCGTATCGCCGCCGCGCTTGAAAGCGGCCGCTGTGTCTGGATGCCCGACATGCTGGGCGCATCATGCCGTGCCGTATCGTGCCGACCGGCGCCAGAGGTCCGTCAGGCGGCGCCTTTGTCCTGCCGGGACTGCCAGCCATGTGAATTGACCGGTGGGGCACTGTGTCCTATCAAATATATCGCAAAGGCAGGATGGCGCGGCGGGCGGCCGGATTCGTATCTGCGGCGGCGCCCGGTTCCATTCGCTGGAGGGCCAGATGCAGAATGTCGATCCCCGATCCCATTCCCGCCTGATCGAGGCCGCGCTGGAAAGCGGGGCCGCCGCACGCTCGGCCGTTGCCGCTTCGTGGAGCCGTTCGGCACGGATGCACGGGCTGGACCCGGCGCAACGCGCGCGCCCGCAGCGGATGACCGGGACCGAACTGCGCCGCGCCGTCGAGCGGATGGAACCGCTGGTCCGGGCCGCCGGGCCGTCGCTCGACCGGCTGTTCCAGGCGGTGGGCGGGGTGGGCTGCTGCGTGCTGCTTGCCGACCGCGAGGGGGTTCCGCTGGACCGTCGCGGTGCCCCCGCCGACGATACCGCTTTCGAGGATTGGGGGCTCTGGCCGGGGGTCCGCTGGTCCGAGGCGGATCAGGGCACCAACGGGATCGGCACCGCGCTGGTCGAGGGCCGGGCGGTGACCATCCACGGCGAGGACCATTTCCTGTCGGAGAATACCGCGCTGACCTGCATCAGCACGCCGCTTTACGACCACGACGGGCAGCTTTGCGGGGTGCTCGACGTGTCTTCCGGCCGCGCCGACCTGACGGCGGGTTTCCAACGGCTGATCGCCCATGCGGTGGCCGAGGCCGCGCAACGGATCGAGGTCGAGGCGCTGCGGCTGGCCTTCCCCCGGGCGCGGATCGTGCTGCCGCCGGGGGCCGACGGGGCCGGAGGGGGGGCGCAGCCCGCCGCCGCGCTGGCGGTGGATGGTGACGATCTGGTCGTCGGCGCCACCCGTGCCGCGCGGGCGCTGCTGCGCCTGCCGCCCGACCTGGGCGCGACCCCCGTCCCCACCGCCGACCTGTTCGGCCAGGGCGATGAGACGCTGGCCGAGGCCGAGACCGCCGTGCTGCGCCGGGCCCTGGCGCGGGCGGGCGGCAATGTTTCGGCCGCCGCGCGGCAACTCGGGATCTCGCGCGCGACCCTGCACCGCAAGATTGCCGCGCCGCGGCGCGGATGACCCCCGCCCCCTGTCGCAACCCTGCGACAGGTCGGGCCGCGAAATCCGCCCCCGGGGCTTTCCGCACGCCCCCCGGGGGCGAAGTATCGACCCCATGCGCCGCGAGGAGGCGGCGCCCTGACCGCTATGGAGGAACCCATGACCAAGATCGAACCCATCACCATCGGGCAATCGCCGTTCAAGCCGCGCTACGAGAACTTCATCGGCGGCGAATGGGTGGCGCCGAAATCGGGCCGTTACATGCAGAACGTCTCGCCGATCCACGGCAAGGTGGTCTGCGAGGTGCCGCGTTCGGACGCGAAGGATATCGAGGCCGCGCTTGACGCCGCGCACAAGGCGCGTGACGCTTGGGGCCGCACCTCGACCACCCAGCGCTCGAACATCCTGCTGAAGATCGCCGACCGGATCGAGGCGAACCTTGAGGCCATCGCCACCGCCGAGACCTGGGACAACGGCAAGCCGCTGCGCGAGACGATGGCGGCCGACATTCCGCTGACCATCGACCATTTCCGCTATTTCGCGGGCGCGATCCGGGCGCAGGAAGGTTCCGCCGGGCAGATCGACGACGATACCGTGGCCTATCACTTCCACGAACCGCTTGGCGTGGTGGGGCAGATCATCCCGTGGAACTTCCCGATCCTGATGGCGGCGTGGAAACTGGCCCCGGCGCTTGCGGCCGGCAACTGCGTGGTGCTCAAGCCCGCCGAACAGACCCCGGCCTCGATCATGGTGCTGATGGAACTGATCGGCGATCTGCTGCCCGCCGGGGTGCTCAACGTGGTTTCGGGCGACGGGCCCGAGGCGGGGGCGCCGCTGGCCTCCAGCCCGCGCATCGCCAAGGTGGCCTTCACCGGCTCGACCGAGGTCGGCAAGCTGATCATGCATCAGGCGGCCGACAACCTGACCAACATCACGCTGGAACTGGGCGGCAAGTCGCCCAACATCTTCTTCGCCGATGTGATGGACGAGGACGACGCCTTCTTCGACAAGGCGCTTGAGGGCTTCACCATGTTCGCGCTCAATCAGGGCGAGGTCTGCACCTGCCCGTCGCGGGCGCTGGTGCAGGAGTCGATCTATGAGCGTTTCATGGAGCGCGCGCTCAAGCGGGTGCAGGCGATCACCCAGGACAGCCCGCTCAACGCCGCCACCATGCTGGGGGCGCAGGCGTCGCAGGAGCAGATGGACCGGATCCTGAACTATCTGGAAATCGGCCGGAACGAGGGCGCGCGGGTGCTGACCGGCGGCGAGCGCGGCTCGGTCGGCGGGCTCGACGACGGCTTCTACATCCAGCCGACGATCTTCGAGGGCAACAACAGGATGCGCGTCTTCCAGGAGGAAATCTTCGGCCCGGTGGTCTCGGTCACCACCTTCAAGACCCCCGAAGAGGCGATCGAAATCGCGAACGACACGATCTACGGTCTGGGCGCGGGCGTCTGGAGCCGGAACATGAACACCGCCTACCGCGCGGGTCGCGCGATCCAGGCGGGGCGTGTCTGGACCAACTGCTATCACGTCTATCCGGCGGGGGCGGCCTTCGGCGGCTACAAGCAGTCCGGCATCGGGCGCGAGAACCACAAGATGATGCTGGCGCATTACCAGGAAACCAAGAACCTGCTGGTCAGCTACAACCCCAACAAGCTCGGCTTCTTCTGAGCCGGGCCACGGGCGGGTGGCTTCGGCTGCCTGCCCGGACATTTCTGACGGGGCTGGTCCCTGCCTTGAGACCGCGCGGGAAAGATCGGGCCGTGGGGCGGGCGTGTCCGCCCATCGCCTCCGGCTGATCCCCTTCTCCCCTTCGCAACAGAGCGCAGCGATCTTCCGTTTGCCCTGCAACCCGCCCCGGCTACGCGAACACCCCGACCTCGCCCCCCGGCCGGGCCGAGACTTCCAGCAGGTCGGCCACGTAGCGCCCGACCGAGCGGAAGGCGATCAGGGTGAATTCGTCCGCGCCACTCATCCAGAAGGCGCAGGCGACCTGGGCGGCGCGGGTGCGGCGCAGTTCTCCCGGTCCGAAGGCCGGGGGGGCCAGATCAGCGGGCGCGATCTTGGCCAGCACCTCGCGCGCCTCCGGCCCGCGGATACGGAACACCGCGCGCATGTCCGATACGTCGGCGGCAAGGTGGTGCTGCCCGGCCAGCGCGGCCTGAACCGCCGCCAGCGCCCCGGCCACGCCTTCGTGCGGCAGGACCAGCAGCAGCTCGTCGGGCGACATCCAGCCCGCCGACCGCTCGCCTTCCGTCTCGATCCGGCGCCGGGCGGGCACCGGCAGGCCGACCGCTGCGTGCACCGCCGCCGCCATCTGCGGTGACGCCAGATCGCCGCGCAGGGCGATCATGCCGAGGGGGCCGATTTCCTCGACCGTGGCAAGGCCGGGTGCCGTCAGGTCAGACATTCTGCTTCTCCCCCGCCTTGTCGTAGAACACCGGATCGACGATCCGCGCCTTCACCTCGCCGCCGCCGAGGGTTGCGAAACTCACGGTCTCGCCCATCCGCTCCGGCCCCCGGGCGATCAGCCCCATGGCGATGCCGCGCCCCAGCGTCGGCGAATGGTAGGTCGAGGTGACCCGCCCCTCGGTGTTGCGCTGTCCGTTGGCGTTCACCCCCGGCGCCACCGCATAGGCCCCATCGGGGATCACCGACCCGTCCAGCGTCTCCAGCCCGACCAGCTTCCAGCGGTCGGGCGCGGTCAGGTGGCTGCGCTCCTGCCCGCGCTTGCCGAGGTAGTCGGCCTTCTTCTTGGAGATCGCCCAGTTCAGGCCGAGATCCTGCGGGATCACCGTGCCGTCGGTCTCGTCGCCGATCATGATGAAGCCCTTTTCGGCCCGCATCACATGCAGCGCCTCGGTGCCGTAGGGCATCACCCCAAGTTCCGCCCCCTCGGCCATCAGCCGTTCCCACAGCGCCAGCCCCTGCCGGGCGGGCACGGCGATCTCGTAGCTGAGTTCGCCCGAGAAGGAGATGCGGAACACCCGTGCGTCGAACCCGCCCAGCGCGCCGTCGCGCCAGACCATGAAGGGCAGCGCCTCGCGGCCGACATCCATCCCGCCGAGTTTTTCCAAGAGCGCGCGTGCCTGCGGCCCGACCACGGCCACCTGCGCATATTGCTCGGTCAGGTTGGCGGTGAAAACCTGCCAGTCCCACCATTCGCATTGCAGCCAGTCCTCCATCCAGCCGTGGATGCGGTCGGCCCCGCCGGTGGTGGTGTGGCACAGGAAGCTGTCTTCCGAGAGCCGCGCCACCACCCCGTCGTCGATCAGGAACCCGTTCTCGTCGCACATGAGGCCGTAACGGCATTTGCCCACCGCCAGCGTGCTCATCATGTTGGTGTAGAGCATGTCGAGGAACCGGCCCGCGTCCGGCCCCTTGACCAGGAACTTGCCCAGGGTCGAGGCGTCGAGCATCCCCACCCGCTGTCGGGTGTTGGTGATCTCGCGCGCCACCGCCTGCTCCACGCTTTCGCCCGCGCGCGGGAAGCTGTAGGGGCGCCGCCAGTGGCCGACCGGCTCCCAATGCGCGCCGTTGGCCTCGTGCCAGCCGTGCATCGGGGTGCGGCGCAGGGGCTGGAACAGGTCGCCCCGCGCCTCGCCGGTCAGTGCGCCGATGGTCACCGGCGTGTAGGGCGGGCGGAAGGTGGTGGTGCCGACCTGCGGGATCGGCGCGTCCAGCGCGGCGGCCAGCGTGGCGAGGCCGTTGATGTTCGACAGCTTGCCCTGATCGGTGGCCATGCCCAGCGTGGTGTAGCGCTTGGTGTGCTCGACCGATTCGTAGCCCTCGCGCGCGGCGAGCTGCACGTCCGACACCTTCACGTCGTTCTGGTAGTCGAGCCACATTTTCGCCCGCAACTGCGGTCCCGCGCCCTGCGGCATGGACCAGACGGGCTCCAGCGGCGCTTCCTCGGGTGCGGTGGCCTGCGGCGCGGCGCTGTCCGGGGCGTCTGCGGCGGCGAGTCCGGCCCGATGCGCATCGGCCAGCCCGGCGGCGGCGGCCAGCGCCCCGCTTGCGGCGCCCGCGGTCAGCACGAAGCCCGCGCCATCGGCGCCGAGCGGCGGGCGGGACGGGTCGGGGCGGAACATCGCGCCCGCCTCGTCCCAGATCAGCTTGCCGCCGCAATGCGACCACAGGTGCACCACGGGCGACCAGCCGCCGGACATGGCCACGGCGTCGCATTCGATCTGCTCGACCTCGGCGCCGGACCCGGCCTGAAGGCAGACCGAGATGCCGGTGACACGCTTGCCACCCTTGACCTTTGCGATGCCCTTGCCCGCCTCGACCCTTATGCCCAGCGCCCGCGCCCGGTCGGGCAACTGGCCCGTGACCTGCGCCCTTGCGTCGAGGATCGCGGGCACGTCGAGCCCGGCTTCCTTCAGCGCGATGGCGGTGCGGTAGGCATCGTCGTTGTTGGTGACGACCACGGTGCGGTCGCCGGGGTTCACCCCCCAGTTCACCAGATAATCCCGCGCCGCCGAGGCCAGCATCACCCCCGGCACGTCGTTGCCCGCGAAGGCAAGCGGCCGCTCGATCGCGCCGGTGGCGGCGACGATCCTTCCGGCCCGGATGCGCCACAGCCGCTTCTTCGGCCGCCCGTCGCCGGGGGTATGGTCGGCCACCCGTTCCTCGGCCAGCGCATAGCCGTGGTCGTAGACGCCTGCGACCATGCAGCGGGTGCGCAGGGTGACGTTCTCCATCGCGGCAAGGGTTTGCAGGGTGGCGTCGATCCAGTCGGCGGCGGGCCTGCCCTCGATCTCCACCCCGTCCACCGGGGCGCGGCCGCCCCAATGGGCGGTCTGCTCCAGCAGGATCACCCGCTGGCCCGTCTGCGCGGCGGCAAGCGCGGCGGCAAGCCCGGCGACCCCGCCGCCCGCGACCAGAACGTCGCAGAAGACGTGGAAATGCTCATAACGGTCGGCGTCGCGTTCCTTCGGTACCCGGCCGAGACCGGCCGACTGGCGGATGATCGGCTCGAACACGTGCTTCCAGAACGCGCGCGGGGCCATGAAGGTCTTGTAGTAGAACCCGGCGGGCAGGAAGCGACTGACGTAGTTGTTCGCCACGCCGATGTCGAATTCGAGACTCGGCCAGTGGTTCTGGCTGGCGGATTCGAGCCCGTCGAACAGTTCGGTCGTGGTGGCGCGCTGGTTCGGCTCGAACCGGCCGCCGGACCCGAGGTTCACGAGCGCATTCGGCTCCTCGGCGCCCGAGGCGACCAGGCCGCGCGGGCGGTGATACTTGAAGCTGCGCCCGACCATGAGTTGGTCGTTCGCCAGGAGCGCCGAGGCCAGCGTGTCGCCCGCATAGCCGCGCAGGCGCTTGCCGTTGAAGCTGAAGTCGAGCGGCCGGGTCCGGTCGATCAGGCGCCCGCCGCGGGCCAGACGGTTGCTCATTGCCAGCCCCCCCATTCCGGCCGCCGCGCCTTGATCTTCGCGACAAGCTCCGCCGGGGGTTCCGTGGTCTGCGCCGGATAGGTGCCGAACACCTCCAGCGTCGCGGTGCAGCGTGCGGCAAGGAACCACTTGCCGCAGCCATAGGCATGGCGCCAGCGTTCGAAATGCACGCCCTTGGGGTTCTTGCGGGCGAAGAGGTAGCCCTCGAACTCCTCGTCGGTGGAGCCGGGGCCGTGGCGTTTCAGATGCGCCTCGCCGCCGGGGGCGAGTTCGGTTTCGTCGGCTTGCACGCCGCAATGGGGGCAGGTGAGGGTCAGCATGTCGGATGTTCCGTCGGGCGGAGAGGCCGGGGGGCTGCCTGCCCCCCGGACCCCCCGGGGATATTTGAGGACAGAAGAAGGAGGGGGAAAGACGCGCGCATCAGTGGGCCACCCCGGCGGCGACGGATTCATCGACGAAGCGGCCTTCGCGGAACCGTTCGAGGCCGAACCCGGCGGCGAGCGGGCCGGGCGCGTCCCGGGCCATCAGTTCGGCCATCGCCCAGCCCGATCCGGGGATCGACTTGAAGCCCCCCGTGCCCCAACCGCAGTTGATGTAGCAGCCGGAAAGCGGGGTCTTCGAGATGATGGGCGAGCGGTCGCCGGTCATGTCCACGATCCCGCCCCATTGCCGCAGCATCTTGAGCCGCGAGATCATCGGGAAGGTCTCGACCAGCGCGCGCAGGGTTTCCTCGATATGGTGGAAGCTGCCGCGCTGGGTGTAGTTGTTGAAACCGTCGGTGCCGCCGCCGATCACCATCTCGCCCTTGTCCGACTGGCTCATGTAGCCGTGGACGGTATTGGCCATCACCACCACGTCCAGACAGGGCTTGATCGGTTCCGACACCAGCGCCTGAAGGGCGATCGCCTCGACCGGCAGGCGGAAGCCCGCCATTTCCGCCAGTTGCCCGGAATGGCCCGCAACCACGATGCCGAGCTTGCCGCAGGCGATATCGCCCCGCGTGGTGTTCACCCCGGTCACCCTGCCGCCTTCGCGGGTCACCCCGGTCACGGCGCAATTCTGGATGATGTGCATCCCCATCGCCGAGCAGGCCCGCGCATAGGCCCAGGCCACCGCATCGTGGCGCGCGGTGCCGCCGCGTGCCTGCCAGATCGCGCCCAGCACCGGATAGCGCGGCCCGGAGATCGAGATGATCGGCACCAGTTCCTTGACCCGCTGGGGGGAGATGAACTCGGTCACCACCCCTTGCAGCGCGTTCGCGTGGGCGGTGCGGCGGTAGCCGCGCACCTCGTGCTCGGTCTGCGCCAGCATCATCACGCCGCGCGGGCTGAACATGACGTTCATGTTCAGGTCCTGGCTCATGGTCTCGTAGAGGCTGCGGGCCTTTTCGTAGATCGCGGCCGAGGGGTCTTGCAGGTAGTTCGAGCGGATGATGGTGGTGTTGCGCCCGGTGTTGCCGCCGCCCAGCCAGCCCTTTTCCAGCACCGCGACATTGGTGATGCCGTGGTTCTTGCCGAGGTAATAGGCGGTGGCGAGCCCGTGCCCCCCCGCCCCCACGATCACCGCATCGTAACGGGCGCGGGGTTCGGGGCTGACCCATGCGCGTTCCCAGCCCTGATGCCAGCGCAGCGCCTCGCGCACGATGGCGAAGACGGAATAGCGTTTCATCGGTGCGCAGTCTCCCTGTTCGGGCCAATGGGTGTGTTCGCGGACGGACAAGTGGCGGACCGGCATCCGGCCCCGGGAACGTTTCTGGATCGTGACGGCATTTTCGCCGTTCCCGCAAGCGGCGCAATCGGGAAAAAAGCGACATCACGCCTGCGGCATCGGCGCGCGGAGCCGGGTCTCGGGGGTTTTCCGGCGGCCGGGGGTGCGCTACATGCGGATGCGGCCCGTTGGGGCGCAAAGGGGAACTTGTGATGAGCCTGACGTTCTTCTGGATCGCGGCGGGGGTGATGGCCCTCGGGGTGGCGGGGCTGCTGCTGGGGGCGCTGCTGCGTCCGCGCGGAGGGGCAGAACCGGCGGCGGCATATGACCTGCGGGTTTACCGCGACCAGTTGAAGGAGATCGGCAAGGACGCCGCCCGCGGCCTGATCGGGTCCGCCGATGCCGAACGCGCCCGGACCGAGATCGCCCGCCGGGTGCTGGAGGCCGACCGCGCGCTGAAGGCCGGGATCGACACAAGGGCCACGCCCCGTGCGGCGCGGATCGGCGCCGGGATCCTGGTGGTGGCCGTGGTGCTTGGCGGCAGCGCGCTGCTTTACCATGAGATCGGCGTGCCGGGCTATGGCGACCTGCCGCTGGCCCAGCGGATCGCCAATGCCGAGATACTGCGGGCAACCCGCCCGGACCAGGCCGAGGCCGAGGCCGATTTCGCCGCCTCGGGCCACGGCCGACCGCATATGGCCGAGGCCCCGAACGAGCACCACGCCGCGCTGATGGAGCAGCTGCGCGAGGCCATGGCGCAGAACCCGAACGATCTTCACGGGCAGGAACTTCTGGCCCGGAACGAGGCGCTGCTGGGCAACTATACCGCCGCCTATGCGGCGCAGCATATGGTGATCGCGCTCAAGGGCCCGGTCGCCAGCGGCGAGGATTACGCCTATCTCGCCGATTTGATGATCCTTGCCACGGGGGGCTATGTCTCGCCCGAGGCGGAATCGGCACTGGCCGAGGCGCTGCGGCGCGACCCGGAAAACGGGATCGCGCGCTATTACTCGGGGCTGATGTTCTCGCAGATCGGCCGGCCCGATCAGGCTTTCGCCTTCTGGCGGCAGCTGCTGGCGACCAGCCCGCCGAACGCGCCCTGGGTGCCGCCGATCCGGGCGCAGATCCGCGACATCGCCCTGCTTGCGGGCGAACACCGCTATGAACTTCCGCCGCTTGCCGCCCCCATGGCCATGCCGCCCATTGCCCCGGGTGGCCCGAGCGTCGAGGATATGGAGGCCGCCGCCGACATGTCGCCAGAGGCACGCGACGAGATGGTGCGCGGCATGGTCGTGCAACTCAACGCCCGGCTTGCGGACGAAGGCGGCACCGCCGAGGACTGGGCCCGGCTGATCCGCGCCTATGGCGTTCTGGGCGATGCCGAGGCCGTGCGCATGATCAGCGAAGAGGCGATGCAGGTCTTTTCCGGGCGCGAGGCCGACCTCGACCTGATCCGCGCCGCCGCCGGGGATGCCGGGTTCGTGCAGTGAGCCCGCCGGTGAGCGTACATGACAGGATCGAGGCGTTCGCCGCGGCCCTGCCGCGCGCGGGCGCGCTGGCGGGGCTCGACCTCGGGGAAAAGACCATCGGCGTCGCGGTCTCGGACGGGCTGCGTCGGGTGGCGACGCCGCTGACCACGATCCGGCGGGCGAAGTTCACCACCGATGCCGCGGCGCTGATGGAGATCGTCACCGGCCGCGGGCTGGCCGGGCTGGTGCTGGGGCTGCCGCTGAACATGGACGGATCGGAAGGCCCGCGGGCGCAATCGACCCGGGCCTTCGCCCGCAACCTCTCGCGCTTCACCGACCTGCCGATCGGGTTCTGGGACGAACGGCTGTCCACCGTCGCGGCGGAAAGGGCGCTGCTGGAGGCGGATACGACACGGAAACGTCGCTCTCAGGTGATCGACCATGTGGCGGCGGGGTATATC
>Ga0172382_10004778_pt1 | contig 20567 bp, 16 predicted proteins | sample Leawel138RmetaG_FD_122245 | JGI IMG/M metagenome (GOLD analysis project Ga0172382, IMG submission 122245) | Leachate microbial communities from a municipal landfill in Southern Ontario, Canada - Leachate well 138R metaG | ecosystem: Engineered > Solid waste > Landfill > Unclassified | place... | reverse complement strand
GGGACAAAAAGCTTTTGGAAAGGATATTTAAGAAGGAAAAATTGGACAAAGTGATGCATCTGGCGGCGCTGGCGGGGGTGAGAAATTCCCTTCTGGATCCTATGGCCTATGAAGAAGTCAATGTGCGAGGAACGCTCAATCTCCTCGAAATGGCCAGGAAATATAAGATCAAAAATTTCGTCTATGCGTCGTCCTCCTCGGTCTATGGCAACAACAAAAAACAGCCTTTCTCGGAGACCGACAGCGTCGATACCCCGATCTCCCCTTACGCGGCCACCAAGAAGGCCACCGAGCTTCTGGCTCACGTTTACAGCCACATTTACGGGCTCAATACCACTGGACTCAGGTATTTCACGGTTTACGGGCCGTGGGGCCGGCCGGATATGGCGCTTTTCCTTTTTGCCGACGGGATCAGCAAAGGAAAGCCGATAAAAGTCTTTAACCGCGGAAAAATGAGCCGGAACTTCACTTATGTGGACGATATCGTTTCCGGAACGATCGCCGTGATCGATGCCGATCTGAAATGCGAGATAATGAATATCGGCGGAGACAGGGAAGAGACCCTTATGAGATATATCGAAGTCCTGGAAGAAAATATGGGCAAGAAAGCCAAGAAAAAGATGATGCCCATGCAACCGGGAGACGTTCCGGCGACCGTTGCCGATATCAGAAAATTGAGAAAATTGGGATGGAAACCGACGACGAGGATCGAGGAAGGGATAAGGAATTTTGTGGAGTGGTATAGAAAATACTATAAAATTTAAATTTTATAGTATTTTCCAGTTAAAAGTTAAAAGTGCAAAGTTAAAAGTATCATGGAGCATGGGGCATATATCGCGGAACGTGGAGCGCATATCGTAGAGCGTGGAGCGTAGATCGCATATTGTAGAACGTGGAACGTGGAGCGTGGAACATGAAACATAAAGCATTGAGCATAAAGCATGGAACATAAAGCATAGAGCATAGAACATAAAGCATTGAGCATGAAACATAAAAAAATATTTTTTAGTTTTTTAATATTATTTCTTACAGCCTCTTTGGTATTCAAAGAGGATTCTTCGGCGTTGGAATCTCCCGGCGTAAAGAATATTCCTCTTAAGAAAACCGAGAAGAAAGAAAAAAATTACAAAGAAGGGGAAGTTTTGGTCAGATACAAAGACAAGGAAAAATTGGATCGGAAAATTGAAAGAATAAATGAAGGCCAGGGAAAGAGAAAAACTGCCGGAATCAAAAAAGAAATCGGGGATACCAAGGTAGTCTTGGTCAGGTCGGAAGAAAAGACGACCGAGGAACTGATAGATGAGTTTAAGGGCGATGAAAGCGTCGAATATGTCGAGCCGAATTATAGGCGCGAACTTGCCCATATTCCCAATGACACCTACTTCGGCTATCAATGGTCGCATAGAAATACAGGACAATCAGTCGGCGGAATAGCGGGAACGCCTGATGCTGATGCCGATATTACCGAGGCCTGGGATATTGAAGAAAGCGATGCCGGCGAAACGATCTTGGCAGTGATCGATAGCGGGGTGAGATATTCTTACGCGGATCTATCCGGAAATATGTGGGACGGGAGTGTTTGCTTTGATAAAAACAACGACTTGGTTGCCGGAGGATGTCCTAATCATGGATGGGACTACTATGACGGGGACAATGATCCGGATGACAGCGCCAGCAGTTCTCAGGGCCATGGAACTTTTATAGCCGGCATAATCGGGAGCGAAACCGGAAATTCCTCGGGGATTGCCGGAATCAGCCGGTATAATAATATAAAAATTATGGCGCTTCGGTTCGATCTGTATGTCGATACCGAGGTTGAAGCCATAAATTTTGCTAAAAATAATGGAGCTAAAGTGATTAACGCCAGCTTTACCGGTGAGGATTATTCTTTGTCGGAGGAATTGGCGATCGAGGCTTTTGACGGAGTTTTTGTGGCGGCATCCGGAAATGACGGAGCCAATAACGATTCGATCCATCAATATCCTTGCGATTATGATTCGACAAATTTGATCTGTGTAGGAGCCAGTGATCAAAACGATGCTATTGCCAGTTTCTCTAATTACAGCACAACGAGCGTTGATCTGACGGCGCCGGGAAAGAATATAACATCATACGGATACTGCGATCCGGCTGATCCGGAGTGTGACGGAGGCGGATGGGGCTTTTATTGGATAGGCGGAACTTCTTTTGCGACTCCTTTTGTCGCGGGAACAGCCGGGCTTCTTTACGCGCATAATGATACTTTGACGACAACACAAGTAAAGAATTTGATACTGGATAGTGTTGATGCCAAAGCCGGACTTGCTAGTTATGTCGCGACCGGAGGGAGATTGAATGTCTATAAATCTTTAAATTACTTAATCGGTTCGTCTGATCCAATCACTCAGCCGGTCTACCGCTTCTATTCTCAAAACAACAGATCCCATTTCTTTACGATCTCAGAAACTGAGAAAAATAGAATAATTTCCACTTATCCAGAGGAGGAATGGAGATACGAGGGAATCGCTTGGTACGTGCCCACAACTTCCAGCGGGAATTCTCCTGTTTATCGCTTCTATTCCCAAAACAATAGATCCCATTTCTTCACGATCTCAGAAACTGAGAAAAACAGAATAATTTCCACTTATCCAGAGGAGGAATGGAGATACGAGGGAATCGCTTGGTACGTGCCCACAACTTCCAGCGGGAATTCTCCTGTTTATCGCTTCTATTCTCAAAACAACAGATCTCACTTCTTCACGATCTCAGAAACTGAGAAAAACAGAATAATCTCAACATATCCTACGGAAGAATGGAATTATGAAGGAATTGCATATTATGTGCCAGAGTAAATCGTGGAGCGTAGAGCGTGGATCACATATCGTGGAGCACATATCGTAGATCGTGGATCGTGGAGCGTAGGACATGGAAAGGATTGTGGGGAAAATTATATATAGTATAATTAATACAAGAAGATTTAAAAGAATGTCTTTAGAATATTTAATCATTTTTTGATCTTAATAAACAAATATTCTAATATATGAAAAACAAAAGAAAAAAGAGAAAAGTCGACTATAAAGCAGAAAAAATTTTTGGCTTTTTGGGCAAATCTTTCGCCCTTGTAGAAAACAGGCAGATAAAGACATGGAAAGCGATGTCCATAATAGCTTTTGTCGCCGGAATTGTCGGAGCGGTCATCTGGATCGATGCCACGGATATCCACCTCGGCTCCAAGGCGGCCGGAGAAACGGCATACTTGAGCCTCAGTCCGTCAAGCAATACCGTGCACAGAGGGGAGTCTTTTGATCTGGATGTTTTATTGAATACGAACAATAACAATGTAGTGGCAGTCAGGGCGATCGTGATCTATGACAACAGATATTTTACTTTAACAGGATGGGATACGGATGATTCGGCTTTTTCTTCAAATAACAGCTGTGTCTACGATAGCAAGCCTTGCGAAATTGTGGGCGAAAGCGTAAATGGAGACACCAGCGAAATATCCATAGTGCTTGCCAAGCCGTCTCCCGGAGTGGTCACTTCTTCCGGAAAAGTCGCCACGTTGAGCTTTACGGCTACCGAGGATGCCGTGTCTGACAGCATATCGATAGAATTTGACGGAGTGAGAGATTATGCCGATTCGGACATAATATTTGACGGAATAGGCGATGACGGGGCGGGAACGGATATTTTGGCAAGCGTAACGAATACCCAGATTTTAATCGAAGATCCGGATGCGCCTATCTTGAGCGACTTGAGCCCGAGCGGAACGTTGGCATCCGGCACGACCAGCGTCACTCTTTCCCTCACGACTAACGTAAGCGCAACCTGCAAATATTCGACAACCGGAGGAGTCGCTTATGATTCGATGACAAACACTTTCTCGACGACCGGAGGAACGAGCCATTCGCAAAATATCTCGGGCCTTACCGATCAGGCATATGATTATTATGTGAGATGTTCGGACTCTGAAGGAAATGAAAACATTAGCGATTATATGATAAGCTTTGTGATTGGGGACAATAACCCGGTCTACCGCTTCTATTCCCAAAACAACAGATCCCATTTCTTTACCATTTCAGCTACCGAAAAAAACAGGATAATATCTACTTATCCCGAAACTGAATGGAGATATGAAGGTATAGCATATTACGTGCCAGCTACTTCCAGCGGAAATTCTCCCGTTTATAGATTCTATTCCCAAAACAACAGATCCCATTTCTTTACGATATCAGCCAGCGAAAAAGACAAAATAATTGCGACTTACCCGGAAACGGAATGGAGGTATGAAGGAGTGGCTTATTATGTCCCCACAACTTCCAGCGGAAACTCTCCCGTATACCGATTCTATTCCCAAAACAACAGATCCCATTTCTTTACGATATCAGCCAGCGAAAAGAATAATATCATAGCGACTTACCCGGAAGAAGAATGGAGATACGAGGGAATCGCTTACTATGTGCCGGAATAGCAAAAAGCTTAAAGCTTAAAGCATAAAACATAGAGCATAGAGCATAAAACGTAAAGGTGAAGGCGTAAAGTTAAAATCTTAAGTTTGTGTATATTAGGTTATTGGAAATAATAAATACCCCCGCCCTTACAGGTGGGGAGTTATCGCTGAATTAAATAAAATGCTATAATTAAGACAGCTTTTAATAATTAAAAAATAAAAACAAAAATGAAAAAAACAATAAGGTTTTTATTAATGATGGTCTTCGCATTTTTTATGAGCAACAATGCATCTGCTGTTGAAGACGCAACGGCTCCCCAAGTGACAGCATTTTCATTCGATAAATCCGAAATAAATACCGAATCATCTGATGACACATTAACGCTCACAATTTCCGTAACAGATGATCTGACGGGAGTTTGCATAAGAGGTGACTGTGGAGATTATATAGGCAGTTATACTCAATTAACACTTGTTTCTTCAACCGGAGGAACTCAAACTATCGATTTTACTGATTTTGAAAGAATCTCGGGAGATGCCCTTGATGGTACGTATGAGGTAGTAGCAACAGCTCCGAAAGGGATAAAAAATGGAATTTGGGAGGTTAGTAATTTTTTATTGATGGATAAAATTGGAAACTTCGAGTATTTAAATAAGGATGATATTGAGTCTCAGTTCGGTGACGGTTCAGCTGTAATCAATAACACGGCAACTGTTTATGACAGTTCCGCTCCTCAAATAACGGCATTTTTAATCTCTCCTTCGGAGATAAATACCGAATCTTCCGATGATTCGATTACGCTTGAAGTCACTTTAACAGATGATTTGTCGGGAGTTTGCATAAATGGAGACTGCGGAAGCTATGATATGAGCAGTAATACCCAGCTTAGCATCAAATCTGCTATAGGAACGCAGACAATAAGTTTTACTGATTTTACTAGAACCTCGGGAGATGATCTTGATGGAACATACGAAGCGACTGCAACGGTTCCGAGATATTCAGCAACAGGCACTTGGGAAGTGGAAAATTTCTTTTTAAGGGATAAGCTAGGGAATGCGGAATTTATTTCCAAGGAAGAATTGGAATCTCAGTTTGGAACAGGATCGGCCGAAATCGATAATCTTGCCTCCGTAGGAGATATTTCGGCGCCTCAGGTGACGGAATTTTCAATCAATCCTCTTGAAATAAATACTGAATCATCCAGCGAGACATTGACTCTCGAAGTTACGCTGACAGATGATCTGTCAGGAATTTGTATAGCTGGGGATTGTGGAGGAAATATAGGCGCACAGACGCAGCTCAGGATAAAGCCTCTTATCGGAACGCAAACTATCGATTTTAGTGGTTTTGTCAGAACCTCAGGAGATAGTCTCAATGGTACATATGAGGCGACTGCGACTATTCCTGCCAATGCAAAAGAAGGAGTTTGGGAAGTCCAATATTTTTATTTGGGTGATCAGTTAGGAAACACCGAATCTTTATCCATCAATGACCTGAATTCTTTGTTTAGTGGAGAAAACTTAACCATTGTCAATACAGCGGAGTCATCTTCAGTCGAAGTTGAAAGCCTTTGGAATTTAAACTCTGAAACAGCCTCTGTAACTTTTAGCCCCGGAACGATAGTTACCAAAAAAGAAGGAGGCAGTTTTGCTTTCTATCAAATGGTTAACCAAGAAGTCAACATAGAAGAAATTCCCGTTGATGATGAGCCGGATGGGGATGTAATAAAGACAATCAGATTCGGTATCCCGGGAATCGGTTTGGAGTTTTCTGAACCGGTAAGCATATCTTTAAATGTCGGAACAGAATATAATGGAAGTGTTTTGCAAATATCATCTCTCGAGGATGGAGATGAGCAATGGAGCGAAGAAGACGAATGTGTCGTTCAGGATGGATTGTGTTCCTTTAGTGTAACTCATGCCAGTTATTTTGCTGCTGTTGAACTTGGATCACCTATTTACCGCTTTTATTCCCAAAACAACAGGTCCCATTTCTTTACGATTTCATCTTCCGAGAAAGACAGAATTATTGCTACCTATCCGGAAAAGGAATGGAGATATGAGGGAATTTCTTGGTATGTGCCTACAACCTCCAGCGGAAATCAGCCTGTCTACCGCTTCTATTCTCCAAACAATAGATCACATTTCTTCACAATTTCGGCCACCGAAAAAAACAGAATAATCGCCACCTATCCGGAAACAGAATGGAGATATGAAGGAGTTGCCTGGTATGTGCCTATAACTTCCAGCGGAAATTCTCCCGTCTATCGTTTTTACTCTCAAAACAACAGGTCCCATTTCTTTACGATTTCATCTTCTGAGAAAGACAGAATTATTGCTACTTATCCGGAACAAGAATGGAGGTATGAAGGAGTGGCTTATTATGTGCCGAATTAGATTATAGCTGAAAGATTAAAGCCGAAAGCTTAAAGTCAAAAATTTAAAGTTAGATGTAATATAATACAAAAATTAAAAGTTAATCAATACCCGAAATAAAAATCATGAATAAATTTGAGGATATGATTGCTTGGCAAAAAGCAAGCAGTTTTATGTTGGAAAAAGACATGGAACATGGAACATGGAGCATTGAGCATATAACATTAAATATAAAACATGTAGCATGGAACATGTAGCATATAGTAATTTAACAGTTAAAAATTAAATTAATGAAACAAGAGAAAAATAGAAATTTCCACTCAAAATTAAAATCTAAGATGGATAAGTATGCATTTAATGTATATAAGAACACAAAGAAATTTCCCAAAGATGAATTATTTGGGATAGTATCACAATTGCGAAGATCGGCACTTTCTGTTATCCTTAATTACATTGAAGGCTATGCGAGATTAGGAGAAAAACAGTATAGGAATTTTCTTTTAATGTCTTTCGGTTCTCTCAAGGAATCAAAATATTTATTATTCTTTTCTTACAGGGAAGGTTACCTTGAAAAGGAGGAATATAATAAGTTATTAAATTTGGCAGATGAAATTGGGGCGATGCTCTGGACAACAATACAAGGAATTAAGCGAGATTAGCTTGTTTCATGTTCTATGTTTCATGCTCCATGTTTAGTTATGAAACAACACGAAAATTATAAAGAATTGATCTGGATGCTTGCAAAGACGGATTTTAAACTCCGTTACCAAGGGTCATTTTTGGGATATGTCTGGGCAGTCTTACAGCCTTTGCTTTTGTTTTTGGTCCTTAATTTCGTCTTTTCCGGAGTTTTTGGCGGGGGCGCCAAGGGTGGAGGAGAGCCTTTTTATTCCCTCCAGCTTCTGGTGGCGATCATGCTTTACACCTTTTTTTCCGAAGGGACCAGCGCCGGACTTAACGCGCTCAAAAGCAAATCTGCGCTGGTGACGAAAATTTATGTTCCCCGCTGGGCAATAATCATCGCTTCGACTATCCAGAGCTTTATGGTTTTTGCGGCCAATATTTTGGTCATAATAGTGTTTTTCGCATGGTATCACTTCATCCCCTCCTTGTATTCTTTCGGTCTTTTCATATTTTTTGCGTTTGTGATGTATTTCGTAATTCTCGGATTTTCTCTTATCGTCGCGCCGGCGCTTCTTTATTTCAGGGATCTTCAGATGATCTGGCAAGTGGCGCTTCGGGTTATGTTTTATGCTACTCCGATATTATATCCTCTTACTATGCTTCCCGCATGGACGCACAAGATTATACTTTTAAATCCTGTGGCTTTTATAATCCATTTTACCAAAGAGTCAATGTTTAAAGATCGTTTTGCAGATGCGTGGCAGTATACGACATTTATAGGATTAGTGGCGATATTTCTCTTTTTCAGCATCTGGGCGTATAGGAAGTTAATTGTAAATGTGGCGGAGAAAGTATAATATCAATTTTAAATTTAAAATTTCAAATTTTAATTCAATTTTAAATTACTAATGACAAAAAGAAAGATAAATCATGAATTTGCCCTTGAGGTGAAGGACGTCTTCAAGGTTTTCAAAGTGCCTCATAGGAAGATCGATTCCGTGAAGGGCGCTTTTGTCAATTTTTATAAAAAAAACAATAATATATGTGGCGCATGCTTATTTTTGGCGCACAAAGTTGTTGTTGACAGATTGTCCAAACGTGCTACAATTAAATTACTAAAACCACCCGTCCTGACCGCAAGGCATGGCGGGGTTTTATTTTTTAAAATAAATATGGAAGAAAAAACAAAAAGAGTCGCGGTTTATATCGATGGGAGCAATTTCTATTATAAACTGAAAGACCTTGGAATTAAAAATATAACATATTTCAAATATGGCGAGTTTTCTAAATGGCTTGCTAGGGATAGGCGATTGGTGGCGAGGCGATATTATGTCGGAGTTGTTCGCGCAAAAGGCGAAGACAAGTTAGCTAAGAAAATGCAAGAGGGTCAAGTCAGATTATTCAATCATCTTTGCTCTAAGTCTGAAGGTTTTAATGTTCAGCGCGGATATCTGATGAAAAACGACGAAACTTTCCATGAAAAAGGAGTTGATGTTAAAATGGCTGTAGATCTATTGGTCGGGGCTTATGAAAATCTTTATGATACTGCAATTTTGATTTCGTCTGATACGGATCTTATCCCAGCAATTCAAAAGGTAAAGAATCTTGGAAAGGATGTTGAATATATTGGGTTCGCACATAAACCAAGCTATGGATTACAAAAACACGCAACTCTCTCTAGATTATTGATTGATGAAGAATTGAAGAAATTTGAAACAGAGAGACCGCGGTAATTTTATAAACTAACATATTTATGAACTCTAAAAAACATAAAAATTACGAATTTGCTCTGGAGGTGAAGGATGTTTCGAAAATATTTAAAGTTCCACATAGGAAGATTGATTCTATGAGAGGGGCTTTTGTAAATGCTTTTAAGAAAAATTACTATGAAGAATTCAATGCCTTGGAGGATGTATCTTTTAAAGTAAAAAAAGGAGAATTTCTCGGAATAATCGGTCACAATGGAGCAGGAAAATCCACTCTTCTCAAAATCCTAGCCAGTGTCTACAAGCCAACTAGCGGGAAAATTAAAATCAATGGAATGATTTCTCCTTTTCTTGAATTAGGAATCGGATTTAATCCGGAACTTTCAGGAAGAGATAATATTTACCTCAACGCGACAGTTCTCGGACTCACTAAAAAAGAAATTGAAAAGAAGTTTGATGAGATTGTAGCTTTTGCAGAGTTAGAAGACTTTATTGATCAGCAAATAAAAAACTATTCCAGTGGAATGCAGGCAAGATTGGCCTTTAGTGTGTCAATCCATGCCAATCGAGAAATACTTCTTATGGACGAAGTGTTGGCAGTGGGAGATAGTGCTTTTCAAGAGAAGTGTCTTGATATTTTTAGAAGTTATAAAGACAAGGGGAGAACTGTAATTCTCGTAACTCACAGCATAGCAACAGTAAGAGAGTATTGTGATAGGGCGTTGCTACTGGATAAAGGAAAGATTTTGGACATTGGGGATGTGGATGAGGTTTGTGATGCGTATATCCGCAATAATATGACGAAAGAAGAAAGAAAAGAATTGGAAAAGAAAGAAAGAATAGAAAGAGAAGAAAGAGAGAGAAAGGAGAAGATTGAGGAAGAAAGAAAGGGTGGAGATAAGGAAGAGGAAAAAGAAAAAGAAAAAGATGCGCAAGAGGAGAAAGAAAAGGTTGTAGAAATTACAAAAGTCGAATTTTTAGATAAAAATGGAAAAGAAAAGGATACTTTTAAAACGGGAGATTCTTTGGATATTAAAATCAGTTTTAAAATAGATAAGCAAATTAAACTTTTGAATTTTGGAATCGGATTACATTCTATTTCTGGAGGGCAGGTTTTTGGGTATAATACACAAATGGATAAATATGATATTAGGAAAGATAAGGAGAAAATAGTGTTGCATTTTGAAAATTTTCCAATCCTTAAAGGAGAATATTTTGTGAACATAGCGTGTTGGGGAGATGATGAGCAAGAGCATTATGACTACAAACCGAAATTCAAGATTCTCAAGATGCATTCATCGGGAATAAAAAACAACTATAGGGGTTTTTGCGATATTGAGCATAAGTGGGTTTAATATTAATTTCTTATTGTACTAGCTGTAAATAAATGAAAGAATTTAATAATTTTATTTTGTCAAAAAAGAATATTGTTATCGCTGTGACGATGCTTTTTGCATTTTCGATAATCTTGATTTTTTTCATTTCTGATCGATCAATGGAGAGAGTTGAAAGGATAGATATTGAGGGAAGTATCGGACAAGAAAATATTTCCGATGATGGAGCTTGGTGTTGGTTTCAGGATCCAAGAGCTGTTTCATATAACGGTAAAACCTATGTAGGTTGGGTCAATAGAAGTGGTGATATTGTAATTAGTCGTTATGATAACCAAAAGAAAGAAACTGTTTCAAATGTATTGCATTATAATCTTCAAATTGATGATCATTCAGCTCCGACTATACTAATTCTTCAGGATGGACGTATAATGGTTTTTTATTCTGCGCATGTTGGCAATGCAATGTTTTACAGAATTTCAATTAGTCCTGAAGATATTTCAAATTGGAGCGAGGAAAAGAGAATAACTACAAATACTGAGGGAAAGAGGGGTTATACATATTCTCATCCAGTTAGGCTGTCTGATGAGAATAATAAGATCTATCTTTTTTGGAGGGGTGGAGATTTTAAACCAAATTTTTCCACTTCGATCGATGGAGTTGAGTGGAGTAATGCTCAAAATTTATTCGACGTGCCTAACGAAAGACCGTATATGAAAGTTTTTTCCAATGGGAGTGACAAGATTTATTTCACTTTTACAGATGGACATCCTAATGAAATTGAAACTAACAATATCTACTTTACTTATTATCAGGACGGATCTTTCTATAAAGCCGATGGAACTTTTATTAAAGGAGTAAATGATCTTCCCTTAGTAGCAAGTGATTTGGATGTAGTTTATGATTCAAATTTGAGTGGAGTCAACGCTTGGAATTGGGATATCGCCATAGATAATTCAGGTAATCCTGTTATAGCTTATGCTACTTTCCCTGCACTTGAAGATCATCGCTATAATTATGCCTATTGGGACGGAGAAAGTTGGAATAATTATGAAATTGCAAAAGCTGGGGGTTCGATTGATAAAGATAGAGAGCCTTTTTACTCGGGAGGAATGGCAATAAATCATCAGGATCCTTCTATAGTTTATCTGTCCAGAGAAATCAACGAAATGCACGAGATGGAAAAATGGGAAACACCTGATTGGGGAAAAAGCTGGTCGTCAAAAATCATTACTTCCCAGTCATTAGCTAAGAATGTTCGGCCAGTTGTTCCGAGAAATTATAATTAGGGGGACCCAGAGGTCATCTGGATGCAAGGGAGTTATACTCATTTTACAAAATATGATACAGTATTAAGGATGCAGTTTGATAAATAACGAAATAAATTTTTGATAATTCTTATGAAAATAAATAAAAAGATAGAAAAAGACACATTTATTAGAAGGCAAATATTTTTAGATAGGTTTGCTAATTTTCCTCTTCGATATGGAGGATGGGCTATCTCCGAGGATTTTGCATATGACTTAGTCCAATACGCGATGTTCTATAGGCCAAGGGTTGTTTTAGATTTAGGAACTGGGACAACTACGGCGTTACTGGGTAAAGTTGCTCAAAAATTGTCTAAAATTGGACATGAAATGAGGATTATTTCTGTTGATAGTGATAATGATTGGCTGAATGATACTAAAAACATTTTGAAAATGATGGACGTTGATAAATATGTGGACCTTGTTTTTGCTCCGATAGTTGAGACAGAAAAAGGAAAGTATTATGATTTTCAAAAAATCTCTGAAGCTATTGGAGAGGGTGAGGTTGATCTCCTAATCATTGATGGGCCTCCCAAGCCTACGCAAAATGAAGCAAGATATCCCGCAATGCCGTTTTTTGAAAAATTTTTGACAGATAAAGCGGTTGTTTTTCTTGATGATGGTCAGCGAGATGACGAAAAGGCTATTGTAAAAAGGTGGGAAGATGAATTTCCTGAATGGAAATTTGATTATAAAGAATATATGAAAGGCGGGTTTATAATCTATAAAGAGAAAGAGTATACAATTCCTCCTATCATCAGTAATCATTCCGGAGTAGTTGATTATGCAGAAAATAATGAGATAAGAGAAAATATTAATAATTTAACAGGTGAATTAAACAGAAAAGATAGTGAAATAAAAGATTTATCAGAAAGTATCGCAAAAAGAGATAGTGAAATAAAAGATTTATCAGAAAGTATCGCAAAAAGAGATGGTGAGATAAAAAATCTATTGGAAGTTGTGAATAAGAAAAATATTGAAATAAAAAATATTCAAGAATCAAAATCTTTTCAAATTGGAAATTTATTTTTTAGATCAGTAAAGAGTCCATGGAAGATGATCACTTTTCCCGTGAACCTCCTAAAAATTTTTTTAAGAAATAATTAGTTAAATAATAATTATCAAAAAATATGGAAACAATTACAAAAAAATACGACACAGACAAGTATAAGGATCTAATACCTGCATACGAAGAATTATTTGCTGATATTAGAAATGAAAAATTAAAAATCCTAGAGGTTGGTGTTTGGAGGGGTGGGTCGATGTTGTGGTTAAAAGACTTTTTCCCAAATGCTGAGATATATGGAATTGACATTAATCTTCCTAAGATGAATGAAGAAAGGATAACATTGATTCAGGCGGATCAGAACGATACGGAAAAACTTAAAGAAATTGCCAAAATAGGATTCGATATAGTAATTGATGATGGTAGTCATTTTCCAAAGGAAACGCAGAATACACTCAATGTTTTTTGGGAAGCGACCAAGAAGCATTATATAATTGAGGATTGGGATGCTGGAATAAATAAGCCAAGTAAGTACAAAGGACTTGAGAATGTTGTTTTTGGTGTAATAAGGAAGCGCCATGAGTTAGGTATAAAGCGGTTACAAGTCGAGGCTGGACGGAAAAGTTACGCATATTTTTTAAAGGGGAATGAGATAAAGAAGGGTGAGTCAGTAGAAAAGCACTTAAAAGACTTGACATGTGATATAAAAAATATGGATTCTATAAATTTTAAAGAAAATAAAAAGATTTTAAATGAATTTGAGCAACTAAAAAAATCAAAATCATTTCGTCTAGGAAACTTATTTTTTAGGTCAATAAGAAATCCCTGGAAGATTTTTACTTTTCCACTTAATCTGGTTTTAATTTTAATTGATAAAAATGGTAAAAAATAAAAAATTTACAGGCAATAATTTAAAAAAAGCAAATAGTCAAAATGCGATAAAACTTATAGCTGATATAGTTATACCACACCACGACAGGGAAGATCTTCTAAAAAATTGTTTAAAAAGAATTCCTAAAAATAAATTTAATATTATAATTGAAACAGGAGGAACTTTTGCTGAGAATTGTAATCGCGGAGCAAAAAAAACCTTAACAGACAAGATTATTTTCGTAAATGATGATACTGAACCAAGCGAGGACGTTCTAACAAAAATAGCTAATTCAAAGGCTGACATCATTGGAGTTTCTCAGATAATTCCCGGTTTTGATGATAAAATTTATGGTTTGGGTGTTAAATTTACAAATTGTGGCAGTGGAACCATAAGATTCTTTGCAACAAATAAAGAGCGAGTTTTTTCCCTTCAGGTTTTTTGTTTGGAATCAAGAAATCCAAATGGGATGTTCTTGGGGGATTTAATGAATCATTTAGAAATGGTTGTGAAGATGCTGATTTGTTTTTTCGTGCAATTAATAAAAGAATGGAATTTGAATATATTGACGATCCTGTCTTGCATTTACATAGTCAATCAGAAGGAAGAAATAATAATGATAATAAGAACAGCAATCTTTTGGACAGCCTCTGGAATATCAATTCGCTCAACAAAAAAATTATGAGTAATAAAAAAATAATAAAAAATAAAGAAGGAAAACTTTTGTGGAAATTGGATGATAATACAATTCCAAGTTTCAAAATTTACAAAAAAAAATGCCCCTACTGTGGAGAAAATAATTCTAAGCAAGAACATATAAATAAATGCAAGGAGAATAGTCCCCTTATTTCAGTAATCATTCCTTCTCGCGTCGGAGAAGAGATCATGACCTTGGAATCTCTCAAGAAACAAACTTATGAAAACATTGAAATAATAACAGAGTATGATGAAAAGCAAGAGGGTGCCAGTGTGGTCAGAAATCGCGGAGCCGAAAAAGCCAAAGGAAAATATCTCTTTTTTTGCGATAATGACTTGGTTTTAAACCCGAATTGTATTTCGGATTTATATTTAACATTAAAAGCGAATCCTCAAGCTAAATGGGCGTTCGGTAAGTTTTATATCGATAACACCTTATGCAACGAAGGAAAGGACTTAAAAATTCCAGAAAAAGGAACTGTTGATTGGATAAATTATTTTCACAGGATGTCAACGATGAGCTTAATAGATGCAAGTATTAAGCCCAGGTTTGATGAAAGCATGAAAAAATATAATGATTGGGATTTATGGCTGACATTGAATTCTCAGGGTTACCAGCCCGCATTTTGCGACAACGTGTTATTTTATACTTATAACAGAAAAAATGGCATTTCTGTGCCTGATAAGGGCAAGAGGATAAAATGGACAAACAGATTATATGAAAAACACAATGTTTTTGTTTTTCAAGAAGTATTAGATAAAAATAGGAAGATCTCAGATTTAAGTAGAGAAATTAAAGTCATAAAATCTTCCAAATTCTGGAAAATGAGGAATTTGTATGTTAAATATAAGAATAAGTTAATTTTTGGAATTTTTCATCCGATATCTTTTTTGAAAAAATATTTAATCGGCAAAAAGAATTATGGAAAAAAATAATGAAAAATTAGAAGAGAAGGTCAAACGGCAGGAGATAATAATCAATCAGCTCGAAAAGGAGATCGTGAAAATGAAATCTTCTAAGTTTTGGAAACTAAGAGGGCTTTATCTTACATATAAGAAAAAGTTTTCATTCCTTTTTTTATCTCCGGAAAAATTCGTCAAAAAATATATAAAGATCGCCTATAAGATTATGTTTCCCAAGAGTTACGAACTCTCCGGCGTTGACAGGAAATATCTCGATTACAATAAAAAATTTATCGAGGAAATGAAGAAAAAAGAAAATCCCAAAGTTCTTGCGATAGTGAATCATTATTACAGCGATGAGAACGTTTCCGAATTTCCGGGAAAATCCGCCACCCAGGACGCGCTTGTGAGGAAAGGGATCGTCGAGAAAGTAATAAGCGGTCTCAAAGAGATTCCAAATGTTGATGTAAAGATCTGCGGGATAAAAGGGCGCTCGCTTTTTGATATAGACGAGGATTTTTCCCATATTGGAAATCCTGCTTTCTTGGTCTATTCTTCTATCGAGTGGATGTTCAGCCAGATCGATAAATATGATTATTTCATAAATATCGAAGACGATATTTTGTTCACGAAAGAAACATTCAAAGAAATCGTGGAATTTGACAAGGAAAATATCATTACCAGATGCTTTCATCCCAACAGGATGGAATACGAAGGCGGAAATGAATATTGCGCCGATTTCAAGTCAAAGCCCGGCTGGCAAAATATCTTTATGGATTACAAGGGGATGAAACTGAGGGTCGCCAAGAATCCCCATTCAGGATTAGCCGTCTTGTCGAGGCCCAAAATGCTTTATGCCCGCGATAAGGTTGATCTGAAAAGAAGAGACATCATTATCGGATATTATATGGCTTCGGCTTTTGCCAACGTGAACTCGCCGTTCCTTCTTTACCGGTCATATCCCGATCTGTCCAGGCACAAAGTCATCCATCTGGACAAGTGGGAGGAGAGGTAGCCTATTTTAGATATGTATAAACTGATTAAAAATTTCTTTTTTGAAGCGCGTACGGAAGGTTGGATTAAGGCGTTTCGAAGGCTATATGTTTTTTTAAAGCAAAATAAATATTTGCGCTTTTTTTTAATTCCCGCTTTTTTTACAAAAAATTTATTTCTAGGAACGATAAAAAAAATTAAAAAGCGCTTCCATTTATCCCATCGGGAAAAAAGGCTTAAGAAAATAAAAATTACCCCACTTGAAGCCAAGCGCCAGGTCGGAAAGCTAACGGAAACATTAAAGGATGAAGGATCGAAAAATTTGGATCGCAAGCCGTCGGTCTCAATCATTATTCCCAATAGGAACGGGCTTAAGCACTTAGAAAGGTTGGCGAAGTCTCTAAGGGAAAATACGAAATATCCCGATTATGAAATAATAATAGTGGACAACGCGTCAGCGGACGGGTCATTGGAATTTTTGGAAAAAAACGGAGCTGATCTTCCCTTAAGAATAATAAGAAACAAAGAGAACGTATCTTTTTCCCGAGGATGCAATCAGGGAGCAGAGATGGCAAAAGGGGATTTGCTGGTTTTTATGAATAACGATATCAGGGTCCTGCCCGGCTGGCTTGAAAATATGGTCGATTGCTATCTGAGAAATATTGATGAAGCAGGATCGATCGGCGCCAAGCTCATATATCCCGAAAAGGAAAGATTCAAGCTTTCCAACCGGATCCAGCATATCGGGATAAAATTCGAATTCGATTCCGATGACGGATTTTATCGGCCTTATAATTTCGGAATGGGCGAAAGCGTTTCCGATTATGAAAAAGAGACCGATTATCCGGCTTTGACGGCGGCGCTATTGATGGTTCCGAAAGACAGATTCGAGGAAGTCGGAGGTTTTGACGAAAAATATTTTTACGGCTATGAGGACGTCGATCTGGGGCTTAAACTCCATAAGACGGGATATAGGAACATATCTTGTCCGAAAGTCTGCGCTTTCCACTATGAATTCGGAACCCAGAAGAAAGACAGGGATGACGAAGTTGCCGAAAGAAGAAGGCTTAATATGGAAATTTTTAAAAAAAGGTGGCATTTGTTCCTGGCCAGGAAAATTTTTGAAGATCGGCTGGAGAGCAGGAACTTTTACTGCGAGGAAAACCTTACGGCTTGCTTCTTGTGCGACAGGGCAGAAGCGGGCGTTGGTTGTTCCGAAGCTCTGGAGCTGGGCAGATCTATGAGAAAGATGGCGAAATGGAATCTAAAATTGATAGATTCCAGAAGCAGGCGCCGATATAGTATCGGAGACGAGGCGGATATATTGATCTCTTTTTCGGATTCTTATGATATAAGGAAAATAAGATCGGAATCTCCCAAGCTGGTAAAAATTGCCTGGACTGGAGATGATTTTAAGAAGTGGATAAAAAAAGAATATCTGGGAAGCTTTGATATGATCATATCTTCTGAAGCTTCAAATGAGGGAAATATTTTGGAGGCTATGAAAAGAAAGATTCATAATTTTCCGGAAGGATACTCTTATGAGGAAAAAATTAAAAAGCTTATCGGGATAATCAAAGAAAAAAATTCCAAATCAAAAATTTCAATAAAAATTGCGACTTCTGCTTGGGATGAGGCTAATAGCTGGGGGGATTATCATTTTTCCTTGTCGCTGGAAAAATATTTCAAAAGGAAGGGCTGGGAGACGGCGATACATATTTTGCCGGACTGGGAAACCAACTTCGATAATGATTGTGAAGCGGTTCTGGTTTTGCGCGGGCTTAGCAAATATGATCCCAAGCCCCGTCATTTCAATATGATGTGGAACATTTCCCATCCGGATGCGGTAAAGATGGAGGAATATGAGAGCTACGACAAAGTTTTTATCGCTTCCCGATTCTGGGCGGATAAAATCAAGAAAGAGGCAAAAAATGTCGAGATTGACACGATGCTTCAATGTACCGATTGCGAAGTTTTTAAAGTGCCTGAAAAAGGAGAATTGGAAGGAATTGAAAAAGAAAATATTTTATTTGTCGGAAATTCGCGCAAGCAATACAGGAAATCAGTCAGATATTCTATAGAAGGCGGATTTGACGTGGCGGTCTACGGAAAGCTTTGGGAAGATTTTATAGATGAAAAGCACATAAGAGGGAAATATCTTTCCAATAGGGAGCTTTATCGTCATTATCATTCGGCTAAAGTCCTTTTAAACGATCATTGGGATGATATGGCGGAGAAGGGATTTGTTTCCAATCGTGTTTTTGACGGCATGGCGAGCGGAGCGGTCATTGTTACGGATTATGTCAGGGGATTGGAAGATGAGGATTTTTCGCAATTTTTGGAAGTGTATGGAGATAAAGACGATTTTTTAAAAAAACTTCGCGCGATCTTTGACGATGATGAGGATTATAGGAGCAAAGCTGAAAAAGCGGCGGAAAATATCATACAAAAACACACTTTTGAAAAAAGAGTGGAGATTTTTATAAAAGCGATAAAAGAAAATATTAATCTTTAGTATTCCTGGTTTATTCTAGCTCCTGTTAAATAATATCCCAGAATTCTTTGCCAATCCCAACCTTTGTCATCGGCAAGAGTTAATGCGCCATGAGCGCTTACTCCTACCATGTGATTTCCACCGCCATAATACTCATATCCAGCAGGACAATCAGTTTGTCTAAGAGGGTAATTTTTTTGACAAGATATATCATCCTTTGGACAACATCCATAATAAAGTTGGTCATGATTTAATGCAGGATGTTTTCCATAAGGATCGCTTACGGATTGGCACCAGGGATAAAGAGTCGAGCCCCATCTTTCTTCGAAACTCCTGGTCCGTCCGTCTGTCCAGGATGAATAGGGGACTATGGCAATTGTGCTGCCATATTTTACAATTTTTCCGCGCGTCGCTTGGGCGCCTTCCTTGATGCGGGGATGAGAAGCCTCCCATTCATATCCGTAATAAATCTGATTTTCCGAAGTCGCGTCAACTTTGAATCCTTCTGTGGCATAAGCTGTAGAGTAGAGGATTTTCCAATAGCCATAAGTTCTATAAGCCGTAGTCATCAGTTTGTTATATTCCATGGGACCCGTTCCGGTAATCTCTCCCATTCCCCAGGTATAATATTCCAGAGGAACATCATTGATGATCCAAATTCTTTTTACGCTATTATTATTACTATATCGTAATTTAACTTTTCCTCGATATTGCGAGAAGCTCATCTCGGGGCGGTCGATGGTAAAAATGATGTCATTGGCGCCCCCGCTGGCCGCTTGGAAATACAATTCGTCGGTCGTGGTTATCTCCGGAGAGACGGATTCATAAATATTGAATGTATGATTGCTGTCATTTAGATATTTTACCCTGGTCTGAGTGTTGGCCGGGATGGTGGCAAGGGTAGATCCGTTCTTATTTTTAATCAAGTAACTTTCATCGGACGTGATCCGGAAAGAATTGTCCGCCAATTCGCTTTCCGTGTATTCATAAAGGCCGACTGTGATATTCGGTCCTATAATAGGTACGAGAAGACGATCTTTTTCGCTTTCGGAAATGGTGAAAAAGTGGGCTCTGTATGTTGTGTTGTAAAATCTGTATACGGGAATATTGCCGGTCGTTTCGTCCGGCACGTAATAGGCGATTCCTTCGTATCTCCATTCGGTTTCAGGATAAGTGGCGATTATCCTGTTTTTTTCAGTTGCGGATGTCGTAAAAAAATGAGTTTTGAATCTCGGAGAATAGAATCTATATACAGGATCGTTTCCGGCAGAAGTCGTCGGCACGTAATAAGCGATACCCTCGTAGCGCCATTCATCGGAAGGATAAGTGGCGATTATCCTGTTTTTTTCAGTTGCGGATATCGTAAAAAAATGCGCCCTGAACAGAGGAGAGTAAAATCGGTAAACGGGGGAGTTTCCTGTTGATTGTTCTGGAACATAATATGATATCCCTTCATATCTCCATTCGGACGCGTATGAATTATTGGCAAAAAGAACAAAAAACAAAAACATTCCGAAAAGAAAAATAATTCCCCTTTTTATTTTAGATATTTTTGTGTTTTTCTGTGTTTCCATTACCAAAAAATGACTTTTTCTAAAAGTTTATTTGTTCATAATTATAGCATCTTTTTGGTTCTATTTCCAGTTAAAATTTTTATTTGTTGGATTTTTCTTGATTTTACCTGGGTTTTTGCTATGCTTAAATGACACGCTGGTAAAATTTCGGCGCTTGTATGATATAGTTTTTTGAAATTTTAATATAAGATTGATTGAAAGATATTCCAAGAGGAGAATGAAATGAAAATAGCAATTATCGGTACCGGATATGTCGG
>Ga0172382_10004775_pt1 | contig 20587 bp, 42 predicted proteins | sample Leawel138RmetaG_FD_122245 | JGI IMG/M metagenome (GOLD analysis project Ga0172382, IMG submission 122245) | Leachate microbial communities from a municipal landfill in Southern Ontario, Canada - Leachate well 138R metaG | ecosystem: Engineered > Solid waste > Landfill > Unclassified | place... | reverse complement strand
GCCGGCGCCGCCCCTGCCCCCGATCCCGCCCCCCCTCCCGCCGCCCCTCCCGCCGCCCCCGCCGCCTCTGCCGCCCCCCCTGCCGCCGCCGATGCCGCCGCCTATGCCGCCGATGCCGCCGCCAGTGCCGCCGCCAGTGCCGCCGATGCCGCCGCCTATGCCGCCGCCAGTGCCGCCGCCGATATAGACTTTTGTACTCTTGCAGATAAAGCAGTTAAGGAGGTAAACCATGAGCGATAAAGTACAGATCAGCGAGAAGCAGGCGAGGGACATGCTCGACAATGTGCATACAACAGCGTGTCGCCCGAGCATTAACTACGACGAAACCATTAAGCGATGGAGACAAGAGGGTTACATCAAGCAATCGAAGCTCGAAGAGGCGAGAGAGTTTTATACATTAGCGAGTGAAAAGTCGCATCTCAGCGGAGTAGCTATAGCCATACACGATTATTACGAAGCCGCTATCGCCGAACTCCTTGAGGACAAGAGCAATGGGCGATAAACGAAAGAATAATTACTTCGTGAAAGAATGTTATAATGGTTCTGATAGTTCAGGTTTTCAAGATGATTTTGTGGCATATTTAGAAAACACCATCGCAACCACAAGATGGGATGCTATGAGCGAACATTCACTATTTTTGCAGGGCGCGAAGAAAGCTATTGAAGAAATTATTCAAGAATTAAAGCGTAACATGGAGGACAATGGCTAAACTCAAACGTCTATGCGAGATATGCGGCAGACACAACGCCACACAGAAGCATCACCGCTTCCCGCAGACTAAGTTCAGCAAGCGCACTTACGGGTGGCTAATCGACGAGGATTTCAACAAGGTCGATGCATGTAACTATTGCAACGCGAGCCATGCCAACATCCCGGAAGAATTCCATTGGGACGAGTGTAGATTCAGGATGGAAGCATTCAAGCTAGGATATACTTTGCCGCAACCATCTAAGGTATTGAGTCAAAAGATCATGGGAGGTAAGTTTGATGAAAGTAGGTGATAAGGTTTTGTTGAAGGTTTCGAGCGATTATATTATAAGTCCAGATAGTTGGGAATCCGATGTCAAAAAACTTGACAACACCGTGGTCACAGTAACCGTGAAGAGGAATGACTCATGGTATGCCATTAAAGAGATAGACTATTCCGTTCCTGCCGCATGGCTCCACGAGATTCCACAGTCATCAGGAGGTACTATCACTATGTTTATTACTGCCCTACAATCCTTTGTTACGAGGCCAGCCGCAGAACGTGGGAGAGGTGCGGGGGATGATCCACGCTACTACACAGGAGGAACTATGCCGTTAAGAAAATCAGCAGGAAATATGTATTCCTTTGTGACGCATACGTGGAATCCCATCAAGGGCAAGTGCTTTCACGATTGCACATATTGCTACATGAAACAGTATCCGCTTGGCGAGCTTCGACTTGATGAACGTGAAATCAAGGCCGACTTGGGTGAGGGCAATTTTATTTTTGTGGGGAGCGGCACAGATATTTTTGCAGAGAACGTTCCCGGCCATTGGATTATAGACGTTTTAAACGCCTGCTTGAACCATTATCATAATAAATATTTATGGCAGACCAAGAACCCAAAACGCTTTCTTGAGTTTAAGAGTGGCTTTCCAGAGAACTCCATCTTCTGCATCACCCTTGAAAGCAATCGCCACTATCCTAAGATCATGGGCAACGCGCCGACGCCAGAAAAGAGAGTGGAATCATTTAGCCGCCTATACAACCCGCGCATGATAACGATTGAGCCTATACTCGACTTTGATTTACACGATATGCTTGAGATGGTCGAGACAATTTTACCGCAACAAATCAATATCGGCGCAGACAGCAAGGGACACCATCTGCCGGAACCGTCAGCCGAGAAGGTCGATAGGCTTATTATCGCGCTGCGTGATCGTGGCTATTACCTCACCTTAAAAAGCAATCTCAAACGAGTGACCGGAGGTATCACATGATCCCTTCATGGCGCGTATTACTCAAACTCGCCTTTGCGAGGATTTTCTGCCGGGAAGTCTATCGCAAGATGTCGCGTGGCATGTTCTCGACCTGCGCCCACTGCGGCGTCAAATTGATTTCCGGTGTATTGATAATCGGCTTTGCGGTTTACACGCCTACTTTTGCCGAGCTTTCCCGCGCTCAGTGTGACGCCTACTATCGCTACCATGACCAGTACAAATGGCTCACCCGCTCCGTCTACGCCATCGCCGCCGAGCAATCACGACACAACCGTATTCCGGTACAATTGACGCTCGCCGTGATAGATGCGGAGAGCGGGGGAGACCATACCGCGTTTAACAAGCGATCTCACGCTCGTGGCCTTATGCAAGTGCTCGCCCGGTTCCATTATCAAAACAAGAATCCGCATGATCTATTAAATCCGCGCATCAATATTGAAGTCGGCACTCGCTATCTTGCCGAGTGCAGGGCCAGGGCAGGGAACGATTTAACGCTCACGCTCCGAAATTACGAGAGAGGTGAGCGCGGTACGGGAATCAATATTCCATACACGTTGAAAATCATGGAGAACATAAGGGGGACTATATGACAACGTACCGTGTCGAAATCGTAGAAATCGCAACGGGGAAAGTAGTATCTGTCGTTGGATCAGCGATGAACGCGGAACAGGCAGCGCGCCGGGAAAAAACCGCGATTTCACGTACCAATGAAAATTATTTTGTGCGCCAAGTTGAGGAATCATGAAACACGGCATTACATTCACACGGGAAAAGCACATTGTAAAAATCAGATGTCCTCAATGTGGCGCAGTAATCGACGGGGAGATTGAGATATATGAGAATTTTCCATTTGCCGGATATGGTGCAACGTGCCCACATTGCGAATACGAAATCACAGAATCAGAATTTGAAGAGAAATAATCACTCACGAATGGAGGGAGATATGAGCCTTGACACAGCCATAGAGCTTGGAAAAGAGAAGCGCAAGCCGTACCGTCGAGCGAAGTCAGTTGATACAACTTGCCGCAATCATGGTGACTGTCCGTGGTGTAAGGGTACGCGCACTAACAAGAACCGCGAAAAGAAGCGAGTAGCCGAAGAATTTATCAGAGAATACAATGCACTTGTAGACGCTTACCTTGACATGATGGAGGAAGAAGATGACGGATAATATAAATACTCAAGATTTTCTTAGTGTATATACTATCGTATATACTTTAGCCAAACCAGCCTGTTTAATCTATCGCGGTTCATTCGCGCAATATGCGGAGGAAGAAGATGAACAATCTTGACATCACCGAGCGCAGTATACTGGAAAGCGAGCGTGACGAATTACGATTAGAAAATTTGCAATTGCGTTGCGCCTTGGAAGATGCGAAGCACTTATTCACGATCCTGAAATATCTCCCTGAATGGCTGTTTGTAGACATGGCGCATGTACTTGAATACGGACAAGATACCCATAAACCAGAAGAATGGAAAAACCACGATTCCGATTGGCATAGAGATAGAGCAGCACATCATGTTTATTGGGGATACATGATAGACGAAGATACCGGTGTACTGCAAGACATTCACGCCGCTATTCGCTGTCTGATGGCAGCCGCAAGGGAGAAAGATAATGATTAAAGTCTACATAGCTTCACCTTATACACTCGGCGACGTTGATGCAAATGTCCACACTCAGATTTCAGCAGCGCATATTCTCATCACGCAGGGATTCTCCCCTTACGTGCCATTGCTCAACCATTACATTCACCTTAAACATCCGCACTCTTATCAACGATGGCTTAAGATCGATCTTTCATGGATCGAGTGCTGTGATTGTCTCTTGCGATTGCCGGGGTTGTCGAAGGGTGCTGATCGTGAGGTAAAAGAAGCTCGCAGATTGGGAATGAAAGTGTTTTATTCTATCCAGGAATTATTGGAGTATTACTCGTGAAACAGAAAACAGTAGGCACTTATTCAGATGGGACAAAGAAGTATAAGCTCTTACTCGCTGAAGGTGATGATTCTTGCGCATGGAACTCTGAAGCTGTAATTAGAGTTGGTGCAGACGTTAATACCGTGGCGGAATTATTCGACAATCTTCTTCATGAGATACAGGAAGATATTTGCAACACGATGGGATTGAGACACAAGCCGACATCACAACAAGTGAGATTCGGCGGTAAGATTATGTTTATCTTCGACCATGCGGAGTACTGCGAATTATGTTCTAGGGTTAGTAATTTCATGGCCGTTGCATGGCCTGATCTTCTCAAGGCGTGGAAGCAATGGAGAAAGAAATGAAACGATTAGTCATAATATCAGATTTACACTGCGGACATCGTGCCGGACTTACTCCTCCTGGGTGGCAATATCAGGACAATCAAGACGACAAAGAGCGCAATACTTTCGGAAGTCAGCAACGCGCCATTTGGAATTTTTACGCAGAAACGATTGACAGATTAAAGCCGATAGATATACTTGTCTGCAATGGAGACGCGATTGATGGCAAGGGAGAGCGCAGCGGCGGCACTGAACAGCTTGAATCTGATCGCGCAAAACAGGTTGAGATCGCCGCGCAATGTATCGATTACGCCGATGCAAAAGCGAAAGTCATTATCTACGGGACGCAGTACCACACAGGGAAGGAAGAAGATTTCGAGCAGATTCTCGGAACTAAGGTTAACGCCGGGAAGGTTGGTGGTCATGAATGGCTGGACATCAACGGTCTCATCTTCGATTTCAAGCACTTTATTTCATCGTCAATCATTCCTCACGGTCGGTATACGTCAATCGCGCGCGACGCGCTGTGGAATAAAATATGGTCGATGGATGAAATGCAGCCGAACGCCGACATCATCATCCGCTCACACGTTCACTATCACCGGTACGCCGGGGAGCCTGGAAGCCTCATGATGACTACTCCCGCGCTACAGGGGTTCGGTTCTAAATTCGGTGTGCGTATGTGTTCGGGGCGCGTGGACATTGGGCTGATTAGTTTTGATATTGACGACAATGGGGGTTATAAGTGGCAACCACATCTTTTAAAAGCGGAGTTTTTGAAAGTGCATCCATTAAGCGCATCCAATTTGATTGCACAGAAGACCAGCTTGCCGAGTGGAACGCCCGTATCTCCACCGAACAGCGTAACCGCGTAACTGTAGATGCAGAGCGAAGAAAAGCACTTGACAAATTCATCTCTGAAAACTATCCTAAGTACTCAATGGAAACGATAGCCAAGATATGCGGAGTAGGAACTACCACGGTAAGGCGTAGAGCGAAAGCATTGGGGTTGACATGATTGATCATCATTACCTAACCGACATAGGCCGTCAACTACACGAGCAGTGCTTGAAGTCCATGAAGGATTTCGTCGGGCCTAAACTCGATGATGACGATCCTGATTTCGTTAAGTGCAAGTGCCAGGGGAGACACAAGAAGCCGACCTATTTCTTCAGATGCGACATGTACGAGTATATTACCTACCGCCCCGATGGTTCACGCGCCATTAGATTGTATTGCCAACCATGCCACAAGCTGCACAGACCGAGATATATGAAGGGCCAGGGGAATTTATGAAATACTACGATCATGAACTCGCTTCCGATCTTCACGTAGCTTGTGAACAGTACCGGCGCAAGTACTCACGCAATCCATCACTTCTCATCTTCCACGATGCAGAGCGTATAAGCTATCACGATGCGTATAATTTAGCCAAGATACCGGTTTCCTTCTCTCCTGCTATTCGGTGCAGATTTCAATATTTTTAGGTGGATACAATGAAAGTTCTGATTGCCTGCGAATTTTCTGGGATTGTCCGGGATGCATTTATCCTTCGCGGTCATGACGCCATAAGCTGTGATTTGCTGCCGAGCGAGCGACCGGGGCCACATATACAGGGTGATGTAATTGAGCTATTACAGGCTTTGAAAATTATCCAAAACCACACGGTAAAAAATCCATGTGCCAAACAAACCACAGTGGCCGTTGTCATCAAGGAAGGTAATTTTTGGGTTGGTGATAATGGATGTAATAATCCTCAAAACACCTGCCCGCGCTCCGACTATCCTACGGGGCATGGATACGAAATGTGTCACACAATTTGCGATCAAGAACATCACGCGGAAATCAATGCTTGTTTGAACGCGCGACAGAATACTGAGGGTGCTAATCTATATTTAGCAGGGCATACTTATATTTGTGATGACTGTCTTGAGTTTATGAAATTTTGCGGTATTCAAAAATCTTATATAGTGCCTTTGGGTTTTGATATGATGATTGCATTCCCTCCATGTACTCACCTTGCCGTGAGTGGAGCGAGATGGTTTAAAGCAAAACAAGCTGAACAAGCTGAAGCATTGCTTTTTGTGCGCCGTTTGATGGATGTGAACATCGAACGTATATGTATTGAGAATCCTATAAGTATAATATCAAGCCATATTAGGAAACCGGATCAAATTATTCAACCGTGGCTGTTCGGACATGGAGAGACTAAAGCGACGTGTTTATGGCTCAAAAATCTTCCGCTAGTACAACCGACAAACATCGTAGATGGCAGGGAGCACCGCATTCACAAAATGCCGCCTTCTGAATATCGCAGCAGAGAGCGAAGCCGAACTTATACCGGTATCGCCGAGGCTATGGCCGTTCAATGGGGTTCACTTTAGGGCAAAAAAATACGGCCTAGAGGATAGGCCGTTCAATAGGAGGATTGGAAGGATAGCTTAGAGCTTTTTTAATCTTGCTACATCGTCGCGGTGAAACCTGTTAGCATACTCCAAACATTCATTATAGAGCCGCGTTTCTTCTTCTGTGTGATCCTCCGCATGAGCAATCCACGAGAGCGCATGGAACATCAGTTGTATTCTCTGTTTCTCGCTAGTTTTTGCGGACAGAGTCTTGCACGAGAAATGCAAGCACGAAAAATCGAGATTGGCTCCCCCGAGATTGGCTTTCCCGAGATTGGCTCCCATGAGATCGGCTTCCCCGAGATCGGCTCCCCTGAGATCGGCTCCCATGAGATCGGCTTCCCCGAGATCGGCTCCCCTGAGATCGGCTCCCCTGAGATCGGCTTCCCCGAGATCGGCTCCCCTGAGATTGGCTCCCCCGAGATCGGCTCCCCTGAGATTGGCTTCACAGAGATTGGCTTCCCTGAGATCGGCTCCCCCGTTGTCTTCAAGGCATTTTTTGATAGATGCATATTTTCCGCTGATGATGATTTGTCCGCTGAATCTGTTCTTGATTTCTACTAACATTGTTTCCTCCTTTACCGGGATACGCTCCCGGATGTGCCCCGCTTTGAACGTGATCGCTGCGGGGCTGGTGAGGCTATTTTCGTCCATCTTGCACATAAGACACGATGTTAAAAACATTGTCAAAGTCGTGCCATTGTTGACGAGTGCATTCCCGCTCTTCCACGGTATGGTCTGTATATGTGAGCATAACGATTAGCCTCTTATTGAGTATCTGACGGACATCAACGGCATAGACTCCGGTCATTAAGGCTTGTATTTTAGGGAACATTAGCACCATTCTGTGACCGTTCGGTATTTTTGGCAATTCCATGTTGTCCTCCTATCCTTTGTGTTACCGGGCTTGTGACCGGCTTGCCGCATTACCGGCCCCGAAGGGCCGTCACTCTGCGTTATTCTTCGACTAACTCGGTCAATGACGTGAGCACTGAATCAAGAACTTCTCGCTTTTCGAGATACTGTGCCGTTGATAGGGCAGAAAATCCGTCTCTCTCGCCTTGTGAAAGCGCATCGGTGAGATATTCGACCCTACTATTGCGAGAATGTAGCCACGCAGTAAGCTCGTTCGTGTAAATATCGGGTTCAACTTCTGCGTTTTCTCCATCAGCAGCAATGGCTTCAAGTGCTTCATGGATGAACTGATAACGATAGTCATCCGGCATCATTTCACCATGAGCCATCATGACGAGGTGTTTTAATTCCTCATCTTCCTTACACACATAGTATTTGTCGCCGTTCTCCCTCTCTAGGACACTAAAGAGTTTTTCAAATTCACTTGCTTTTTCTTGAATATCCATCTTTTTCTATCCTCCTTTACTTATTTAAAGACTTGCGCCCTTCCCTCGTAAGGGGAGAGCGTAAGGCTTTAAACTATTGCGGCTATTGAGTGAGTCGCGCCGTTTTTGAATGCTCGCAAGAGTGATACATTGCCGTGATCGTTGACATTCAGCACAAGACCGGCATAACCTTCCGGGATTTCTGACAAGTCTTTAGTGACCAGTCCATCCCATTCACCGCGCGATTGCATGAAAAGGCATTCTTCCAACATGCGCCGCTTTACTCTCTGCCTGTATGCTCTGTTGTCTGCTCGTTTAAAATACTGTGCTCCTGTCATTTGTGCTATCCTCCTTCTTGATCTCATCAGGCCCGGAATCTACCGGACGACCGGCGTTTAAGCCGGTTTCGATCTTAGAACATGCAAAAAATCTTGTTCCCCTCCTTTACGTCAGAAAACACGAGGGGGCGGAATGGGAAATTCTCTTTGATAAGCTGTACTGCGTCGTCAAGTGCGTCTATTTGGGTGAGTCGTGTTATCGGCACTGAGGCAGATAGCACATAATCAGCATGTAACAACCCCTTGACGTGTACACGCTCACGGACTATACCGTGATAGCCATATTTGACTTTGCGGACTGTTGCCATCAGCATTATGCCACCTCCTCATCAATCCTGATCCTTACGTCTCCCATAAGCTGAATCAGTACATCGACAACATCATCTGCCGGTCGGCGGGTGAAATATACGTAAGTGCACCCGTTTACCGTCTGACACATTCTCACGCTATCGCGAGCGGAAGGAATGTATTTGCGGATTAACTGGTTAATCGTGTTGGTACTCATGGTGTCTATCCTCCTTGCGTTCTATGTGGTGAGACATTCGCCCTGCTGGATTCGATCCACGCCATGAGACACGACAGGGCGGTGATATTCATCCACGCGGGGAGCCGCTCAAGGCGGCGCGTGAAATCTGTTGTCAATGAGCAGCGGCAAGGAGTTCTAATCCATCGATACTGTATATATACTGTATCATCGGTCTGGTGTCAACAAAAAATTGCAAAATTTAACGCATGGAAAAAAATCTCGTTTCGCACTTAATAAAATGCTAAAATAGATTGACAAGTTCGCACGATGGTAGTATATTGGTAGCAATCCGTGTAATGCGGAGGTGGATGATTTAATCATCGATGCGGCTCCGGGCATTATCGGAGACACACAATCAAGGGAGCCGCATATTGTATCATAATAGGTTAAGGGATTGCTCTTGTTGTCCATCAGGACGCGGAGCCTGATGCATGACGGGGAGGGGATAGAGGGCAGCAATCAATGATGTATGATAGCGAGTACAAACAAAATATGATATTCACAGCGGATATATTACGCGCAGCACTTCCGGGCTTGATATATGGGCGTTATGTAGTGGACGGATACGGCGATCATTACCGGGATACATGGATAGACTATTACCATGATATACAAGGCTATATAACCGAACCCATCAGTACAGAACCAGTAAGAGAAGGCGTTATTCCGTCCACTGTCAACGCCGTTTATACTGAATTACATAATGCTTATATGAGGGCATACAATGAAACGCAGTAATGATATACCATCTGATGAGGAGCTTTTGGAGGATTATATTGCCGCATTTCTGGCATGGTGCAATTGTAATGACATCAATCCCGGATATGTTTGTATGGCAATGTTAAAGGGACATCATGAAGAAAGGTAGCATACAGGCCACAACCCCACTTATACACCAGTTTATCCTCGATATGCTCACTAAGGGGAATAAACCGGGTGAAATAACTGGTATGGTAGCTCAAAAGTGGGGAATATCAGTAAGAAAGGCTTGCGACCACTTAGCAAGAGTTAAAGCAGATGTAGCAAGCAAGGTCAGTCAGATAGAGCGGGAGACCATATTAGGGACATTACATAGTCGATACGAGCAACAATACAGCGATACACAAGCTATAGAGGAGACAGTGCCCAGGATAGACCTACAGCGTAAGATTGCCTCTAGTCACGCCGATCTATTCGGGTTTGGTCGTTCTCAGCAAGGGACCACGATCAACATAGACATGAGGGGCTTGTTACCTGAGCCTATACAGAGGGCAATGACGCCTATAATGTATGACGAGGATACGCAATGTTAGCCATTCTGGGGCTGTCTCACTTGGCAGGGTGCAAGACCATTACCAGCATACGCAGGATGCACCACGGGCCATCCTGGATGGTATGGAGGCACTGTATGAGGCGGCCGGTGAGGTTCTGGTGGATACTGCGCAACTTTGTTAAGATCACCCTAGATACAGGCTTACGTGATGCTATAGAGTATCACCGGGAGACAGTGAGGGCGATACTGTTCGGGCTGGATTGTCTGTGTGACATATGGTCTGAGGCAGCAGGCAGGCTGTACGCATGGAGATTGAGGGATAAGTCATTGACGTTATGCTGATATCTCTGTACATGGTATTTAAGCATTTCATTAAGTACTAAGAAGGTGAAGCGATGATAAATCAGAGTGACGACCCTCGTGTATTGGATGCTATCAACAGAGCGCAACAGTGCCCCACATGGGACGAGATTAAGCCAGTGTTTGATATACTCGATGCTCGCTTGCGGATACTCGAAGGGATGATAGGTGCATAGAGAGGCCGGGGGGTCTATGCGGGGGACACCCCCCCCACCCCTCATTGATGGATGGCGGCGGCTCTTATACCCATACAAGTCAATATTATATAATTTTCAATTTGGAGGTCTTACATGTTCTGGAAAAGGACTATGTGCTCGAAAGACGATTTAAGCGTCATGCCGGATTGGTTGATGAAGAGGGCAAGAGAGGCTGAAGAGTCGTTGCGGACATATAGAGAAGCTGGGTTGATTCCTCATCTGACTTGCGATGGAACTGGCGGTTGGGTGTGGTATACGAATTCTGATAGGTTCAAGAGTGATGCAGATTATGAAGATTATGGTCTTTGGAAATAAACCTACACGCGGTAATGTAGTACAAATTTCAAACTGAAGGGGTCAAGCATGAACATCAACATTGAAATCAAGGTGCAGATGGAAAAGGGCAAGGAGATTGTGCTCAAGGGGGATGAAGCGAGGGAGTTATATTTAAAGCTCAAGGAGATATATCAGGATCGTGTTGAGTACGTGCCGTATCGGGAGTATGTCCCTCCTTTACGTTATTTGGATTGGTGACCAACCCTCAACCAAATAGGTGGTATTCGTCTAACGGTACTTGTTCCATATCGGTAACGGAGTAATCCATACACGGTAATGTAATATATTTTTGAAAGTTGGAGGTCGTGATGCTTGAACCGTTTATGATTGTATTCACATTTTTGCTGGTAGCGACAGCGGTAGGATTTTGCGGGTATTGTGGGGTACGGCTTGCGATGAAGGTATTCAAGGGCAAGTGATGAAGAAGAAACCGAAGTTGGGGAGCGGGAAGCGTTTCAAGGCATTGACGAAGAAGCTCTCCGGGAAGAAGGGCGTGACTGATCCGAAGGCGCTGGCGGCGTCTATAGGCCGGAAGAAGTACGGGAAGAAGCTGATGGCAGAGATGGCTGCGATGGCGAGGGGGAAGGCATGATTTTAGGATATGTATCATACGGGCCGTATCTGATTGAATATACATTAACTGGGTATACCATACAACAGAGAGTAGTGGAGGATTTATGGTAATACGCATACTGGACTGGATAAGCTATATTACCTATAGAATGGCATCAAAGATGAGAGATAGGCGGTCGAGAGGTAGGGCATGAGTCGAGTGCCTTATCCGGTTGCAGTGCTTGTGGGCATGAGGTATATGCCTTACTATGCACTTGTGAGTTACTGTAGGCTTGTGAAGCATGCTATAAGGATAGCCGTGCATAATAGTTTGGGTTAAGCAATATGGTATTTCATTAAAACAATCGAGATGAACAGGATGAGTGTATGAAGGATCACGCGAAAGAGTTTGAGCGGATCATGAATCAGTATCTTTTACAGGACAGCATGTTGCCGAGTGACTTTCCTCTCAAGAAACTGTTTGAGGATATGCTCAAGGCGATGCGGTGCTTGTACATGCTCCTGGATGATGCGGGTATTATTTACAAGCATGAGGGCGTGCGGGAGTTGCTTGAGGTCGTGGCAGAGAACGACCTGAAGGGAGAGCGGAAGGTTCCGACTGAGATACTGGCTGAGAAGCTGGCGATAGCGGTGTACTCTCTATACACGCTGTCGAAGGGATACGACTTGTTCGAGAAGAAAGACTCACCTCGCGGGTGAACTCGGTTTGTCCGCGATGACTCACATAGGCGCATGATTTGGAAGCTGGTTTCAGATTCGTACCTATACGGGGAATAGAGTACAGGGCCGACTACAGGACGATAGCCAACGAGTTAAACAAGCTCGCGGCAGCCAATGACCCCTCATTTTTGGTTTCGGTGCGGGCGCTTGTTCTCAAGGACTTGTGGTTTCTCCTGTACTTTGTTCTCGGTATACATGAAGTCAATCATCCGTGGTTGATTAAGAGAGTCTACGAGGTTGCCGATTGCAATGATAGAACTGCTGATTTTTGGTTTCGTGAGGGTTTTAAAAGCACAATCATAAATTATAGCTTAACGCAACAGGATATTTTAAAAAATCCTGAAGAACGTATTGGCATATTCTCTCACAAAAAAACAATCGCTCAAGACTTTCTTAGGAGAATAAGACATTCATTTACCAATAACCAATTACTCAAAGCCGCATTCCCTGACGTATTATATGCCAAACCAGAAACACAGGCGGAGAAGTGGAGTGATGAAGGTATCATCGTAAAGCGAAAAGGCTCTTACGACGAATGCACCATCGAACCGTGTGGACTTGATAATCTTCCTACATCGAAACACTATACCATTCGAGTCTACGACGATATAGTAACAGACCAGACAGTCAACACCATTGAGATGATGCAGAAAAACCAAGCAGCTTTTCAATCATCTCATAACCTGAAACAACGTGGCGGCAAAGTGCGTGTCATAGGAACTATTTATGATTTCGGTGACACTAATCATCTCATATCTCAGGACGAGACATGGAATGTGCGCATACATGCTGTTCGCGATCAGGCAGGAAAACCTGTTTTTTTCACCGAACCAGAGTTAGCTGAACGACTTCACGACAACGGACAGTGGAACTTTGATTGCCAGTACATGCTCAACCCGATTGAAAGGTCGAAGCGGAAGTTTGAACTCGAATGGTTACAGTACCACGAAGGAAATGTGCCGTCAGGGAACACCTATATCGTCTGTGATCCAGGCAAGACGAAAAAGAAAACATCCGACTATACCGTGATGTGGGTGTTCAGGAAAGACTCAAGGGGCAATTATATAATACTCGACGGAGTTAGGGACAAGCTGACGCTGCGTGAAACCTGGGATGCGCTCGCCAAACTGCTCGATAACTGGAACGATGTGGTCAGGGTGGGTTACGCAAGGGCAGGTTTCGAGAGGGACAAGGAATACCTTGAAGAACAGAAAATGCGCACAGGAGTATTCGTTCCTATAGTGGACATCAAGGAAGAGGGAGACAAGATCAGGTCTCGTATCTCTTCGTTGCAGCCGCTCTTTGAAGAGGGGCAGATCATATTCCCAAAGGCTTTGATTTATACAGATGTTGACGGACACGACCACAATCTCACTCAGGAATTTATCACCGAAGAATACCAGCGGTTCCCGTCATGTACTCATGACGACATGCTCGACTGTCTGTCAATGATGCGCTCGCCTGAATTGAAAGTATCTAAAACATATCATCAGGAAAAAAGAGTAACCGTGCCGTACTCGATATTCGAGGACACGCAGTATGACAGGTTTGCGTGGATGAACTTTTGAAAGAGACAGATAAACAAAAGATTTCTGAAATACGCGATATTCTGAACGAAGACATTTCAGCTCTGAACGAGCGCCGCGACATGGAACTGTACGCGATGGAGATGTACCTCGGCGACCAGTGGAAGCGCGTGAGGAAAAAGAGAGCGAAGTCGTATCTGTCCATCAACATGATTAAAGGCCGCGTGGACACCATAAGCGGATGGATCAGGCAGAACCGCACAGACCTGGCGATGTCTCCGATAGGCGCAGAGGACGACCGCAAGGCTGATGTCTACTCACAGCTTTTGAAGTATGTCTTTGCGAATAAGAAGTTCTGGAACGCATGGTGTGACAGCATCGACGACATGCTTATCACAGGACTTGGCTGGGCGCATCCTTACATAGCCTATGAATTTGATGTGTACGCGGGTGAGATTCTGTGCGAGCAGGAGAATGGGCAGAACATCATTTATGATCCCTACCTGACGAATTTCGATCTTTCAGATTGCAGCCACATAGCGCGGCACAAGTACATAGACAAGAAAATAGCGGCGATGAGATGGCCGAAGTTCAAGAAGGAATTTGAATTGCTTGGGGACATTGCGGAGAAGTCGTTCTTCGCGTCATCGAACAGGGACTTTGAGAGTAAGTCAAGACTTAATTTCGTTGAGTTTTGGGAAAGGACTTCAGAGGAACGCACTCACATTTACGACTCTGCGTCAGACCGCATGGAAGAGTTCGACGGTGACGAGCGAGACGCGATTCAAAGAATGACCGCGCTCGGCATGGATACCTCAACCATTTCATTTATGAAACGCACGAAGAGCGTGATTAAGGTTACCCTGTCGTGCGAAGATGAATTGATAATGCACGAAGGTCTGTCAGACATCGACGACGAGTATCCGTTCATTCCTATCGTGGGATGGTATACTCCCGCGTATCCGCACTGGAAAGACAAGCTCCAGGGGGTGGCGTGGATACTCCATGACATACAGATCGAGAAGAACAAGCGCCGCAACCAGTTGAATGAGTTTATATTCACGAAAAACCTGAAAGGATACTTGAAACTCAGGAGTGCGAACGTAGACATCCGTTCTTTCGAGTCTGGCGAAAGCGAGTTTATCGATACCGACGACATGACCGGAATACGCGAGCTTGAACCTCCGCGTATTCCCGAAGTCTATCCGTTCCTTGAAAAGCAGTCAGATTCAGACTTTGCAATGGTAGGGCCGCGTGATCTCATGGAAGCGAGCGCCGGCGCAGGCGCACAGTCCCCGGTGGGGTCGTTGCAGATATTCCAGCGCGAGAGCTTGGTGAAGGTCAAGAAGATTCTCGATAACATTGACACGTCTTACGAGATGCTCGGCAACTACGTCGTGAAGCTGATGAACAAGTCTTGGCCTTCTGAGATTATGCGCAAGATCGTTGGTGACAACATCATCGGCGCGAAGGAACGCAAAGAGTTGATCGTGCAGATGAAGAATATTCAATCTGCTCCCCCGTCTCCTGAGAAAGACCAGCAGATAGCAGCGATGGGTCAACAGATACAGAAACTTGAAGCCGATACTGAAGAGTTCTGGAACAACTTCGACGAGACAAGAAAAGACATAAGGTACGATTGCCGCATAAGCACGACCACTCCGAACGCGACACAGAGGCTTGCCACGCTTCAGATTCTTTCAGACCTTATGAAGCAGGGTAAGAACGTACCGACTGAAATCTGGATACCGTACACAGAACTACCTCCTGCGGAGAAGGAGCGGTGGCTTGAAATCGAAAAGCAGGCTCAAGAGATGCAGATGCAGATGCAGATGCAGATGGCGCAGGCCAAACTCAAACTTGAGGACAAGAAGATCAATGCGGGTGTGGCAAAACAGGATTCGATAAATGCGAGTCAAGAGCGAATAGCTCAAACTAATACAAAGGAGTCTTCCAATGAGTGAAGATACGGGCATTACCGAAGCGACTGAGGCCACAGAAGCGACGGAAGAGGGGGATGCCGCCCCTCAGCTTTCTCAAACGGGCGAAGAAGAAGTAAAGGTTGCCGCCGAACCGGTAACGAAGGAGCAGTTTGAACAACTGCTTGCTGAAATGAAAGGCTTCAAAGAGATGGGTATTGCTGAAAGGAGAAAACGCCAGGACGTAGAGGCGCGTCTCGAAGCTCTGAGCAAAAAAGAGGAACCTGTCGTAGATTTGCCTGATGACGACATTGTCATGGGCAAGGATGTGAAGAAGTTCCTCGCACAGAAAGACAAAGAAAACGAGCTTAAAGATTTCCAGAAGGCGTACAAGGATTGCTACACTCAGGTGAGCAAGAACGAAGATTACGAGGAAGTTATCGCTCTTGCCGCAGACCTGATTGAAAACGATCCCGAATACTCAGACATGCGAGAAGTGATTCTTTTCACCAAAAGCGGCCCTAGAGTTGCGTACAATCTAGGCAAACTGCATCCGAAGTATGCGAAGAAGGTGGAAGCGGGAATAAAGAAACAGACCGCAGATACCATCGCAAAAAATCTCAACAGCCCCAAGACTCTCACCGGGGTACAAGGCGGCTCCAATCAGACTATCGATGATGTTAAACGCATCAAAAATATGTCTGACAAGGAGTTCGAGGAGTACACCAACAAGATGCTTGGGGTAGGCTAAGAAAAACGAGCAAGTAAATGGCTGTAACAACCACTACTCAAATTGATCCGGGTAAGGAGTTTTATTTCGTAGAACGAATGCTCCGCACCGGTCGCCCGTTCTTGCTTCACGATAAGTTCGGAAGAAAGTTATCTTTTAGAAGCAGAAATGGGATGAAGATCAAACTGCGGGAGTATGACGATCTTGCAATCGCCGATGCTCCTGTGGCAGAAGGCGTAACCGGCGCGTCTGTGCAACAGACGAAGACCGATTTTGAAGCCACGCTTCAGCAGTATCACAACTGGGTCGAGATTACCGATGTGGCCGAAGTCGTCAACGTGGAATCAGTGAGAACCGAAGTGTCCATGAAACTCGGTATCAACATGAACGAGACCATAGACGCGATTTACCGGGATACTCTCAATGGTTCCTCGAATGCGTACAGGGCCGCTGGCGTAGCGACTCGCGTACTTGTGAACTCCATCATTCTGTTGAACGACCTGAAAAGGATCGACAGGACGATGTTTGCGAACAAGGCGCGTTACATCACCGCGACGACCGAAGGCTCTCAGAACGCGAACACGACTCCGATACGTCCCGCTTATTTCGTGCTCACTCACGGTGACATGAAGTATGACATAGAGACTCTGGCCGGGTATGACTCGGTAGAGACCTATGCGTCTCAGGGAAAGGTGTATGACAGTGAGATCGGACGGGTTGGCAACTTCCGCTTTGTGCTCTCTCAGCAAGCGAAGGTGTTCCCGAACGAGGGCGCTGCGGTCGGTGCCGGAACGTACATCAGCACCGGCGGAGCGAACAATGATGTGTACACGTCTCTGATTTTCGGTCAGGATGCGTATGCGTACTGTCCGCTCGACGAACTCACCGTTCAGAACATCGTGAAGGGTTTCGATTCCGGTGGGCCTGAGAACCCGGTGAACAACATCATGTCGATTGCATGGAAGGCGATGACCTGTCTTGTGGTCTATCACCCGCTGAACATGACTCGATATGAGTCTTGCGCAACTGCGTAAAAAGTAAAACGCATTAAAAGGCGGGAGGGTTACGCTCTCCCGCCACAATAGGCGTTTACAAGGAGATTCACATGAAAAGAATAGACGTAATACCTTACACCGGGACAGGGGCGGCGATTAACCTCCCTTCGTTCACCCCGGCTTTTGTCAAGATTTATGACGGATGCGGTCAGCATATTGCGACGTGGATGGAAAGCATGGCGAATGCGAGCGTTCTGTTGCTCGCTCCCGAGATTGACTCCACGACCAGTCAGGCAGCTCCGTATATCGGAAGCACCGCGACGCAGTTGGCTAGCCGTGCGTTCAGGTATCGCATAGCTTCGATAGACTACACGAAAGCGATTGTGGCCGCCGGTACTGCACTCACCGCGACGACCGTTCCGCAGAACCTTTACGGCGCGTTCGGCAAGCAGCTTGCGGCTGATGGGACGCTCGACACGTGGGATGCTGCCGACAATGCGACAGGATATGCTACCGAAGCATTGGCGATTGCCGCGATTAAGGCTGTGGCCGCTGCCGATGCGAACCACGTCCGTGCGTTTTACTGCACCGTGATTAGCACCGATGCCGGTGGCTTTGTCGGCGCGACGACTGCGCTGAATGACGCTGCGGTGACCGCTGCGTTTTACAGCTTCAGCGATCAGCTTGTCGAGACTGCGGGTATAACTCCTGCCGGAAAGGTGGAGGGCGACACGTTCAAGGGTATCACCATCGGCACGAACGCCTATATCAACACGCTTGGCGCGTCCTATGTCGCAGAGCTGATAAGGGGGTAAACTATGGCTGTTATCAATAGTGAAACCACCAAAAAGAAAGTAGGGCAGGAAACGCTGTTTCGCAGCCTGCTCACGGACTTGCAGGCGCTTGTCACGCAGTTCGCTTCCTACAAGACTATTGTGGACGAGTTGAAGACTCGCGTCAATGCGATATACACCAACTCGGGAAGCACGTATGTAAAAACCGCGCCTGTTTTATCGGCTACCACTGGAGCAGTCACACTGCATTCCACGGCTTTCGATTATGTGATTGGTGGAACCGCATACTCCTCGGCTGCCGCTGATACTGCGTTTACCGGTGGTGGTGCTCATGACGTTGCTACTGGCTCAAAGTTCGCGTCGTTCAAGATTTCCATAAGCACAGCCGGGGTTATTACTATAACTCCATCCGCTGCGTTGAACTATGCGACTGAGGCTTTGGCAATTGCCGCTGTTCCAGCGACTCCTGCGGGAGAGTGCAGCATGGGTTACATCACCGTCAAGTCTCACGCTGGTGCAATTTGGGATGCGACGACTGATGCGCTGACTGGTGGCACAGGTGGAACGCCTTCACCGGCTACTGGTTTTTACTCAGCGACCGTACCCACTGGTTTTGGTCAGGTGGCGACATCTTCGCCGTCTGCCGTGACGTTAGCAACAACTACTTAAAAAAGAGGTTTCTATGCGTTGTGTAAAAGCATTGGTTCAGGACAACACTGGTTTCGACAGGGATTTTGAGGACGTGCAGACCTCCATCGGGAAGTTTAAAGTGACGTTTAACGATCCTACATGCGAGATCAACGAACACGTGTACGAAAATCTAAGAACCGCAGTGCCTACCGAGTGGAAACAGAATAGGAACGAGCGTCATTTTCGTAAACGTGCGCGTCCTGCGTACTCAATTCAGCTTATGGGGGATTGGTACGAGAAAGACGATCCCGGTGTTGTGTCTGAAATTCCAACAGAAGTGATTGAAGAAAGTGCCGTCGCCGAAGCGACTGCATAATCCTCCCTGGGAGGGGAGACGAAGCCCCTCCCGGCTTTCTTTTTCAGGGGGAGCATGACACTTATACAGATTTACAACAAGATTCTCTGGCTCTATTACGGTGATACGATACCGCCTGCTTCAATGGCGGCGAACCTGAACTCGACCTATGGTATTATTCAGGGGATTCACCAGCGTTTACAGAGAGAATGGAATTATTGGTTCATGGAAGCCTCAGACACGGATACAATCCTCGCCGGGACAGACACATACACGCCTCCGGCAGATTGGAAGTGCGAGATGTATGATGGATTTCGCACGATCAGCACAACCGGGTTATATCTGACTCCACTGACGAGGGTCAAGATAAACGAACTGTCGTCGTTTCCTGATCCGCTTGCTACTGGTGAAATTTTATACTATGCGAATATGGCGGGGTTGATTGGATTCTATCCAACTCCCACAAGGGATACGTCAATCTTTGTTTTGTATTACAAATTCTTGCCTGCTCCTGTGAACAACAACGACGAAGATGAACTGATGATTCACGGTGCAGATTGCATCGTCAACGGATCGGTGATGGAACTCGCGGAGACTCTTGAGAACGCGAATAAATATCAAGCGTATGCACAGAGATACGCGCAATCGCTGTCTGTCTTGCGTCAACTTGACCAGACGAAGAAGTCGGCGAACGTCAAACAGCGATATGAGGATTACTGATGCCTGCTTATCCAGTTGCCTACACGCGAGCGTGGGACGAAACCACGCCGCTTAATACAATCATTGCCGGTTACATCGGCCAGTGGCTCCGCTATGCGAAGATTGACTTGCGAGAGCGTATGCAATGTCTTGAGTATGGCATGGCTGAGAACGTGACCACGGCGAACGTGGCTGCTAACTATAACATAGACATGACTCTCGGTAACGTCTTTGTTCTTACCATGACAGCAGATACAACCTTTACGTTTGGAAGCCCTCCCCCGGCTGGAAAGATGGGGTCGTTCCTGCTCATACTCGCCGAAGATGGAACCGGGGGTTGGACTCCTACCTTCCCGGCAAGCGTGAAGTGGCAGTATAACGTGACTCCGACGATGGACGAGACGCTATCCACGGTGACGATCTACTCGTTCTTCACCACGAACGCAGGAACTCGTTACTACGGAAATATGTTAGGTACGGCATTCCCTGTATGATATTTAATAAGTGTGGAGGATTGCCACCTTATATTGGTATCTTCGGTGGTGGTACCACAGGAGCATATAGCACCTACACCGATAAGTATACATTCGGAGACGACACAGTAGTTGCCGGTACTGTACTTGGCCTTGCTCGAAGCGGCTTATCCGCGTGT
>Ga0172382_10004771_pt1 | contig 20602 bp, 26 predicted proteins | sample Leawel138RmetaG_FD_122245 | JGI IMG/M metagenome (GOLD analysis project Ga0172382, IMG submission 122245) | Leachate microbial communities from a municipal landfill in Southern Ontario, Canada - Leachate well 138R metaG | ecosystem: Engineered > Solid waste > Landfill > Unclassified | place... | reverse complement strand
GCCTTGGTCAACGGCGTCCGCGCCGTCGATACAATCACTGCCTCCCTCACTTTCCGCACCCCTTCTTCAAGCGGGAGCAGTTCGCCCTATTAAAAATGGCGCCACTTCACCTGACCCAGGCACGCGCCTTCCGGACAAACGACTCAATTAATTAACTGATGATCAATTTATTGATACCGGACGTGCCATGTTTCAGCAACCCCGTGTCGCAGCGCCAGATCTTCCATAGACCAAAGACAAGGGGGAGGAGCCAGAACCGCTCCCCCCCCCCTTTGTAGCGCGACAAGAGAGTTTGGAGTTTCGGACAAGAGTTTTTAGAGCACTTAATTAGCGTGCTGAGAGGGGTCTTAAGGGCGACTAAGACCCCTCTCATTGAGATCTCTAAGGTTCTACGGTCAAGGAGATCGTCGTCCCTTCTGGCCCGGCAATCTCATGCACCTCAGTCAGCTTTGCGCCATGCCCGCCACTATCGACGTGCAGCGCCTTCGATATGGCTGATACCACAGCGCCCGCCTCAAGCCCTTCGTCGACAATGGTCGGGTATCCAACCCGCGCCGCGCCATTGATGACCTCGAACAGCGTATCGCCACGCAGCAATTGATCGGGGCTATTCGCGTTGCCAAGCCCGGCAGTAAAACTCACCGGCAGGTTGTCGTAGCTGTCGAGCGTGGAATAATCGGATGGTGCCTCCTCATATTCGAGCAGGCAGCGCCGTACCTTTACGTCCTGCGATCCGCCAGCGAAAACGCGGCCTGTATTGTACACGGTCGCGTTGTCGGCTTTGGCTGGCTTCACGAGCGAGCATTGCTCTACATAAGTGATATTTCTGACCTTGTTATATTCGCTAATAGATTGGTAGTTAGCCACTCCATAAGCTGATGATGTCGCGAGCAAGCAATTGAAAAATCCGACGATATATTGCAGATTGAAATTGCCATTAGAATTCAAAAAGGCCTGATAGCTGTTGTTGTTGCTATGATATCCGGCACTGTGCAGAAAGACCCGCTCGGCCCACAGATAGAGCGGCGTATTTCCTGCATGCTGGTTAGCCTTGTAGAAGTCCCACGTCACCTCGCCATCGACGATCCCTGTTGATGTATCTCCATCAGTTGCGAATGCAGCCGGGATCGTCGCTCCGGTTATACCACCTGCACCGCCATTGGTCGGGCTGGTCGCTGGAGCAGCGGCGCAGACATAAACGCGGTCATTGCCCTGAGCATAAATTTTATTTCCGATCTCCCAGTTATAGACCCCGCTGGTATCGCCATTCTTGCCAGCACTGGGATACCATCGTGACATATTGTATCCATAGGTGGCACCCTGACAGACGTCGAGGTGCGATGTTGTGCTGTACCCAGTATAGTCCAGGCATATTTCGTGGACAGTTTCATCAGCCCAGAGCATATACATAGCATTTTCAGGGTTAGCATTATATGGACTATCAACGTCTTTAACTTGTGCAACCTTAGCTATATCTCCAGTACCGCGACGGAATCGATTTCCGCTCCTAACATAGGTGAGCGCGCCATAAACCGTTGTGAATGCGGGAAATCCATAAATGTCATTATCGGTAAAATGAACGGTTTCGCAGTCGTCGAAATAGACGCCCTGCCCAGCGATCTGCACCGATCCCAGATCCTCCTGTGTCATCGCCGGATCGTGTAGCAGCCCAAAGCGCATCCCCGTGATCGCGATCTTCGTGCGTCCTAAAAAACGCATCTGGATTACAAAGGGTGTACTCTGTTTCATCGTGCAGAGTAGGTTACGAATATGCAGGTGCCTGACGCTCGCGCCGGTCAGGATCGTGATGAAATCGGGATCATGGCCGGGATAGGGTTCGATCACCAGGCCACCAGAGCCGAAGTCCTTTCCGCTCAGGCTGAGCGAACCGCTATAGTCGCCGTTCTGAAGCTGGATGCAGTATTTGGTCGTGTTCGAACCATCCGCTGTGATGCTGTTGATGCGCGTCGAAAGTTCGGCAAGGCTGGATACCGGTGCAAGATAAGTCAGATCGCTGCCATCGCCCGTGTATCCATACCAGTGATGGAGCGCGATCTTATCTTCGACGAGCTGCTTGAGCAACCACGTCTCGGTTGTCATCCGCCCATAGATGCCTGTGAGCGGCCGTTCCCCGGCGGGGACCATCGTCAGCGTAAAGCTTGTCTGCTTTGTCTCATCCGGCGTGATCTGGCTGACCAGCAGTGTCGGGGTCGCATCGTCAGGGATGCGGTCAGTGACGACGATATGATATTTCCCGCCGCGCGCCTCAAGCGCGACATAGGGCGCGAGGCCGCCACCATCGATCGTATAGACCTGTACACCGGTCGCCGCTTCCAAATAACCGAGGCTTTCACCGATTGGATCTTGCCCAAAGACCTTTGTCTGCTCAGGCGCTTCCGTCAGCGATGCCCCGACAGTGACCGGCTTGCGCAATTTCAGCGGGGAAAGCGGCGCAATGACTGGTTCGATCGTGATATTGTTGACGGCAAGATTGGCGCCTGTCGGCTTGTAGACGAAAAAATGATCGGCGGTGAAAGTGAGTTCGACCGTTTCGCCGCCGCCAAGGCATAGATCATAGGTTGTGGTCGCATCGGGAGCAGCAGTCCATGGGCTGGCGACCGTCGCAACCTTCGCGGCACCATCATAAGCAGTGATGAGCCTTGCCTCTCCGCTGCCCGTCCCTCCCGTAAGGCTGATCCACTGTCCGACCGGATCGCCGACGTAATCAGACTGGAGCGTGATGCTTGCGCTAGATCCGCCCTGCGCTGTCCCGCTCGCCGACACGTTCGAAAGCAGCCAATCGCTGATCGTTATGAGGTTGTCAGCGGCATCACGCACATAGCCCGTTGATGTCGTCGAGCCGTCCGATGCTGTAAGAAGCGTTGTACCTGGCCCGCCACCATCAGTGATCCCGCTGCCAAGAGTGCCGTCGCCGTCTTTAATCAGCAGGCCGTTGGCCTCGTTGATATTGAGGCCGCCGCTCGCCACATTTACGCGATAGGTTCCGGGGCCATTAGGGAGATTATACCGCCAGTACACACTGGTCGTCGTCGCGCGTGTCCGGCCACTGATGCGCGGATCGCCGCTGCTATAATCGCCCTTCGACCCACTGACAGACCAGCCGAAAGTCTGGCCGTTGCGCACGATAGGCCAAACTTCGCCGATGTCGTAAACACTTGGCGCAACCTCACCATAAGTGCCTGCGGTCAGTCGGAAATTGATGCTGTACCGAGTCATGCAGGTGTCCCTGTAGCTGTATAAATTCCATTGGCGATGGTAACGGTAACGCCAATCCCGGTATCATAGTTTCCGTCCGGCCAGCCTGTCGCATCGCCGGTCGCGCTGAAATCGCTATCCCATTGTGCGGTCGGCAGGATGATGCTGACCGGAGACGGCGCGGCGCTATCGTCATTGGTGATGATGCCGATCGCGCTGGCATTGGCGATCGATCCGGTCGAAGGGCTGGAAATGGTCAGCGTGAACTGCTCATCCGCTTCCACCTCGGTGTCGCCGCTCACCAGTACCGTGATCGTCGCCGTTTCCGCGCCTTCGGGCAGTTCCAGCGCCCCCGCCGGAAAGCTGCCGCCGAAATCATCCGCGTCGGCCGGATTAGCGCCGGTTCCCGCGACCTGATAATCGACCGTGGCCGCGCCGGTCAGGTTGGCGGATCGGGTGACGGTAAAGATATAGGCGGTGTCGCCGCTATCGCCTTCCGCATGGACGACCGCATCCGGCAGCAACGAAAACACCGGATCGATCGGCGGCGCGGTGCCGATGGTAACCGTTCCGGGGGTTACCGCCGGAAACGCGCCGGGGCGGCGGCCGAAGCGGTTGGCGAGCGTGAACATCAGCTTTCCCCTTCTGCTTCAGGCTCTTCCTCGGGTGCGGGTGCGGGTGCGGGACGGAACACGCCAGCCTCGATCTTCATCTTGACGCCGAGAGCCACCTCATCGCAGCGGATGATGGTCGCCACCTCGTCATAGCCATCCTCGGCATCGTGGCAGGCATTGACGAAGCGCGAGAGTGCTTCGTCGGGGAAATCTTCATGAACGAATGTCACCGGGACCTGGCGACGATCGGCATCATAGTCGCCCAGTTCCATCGTCATTTTATCAACCGTGCAGTCCATTGTGCGTCCTTTCGTGGGAAATAGTCAGATGATCCCCGGCATGGGCGGCTCCGGCCAGACAGCCGCCGCAGGGTCGGTCGCATAGGTTTCGGGCAAATCGCGGAGTGCCGCACGATAGGCGGCGCAGGCCTCGCGTTCGGCCTCGGTCAGTGGGAAATCGGCGAACTGCGTCTTGTCGCTGCGGCGCAGCAGCACATTGCGGCGGCGGCGCAGCAGCGCCATCGCCTCGTCTACGCTCAATATGCGCTCTGCAAGGATCGGCTTGCCGTCCGACCCCGCCATGATTGCCTTTGTGGGGTCGCCCCGCTGCGCGGAGAGCAGCGTCTCCCGTTCGGCCATTGTCACCTCGACCTTGTCCTCCGGAATCGAGGTGTTGAAGGCGTCGTCATAGAAGCCGCCTGTCAAAGGGCTGAAATAGAGCGTCATGATTATTTCCCGACCACTTGATAGGGCAGAGAGAGCGCCCCCATATTCGGTGCCTGAAAGACGGAAAATCCGGTCGTCGTTGACGAACCAAGACTGGTGTTTTCCGCGCCGTCGTTATTGCCCGCGTCGCCGATTGCAGGAAATGTCACGGATGGGACGGTGTCGAAAGTAAAGGGATAGGTCACATAGCTGTAGCTATCGCTGTTCACCGTGACGCGGCCCCAGATTTCCTTCTTTCCCGAGGCATAGATGATATGACCATCCTGCCCGATGCTCATGGACACGATGCGGTCATAGCTTGACCCGTGATAGCCATCGAGCATGTCCGCATCGGTCAGGCTGCCCGATCCATCCACGGTCAGCAGCTTGGCGAGGAGGGCGGAAGCGGTAACCAGCCCATCGACATAAGCCTTGGTCGCGGCATGCAGACTGGCGGTCGGCGCGCCGGACAGGGTCAGCAGCCCGGTCATCGTATCCCCCGCCTTATTGAGCGGAGTATAGCCCAGCGCAGCAAGCACCCGCGCGAGAGACACCACCTGATCCGGGCTCAAGCCTCGCAGAAAATCAGCATCGATGGTTGACCCCGCACCATCGACCGTCAGTAGCTTTGCGAGGATGGCGGCCGCCGTAATATGGTTGTCAAATACGATATTGCCCTGATCCGTGCTGTCGACGGTGGCCTTCAGGCGAAATCCATCCCAGCCGATCTTGACCTTGTTGGTGCCTTGCCCGATGCCACCGCCCTGCTGGACGGGGGTAAAACCCAGCGCGGCTAATACACGCGCGCCAGAAACCACCTGATCGGGTGAGAGGCCGCGCAGAAAATCGGCATCGAGCAGACTACCCGAGCCATCGACGAGGTGCAGCTTCGCCAATATCTGGGCTGGGGTCAGTTCGGCGTTACTGATCATCGCGGCCACTGCAACCCGCAACTGGTCATGATCACCTTTGACCAGCGTCATACCGATCGCTTCGATCAGCTGGGCGATATTCTCCTGCACCGCATTGTGCCAGTCCTCGTCCAGCTGGGTAGGCAGCACGCCGTTCGCCGGGTCTCCGGCGCTGAACAGGCCTCCGACATTGCCGCTCGCATCGGTCCGATGCATCTATACCTCCTCATAGGTGAAAAAGACGGTCGTATGGGCGGGCGCATGGCGGCGGATCATGCATTCGAGATCCAGCTCCTCCGGCCCGGCGACGAGCACGCGGACGCCCCATGTGAAGGCCCAGTCCGTACCGAACAGGCGCACGCCGATACGGTCACCGATGCGCGCGACGCGATATTCGACGATCTCGACCGTGTAGCCGATCGCGCTTGCCAGTTGCCGGAAATAGAGGGCGTTCTGCCCGCCAACGGATATCAGCCGTTGCGTCACGGCCAGTTGCCGCGCGTCCAGGTCGGACGATGCCGGAAAACAGCCGTCCGGCAGGCCCAGCATCGCTTCCCATTCGTCGATCAGTTCGACCGTGGTCATCGGGTCGGCTTCATCGATCAGCTGCGCCAGCCGCACTTCGGCCCGCGCGAATTCCTCGGCCAGCCCATGGAGCAGGCCTTCGAAAACGCTGCCCGGCGGTACGGCCCATGCCGCGCCGCGCGGCAGATAAGCCTTCAGCATGTCCCGCCATTCGAGCGCCGTATGGGGTGCGGGCGTGCTCACAGGAATGTCAGCACGCCGCGCACCGGCAATTTGGCGGCCGAGGATGCCGTGAAGTCGGCGGCCGGGAGGGAAAGGACATGGTGGCTTTCGCCCGCCGCGATCGATGCCGCCTCGGATATACGGCTGCGGTAGATGGTCCCGCCGGGCTCTCCATCGCGCAGGAACATATCGTCGATTTCCAGTGCCACAGCCGCCTCTACCGCTGCTGTCGAGGGCGAAAGCGCGATGCTGATATCGACTGGCTCGGCGATCGGTGCGAAGACGATAAGATCGGCGGTTACCGGCCTCAACAGTTCGAGCGCGCCCTGAACCGCCGCCACATCGGCGGCAAGCGGGATAATATCGGCGCGGCCATCCATCACGAAGGTTACGCCGACCGTTCCCGCGCCCATCCAGCCCGGAATGACCCATGCCCGCGTGACGCCCGGCTGCGCCAGCGCCCATGCTTTGTAATCGGCGACACTACCACCCTGTGGCGGTGTCTGAAGGCGCAGCAACAGGCGATAGAGCAGGCTGTCGTCATCCTCCTCATCGGCACCGTCGGCGATGCCCCCGGCATCGACCGTTACCGTTGCGGCAACGCCCGCGATCAGCTCGACGAAGGTCAGTTCCTGTCCGGCATCCATCCCGTGACCGCTGCCCGCATCGACCGCCTCCAGCGTCAGTGTCGCGCTACTCGCGCCGATGACGGTGTCCGTCGTCACGCGATATTGCGTCCCGTCTATGCGAGAGAGCAGTGTTTCGGCCGGAATAGCCGTTCCGTCCGTACCGGTCGCCGTCGCGACCCCAGCCGCATAGCTCGCCGCCTTGCGGACGATGCCGCGCCGCGCCGCATGGCGGGCGAGGATGTCTCCATCCGCCGTATCGGGGTGAATCTGGCGGGAAATCCAGTTCGCATACCCATAAAGGTCGTTCATCGCCCCGGCGTGCATGCGGGCCAGCACATCGAGCACCGAATGGCGCAGCCGCGCGTCCGCGCCGGGCAGGCGCGCATTCAGATCGGCCCGATCACGCGTAATCAGGGCCGATAATGTCGGCCGGTCATAGCTCATGCCGATGCTTCCCAGACGAAATCATAGCGGTCCCGCGCCGGTCCGGTCGGCCGGGTAAGGATGACGGCAACGGCCAGACGCGTCGTCGGACCATCATCCTGCCGCTCCACCTGGACAGACACGGCCGCCGCGATCTGAGCGGCGACGATCCATTGCAGCGCGCCGCGCGCACTTTCTTCAGCGCGGCGCAGAGTGTCCGCCGTGGCCTTACTGCGCGCCAGCAGCCACCATTTGCTGCCCAGCTCATCCGACAGATCATCATTGGCCGGGAACGCATTGCCCCACCATCCGCGCCGGTCCGCGCCCGGCTCCGGCAATGGATCGTCATCATTGGCGCGGGCATCGGTGAACAGCGAAATCAGGATCGCGGTCCGCAATCCGTCATCAGTTACCAGCTGACCGCCCGAAATCGCGATGTCGGCCGCCTTCAGATCATTATTCCAGACAAGCGCGATATCGGTCATTTCGCATCCCCGCTCTGCCGCGCCGGGGCCGGGTGGATCAGCTTGATCGCCTGGCTCAGGGAAAAGCTGCCATCGGTACGGATGACAAGCGTCGCCCGCCAGCCATTGCCATAGGTCGCATGGAGACGGCGCAGGCGGCCCTGATTGTCATAAAAGGCATGGGCAGCAACCGGATCGCCGTCGCCGCCCATACTGCCGCATTCGCGCAGCTTCTCGCCGACCATCGCCATATTGTCGGCCGTGACATCAACCCGGCGCCAGCCGCGCAGGCCGCGCCGACGGGGAGAGGACGCCCTCATGCCGCCTTCACCTTGCTGGAGCCGGACGTGATGACGCCGCCGGAAACCGTATCGCCGACCCGTGCGACCTTCGCGCCGCCCGTGCCGCCAAGGTTCACCGTATCGGCGACAATATCGGCCTGATCGGCATTCACGACCACCTGAGGGGCCTCTAAGGTGACTTTAAGCGGGCTCTCAATCGCGATCCCGTCACGCTTCAGGTGTACGACCTGACCCAGATCGTCATAGAGCGCGACCTCACCTTCCGCGAGGTTCTTCAGGCGAAAACGCCGGTCCTCGATGCCGATCACGACCATATGGCTGCGCAGCCCGCCGACCGATGCGGCAATCGCTTCCGCTCCGGCTTTCGGCCGCGATGCCAGCCCATATTCGCCGAACCGTTCGACGCCGTCCTGCGCCTCATCCGACAAGAGTTCGACCTGAAGCGTCTGAAGCCCCTTGCTATCATCGACCAGCGTCAGGATCGCCCGTGACAGCATCATCCTGATCCTGTGCATCATCGCGCTCATGCGGCTTTCCCCAGGCCGGACGCATCCTTGCCCTCGGGTTCGGCCAGTTGCTGCCATGCCTCGGGCCGCTGGAGCGTCAGGCGTGCGATCGTGCCGCCTTCATTGGAACGGCTCAGGCGGATGGCAATGACCAGCATCGTCGCGTCGATAGAGATATCGGGCGCAGAGAGATCGACACGGACATTGGGCGACCAGATCGCGCCGCCGGGATCGCGCCACCCCTGCACGGTCACATAGGCCGTCTGACCGCGTGCCGCGCGCACATTGGCTTCCCATTTCGCGCGCTTTTCCAGCCCCGCCTTGTCGGCCTGTTCCTCGGCAACGATCAGCAGCGGGCGATAGCGCGTGACCGCGCCATCGGTGGCGCTCGCCTTGACCTGCGCCACCGCACGGCCATTGGCTTCATCGTCGCCCGCGCTCTGTCCTTTCACATGGTAGCTGGCATAGCGGCCCGAAACATCATGATCGGCGCTGACCTCCAGCACATTGACGCCGTCCGTCAGCTTGCCGACCGATGCGCCGCTCGCGGGCGTGCCGATCTCGATCGATCCGTCGGTGCGGCTGAAGCACAGCAGCGCGCGAAACCGGCACAGCCGCTCGATCGCCGCCTGCACCGTTTCCCCTTGCTGGATCGCGAAACGGCGGATCGGTTTGCCGGTCGATCCGGTGAAATGGACGGTCAGGCCGAAAGGCGCGACCAGCGCCCGCACGATCGTCTCCATCGACACATTGCGCCAGCTGCCCGGCTTCGCGATCGCCGAGCAATCGACCAGATCGGCCGCACGATCGCGGCCCGTCACGCGCAGCCGGAAATTATCAGCGGTTTTGCCCGGCGATACCCGGTCGATCCACCCGCTGATAACGGTTTCGCCGTCGATGGCCACGACGCAGGCAGCCCCGGCGGCGATCGTGCGCGGTTCGTCGGCCGTGCGTTCGCGGCGTGAAAGCGTCAGGTCGAACGATCCGGTCAGGGCGTCGATCGCGCGCGCGATTTCAACCTCTTCCCATCCGCTATGGGTGCGGCCGTCAATGCTGAGGGTTACCGATGATTCAGACACGGGTCAGGACCTCCAGTGCGATGCCGCCCGCGACAAAGGCCGGGTTACCGGCGGCGGCGATGCTGTCCGCCATGCTCGCCGCGCTTGCATGGCCATAAAGCCGGTTGGCGATGACAAGCGCCGGTTCGGTGGCGCGGGGTGTATAGCTTTGCAGTCGGGGAAGGCCGGGCACACGCTGCGCGAGATCGGCGACCAGCGCCCGGCGCAGCGTGTCGAAATCGCGGACGCGCGCATCCTCGCCCGCATCGGCAGCGGCCAGCGCCAGATCATCCATCTTCGCGACGGACGCATCGCGCACGGCGTTGGCGGCGTCGCGCGAACTGTAATCGGTGGCGGCGACGGTCCGGACCAGCTCGGCCAGTGCGACATGGCGCACCAGATGCAGGACCGCGTCGGCATTGGCCCCCTGTTGCAGGCGCGCGGGGGTGGCGAACAGCGGTACATCGGTGACCATATCCGCCAGCCGGTTGCAGGCGGCGATCGCCTTGCGCGCGCTGTCCGATCCCGCCACCGCGACGGTTGCCTGCACCATCGTCACCAGCGATCCGCCGAGGCTTTCGGGCGCGCGCATTAGCGCGGGCAGATTATCGAGATAGTCGAGGCTCTTGCCGAAGGCGCTGAGCAGCGTGCCGCCCGCGCCCGATCCGGAAGCGATCGTCGAAGCAAGAGTGCCGACCTCACCGATCAGCGATCCGGCGGCATCTTCGACAAAACCCGGCATGGCCGAAATCGTGAAGCGGTCGGCAAAGCTGCTCGCGGCAGAGGCCACCGCCGTATCGGCCGCATCGATCGCCAGCGCATTCGCATCGGCCTGCTGGCTGTTGGTAACCGGCAGGCCAGACTCGATGAAAGTGACCTGAAACCGCGCCATGCCGCCTTCATCGGTCGATTCGGTCTGGCTGAAATCGCGGGCGGCCACTTGCAGGCTGCCCAGCCATGGATGGATCAGCAGCCCCGCACCCTCGGCCTCCAGCGCGGAGAGCAGCGCATTACGGTCGGCGAAATAGTCGCCGCCGATCACATAGAGATCGAGCCGATACTCCCGCGCGCGGCGGCCCATATCCTCGATCGACGGTTCGTCGCGCCCGGGATATTCGAAAGTGACGACACGGCGACCACCCGAATGCTCATGATTGATCGTGACGAACGCCGCGCCGCGAAAGCTGCCCGGCTGATACTGGTCGCGCCAGCTCATCACGCCGCCTCCGACATGGCGCGGCCGGTCTTCAGGTCGATCGGCACATCGCGGTTCGCGCTTGCCAGCTCGGTCGTGCGGACCGTTGTCCCGGCGGGGGCCTTCACTTTGACCTCGATGCCGACCCGCCCGCCGACCTTCACGTCATTGACGATCCGCTGCACCGAAGAAATCTGCTTCGCCGGGGCGTTTATCGGCTTCCACGGCGAGACTGCGGTTGCGCCGGGTTTCAGCGGGGCCTTGGTGGACGGAACGGGTTTGGCAAGCGCGCCCGATCGCGTCCAGGGCGAGGCGTTGCCGGTGCTGGGCTTCCATGGCGAGACCTTCGTGGCCGTGGCGCTTTTCTGGCCGAAGTTCCCCAGCCATTTGGCACCGCTGCCGCGCACCTCGACTTTCGGCGCATCGGATGCTTCAAGCTCCTGTTTCGACATGCGCAACCGGAAGAGTTGAGTGCGTGCCTGGGCCTTATCGGTCGGGCTTGTAAACCACCCACTGGCAATATTTTCCTGCTGGCGAATGGCAACCTCGATCTGCCATTTGCGCCATTCATTCGCTGCCTTGCCGATCCAGCCAACGATGGTTGCCAGCGTGGACACGATCGAGCCCATGCCAGTAGCGACCGATGCCCAATCAATCCCCTTGACGAAACGAACGCCCCAATCCCACGCTTCCGATAGCCGGTCGGAAATGCGCTGCGCCCATCGATCGAGCGTGCCATCGTCCGCCAGCCGGTTGGCGGTATCAAGGAGATCGGCAAGGCTGTTCTTGATCCGGTCGAAAATGCCCTTGCCCGCAATCCGGTACTGGAAGCCCATGACCCAGTCCTGAAGGTTCGACCAGATACCGGCGAGCGTCGTCGACTGGCGGATCATTGCGCCGCCGTGACGTTCATCCCAGATCGAAAGGACGGCGGCCTGAATATCCTTGGCCGTCTTTTTCGTGCTCCGGACCGCATTTTTCCCGGCCTTGTCGATATAGGAGAAGGCGACCGTGTTACCCTTGACCGCTGTTGTGATATTGAACGCCTTCAGGCGCTCAAACTCACCGGTCTGCGCGTCGGCGATCGCCTCGACCGCGTCCATCAGCGTTTTGCGGTTGGCGGCCGCCGCATCGCCCATTTTTGTCATCGCGCCGGTCAGCGGATCGATACCGACACCACGGGCGCGCACAAATGCATCGGTCACCTCGTCAAGCTGATAGGGCGTCTGCGCCGCGAACTTGGCGACCCATGCCAGCGCCGCCTTCGCCTTTTGCGCCGATCCCTCCGTGCCTTCCAGCTGTGCCTGGAACTGTTCGAAGGTCGATCCCGTCCGGATAATGCCACCGACAAACCATCCGGCCGCCGCCGCACCGAGTCCTGCCCCCCACTTCGCGGTTGTCAGCGCCGTCGATGCCGCCCATTTGCCCGCGCCCAGCGCCAGCCCGCCCATTTTGCGCACCGACCAGCCTATGCCATAGCCCATGCCATAGGCGGCGCGCTCCGCTATCCGCATGTCGGTGGCCGCCTTGCGCACGCGACTGGCCCAGCTGGTGATATGGGTGGCCCCGGCCCGCGCCGTGCGGCCGACCTTGTCCAGCCCCCGGCCCAGCAGGGTCGATGACCGGTCGGACGATCGGAAATCCCCGGCCATTTTCCGCGCCGCCGCACCGATCCGCGCGAACCGGCCGGATGCATCGCCTCCGACCCGGTCGATCGCCATATCGGCGGCATGCGCATCCTTCGCCACCGGCTTGAACGCCGCGCCCATGCGCTTTGCCCCGGCCGCGACCTTGCCCAGCGCGGCGGATGCCTGATCCTTCGCGGTGATGATGAGGGATGCGCGCATGGTCATCAGTCAGTACCTCTCTGGGCGTCGACGATCTCATTCGCCCGGTCGATCCAGTAATCGAACCGCCGATCGTCCATCGCCTCGATCTCGGCGGCCCCGAAATGCAGAATGGCGGCTAGGTGACCGGCGCACTCATCGGCATTTTCGGGCCAGGCTTGGTGAAACTCTCGACGATCTGGCCGAATGCCATCTGATCGACATCGTCGAGCTTGCGGGCGATCGGCTCTTCGATACCGGTCAGGCGCATGAACAGCGTGAAACCGATATCGACCTCATTGGTCATCGCCTTGATCGTCAGATTATCTTCGAAATTCTTGCGCCGGACGATGATCTCTTCAAGCTTCTGATCGACGCCGCCGACCTTGAACGAGATCGGATAACGCAAGGGGTAGCGCACGCGGCCCGATCCATCGCTCATCAGCTCCGCGCCTTCCGGCAAGCCGGTTTCGCTTGCGACGCTCATAGCGTCAGCTCCTCGGCGGGCGGGCCCTGAAACACCACGCTGGCCTTGCCGTCGGCGGTGGCGATGCTGATGACATCCGCGCAATAGGCGTTGCGGACCATCCAGAGCTGGCCGACATCGGTCAGCACGGTCAGGGTCGCATTATCGATCTTGCGCAAATCGGTGGCGCGCGTGCCCTTTTTCAGCAGGATCGAGACGGTCAGCTTCGATTCCTGTTCTTTCTCGCTGAAGCTGCCCGCCTGATAGTCGCCTGCGACCGCAGTGCGCACCGGGCCGCCCAGTTCCAGCGTGGACTGGCCATCGGTTTCGATCCGGTCGCCGTCGACCGTGATGGTGGCCTGCCCCGCGACGCGATTGGGATTTGCCATATTTCGTCCTTTCAATGCCCTCTTGAGAGGCGGTTAAGCGGCCTCTTTTCAGAGGATGAACTGCACCTGCGCCGCGAACTGGCGGAACTGGTTGACAAGGTTCGGCGGTAAAAGAGCGTCCAGCCGATCCCGGTCGGATGCGTTGCGCTCGACGATCAGCTCGTCGATAAACTGGTCCAGGTCCTCGACCAGTCCGGCCTCTTCCCACTCGCGGGCGAGCGCGACCAGTTCGGCGCGGCCGACCGATGGCGTGACGATCTTCTGACCGGCGCCATAGCGCGTACCGTCATCGGCAAGCTTGTGCCGGGGAAACTTGATCGCGAAGCGGTTGCGCAGCGAATAGCGCAGATAGGAAAGCGTCTGCATCGTCTCGACATTGAGATAAGAGACATCTTCTGCGCTCGCCGCATTGACCTGATAGGTCGTGATACCGCGCTCGATCCGTACTGTGCCGTCCTGGTCGGCGGTGAAGGTCGAAATGCCGTCCTTCAGCAGCAGCTCGCGTTCGGCTCGCGTGAACAGTTCCGTTGCGTTGGGCGCGAGGATGCCGGGCAGTTCCAGCGTCTGGATCGGCCGGGCCGGATCGATATTGGCGGCGGCATTGGCCACCGCGGCATAGCTCGCCGCCCATTCCCAGGGCGCGCTGGGCGACTCGCCGGAGCCCATCACGGAGATGAACTGACTGTTCAGCGACGCGCCGAATGCGGCCAGCGTCCCCTGGCTGCCCGACTTTGCGCAGAACAGGAAACCGTCGATCGCGAGGATCGGGCCGAAGCGGCTTTCCAGCTCCGTCTTGCACGCGGCGAGGATTGCGGCGTTGGCCGTCCCGATCGCGATGGCCGAAAAGGCCTTGTCACCGATCACCGACCAGACATCGCCATAATCGGGATCGCCCGCGCCGCCCGCCATCGCGACGATCGCCAGCGTGATACCGGCGGGCAGTTCCTCGCCGACATAATAGCTATGGCGCAGATCGATCTCATTGCCGCAGCTGCCTTTCTGGCGCGCGGTCAGGGTTACCACGGCGGCAGCGGCGCTGGCGGTAACCGGCAGGTCCGGCATGGTGTTGACGGCGGCGGCGATTGCGGTTGCGGTATCGGCCGCGCTGGTCCCGCTGCCGATCGTCACGGCAACGCGCTGACCGGCGATCATCAGCGCGATCGTGCCCGAGGCGGTCGACGGTCCGGCAATGGTGATCGTTCCGGTCGCGGCCACCGCGCCCACCGCGTCATCGAGCGCGACGGCGATGGTTTCGACCAGCCGATCCGCCGCTTTGAGCGCGGTAATCATCCGCGACAGCATCGACCCGCGTCCGAACCATGTGTCGGCCTGGCCTTCGCTGGTCACCGTCTTGGGCGTCAGCGCATCGATCGTGCCTGCGGCGAGCCGCTGACCGACGACGAGGATGCGGTTGATACCGGGTGTGAGGCCGTTGGTCGCCCGCGTCGAATCGAACTCGACGAAAGTGCCGGGCGTGCGGGTGCCGACCGGGATGCTGTTGAAACTGATCGTCATGCCTTGGCCTTCCTGCGCGATGTGGCGGAACCGGCCGCCACAGCTTCGATCGTCACGTCACCGCCGATTTCCTTGCGCCGCCAATAGGCGCAGCGAGTGACCTCTTCGCCGCCATCGGCCAGCACGCGGCCATCGGGGTGCCGCACTTTGCGGCCCTCGGTCGGGGTGACCCTGATCCTTGTTTCGTTCATGCACTTGCTCCTGGCAGGATGATGTCGTCGGCCGCGTCGGCATTGTCGGGATCGGGGCCGGTCCACGGCAGGCCGCCGATCGCCGTTCCGTCGCGACCCGCGCCGATCGGCGGAATGTCCCAGTCGGCGTGGAAATGGGTGAAATCGTTGAGCGCGCCGCCAATGTCGGCGACCTCGAATTGCAGCTTCGTGCGCAGCTCCAGCGCCAGCATCGACACCTTGCGTTCCCGCAAGGCGGCAGGCGGGCGGACGAAACGACAGGCACCGATGACGATCGGAGCGCACAATATATCGAGATCATGACCGGCGAGCAGCGCCACCGCGTCCGCGATCATCTGGTAACTGCCCGGCATCGTCGCATCGGCAGGGTCGCCGTGGCGGGTCGCCTGCTCATTGCGCAGATTTTCCGCCATGACGACAAGGCCGAATGTGGCGGGCAGCAACGGCCGCGACAGTTCGCCATCCGCCGCCGCGCCCCAGCCGCCGAACACGACCCATGCCGCCGGGGCGAGCAGCGCGACCTTGTCCTTCAGATAGGCGTCCCAGTTCTCCGGATAGGTTTCGAGACTGGCATAGCGATAGCCCAGCACACCCGCCGTGCCCGCCGCATCGAGGCGCGCAAGGATCGCATTTTCCGCCGCGCCGATCATGCGACCAGACTCCTGATCCAGCGCCAGACCCGATCGACGAGGAAACCGAGCCCGATCAAGGCGATCCAGGCGAACGCCAGCGGCCAGAAGATGCTGAGCAGGATGCCCATCGGCAGGATGATACCCTGTCCATGCGCGGTCGTTTCAGCGGCAGTGGCCCTGAGCGTGAGCACAAAACCGATGACCGCGCCGATCGCCCAGATCAGAATGATAATCCCGCTCACGCCGCCAGCCCTCCGAACAGATAGTCGGCGGCCAGTTCCTCCATCGTCTCCTCATCGTCGCCACCAATGCCGAGAGGGTTCCGCGCCGGAATGGTGACGCTTTCGACCTGGACGAAGCCAAGGTCGCCGGGGAGCGAGAATTTGAGGTAACCGCCATTCTTCGCGCGGATCGTCGCGCCAAAGAAATTGGGCCCGGCATAGATCAGGTTCGATCCGATCTCGGTCGAGCTGGCGTCGAATATATGCGTGATGCTGTTGTCGAGATGCCCATCGTCGCGCAGCGTCTGACCGCCTTCTTCCTTCGCGCGGATCGACTGCGGCCATTTGGTGCCGTCCGCCTCTTCCTCCGCCTCGAAGCGTTCGTGCACGGTGGTTTCCATCGCGCCGCCGATCGCATCCATCAGCGGCGACAGATCCTCCGCGCGGGCGACGGCGTCCTTCAACGCGGTCTCCAGCGCGTGCAGATCGCGCAGGTCGAAGATGATGGAGGCCCCGGCCATTACAGATCCCTCATGCTGTCACGGGTGAACAGGCGATCCGCCGATTCGACGAGGATTTGCCCGTCACGCTCGGTCAGCACTTCCTCGCCCAGATCGAGCTTGATCGTCCCGCGCGCGATGTCGCGCAGCTGGGCGACGGCCTGATCGTAATTTTTCTGCACCTGCTCGGTCGGCGATCCGAAGCGAAACAGCCGGTAGCGGGCGATATGACAGGCAAGATCGGTGAGCAGCGCGGGAACGGGCGTTCCGGCGTCGACGCGCTTATATTTGGCGGCGACATAGCCGTTGATTTCATTGTCGGCCTGATTGAGCGCGCGCTCCAGATTGCCGAGGTCGATCGCGCCCGTTCCGGCGTCGTCGGTCAGCTGGATCAGGTCCCGCTGAGGGAACCTGCCATCCTGCATGTCGGCGATCGAGGCGAAAATGGGCACGAAATCACTCCTGAAGAAGGTTGGAAACCGGGCCGCCGAAAAACTAAAGCGGCGGCCCGATCCCTTCCGCCGTGCTATGAGACAGCGCGGCGGCGTTTCCTGTCGGGCGAGGCGGTGCCCGAACCAGAAGAGGTGGTTTCGGCGACCGCAGGCTGAAGGCTATCCTGCGGTTGCTTCTCTCCGGACGGCGGCGCTTCCTGCGCAGTCGCGCCGTCTTCCGTGCCCTCGCGAGACTCCTGCGCCCCGGCCGCCGACGCCGGTTCGCCGCCCTGGGGATCAGCAGACGGGGCGGCGTTATCGTCCGTGCCGGTCCCGTCCTTTGCCTCCGACGCCCCGGAGCCGGGCGCGCCCGTCTCCATTCTGTCTTCGGCCCCCAGGGCGCTCTGGAATTTCGTGAAATCGTCATGGGAAATGCCGCCGAGCTGGTCGGCATCGGTTCCCGAACTCTCCCGCCCGGCAACCATGTCGTGCGGGCGGCCATGCGCGATGTCATAGGCGATATGCTCGCGCAGCACGGCGATCGCCTCTTCGCGATGCGGATAGGGCACGAACTCCAGATCGACGCCGGGTTGCTCTGAAGCGGCAAATTCCAGCTCCAGCTCCTTGTCTTCGAGGATCGCAAGCAACTGCGCCTCGTTGACCTGTGTCCCATCGAGCGGCGACCACTCCCGGCTGAAGGCAAGGCCCGCCCGGCGGCGGATCTTGCCGACCGAGCGGATGCGGATCACGCCAGCCACGGAACTACTTCCAGCTTGGCGGTGCCTTTCCACTCGTTGGTTTCGCCACCGGCCGCATTCTCGCTGTTGAGGATTTTGCGCCCCGCGCTTTCGAGAGAGGGCGGCACGACCAGCAGGCTCGGCTTGATCCCGAGAGGGCGGCCATAGTCACCTTTCATGCCAGAGAGCGCAGCACGAGCGGTCGCATAATGGGCGGCGTCCAGCGTCTGTTTGGACCCCCAGGCGTACTGCCAGAAGCCGAAGCCGACCGTGTAGCGCGCATCGACACCATAGAGGAATTTCTTGCGCATGAAGACATTGTCGTCGGTCGGGGCATCCTTGCTGACGATCTGCGCCTTCTTGCGCATCTGGAGGATGATCGGCTTGAGCGCGCGCGTATCGTCGATCAGGAACCAGGGCGTGCCCGCACCGCCATCGGTATTGGCGACGGAGACCGGCTGGCCGTTTTCATCGAGCACCTGATGATCGGTGTCGAAGAAATACTGCCCGTCATAGCAGTTGGTCGCGAAACCGGCCTTCAGCAGCGCGAACACCAGCTCGTCGGGATGGGTCTCGACCGCCATACCCATCTCTTCGAAGAGCGGGCTGTAGAAGCCGATATTATCGTCCTCGATGTCGTTGCGATCGACCTCGATCGTGTCTTCCCAGTCCTCATTGTCCAGGGAATATTTGTAGCCCTTGAGCTGCTCGATGACACGATCGCCGAGCCACTTCTTCATGCGCGGGAACTTGCCGAGCCAGCCATAATCATTCGACTTGGTGGTCGACTGGATTTCGGTCGAGACCAGCGCGCGCTGGGAGGCCGCCCGACCGAGGCCGCGCTGGAACGCGCCGCTGAAGCCGACGCCGAGCGTGCGCAGAGTAGCGGGAGAGATAAGCATCTCGATTCAGTCCTTTCAGGAAATGCGAACCCAGACGCCCTGGGCGTCCACGTCGACAATGGGGCCCGCCGCCGATCGCGTGCCGGTGCCATCAGTCTTGGCAACGGTCTGATCGTCGACGATGTAGCAGGTGTCGCCGATCTCGGCGGCGGTGATGGCGTCAGCGGCCGAGGAGTTGACGAAGCGAAAAACGCCTTTCTCCACATCGACGCTGATCGCGCCATTGGCACCGGAACTGTTGTCCGCATCGGCTCTGGCGACACCATCGGCGGTCAGCGTGGTGGCGGTCGAACCCGGCACGGCGTAGCCAGTCGCCGACAGGCAGACGAGCGCGCCCTGATAGAGCTTGGTGGCGGCGGCGACGGGGCGGGAAAAATCCTTGCCGTCGCGCTTGGGCGTGTTCCGCCCGGCGGTAAGCGCGGCCATCAGTTAGCCTCCTCTTTCTTCTTGTTGGCGGCGAACTCCTCCGGCGTCATGCCGAAGGCCGATGCCACTGCCAGCTCGTCCACCGTCAGCGCACCATTGCTGCCATCGGCCTTGCCACCAGGCACGGCCGCCTGACCAAGCCCGGTCTCCGGCAGCGCATCGAGGAACGAGGCAAGCGCGGTCATGTCGAGGGTGTTGGCGTGGGTTTCCAGCGCCGGGGGCAGCTTGCCCTTGGCCTTCGCCCCGGCGATCATCGCCGCCTTTTCTTTCACGTCGGCAGCGTCGAGGCGGGCCTCCATCGCCGACATTTCGGCGCGGAGTTCCGCCACGGTTTCGACCGGCACAAATTTCGCCGGGTCGGGCTTGTTCGCCTTTGCGGCCGCGACGCTGGCCGAAGCCAGCGCGACCAGATCGTCGCCCTGCTTCGCACCAAGGGCCGAGGCAAGGCCGGTCAGCACGGTCGTGCCCGCCTTCAATGTTTCGATAGTGGCGAGTACGCCCGCTTCGTCGGCGTCTTCGCCCAGGCCGAGGGCCGAGGCGAGCGCCAATAGGCTGATTGTTTTCATGGAAGCTCCGTCATTCATCGCGCTGGCGACGGCCGCCAGATCGAGATTGGGGGTGTTGGTAAGGCCCGCGTTGATGATCCTGGTGACGCGCCCGTCGGGCCGATGCGCGAAATAGGGCGAAATATAGCGCCAGCGCTTGCTGGTCAGCTTGGCCGATGCCTCGGCGGTCCATTCCACGCGGCCCCAGATGCCGGTATCGCGGACTTCCAGCTCTTTGACCCAGCCAGCCGCCTCAGCCGTTCCCGCAACAGCGGCCGCGTGCACCGTCTGGTGGTCATAGTCGATGACCATGTCGTTCGGCCCCATATAGGCGGCGGACGCGGCGACGACCTGATCGGCATGGGCGCGATTCTCAAGGATGACGACCGGCGGCGTACCGTTGCGCGGTGTGCTTGTCCCCATCGGCATCAGCTGCACCCATTCGGGCACCGCGCCGCCGGTGACGGGCACTTCAACCGTGAAGGCGGATCCGCAGGTGAGGATGGGCTTGACCATGGTCCCGAAGTGCCATGATCGATCGGCGCTGATTAGCTGAGGAATTTCAGGGAAGAGACGCGCCGCTCTTTCCCGTTCATTGCAAATTTACCGAGACGGGTCTATATCGGACGTGCCTTGGCGATCTCGGACGTCCAACGTGCAGGGGCTTCGGCATCTGCACCCAAGGCTTAACTCTCATCTCCTGTCCATGAATTCGGCGTATAGAAGGTCTTGGCCGTCACCCGCTGCCGTTTCATTCCAACGACTTCGACATAAATGAAATCGCGGCCGGCTATCTGGTGCCGGTATTCAATCTTCCGGATACCCGATCGGCTATGCTTTTCGCGCTGCGTGCCTTTCGCCGCGATTTCAGGAATAAGGGCGAAATGGTCCTTTTCAATCGGGTGGCGATCCCGGCCATATCCACCGTGACCGTGCTTGTTCATGACCTTGCGGACCATTTCGGCCGAGAGTTGGCGTGAAAATCCCTGAATATCCGGGATGGCACCACTTGTGACAGTTCCAAGATTAAAAACATCCTGACGATGTGGGTC
>Ga0172382_10004765_pt1 | contig 20626 bp, 20 predicted proteins | sample Leawel138RmetaG_FD_122245 | JGI IMG/M metagenome (GOLD analysis project Ga0172382, IMG submission 122245) | Leachate microbial communities from a municipal landfill in Southern Ontario, Canada - Leachate well 138R metaG | ecosystem: Engineered > Solid waste > Landfill > Unclassified | place... | reverse complement strand
GCAGTGTTGCTCGCGATGTTGAGTTGTATGTATTCACGCAACCAAGCCCGCTTGCGGAAAATATTATGATCCTCGCACCGCACGCTGATGATGCTGAGTTGGCGGCGTTTGGCCTGTACAGCAGTGCCGAAAATGTCAGCATTGTCACCCTGACCCAAGGTGAAATAGAAGCAGAACATTATCAGACATTAGGCTTGTCACAACAGCAGGCGGCGCAGCTAAAAGGACGTTTGCGTAGCTGGGATAGTATGGCGATTCCCTTATGGGGTGGTGTGCCACAGGCTAATTGTGTGCAGTTGGGCTATTACTGCATGCAGTTACCGAATATGGTTAAGCAGCCGGATGTGCCTTTTGCATCCAAGCAGTCAGGTGAAGCGGATATTCGCACTGCACGTCAATTCAATGCGCTGCAATTGCCAGCGGATGCCACGGGATTGCCGACCTGGCAGAACCTGGTTGCTGATTTAGCTGTCTGTCTTATGCATTTCAAACCCGCTGTGGTGGTGATGCCGCACCCAGAGCTTGATCCGCATGCTGATCATATCGCCACCACGCAGGCGTTGTTTCAAGCGCTGGAACAGAGCGACTGGCAACCTAAGCGACTGTTTTTGTATGCCAATCATTTACATGACAATGACCGCTGGCCGATGGGCAACGCCAATACCGGTGTGGCGCTGCCGCCAGCCATGCTTGAGCTGCCGGCAGATGAGTTATTCAGTTTTGTTTTGAGTGAGCAGCAGCAACTGGATAAAGCCATGGCGCTGTTGATGCAGCATGATTTACAGCCAGCGCAACCGTTTAAAAAGCGTGTGCGCCGACTGATTCAGCAACTGTTAACCGGACGCCGTTGGCCGAAGACCGGCGATAATGAGTTTTTACGTAAAGCGGTGCGTAAACATGAGTTGTTCTGGGTGCGTAAGCTGTAAGCACGCACCCAAAGCGCTAGCGAATACATCGCAGCGCTTAGATGGCGTTAAGGATGCCGCTCAGCAGCTGCCCATCCAAACCCAGCTGATCCAGCCAATACACTTGGTGCAGTACAACAATCAGCCAAAAGATGCCTTGAAACGAGGCTTTCTGAGTTTTATGACGTAGCAATTGCTGAGCCAAAAAGGCACCCGGCCAGCCGCCCAGTAATTCAACCGCATGCAGCTGTTTTTCTGCGATGCGCCACTGGCCCGTCTCTGCGTTATGTTTATCACACCAGTACTGCAAAACACTGAACAGGCTCATGCACACATAAATCAATAGTGGCCAAAGCACGCCGTTATGACTAAAAGTTTGCCAAGCACCTGCAGCAGGAATCACGCAGACAGCAATCAGTAAGCTTAGAGTTTTTGTTAGATGGACTGAGCTGTGAGGCCGCTGCCGGTGTGCGCCTGTGTTCGCTGAGGTAGCGATCTGTGGTTTACGGTGTATGGTCGGTTGATCAATGCTCAGCTCGGCACTACGCATATGCTGCGCACGTAAACGGCCCTTGTCATCTTTACCGCCAACAAAAAATACTGTTTCGCCTTGCTGCGGGCGATCTGCACCGCGCACGCTGGAAATATGCACAAAGTAATCGCTGTTATCTGCGCGAATAAAGCCGAAGCCTTTATCGTCATTCCAGCTGCGTAATACGCCGTTTTGTTCCATAGCCAATCACCTTAACTTAGTCTACTGCGCCAGTGATACGCACACGGCGGTTCACGGCGGGTACTACATCGGCTGTTTTACTGGCGATATGCTCCGCGTAATACTGGTCGATCCAGTTTTTTAAGGCGATCAATAGGCCTAAGACTAAAAATGCACCGGGCGGTAAAATGGCAAGTAAAAAGCCTTTGTAATCCTCGAAGACAATAACTTGCCAGTGTTCGGCGACATTGCCAAATAACAAATGCATATTAGTAAATAACATACCCGTGCCGAGTAGCTCACGGGAGGCGCCGATAATGACTAGAACCAAGCCAAAACCTAAGCCCATCATCAGGCCGTCGTAGCTTGCGCGTAGCATCGAGTTCTTTGCGGCAAAGGCTTCAGCGCGGCCGAGAATCACGCAGTTGGTGGTAATCAGTGGAATAAAAATACCGAGAATTTGGAACAGCTCATAAGTGAACGCTTGCATCAGTAATTCAATGCAGGTGGTCAGCGCTGCAATGATCATCACAAAGACCGGTAGGCGCACAGCATTGGTCACGGCATTGCGAATCAGTGACACAGCAGCGTTGGAACAAATCAGTACCAATGCAGTGGCGATGCCTAAACCCAGCGCGTTGACCGTTGAGTTACTGGTGCCAAGCAGTGGGCACAAGCCGAGTAACTGTACGAGACCAGGGTTGTTTTTCCATAAGCCGTTGATGGTGATGTCGCGAAATGATGGGTTCATTGACTCACCTCTGCAGTTGTTAAGTGTGCAAAGAGTTCAGCATGGTATTGATCAAAATATTGCAGCGCTTTATGCACGGCAGTCACCACCGCACGTGGGGTGATGGTGGCGCCGGCGAACTGGTCAAACTCGCCATGATCTTTTTTCACTGCCCAGCCGCGCTCTTCTGGATTGCTTAGGCTTTTACCATCAAAGCTTTTGATCCATGGGCTTTTCGCCAAATCAATATGGTCGCCTAAACCGGGTGTTTCTTTATGCTGAATAACCCGTACGCCACTGAGTGTGCCGTCGGCCATAATGCCGACCAATAATTGAATGGTGCCGCTGTAACCGTCAGGGGCATTGGCTTGCAAAATCACTGCCGCAGGCTGGCCATTTTTGCTAGCTAAGTAAGCCGGGGTGTCTTTGCGATGACCTAATAACGACTCTTTTAAGTAGATGACGTTATCCAGTAGCGCATTATCGTAGCTGTGTGCTGGTAGGATCTCACCCAGTGCGCGAATTTGGGCCGCACGCTCTTCTGTTGCAATACGTGATTCGGTCGATTGCTGGGTGATAGCAACAACGGCAACGGTTACTGCAGCAAACAAGGCTAAAACTAAGCTGTTTTTAAGCACTGAACGACTGATTTCTGGCAGCATTTTATTCTCCCGCCTTAAAGCCGCGCTTGGCGGTGCTGTGTCCATAGGTGCGTGGACGGGTGAAATAATCAATGGTTGGCGCGCATAGGTTCATCAGTAACACTGCAAAAGCTACACCATCAGGGTAACCGCCCCAAGCACGGATGATGTAAATCAACACGCCCACGCCGATGCCAAAAATAAAACGACCTAGCACGCTGGTGGCACTGCTGACGGGATCGGTAACAATAAAAAATGCGCCGAGCATCGTAGCACCACTGAGTAGATGAAACAGTGGTGAGCCGTGGGCGTCTGAGCCGCTGCCATTCCAAAAAAGCAAACTCATAACAAAGAGTGCTGTCAGCATGCCGACGGGCGCGTGCCAGCTGAAAAGTTTTTTGTGCAATAAGAATAATCCACCGAGCAAAAAGGCGAGGTTGACCCACTCACTGCTATAACCAGCAAACTTACCGAAGGCTGGGTTGCTGCTCCACAGTTCTTCAATCGTCAGGTTGCTATTGGTTTTCAGTGCATCAAGAACGGTGGCTTGGCTCCATGCGTCTGGAAATGCTTGGCCAAAAAATACATGTTGTATGCCAGCGGCAATATCAACACTGTGCGCGGCTGGCCAAGCGGTCATATCGACCGGGAAAGACACTAACACCACGACATAACCGAGCATGGCCGGGTTGAATGGATTTTGCCCCAGCCCACCAAACAATTGTTTGCCGAATACCACAGCAAAGCCTGTGGCGACGGCGATCAGCCACCAAGGCGAATAGGGCGGTAAAGCCAGAGCTAAGAGTAGACCTGTGACCAAGACGCTACAGTCTTTCAGGAAAAACATCACTGGGCGTTTACGCAGAGCGAGAATGGCCGCTTCAAACAGCAAAGCAAAGCCACAGGCTAAGGCAATATTAAGCAGCGGGCCGATCGCAAAGAAATAGCTCAGAGCAAGAATGCCAGGCACAGTGGCGGCCATCACCAGCAGCATAACGCGCTGTGTGCGATTGGCACCCTTAGCGTGTGGTGAGGTAATGCGGGGCAGAGTCATCGGTACTCCAAAATATTGCATAAGTTGAGCGTTATACGCCAACTTCTTCGGTTTGATTAAGTTTATCTAGGCCTTGTTCAGCTAGGCTCAGTTCCGCTTGTAGGGCGGCTAAAGTTTCTGCGTTCGCTTCATTACGCTCAGCCTTACGCAACGCCGCACGCTTCATCGCCACGTCAATTTTAGCTTTTTTCAGTGCTTGCTCAGCCGCGCCAAGTTCCGGTTTAGCAGGTTTTTTAGTCACGGCTGCTGCGCTTGTCGTAGAGGGTGTTGCTGCGTCTAAAGCCTGCTTGGCTTGCTCAGCACTGATACGCAATTGCTCAACCTGTGCCTGCAGTTCTGCAGTGCCGTGTGTATCAAGTTGCTTTTGTGCTTTACGCAGCGCGACTTGTGCCATGCTCGCGGTAATTTTCAAGCGTTTAAGCTCGTCGTCAGATGCCCCGGAGGGGTTGTTGGCATTGGCGTCTTGTGCTTGTGCTGCTTTTTTGGCCTGCTCGGCTTTGGTTTTAGCTAAACGCTCAGCGCGGGCTTTGCGTTCGGCTTCTTTTCGTTCTTCCTCAAGGCGCAAGCGCTCTTGGCGGAATTCAAAACGCTCTTTGGCATGCTCAGCTTTGGCGAGTTTATTGGCCTGTTCACGGATATCGGCTTTTGCTGAGCGGTAATATTGCACTAAAGGAATGCTAGACGGGCACACGTAGGCGCAGGCGCCGCATTCAATGCAGTCAAATAAATTATGGGCTTGCAGTTGTGTGTGGTCTTCGCCTAAAGCATAAAAATGCAACTGCTGCGGCAGTAAATTAGCAGGGCAGACTTCAGCGCAATCACCACAGCGAATGCAGGGCATGGCCGGTGGTGGCGCAGGCAGTTCTGCAGCGCTGGCAGCTAATAGGCAGTTGCTAGTTTTAATCACCGGCACATCCAGCGCTGGCAAAGTAAACCCCATCATCGGGCCGCCAGCAATTAAGCGGCTCATGTTGTTTTTTTGCAGTCCCGCAAACTCAAGTAGATCAATGGCTGGGGTGCCGATTAAACACTCAACATTCATGGGGTTGTGTAATGCTTCCCCGGTGAGGGTGGTAATCCGCGAAATAAGAGGCTTGCCTTCAACAACAGCGTCATGCACGGCCACAATGGTACCGACGTTTTGACAGAGAATGCCCAACTGAGCAGGTAGTTTTGCCGAGGGGACTTCTTGCCCGGTGAGAATTTGGATCAGTTGGCGCTCGCCGCCGGATGGGTAAATAGTCGGCAAGACCACAACGTGGTAACTGCGCGCATCCAGCGCGCTGCGCACGGCGGCAATCGCCTCGGGCTTATTGTCTTCAATAGCAATCAGTACGTTTTCAGGTTGTAGAATACGCACTAAAATATCGATGCCGATCATCAATTGCGCTGCTTTTTCACGCATTAAAACATCATCAGCAGTGATATATGGCTCGCACTCTGTGCCATTGATAATCAGCGTCTTAATTGGCTGGTTGGCGGCTGGAGACAGTTTAATCACCGTCGGGAAACCAGCACCACCTAAGCCACTGATGCCGGCTTGGCGGATTTTATCCAGTAACACAGAGGCGCTGGCTGTATGGAAATCAGTGAGCGGTTCGAGCGAGCACCACATATCTAAACCATCGGTATCAATGACGATGGCATCCATTAATTGGCCGGACGTGTGCGGGTAAGGTTGTGGGCCAATAAAACTAACAGTGCCGGAACTAGGGGCATGCACTGGCGCACTGATCAGGTTGGCTGATTCGGCAATCAATTGACCTTTGAGAACATGGTCACCCACGCCAACATGCGCATCAGTCGGGCTACCAAGGTGCTGCAACAAAGGTACGATCAATTGCTTAGGCAAGGGTGCACGCTGTATAGGCTGCTGGTTGGAGAGTGTTTTCCGCTGCGGAGGATGGACGCCGCCGCGTAATGGGTGGATAGGCCAAGTGCTCATGACAAAGACTCCCGGTCAGTCGCAATCAAAGTGCCGGGCGCTAAAGGCTGTTCCCACTTCCAGCTTTGTAAGGTCTGCGTAACAGGAATCATATCAATACAATCCACAGGGCAGGGCTCAACACAGAGATCGCAACCGGTGCATTCGCTAACAATCACAGTATGCATCTGTTTGGCGGCGCCTAAGATGGCATCAACAGGGCAGGCTTGAATGCATTTTGTGCAGCCAATGCATTCTGCTTCACGGATAAACGCCACCATTTGTGGCTTCTCACCTTCCACTGCGTCCAGCGGTTCGGGTTCCACATCAAGTAATGCAGCCAGCGCCTGGATTGTGGCTTCTCCACCCGGGGTGCATTTGTTGATTTTATCGCCTGCGGCAATCGCTTCTGCATAGGGCTTACAGCCTGGGTAACCGCATTGGCCACACTGCGTTTGCGGAAGTAACGCATTAATTTGTTCAGCAATGGGATTGCCTTCAACGCGAAAGCGTACCGCAGCAAAGCCTAATACGGCGCCGAAGATTAAACTGAGTACAACCAGTGCTGCGACTGAGATAAACACGATGCTCATAGCTTGATCAAACCACTAAAGCCCATAAAGGCCAGTGACATCAGTCCTGCTGTCAGCATACCAATAGCGGCACCCTGAAATGGCTTAGGTACATCTGCGATGGCGATTCGCTCGCGCATGGCGGCAAATAACACCAGTACTAAAGAAAAACCTAGGCCGGCAGCAAAGCCATTAACACTGGCTTGAATAAAGGTATATTCACTGCGATTCGCATTTAACAGCGCGACACCGAGGACGATACAGTTCGTTGTGATCAATGGTAAGAAGATCCCTAGGACGCGGTACAGCATCGGACTGGTTTTATTGACCACCATTTCAGTAAATTGCACCACTACAGCGATGACTAAAATAAAACTGATGGTGCGCAAAAACTCTATATCAAAGGGCTCGAGGATATAGTGTTGCACTAAGTAGCTGCAGATGGATGCCAAGGTTAGGACAAATGTCGTGGCTAGCGATAAGCCTATGGCGGTTTCCACTTTTTTCGAGACGCCCATAAAGGGGCATAAGCCAAGGAACTGAACCAATACGAAATTGTTCACCAGTATGGCGCTGACCAAAATAAGTAAGAGTTCGCTCATAGGGAGTAGTAGAGGCATGGGCCGTTGTTAATAAGGTGCCCATTATCGTGCAGGTCGATATAGCGTACAAGTAGGATTTCTGTCTTCTTTGAGCTCTTTTTGATCTAAGACTATGGTTTTTTGGTTAAAGTGTCCAAAAAATAGTCTTTACAGATAAACTGAGACGTTATGACGCACTGATTAGATGATAATCCTAGACTGCGAGGTAGCTCATGCATAGCCTGAGATTAATATATTTCCAGTGATGCCCTCGCGATAAGTTTCACTCGAGGCGCGACAAGACTGCGGCTAAGGAAGCAATGATAGCATTGAACCCTTACTTGGTCGTTGCAACATGCAACCTGTGAGAATTCGAATCCCTTGTAACCGCATTGCTGAGAATGCATGCAGCGCTCAGCAGGGTGATGGTGTGTGTTGGATTAAATCTTAATGATAATGATTGCCATTAGCGTGCTGCTCTGCTAACTTTCTCCGCACAGAAAATATCATTCAGGAAGCACCATGAAAAACTTAATCAAAAGTACAGTTTTAGTCGTCAGTTTGGTCGTCGCTGGTGGGGCTGTTGCAGGGGATCGTCCAAGTCATTTTAAAGGTCACGCCGCCCCCGATTTAAACACGGCGGTAGCTCATTTCTCGGAATACAATAACCGTTTAGAGAAACTACTAGCGGGTGAGCTCACGGATGCTGATATTGCGATTGTGCACGAATTAACCTATACGTTAGAAAACGCATTAGAGAAAATCAATGCTGATTTCGACGAGTTGGCAGAAACACTAGAGAAAGTACATGTTGCTTCAGAAACAGCTAACCGTGATATCTTGCAAAAAGCAGGATCTGTTTATTTAAGTACAGCGCGTACCGTTATTAAGTAATATTTTTTGCGCCTCCACTTTATTCTTTATACGACATAAAGTGGAGGCGCCGTCCTAGCAGCTTGCTTGGATCTTGGTATACTTAGCCAGCTAATGGATAGCTTGGGGACTATGTAACCATGTATGAACAGCACCGCTTTGGCATGCAGTTGACGCATTTATCGCGAGCGTGGCGCGCTGAGTTGGATAGGCGTTTAGCTCTGTTAGGCTTATCGCAAGCACGTTGGTTAGTCTTATTACATCTGTCACGCGGTAAAAAATTACCGACGCAAGGTGAGTTAGCCAGCAGTGTCGGTGTCGAAAACCCTACATTGGCTCGACTGTTAGATGCTCTAGAAGCGCAGCAGCTGATCGAGCGTCTACCTGATCAACTTGACCGTCGTGTCAAAAAAATCGCACTCACAGATACAGCACTAAGCGTTATTGAAGAAATTGAAGCCATTGCTACGATGTTGCGTAAAGAAATATTTTCAGGCTTATCTGAACAAGACATCCAGTACTGCCAAGATATTCATTTACGAATGTTGGCCAATCTAGAAAAAATACATGAAACGTGATCTTGCGAGTTTAAATGCACACTTTGGTGCGCTTTATCGAGTCTGGTTATTAGGCGTGCTCATGCTTGGCAGTATGGTAATGGTGCTGTCATCGACCAGTATTAACGTAGCGCTGCCAGCGATTATGGATGAGTTTGCTATGGGGCGGCCGCTGGCGCAGTGGCTTGCAACTGGCTTTTTGGCGGCTATGACCGCAGGGCTTTTGTTGGCTGCTTGGGCACAAGCTAAATTTGGCTCGAGATTGACAGTGCAAGTCAGCATTGGCTTATTTGTGCTGTGCTCAATTGTGGCGCTGATAGCCACCGAAGGCTGGCAGCTGATTGTTTTGCGTATTCTGCAGGGCACCAGTGCCGGGATTATTCAACCGTTAGCAACCGTATTGATTTTCCGTGTCTACGCCGGTGGTGGGCGTGGTGCTGCGCTGGGCGTATATGGTTTAGGCTTGATGATTGCTCCCAGTATTGGGCCTACAATCGGTGGTTATTTGGTTGACCATTTTGGCTGGGCATCCGCGTTTTGGTTGCCGCTACCGGTTTGTTTCGTTTTAATGCTGGCCGGGCACTGGTTGTTGCCCGATGAGAGCAATGCAAATGCTAAGCGCTTGGATGTACGCTCATTTGTGATGCTAACTATTGCAATATTTGCTGGGCTAGGTGCCATCTCCGAGGCGCAGCGTTACGCATGGAGTGACTGGCATGTGTGTGCTCTGGCACTCTTGACTGCCGTTTGCGCTCGCGGGTTTTTTGTACGCACGCTAAAGAGTGATCGACCGATTTTATCCTTACGTTTATGGCGTTTAGCTGCCTTTCGGCGGGCGAGCTGGGTCGCCTTGGCTCTAGGTCTCGGCTTGTACGGTTCGACGTATTTAATTCCTTTGTTTTTACAGACGATTAAAGGCTACAGCGCCGGTCATGCTGGGGTTTTATTGCTGCCGGCAGGTATCTTGTTAGGCTTAGCTTCGTTTGCCAGTGGCTGGCTCTGTGATCGGATAGCGATTGTCTGGTTGTTGTGTATTGGTTTGTTCTTATTTGCTGTTTCGTCTGTGTGGTACGGCATCTGGGGAGCCAGTAGTGGTTTTTTATGGCTGTGTATTATTGCGGGGGTAGGGCGCTTAGGTATTGGTTTGATCATGCCTGCGCTGAGTATCGCTTCGCTGGACAGTTTAACTGTTGATGAGCTGCCTTACGGAGCAGGTGCTGTTACTTTTGTGCGGCAGTTGGGTGGTGCGTTTGGGATTAACTTGCTGACAGTCTTTCTTGAATGGCAGCACCAGTCACTCGGTGGTGACTTTGCCGCTGAAACGCAAGCCTTTGAGCGTACTTTTATCCTCTTAGGTGTCGCCTTTTTGCTTGCGTTGTGGCCCGCTTGGCGCTTACGCAAATTCCCTAAGCTTAAGAAAAAGACCCCAGCGTCCGCTGCTGAGACGAGCTGAATAAAGTCTTGATATGTGCGTTTTTATTTAGGGTTTATTCATCTAGAAAACCCAACTTTGATTATTTAAATAGTGGTCCCGAGCGGGTGTTTAAGCCTTTGGCTAGTCGGTCATAGAGCACCACATTGACCGTTGCCGCTAAATTCATGCAGCCGCTGGTTGGGATATACACCACATCTTCACACCAGTCGCGAATCTCTTTGTCGAGTGAGCCATCTTCTGGACCAAAAATATATAGCGCCCGGTCAGGGTGAGTATATTCCGGCAGTGGACGTGCGCCTTCAACCAACTCGATTGCTACTGGTACGCAACCCAGCGGTAAAATCTTACGCAGGTCATCGATATTAATTAGCGGTACGTCTTGATGAACTTTTTTGGTGTCGGTAATAAAGTCTTTGGCGCGATCGTAACGGGTGCCGCTATAAAACACGCTGTTGACACCATAACAACCGGCAGCACGCATGATCGAGCCAACATTGGTTGGTGATTTGGGGTTGCTTAAAGCAATGCAACTGTAACGGCGATTGGCCACGGTACGCTCACTGAATGTTGGATATATGCCGCAGCACAAGGTGTGCTCGGTATCTGTCATAAGGATAAATAAAAAGGCCGAGAACTGCATCTCGGCCTAGTCGCTAGATTAACACAGAGGTTGCGAGATGATTAAATCTCAACCGCTAAGCTATCGGCAATTTTCTGTTTCCATACGGCAGGGCCAGTGATATGTACCGACTCACCAAGGCTGTCGACAGCAACTGTCACCGGCATATCCTTCACTTCAAACTCGTAGATGGCTTCCATGCCCAGTTCAGCAAAGGCAACCACACGCGATTTTTTAATGGCTTGTGCAACCAAGTAAGCTGCACCACCAACCGCCATCAGATACACCGCTTTGTTATCCTTAATGGCTTCAATGGCGATTGGGCCGCGCTCAGATTTACCGATCATACCCAGCAAACCGGTGCTTTCGAGGATTTGACGGGTGAATTTATCCATCCGCGTTGCCGTTGTTGGGCCAGCAGGACCAACCACTTCGTCACGTACTGGATCGACTGGGCCGACGTAGTAGATAAAGCGACCTTTAAGGTCAACCGGCAGTTCTTCGCCTTTGTTGAGCATATCAATCATGCGTTTGTGCGCAGCGTCGCGGCCAGTCAGCATTTTACCATTGAGTAAAATGGTTTCGCCTGGCGTCCAGCTTTGCACATCTTCTGGCGTAATGGTGTCAAGGTTGACGCGACGTGCGGAAGGACCTGCTTCCCAAACGATATCTGGGTAGGCATCTAAGGATGGTGCGTTGAGTACCGCAGGGCCTGAGCCGTCCAAGACAAAGTGCGCGTGACGTGTTGCCGCGCAGTTGGGGATCATGCACACCGGTAATGATGCCGCGTGGGTTGGGTAATCCATGATTTTTACATCAAGCACGGTGGTTAAACCGCCCAAACCTTGTGCGCCAATGCCCAGTTGATTGACTTTTTCGAACAGCTCTAAACGGATCTCTTCAATGCGGTTTTGTGGGCCGCGCGCTTGCAGTTCGTGAATGTCGATGGATTCCATTAGCACTTCTTTGGCCATCACTGCAGCTTTTTCAGCGGTGCCACCAATACCAATACCGAGCATGCCAGGTGGGCACCAGCCTGCGCCCATTTCTGGGACAGTTTTGAGCACCCAATCAACGATTGAGTCAGAGGGGTTGAGCATGGCCATTTTCGACTTGTTTTCTGAGCCGCCGCCTTTGGCTGCCACATCAAACTCAACAGTGTTACCCGGAACGATAGAGTAATGAATCACAGCAGGGGTGTTGTCTTTGGTGTTACGACGAGCGCCGGCTGGGTCAGCCAGAATTGACGCACGCAGAACATTGTCTGGCAGCTTGTAAGCACGACGTACACCTTCGTTGATCATGTCATCCAGACTCATACTCGCGCCATCCCAGCGTACATCCATGCCAACGCGGACAAACACGGTAACAATACCGGTGTCTTGGCATAGAGGGCGGTGACCGGTGGCACTCATACGTGAGTTAATTAGGATTTGTGCGATGGCACCTTTAGCTGAGGCAGATTCTTCACGTAAATAGGCCCCGTGCATGGCTTGAATAAAGTCGAGCGGGTGGTAATAAGAAATAAACTGTAAGGCGTCGGCAACGCTTTGGATCAAATCATCTTGCTTAATAACGGTCATGAAACGCTCCTCTAATTTGACGGGAACATCAAGTGCTTTTAACCAGCAGACTCGGTGTAGATGAGCAGGCAGTGGATACGCTAAAACAGGCGTAACGCGCAGTGCATGTGCTTTTTAGGGCGCTAAGTATAGCGCGCATCACGGTCAGACGAACAGTCGCGCGCTATCGACTATGGTGGCAGGTACGTATCTATGGGTTGTTTCGCAGCTGCTCAGCTTGGATAAGTTCCGTCAGCTCTTGGTCTTTTTGCAGCCAAAGCTGATTAACCCACTCTTGAAACTCAGCACGGTACGCCATATTTTGATCGTAGCTTTGCCCGAGAAACTGCTCTGGGATTGGCACGATTTGGATACGCATAACGATGCGTTTGATCTGCCCACTGAGCAGATCCCAGAGTTTAGGGCGTCCTTCTGGGTAGTAGATGGTGACGTTAACTAAGCCATGTAACTGCTCACCCATAGCATCTAGGACAAAGGCAATGCCACCCGCTTTGGGTTTCAATAGGTGTTGGAAAGGTGAGTTTTGTTGATCATGTTTTTCTGCAGTAAAGCGGGTGCCTTCAAGGAAGTTAAACACCGACACAGGGTTGGTTTTATAGCGTTCACAGGCTTTGCGTGTGGTGGCTAAGTCTTGCCCTTGTTTTTCTGGGTATTTGGCTAGATAGGCTTTGCTATAGCGCTTCATAAATGGAAATTCCAGCGCCCACCAACAGAGACCGATCACCGGCACCCAAATCAATTCTTTTTTCAAAAAAAACTTAAGGAAGGGTAGACGACGGTTGAACTGGTACTGTAATGCAAGAATATCGACCCAGCTCTGATGATTGCTGCTGACCAGCCATGAGTGGGTCATATCAAGCTTTTCTAAACCTTCGACATCCCACTCAATCGGTTGCACCAATTGCATCCAAAAGCGGTTCACGGAAATCCATGCTTCGGCAACCCAGTGCATGATAAAGCGTATGCCACGCTGGATGGGGGCAAAGGGCAGAATAAGTTTTAATAAGGCTAGGATAAATAGTGGCCAGCACCAAAATAAGGTGTTGGTTATCAGCAATATAGAAGCAATAGTGCCACGTACGAGTGGTGGGAAAATATGCAGCATAGAAGCAATACCCCAAAATGATGCGCTGAACGCAGCAGAAATAAGTGCTGTTTGCGTATTATGGTTATCGTTTCTGGGGCGGAGTGCAAGCACTGTGTGGGATTTAAGAGTCACTGCGCAGGACGCAACAGTGACTCTTAATGTCAGTGTTACTTAGGCATATTCGCCGCTTGGATCGCAGTCAGGGCAATGGTGAAAACAATATCGTCAACCAAAGCACCGCGTGATAGGTCGTTTACCGGCTTACGCAGACCTTGCAGCATCGGCCCAACGCTGATCACGTTGGCGCTGCGCTGTACGGCTTTGTAGGTGGTGTTACCGGTGTTTAAATCGGGGAAAATAAACACGGTGGCACGACCAGCAACAAGACTGTCTGGTGCTTTTGAACGACCAACACTTTCGATGCTGGCAGCGTCATATTGCAACGGTCCGTCAATCGGCATGTCTGGATTGCGCTCACGCGCGATGCGTGTTGCTTCACGTACTTTTTCGACTTCTGCGCCGGTGCCTGAGTCGCCGGTTGAGTAGCTGATCATCGCTACGCGCGGATCAATTCCGAATGCTTGTGCAGACTCAGCACTTTGCAAGGCAATTTCAGCCAGTTCAGTGGCGTTAGGATCAGGGTTCACCGCGCAGTCACCGTAGACCAAGACTTGATCAGGCAGCAGCATAAAGAATACGGACGAGACTAAGTTGTACCCCGGTGCAGTTTTGAGCAGCTGCAAAGCAGGGCGGATGGTGCTGGCCGTAGTGTGTACTGCGCCAGATACTAGACCATCCACTTCGTCTTCAGCCAGCATCATCGTGGCTAAGACAACAGAGTCTTCCAGTTGCACAGCCGCCAATTGTGGCGTCAAACCTTTGCTTTTACGCAGTTCAACCATTGGTGCAATAAAGCGCTGGCGAATCGATTCGGGATCAATGATTTCCAAATCGGTTGGCAACTCAATACCTTGTGCTTTAGCAATAGCATGCACTTCATCTGGTTTAGCCAACAGTACGCAGCGGGCAATGCCGCGCTTTTGGCAAATAGCTGCCGCTTGAATGGTACGAGGCTCATTGCCTTCAGGTAGCACAATGCGCTTATTAGCTGCTTGTGCGCGCTTAACCAGTTGATGCCGGAATGCTGGCGGTGATAACAATAGCTGGCGCGTCGTTTTGCAGCGCGCTGCTAGCCAGTCTTGATCCAAGTAGCCGGCAATATATTCAGTGACAGCTTTGGCGCGTTCGGTATCGCTAATCGGGATGCCTTTGTACAAGCGCGTCAGATTGTAAGCGGTATCGTATGAGCCAGTCGGCACGCTCATCACCGGCAAGCCGCCTTGTAACGCGCGCTCACCAATATCCATGATGCTTGGGTTGGGCGTGAGGTCGCCAGTGAGTAGTAAACCTGCCAGCAATACACCATTCATTTCAGCCAAACTGGTGGCCAAAATAATATCGTCCCGATCGCCTGGGCACACCACTAAAACACCCGGCTGCAACAAAGGCACAATATTGGCTACTGTGCGTGAGCATAAAATGACTTTCTGTACGCGACGCTGTGCAATATCACCGGTGTTGTGTACTTTGGCTTTTATTAGCTCAGCAAAGTCGCTGGTGCGGGCATTGTTTAATTCGTCGTTTTTGGCAATGCAACCAATCAGATGTAAATCGCCTTTGCGCAATGCCGGTAGGTGGCTTTTTAAACGCTCAACAAAGCCGGCAAGCGGTGCATCGGTCACTTTGTTAATAATAACGCCAAGAACTTTTGGATCTTTTGTGCCACCAAACAGCTGTGCTTGCATTTCAATGCGATCTGACAGCTCATTGAGGTCGTCACTGCTTGGCGCGCTAACTAGAATAACTTCGGCATCTAACGTTTTAGCAAGGTAGGCGTTGATGCGCTCAGCGTAGTTAGCTTGGCGCGATGGCGTCATACCTTCAACAATAATGATGTCGTATTCGGTTTGGATTTGCTGGTGCATGCTGACGATTTCTTCCATCAGTTCGTCCAGCTGACCATTCCCGATCATGCGTTCAACATAAGCCAAAGACAGTGCTTTGGGCTGGCGAATAGCATGCGTAGCTTGCATCAAAGCGCTGGAGCGCTCAGGGCCAGTATCATCAGGGTGAGGCTGAGCAATTGGCTTGAAAAAACCAACCTTCAGTCCTGAGCGTAGTAAAGCTTGGACAACGCCCAAGCTGATCGACGATAAACCAACACCAAACCCAGTTGGGGCAAGTAAAAAAGTGTGCATGAATCAAGCGTCCTGTATTAAGCGTGAGCGTCAATCAAAGCCAGTGTTTCAACAGCAATTTGGCGTTCTTCGTTGGTCGGAATGACCAGTACACGTGGATGATTGTCGGCACTGATGATGCCGCCTTGACCACGAACGCATTTCAGGTTTGCTGCATCATCGAGTTTGAAATCGAATAAACGAAGGTACTCTAGAGTCTTGCTGCGTACAAGGCTGGCGTTTTCACCAATACCGCCAGTGAAAATCAAGCCGTCTAGTTTAGGTAGTGCACAGGCCATAGCGGCCAGTGATTTGGCTAGGCGGTAGCAGAACACTTCAATCGCTAGCGTTGCGCGCTCGTCACCTTTTTCACGCGCTTCGATCAGGGTGCGCATATCATTAGATAAGCCGGATAAACCCAGCAGACCGCTTTCCTTAGTAAGCACTGTTTCAATGCGCTGCGTATCCCAGCCCAGTGTGCGTGCTAAATGATTGTGCAAACTTGGGTCGACATCACCGCTGCGGGTACCCATGACTAAGCCTTCCAGCGGCGTTAAACCCATGCTGGTGTCTAAACTCTCACCATTAACAATGGCGCAGGTTGAGCATCCGTTACCTAAGTGAGCGGTTAGCCAGCAGCTGTCTTCTACCGGTAAACCAGTCATTTCAGCAGCTTTACGGCTGACATACATGTGGCTGGTGCCATGGAAGCCATAGCGACGGACATGGTGATCAGTGTAGAGATGCTCTGGTACAGCATAGCGATAGGCGTGCGGCGGCATAGTTTGGTGAAACGCGGTATCAAACACTGCGACGTGGGTTAAATTAGGGTACAGCGTCATTGCTGCATCAATGCCAATTAGACCCGCAGGGTTGTGCAATGGCGCCAGTACCGCTGCGCGACGAATCACATCGATGACTTCACGATTCAGTGCTGAGGCTTCAGTAAAGTGCGCACCACCATGGACAACGCGGTGACCAATCCCGGTTAACTGACCATGACTGGCTTTCTGTACTAAAGGTAATAAGCGAGCAAAGGCTTCTTTATGGTCTGCACCATGCAGTTGTGCCACATGTTTTTCATCACCGAGCTGCCAGTTTAAAACAGCTTCGCTGCTACCTAAGCGCTCAGCTAGACCCTGAATTAGAAATTGTTCGCTGTCTTCATTTACTAATGCGAATTTGATAGAAGAGCTGCCGCTGTTGATAACCAGTACATTTCGAGACGACATTACAGATCCTTTTGATACATAAATAAAAGTTTGGATGCGACCAAATGTTGGAGCTGGAAAGGCCGGATCATTTATAAGGTTTCCTAATCTTCATGTGCGAGATAGAGTCAGGTCAAGTGAGCATTGGTCTATTTAATCTAAAGTCGCATTACGTTTCAGGTGCAGGTAAACTTTCACGTACATTCATTTTGATAAAGGTTTTTATTTTATGCTGATCGCCAATCAACACGTTGTCGCCATTGACTACACGCTCAGTAACGACGCTGGTGAAGTGATTGACAGTTCTGCAGGTGCAGAGCCGCTGGTCTATTTGCATGGTGCAGGCAATATTATTGCTGGTTTAGAAAATGCATTGGCCGGTAAAACGGTCGGTGACGAGTTAGAAGTGAGCATTGAGCCTGAAGATGCGTACGGTGAGTACAGTGCAGAGCTGATCACTAACATAGGCCGTGAAATGTTTGAAGGCGTCGAAGAACTCGAAGTGGGTATGCAGTTCCATGCCTCAGCACCCGATGGTGGTATGCAGATTGTTACCGTTCGTGAAGTCGAGGGTGACCAAGTCACTATTGATGGTAACCATCCGTTGGCCGGTCAGCAGCTGAACTTTAAAGTAAAGGTTGTTGAGGTTCGCGCCGCAAGTGAAGAAGAAGTTGCGCACGGTCATGTGCACGGTGCAGGTGGTCATCAACATTGATGGCTAAACTGAGTGCGTAAATAACAACAAAGGCACTTCAAGGTGCCTTTGTTGTTTAAGAGGTGGCATAAAAGACACACGTTCTGTGCGGCACGCATGCTTCTCTATTGGGTGTCTGCTCTGACAATGCTATATTGCTCAGCTTGTTGCATGCGCGATGGTATGCGGATGACTTATGTTTCAACAAATTAATCTTATTTAGCGGGAGTTTATATGTCGGCTGACGATGCTTTCGCCGTAGAGCTAAAAGGGCTGACCTTTAATCGCGGCTCGCGAAAAATTTTCGATAATGTCGATATCAGTTTTCCGCGCGGCAAAGTCACTGGCGTGATGGGGCCATCTGGTTGCGGTAAAACGACATTGTTACGCTTGATGGCAGCCCAACTTAAGCCAGAGCAAGGCGAGGTCTGGGTTAATGGTCAAAACTTACCGGATTTATCGCGCAGCGCGCTCTTTGATATGCGCAAACAGTTTGGTGTGTTGTTCCAAAGCGGTGCGCTATTTACTGATTTAGATGTCTTTGAGAACGTTGCGTTTCCATTGCGCGTGCATACCAACCTGCCTGATGAAATGATTCGTGACATTGTTTTGATGAAACTACAGGCGGTGGGCTTGCGCGGAGCGATTAACTTAATGCCTGATGAGTTGTCAGGTGGAATGAAGCGTCGTGTTGCCTTAGCGCGAGCGATTGCTTTAGATCCGGATATTTTATTATATGACGAGCCTTTTGTTGGCCAAGATCCGATTGCTAAAGGCGTATTAGTGCGTTTGATTCGTTTGCTTAATGATGCCTTAGGTATCACCAGTGTGGTGGTTTCGCATGATCTGGCGGAAACGGCGAGTATTTCTGATTATTTGTATGTTATCGGTGATGGTCAGGTGTTAGGACAGGGCAAACCGAATGATTTGATGAACTCAGAGAACCCGCGCATTCGTCAATTTATGCAGGGTATTCCAGATGGTCCGGTACCGTTTCACTTTGACGCGCCAGACTATCGCGACGACTTATTGGGAGATCATTAAATGCGGCATCAGTCGTTACTGGATCGTATTGCATTATTCGGCCGCTCTGGGTTGGATGTCGTGCAGGCCATGGGTCGATCACTGATTTTTTTATGGCATGTGTTAATAGGGCGAGGTGGTGCTGGCACAGGAATGCATTTGTTGGTTAAACAACTGTATTCGGTCGGTGTGTTATCGCTGGCGATTATTATTGTCTCAGGTCTGTTTATCGGCATGGTTTTAGCGCTACAGGGCTATAGTATTTTAGTCGACTTTGGTTCTGAACAAGCCGTGGGACAAATGGTTGCGCTGACCTTGCTGCGTGAGCTTGGGCCTGTGGTCACCGCTTTGCTCTTTGCTGGGCGTGCCGGCTCAGCGTTAACCGCTGAAATTGGCAATATGAAATCCACAGAGCAATTATCGAGCCTTGAAATGATTGGTGTTGATCCGCTCAAGTACATTATTGCGCCGCGTCTTTGGGCTGGGTTTATCTCAATGCCTTTGTTAGCAGCGATATTCTCCGTGGTTGGCATTTGGGGCGGTGCGATGGTTGCTGTGGACTGGTTGGGCGTGTATGACGGTTCATACTGGGGCAACATGCTCAATAGTGTCGATTTTTACGATGATGTGCTCAATGGTGTTATTAAGAGCGTGGTGTTTGCCTTTGTGGTCACTTGGATCGCGGTATTCCAGGGGTATGATTGCGAGGCTACTTCAGAGGGGATCAGTCGTGCGACAACGCGCACAGTGGTGTATGCCTCGTTAGCGGTGCTGGGTTTGGACTTTATTTTGACTGCTTTAATGTTTGGAGATTTCTGATGCGAATCCGTGCCGTAGAGATTAGTGTAGGTGTGTTTTTATTGCTGGGTATTCTCGCGTTATTGTTATTGGCTCTCAGAGTCAGTGGTTTAACCGTAGCCAGTAGCACCGATACTTATAAATTAACTGCTCATTTTGACAATATCGCCGGCCTTACTACCCGCGCTAAAGTGACCATGGCAGGTGTCACTGTGGGTAAAGTAGTGGGTATAGACTTTGATACTGAAACCTATACTGGCAAAGTGACCATGGAAGTGCAGCGCAGAGTAAATAACTTGCCGACAGACACCACCGCATCCATTTTGACCGCTGGGTTACTGGGAGAGAAGTACATCAGTTTTAGCGTGGGTGGTGAAGAAGAGGTCTTAGTTGATGGCGATATAATTTACGATACGCAATCCTCTTTGGTCCTCGAAGAGCTCATTGGTAAGTTTTTAATGAACACAGTTAATCAGGAATAATCGCCATGTTAGCCATTTTGCGTCATGCTCTATTGTTTAGTCTGTTAGCCTTTACCGGCGTCAGCGTTGCGGCCACTGATGCGCATACGGTGGTTGAACAAACCACCAATAAGCTATTGGCGGATTTGAAAGCCAATAAGGATAAATACCGCACTGATCCAGCCGCTTTCTATAATGCAATGGATGCTATTTTGGGTGAGGTTGTCGATGCTGATGGTATTTCTAGAAGCGTGATGACCGTGCGCTATTCACGCCGTGCCACGCCAGAACAGATGCAACTCTTTCAGGAGAACTTCAAGCGTAGTCTAATGCAGTTTTATGGCAATGCTTTGCTTGAGTACAATAATCAAAGCATCCGAGTGCTGCCTGGCAGTATTGCCCAAGGTGATAACCGTAGCGAAGTGCGTATGGAAGTGACTGATCATAAAGGCATTATTTATCCTGTGTCCTACACCATGGTTAAAATCAATAATCAGTGGCGCATGCGCAATGTGATTATTAATGGGATTAATTTAGGTAAGTTGTTCCGTGATCAATTTGCCGAAGCGATGCAACGTAATGCGCAAGACCTCGATCGAGTTATTGATACCTGGGTGGATACAGTGGCTAAAACACGCACTGCTCAGGAGGACGCGTGAGTAAAGCGAGTGTAACTCTCGATCCGGCCGGTGTTGTATACATTAAAGGTATATTAGACCATGACAGCGGGGCGCTTTTACGCACCCAAGGTCAGACCTTAATCCGTGACAGTGCCAGTAAATCCCTACAAATAAACTGTTCTGAAGTGGAAAAATCAAGCAGTGTTGGTTTGGCTTTATTATTGGCTTTTATGCGTGACGGACAGCAGTATGGGAAAGTAATTGAGCTGGTTCAGTTGCCTGAAGATATGCGCAAAATTGCACAAGTAT
>Ga0172382_10004764_pt1 | contig 20627 bp, 16 predicted proteins | sample Leawel138RmetaG_FD_122245 | JGI IMG/M metagenome (GOLD analysis project Ga0172382, IMG submission 122245) | Leachate microbial communities from a municipal landfill in Southern Ontario, Canada - Leachate well 138R metaG | ecosystem: Engineered > Solid waste > Landfill > Unclassified | place... | reverse complement strand
GCCCAGCAGCCCGCGAAAGCGGCTGATGGCGCTGGGGTCGCACGGCAGCCGATCCTCGAAGTATTCCTGGCCCGAGAAATACTGCCAGACCGGCGTCTCGCTCCAGCGCTCACACACCCCTTCATCACTTTCATTGAAGGTGTGCTTCAGGTACAGCAAAGAGATCATGAGGCGCATCGGCAGGCGCGGACGGCCCGCATTGGAGTAGCTGCCGCCCACGATTGCCACCGTTGGGCCAAACAGGTCAATATCGGTCACCCTCTTGCCGGCTTTCACTTTGCGCGCAAAACGATGGGCGACCGTGGCTTCCAGTTCCTGCCACGGAATATGCGTGGCGAGCACTGCAAGGGGTTTGCGCAAATCGATCATCTGATCCAGACGGCTGCGGAAGAAATCTTCTGTTTGGCTCATGGGGTGAAATTGGCGATCTCCCAGTACATGGAAATGGCATCCAGAAGGCTAATATCGGGAGATTCAATAACTTGGGAAGTGATTATTTTATCATTAAATCAATCAGTTATGTATATTTCATGGGCGACTACTTCGAGTAAGGGGGAAGCAACAGCTTGCTGTTGTGGCTGCAAGTGGATAGTAACGTTCTTTAGGTTAGAGAGCGCTAGCGCGCCCTAGGAACGGCTGCGTACGTACAACAACCAACGCAGCCTTGGGGTACTGGTATAGCAAAAATTAGAGATAACCCTACAAAACTATCATACCCTATTGTCCTACAAAAAATATCTTGCTATATTTCTTTCTAACAAAATTAAGGAGGGAGCGGTGGCAAAAAGCGAGGTTTTCGTAGGGGTCGATATTGGTGGTACGTTCACCGACATTGCAGTCATCCGTTCGGCTTCAGCACCGTTGAGTATCAAGGTCCCAACGACCCATGACGACTATTGCAGGGGCGTCATACACGGTATCCATGTGGCTCTTGGGCAGTTAGAAGGTTCAGATTGGTCGATTGATCGTGTCGTCCATGCGACCACCTTAGGGTCCAATGCTTTGCTGGAAGGCACCGGTGCGCGGGTAGGTCTTCTTACTACGGCTGGATTTCGTGATTTGCTCGAGATTGGCCGCTTACGCCGACCGACTCTTTACGACGTGTTTTACCGCAAACCCCCCCCGTTAATTCCAAGGCAGCATCGATTAGAGGTCAGAGAGCGCATTGCGGCCAATGGTGAGGTTCTCATGGCGCCCGATCTCGCTGAAATCGAATCTGCTGCAGCATGCCTAGTTGAATCTGGGGTTACTGCCGTTGCGATTTGCTTTATTAATTCGTATGTGAATCCAGAGAATGAAAATATCGCTCGTGACATTGTTAAGTCACGATATCCATCAATCCACGTGATCACGTCAACAGATGTGTTGCGAGAAATTCGAGAGTATGAGCGATTTAGCACTACAGCGGTGAATGCTTATTTGGCGCCAGTTTTCCGTAATTATCTAGGCCGGCTGACAGATAAACTTAAAACTATGCAGGTAGCCGCGCCTTTGCTGATGATGCATTCAAGTGGGGGTTTAGTTTCTGCAAAAACTGCTGCAGAACAGCCAGTGCGCATTATTGAATCTGGGCCGGCGGCTGGTGTAAAGGGGGCCGCCCGCTTATGTCAAGAATTGGGAATTGATCAGGCTATTGCACTTGACATGGGTGGCACAACTGCTAAGGCAACAGTCATCAGTGATGGTCGACCACAGGAAAGCTACGAATACGAGGTAGGCCCTGGTTTGCACAAGGGAAGCCGTCTCTTCGGTGGTAATGGTTATGTCGTCCGTGTCCCTGCTGTTGATATTGCGGAAATTGGTGCTGGCGGTGGAAGCATCGCGTGGGTTGACGCGCTAGGGGTGATTCATGTGGGGCCAAGAAGCGCTGGCAGCAATCCGGGGCCTGCTTGCTATGGTCTCGGCGGTATGGAGCCCACAGTGACTGATGCCAATGTGGTGCTTGGGTATTTGAGCTCCGGACATATTGCCGGTGGAACGATAGAGGTGTCACGCGATAAAGCGATCGAGGCACTCAAGACATTGGCTCAACAACCGAGTGAGGCATCGATCGTTCACGCTGCATATATGGTGCACGCAGTCGCTATTTCGAACATGATTCGGGCAATTCGGGCGGTTACGACAGAAAATGGGTTAGATCCAGCTCATTTCACATTGATTTCATTTGGTGGTTCTGGCCCTATTCATACTGTTGGAGTTGCGGAGCAGCTTGGTGTGATGCAGGTGCTCGTACCGCCAATGGCGGGGATCTACAGCGCGCTAGGGTTAATTAGCGCCGATATCAAGTATGACGAGGTGGGGACCCTGTTGCGACGTTTGTCAGAAATCACTGCAGAGGAATTACAGATTGCTTGCGACAAGGCTATGGCACGTGTCGTTGAGCGAATCGTATCTGATGGTGTCGATCCCGCTTCCATACAACTTCGTGTCCTAGCCGATGTACGCTTTGTGGGTCAAAGCAGCGAGTTAACTATACCGCTGCCTTCAGATACTGCTGACGCAGTGCTGCAGGCGCTTGCTATAGCCTTTCTGGACCGATATGCAGAAGTCTACGGCAGTCATGGTAATCATGATGACATAGAATTAGTAAACATTCGTGTATCGGCAGAAGTGGCGCTCGTTCCTGGTTTCTCGTTTACAGGAATAGCAGAGCGTATGCGTATGAAGCCCCATGGCGCATATGGTGAGCGTCGCATTTATTTCGGCCCCGAGATTGGGTATCAGAGTACCCCTCTCTATCGGAATCGTTTTGATATTGGCAGTACTGATCTAGTGGGCCCCATCGTCATCAGCGAACCCGATACGACAATTCTTGTACGGCCAGGGGATACGGTTGGGCTTGATCCTAGTGGGAGTGTCCGTATAAATATTTGTCCACGGGGTGCAGTGTGACTATTTTGGAGCTGCTGTGATGAGCACTATCGATTTTAGTGGCCTGGAAATATTTAAAAATGCACTTGAGGCGATCACTGATGAAGCTGCGCTGACAATCGTACGGACGGCACGGTCGTTGACAACAAAAGAATCCATGGATTTTTCGACGGCTCTATTCAATGTAAAGGGTGAGCAAGTCGCGCAGGGGCTCTGTTTGCCATTTCAGGTAGGAGCATTACCAGAATTTATGCCCACAGTACTTCGTGAATTTTCTGGAAGCCTAGAGCCGGGTGACATTATTGCATCTAACGATCCCTATCTTGGTGGAACGCATCTGCCAGATCTTCTGTTGTTCAAACCAATTTTTATATCTGGTGAATTGCTTGGCTTTGCAGCTGTCTTAGCACATTTGACTGATATAGGTGGTCGCGTCCCAGGAGGCAATGCCGTTGATTCTACGGAAATATACCAGGAGGGTCTCAGGCTACCTCCCGTGAAACTTTATCGTAGCGGGCAACCAAATGAATGGGTGTTCAGACTCATCGCTAGCAACGTTCGCGTATCGCATCATATTTTGGGTGATATAGAGGCACTTGTGTCTGCCCTAAACCGTGCAGAGCAAGCATTTCAGCAGCTTTGTAAGCAGTACACAAATAACGACATAAATCGACTTTTTGTGAGCCTGCTAGATTATTCGGAGAAACTCACCCGTATTGAAATCGATCAAATGCCTAACGGCAATTATGAATTTGAGGATTTTATTGACACGGATGCCTCTTCCAGTGAATCAATTCGTATTTGCTGCAGGCTATCAATAAAAGATGATGATGTTAATGTTGACTTTACTGGGACATCCAGCCAAGTCCCAAGTGCACTTAATATGCTTCCATCCACAGGTAAAGCTGCGGTGTGCTGCGCGTTACGTTGCGTATTTATGCAAGATATTCCGAATAACGCTGGAACGGTTCGACCGATCCGGATAATATTTCCAGAGGGGAGTATTCTGAATCCGTTGGAGCCGGCCGCCTGTGCAGCACGAGGTGTAGTCGCGTACAGGGTTTTCGACGCTGTCATGGGTTGCCTCGCACAGGCGCTTCCGGACCGCGTCCCTGCAGCGGGCGAAGGGGGAGTTGCCTTCCTCACACTTGGCGGTAAAGCACCCGACGAGACTCCTTTCGTATTTGTCGATGTCCTCTCTGCTGGATGGGGTGGGCGCCCCAGCCTTGATGGTATTGATGGTACCTCACACCTGGGTGCGAATATCCGCCTGACGTCTGTTGAGGTGATTGAGTCTCAGTTTCCGGTTCGAGTTGAGCGCCGTGAATTCATTTCGGATAGTGGTGGGCCAGGTAGATATCGTGGCGGGCTCGGATATCGCTACGACCTGCGGCTTCTAGCCCCCGTTGCTGCATTTACCGTGCGCGCGGATCGAGCGCGATTTCGGCCTTGGGGGTTGGCTGGAGGTACGGCGGGAGCACCAGCAGCCTGTGTGGTTGATCCAGACAGTGATCAACCGCACTCGGTGCCGTTGCTTCACACAGGAACGCTCCATCGAGGTCAAATCGTCCGACTTGAGCTTGCGGGTAGCGGAGGGTTCGGTCCCGCTTTTGAGCGCGATCCTGAAGACGTACTACGCGATGTTTTAACTGAGAAGGTTAGTCTGCGTAGTGCTAAAGAGGACTATGGGGTTGTTTTAATAGGATCGCCGTTGCGCATAGATCATGATGCGACTAGGGAGTTCCGTGTTCGAGCAGGTGCAGTATGAAAAACTCGAGGCCTAGTCGGCGGACTATTCTTTCTACGCCAGGCGATCGTTGGGATCTCCTTATTAAACAGCAGGCGGCGATGTCTGACGTAGTAATGATCGACCTTGAGCACGCTGTTCACAGAGATAAAAAGAGTGAAGCGCTTGACAATTGTACACGAGCAGTTCGCACCCTCCGTCATTCTGCCGCTGAGATCATCGTACGAATTAACAATCCGCACGATGATCAGTTTTTACATGATGTTCGCGCTTTGTGTAAAAACCCGCCAAGTGGCTACCTCATACCTAAGGTCGCCGACGTTGCTGATGCGTTGCGTGCTGTCGATGCGATAGAGTGGATCGAGGCCGAAGAAAATAAATCTGGATCTAAACCAGGGTTGTGGTTTCTGATTGAAAGCCCTGGCGCTTTGCTTCAGTCGGAAGCTATTGCCAAGCTGCCTAGAACAGAGGCTTTGTTACTCGGTCATGGTGATCTGGAATATAGCGTTGGTTTCTTGAATCGGGGTTGGGTACATACGCCGGCACTTGACTTCGCCCGCCACATGTTAGTTTTTGCGGCTGCGGCGGGAGAGGTTGACGCCATTGATGGTGCCATTACTGGTTTCGTAGATGCTACGGTTGTCGAAGCCCAGGCTCGACACTCGGCGCAAATGGGGATGGCCGGTGTTCTGATCGTCTCGCCGCGCCAGATCGCACCGGTCCATCGCGGCTTTAGGCCGTCAGATGTTGAGATAAAAAAAGCATATCGTATTATCACTGCATTTCTTGCGGCATGGAGGAAGGGTAGTGGTGTGGCTGTGGTTGATGGCAATTTTGTTGATGATGTTCTTGCGATGCGTGCTCGCGAAGTGTTGCGGCAAGCTGGGGAGACTGTGGCAGACTTCGATTCAGTATTTTATTTACAACAGGAGGGAGGTCTCTGATGCAGATACTCGATGACATTACAGTGCTTGATTTTTCTCAGCTTGTCGCGGGTCCCTCTGCATCAATGCTGTTAGGCGATTTGGGGGCCAATGTTATTAAAGTGGAGAGTTCAGGAGGTGATCGAGTTCGCACTGCTGGCATGGGGCGCAGGAATGGCGAGAGTTATACGTTCCTTGCCTACAATCGCAACAAGCGTTCGCTTGCGATTGATCTTAAGCATCCAGATGGTCGTGCTGTGATTGAGACTCTATACAGAGATAGCGATGTAGTGATTGATGGCTTTCGCCCTGGTGTGATGGATCGACTGGGGCTGGGCTATATCGTCGCCAAGAAGTTGAACCCTCGGATAATTTATGCCGCATTAAGCGGATTTGGTCCAGAAGGGCCTGACAGTGGACGTCCAGGTGTGGACATTGTGGTCCAGGCTGAGTCCGGCATTATGGCAGTGACTGGTGAGCGTGACGGTGCGCCGACGAGGGTTGGGTTTACAGTAGTCGATGCTGCCACCGGCCTCGCCCTTTCGCAGGCAATCCTTGCCGCCTTGATTGGACGTGCTAAAACTGGTCGGGGAACGCGGATTGACGTGACCCTTCTTGGTGTCGCTCTGTTTATACAGAATGCAGGGATAACGGAGTACTTGGCAACCGGACGGCTTCCTTTTCGTTGTGGCAGCGATGCACCGCTTGGTGCGCCTGCTGGCCTCTTCGAGGCATCTGATGAGCCTATGATCATATCAGCCTATTTTCAAGATCAATGGGCGACTTTATGTCGGTTGTTGGATATTGAAGTGTTGCTCGACGATCCGAGATTCGCGGATAATTGCTCGCGTATTATGAACCGAGCTGAGCTGAATGAATTACTCATTCCAATTTTTCGCAGCAAGACGCGCCAAGAATGGGCGGAATTAGTAGCGCCGACAAACATCATGTTTGGTGCTGTGCGGAGCTATGATGATGTGTTGGCAAGTGAGCAAGTCGTTCTCAATCGCAATATTTCCTGGATCGATAAGGATTCGGAATATGCCTTTCGTTCCGTACGAGCCCCCGCGAAATTTTCCGAATATTCGACCATACCACGTTGCGCACCCCCCACCATAGGTGCCGATACAAGAGCCATACTGCGCGACGCTGGTTTTCATGATGCACATATCGACCAGCTTTTGGCCCGTAAGGTCGTGTTTGCGTCACCCAAGGTACCATCAGGAGGAAGTTGACATGTTTACAAAAATGTTATGCAGACTGGCGGTGGCGTCTTCCGTCGCTATTTTTACATCCATATCGACCGCCACTGCGCAAGAAGTCATAAAATGGGATTTATTGGGCTATCTAGGTATCAATTCACCTTCGACGAAGCTATTGGTTGACTTTGCCAATGATGTGGAGACACGAACTAATGGCAAGCTTCGAATTACAGTACGATCAGCTGGTGAATTACCATATCCAGCGGCAGATTACCATCGGGTCGTCGGTCGCGGCGATGTTCAGATGGCGGATACGGCATGGCTAAGTGGTGATATTCCTGCGACTGGTGCGCTTACCCTTCCATTCCTCGTTCAAAATTTCACAGAGCTTCGAACGGCTATGAACGCGATTTCCCCCATAGTTAACGCCGGACTGGAGCGCTTTGGTGCCCAAGCTTTATTCTACTATAGCTTTCCAGTTGCCAATTTCTGGGGTACAGGTCAAGCTCCAAAGGACATTGCCTCCTTCCGGGGTCGCAAGATTCGAGGTCTTACACCTGAACACTCGGAATTGATTTCTGCATTGGGTGCTGCGCCGGCCACGATTGCGACACCAGAGGTGATGACCGCCCTTCAGTATGGCACGATCGATACTGCTATCACGTCGGCTTACGGCTTGACTGGCGCTAAGTGGGATAGTTTGATCAAGTGGACGTTCACGGTTGATCTCGCACCGTCGCCGAGTTTTGTGATAGTGAATCGAGAAGCACTCGAGGCTCTGCCTGAAGATGTTAGGACTGTTCTTGAAGAGGTCGCTATGGAACACCAGGACAAGATGCTCAACGCGATCGAGCGGGATGAATTTACTGCAACTGCGGCTTTGATTGAAAAGAAACTGAAGGTCATTAAGGCATCCGATACAGATAGATCCATACTGACCCCCATTGCTGAGGAACTGTGGCAGCGCTGGCCTGAAGGTCGGGGAGAGGGAGCCCAGGAAGCATTTGATGCTATTCACAAGGCACTGAAGCGTTGAGTTGGGTCTGTATTATGAGCAGCGCGACGATGATGAATCGTACTAGCCATTTTGTCGATAGGCTCTATGTGATTGGAGCAGCTCTCAGCGGCCTATCGATTATTATTGTGGTTTGTTTGGTGCTGGGTGAAATCTTCGCTCGAGAAGCTTTTGGCAGATCGATTCTGGTTAGCGTGGAATACACCACCTACCTATTGGTAGCGATTACGTTTTTTGGCCTTGCGTATACCCAGAGAATGGGTCAGATGATCTACGTTGGCTTGATCTACGACAAGGTATCTGCTCAAACCCGCGTCTGGATGGACCTTGGTCGAACGACGATAGCGCTCGCCTATGGGTTAATCGTTACTTGGTACGTCTTTAAATTTACCTACAATTCCTACGACCTAGATCAGAGGGCGATGACTATCATGAATACTCCTCTCTATTTACCACAGGCGACGATGGTGGTTGGATTGGTTCTTATTACCGTAGAGTGGTGCAGGGCTTTTTTCATCTCCATACGTCGAGTCATCGGTTCACGACTCGCCTAATGCGCAGCCATGGACCTCTCTCTCGCCCTGACGATTTTTAGCTTATCGCTAGTGGTTTTTCTTTCCCTTGGTGTATGGATGCCAGCGGCACTCGGTATGACGGGCGTGGTGCTTTTAATTGTCGGTGGGGAAACCCGCTTTTTGGAAGCTATTGGATCAGTTTTCTGGAGTCAGGGTGGGAATTTTGTTCTCATCGCGATCCCACTCTTCATCCTGATGGGAGAGATTATTTTAGCTAGTGGCGTCTCAGGCCACTTCTACCAGTCTATTAGCCCGTGGTCGCGCTTCATTCCGGGCAGGCTTTACAATACCAATATTATGGCGAGCGCCCTGTTCGCCGCAGTGAGTGGTTCCAGTGTGGCCACAGCTGCAGCGTTAGGGGCGGTGTCGATACCTGAGTTGCGCGCACGCGGCTATCAGGATCGACTAACCTTCGGAACACTCGCCGTCGGTGGGACTCTCGGTATCCTTATTCCCCCTAGTGGTGCTATGATCATTTACGGTAGTTTGGTAAACGAGAGTATTGCCAAGCTCTTCATCGCCGGAATTCTGCCAGGCATTCTCATTGTCGGGCTCTGCATTGCCTATATTGTGCTTATTACGATACTACATCCTGAGCGGATCCCTTCTGATAAGGAACCGATTAGCCTGTACGAATTCCTTCGTTCACTAGGCGGTGCGGCACCGTTGATTTGCCTAATCCTTCTCGTTATTGGCGGCCTCTATAGCGGTTTTGTAACCCCAACTGAGGCTGCAGCACTAGGTGTGCTTGGTTCATTAGTCATAGCCACCCTCTATCGCAATCTAACCTGGCCAGTATTGAAGGCAGCATTTCAGCGAACAGTGACTGCGACTTGTATGCTAATGTTCATTATTCTCGGTGCCCAAGTGATTGCTTTTGCACTGGCTCGTGTCGGGGTTACGCGGGAATTGACGGATTTGGTGGTTGAGCAGGATGTAGGTCGTTGGACTATGTTCCTTATTGTTGTCATTATGTATCTCGTTTTGGGCTGTCTTATGGACGCGGTTTCCATGATGGTGATGACGCTGCCTCTTATTTATCCTGTATTAATGCAGCTTGGCTTCGATCCGATTTGGTTAGGTGTCATATTGGTTTTATTGATGGAGATTGGATTGATTACGCCACCCGTGGGATTGAACCTATTTGTCCTTCAGGGTATTGGTAACAAACCCATCGGTGAGGTCGCCTTAGGGGCTCTGCCATTTGTTGGAGTCCTAATGTTCGGTATTGTTATTTTATGTGTTTGGCCGGAAATTGCTCTTTGGCTACCCGGCCATATTTGAAGGAGTACGAGGGTGTCGGGGTGGTTCTTCAATAGCGCTGCAGAGCAGGAGGTAAAGTTTTTCGTAGAAGAGTCCTGGTGCATGGACATATCGCTATTTACAGGCAAATAAATCATAGCCACGATCAAATAAGTGGAAGACAGTATGCCAGTTTCCTGGGTGTGGTATGAATTAGGTGGCAGCGCGGCGAGGTTCTTCAGGCGCGCCGCTAAATTCAGTAACGCGTCTGTTAAAATTAAACTATTTGCTGTAATGTGAAAAAAGCATTTTATGATGTATGCCTCTTTGATCCTGACGGCAGTGACGCGACCTCTATTAGGACATTGGTGAGTCAGGTACAGTTCGGTGAAGGGATGTACAATCAAGCTTAATTAGTGCCTTGAGCCAGTGTGGTGTGTTTTTCCGACTGTTTAGGATCTCGTGTCGACAGTGCTATCTGGTAATGTTCTCTGCGCCTAGGTATAAAGAATGTGGTACGCCGCGTTTTGTGTTGTGGCCAATGTGCTTTGGTGATGATTGAATGATTATAGCTTCGCCGGGCCTCAATATTTGGACTTTCTATTTGAAGGCGAACTACATACGGCAGGCGGTGCGGACAAATTCACATAACATATAACAGGCGTATTGATCGTCTTTCGCCTGTGGTCAGATTTATGCTTGCCCGTCGACTGTTAAACATATTGTTTAAGCCTACGTTGATATTTATTCAGAAATGTTCTTCCATCTCTCATGTTTGAGATAGTTCATGAATGCTTCAGTGGCGGGAGAAGGAGTGTAGTCATCTGAAAGAATGACTCCGATTTCGCGTTCTACTGACGGTCTAAGTTGGAGAGTATGGCATGCTTCCATATTCAAACTCGCTAAGGCCGTTGGAGGTAGTATGGTTACGCCGACACCTTGAGCTACTAGTGCCACAAGAGATGCTGCGCCGGTCACTTCTTGACTTGGCGTGATATCTATACCTTGTCGCTTGAAAGATGCTTCCACGCTTTCTCTCAACGCGATTCCTCTAGGATTAAGGAGAAGAGGGTATTTGGAAAGATTCTTTGCGCTGATAGTACTTCGGAGGCGAAGGTCTTCCAGCGTAGATGAGACCACAACCCGAAGCTTCTCACGAAACAATGGTATGAATCTCAGAGACGGGAGCTCAAGTGGTCGAGAACTGATTGTCAAATCGCAGGCGCCTTGCTGAACCATTGCGCGAGCAGTCGCGGAATCGACATCGCTAAGCTTTATTTTTATGCCAGGAAAAAGACTTTGAAAGTTGGTGATAATTATCGGCATAAACGTTGCTGCTAGTGAGGGAAGCGTTGCAACCGTAATGATTCCATGTTGTAGGCGACCTTCTGCGCGTAGCTGTGAAAGAACTCTTTCGAGTTGGACACCGTAAGTACGAACTACCTGGCTCAGGCGCTCGCCTTCGGCCGTCAATCGAACTGTACGAGTATTTCGGTGAAAAAGCTTAACGCCCAATACATTCTCGAGTTGCTGGACTTGTACGGATATTGCAGATTGAGATAGGTGAATCTCAGAGGCGGCCGCACGAAAACTTCTTAGCTGGGCGACCGAAGAAAAAGATACAAGCTGGTTTAGGTTTATGCGTCTCAGTTCAAGTAGCCACTGCTCCATCATTGATCTCCTCACCATATCAATTGTTCTTAATATAGCATTAGATCGAACAATTTGGCACTGCTATGATACTCAGTAATCGAAGCAGTCACCGCCGGCTACATGTCCAATTTGTAGGTATGAACACGTTCTGTGAAAGAGGAGCTGATATACATGACTAAGAAGTTGTTGCTGCGCGAGATTGCGCATTCAAGATCTGGTGAAAAGGGTCGAGATAGCAATATCTCTGTCATTGCCTATGACCCTAAGAACTACGCGTTAATAGAAGAGACAGTTACGATTGACGCGGTAAGTAAATTGTTTCGGCCTATATCCAAAGGTCGGATTCGACGCTACGAGGTGCCAAACGTGCATGCACTCAATTTTGTCATTGAAGATGTGCTGGAAGGAGGACGGACCAGAACGCTTGCCTTCGATGAATCTGGCAAGGCCTTGTCGTCCTTGATGTTATCCATGGAGGTCACTGTTCCAGATGATCTTATGAGCCAGTTTGAAAAAAACCTTCGGAGGGCGAATCAATGAAAAAGATCCGTTTGGGATCGGCTACAGCATGGTCACGTGACCGATTCGAACCTGCAAGCGAATTACTAGAAAGGGGCAATATAGATTATCTTTGCTTCGATTCTATGTCTGAAGTCACAATGAGCATCGCACAGGCCCAGAAGTTGGATGATGCTAACAGACCGGGATACGATCCTTATTTGGTACCTCGCATGGCTCGGGTTTTGAAAGAATGTAAAAGAAAAGGCGTTAGGATAATCACTAATTCAGGCTGGCTGGACCCTATAGGTGCAGCTGAGAGAATAGTCGAATTAGCGCAGGAGCTGGGCATTACGAAACTACGCGTTGCAGCCGTTGTAGGGGGAATCCTCACGGACCGGATTGCGGATATGGGATTGACATTTATAGAGAATGGCGAACCTATATCAAAAAGCCGTGAACAAATCGTGACTGGCGAAGTGTATCAGGGGGCTGGTGGAATTATCGAGGCTTTGAAGCAGGGCGCCGATGTAGTCATCACCACTAGAGTGGGGGATGCCTGTTTGTACTTAGGTCCGCTTGCCTACGAGTTCGGATGGGATTTGAATGATTACCACAAGGTAGCTAAGGGAATGGTTGTAGGGCATCTTGTTGAGTGTGGTAGTCAAGTCAGCGGTGGTTGTTTTGCAGACCCTGGTTACAAGGATGTTCCTGACTTGGCGCGGATTGGCAATCCCATCGCGGAAGTTGATGAGGAAGGTAGAGTAATTATCTCTAAGGTACCAGACAGCGGTGGAGTTGTATCGGTTGATACATGCATTGAACAGCTACTTTATGAAGTTCAGGACCCAGCGAATTATTTTTGTCCTGATGTAGTGGTGGATTTCACTAAAGTGACTTTTCAGCAGACCAGTGACAATGAGGTAGAAGTCATCGCAAATCAAGCGGGGAAGCCACGTACACCAACATTAAAGGCACTGATAGGACTAAGCGAAGGATATCTCGCCGAGGAGTTGGTCCTATTTGCTGGGCCAGGCGCATTGTCTCGCGCAGAAGCAACGCGTGAATTACTTCTAGAGCGCTTCAAAATTATTGGGTTGCAACCACAGGAGATACGGTGGGATTACCTTGGGATTAATAGCGTTCATCGAGAGGCTACACCAGTTTCGGAAGAGGTTCCTTACGAAATTGTCCTCAGGGTGGCAATTAAGACGCGTACTCGCCGTGAGGCGGAACTGCTTGGTATTGAGGTCGACCCTTTGGCCGTGAATGGCATATCAGGAATCGGTAAATGGGGGACGCATTCTCCGGGTTCCAGGATTCGACCAATTGTAGGCCTGAATTCGTCACTGGTGCCACGTGAAGAGGTTCCTTATGAGGTGGTTATCAGAGAAGTCGAGTTTGTATAAATATATCTACAATTTTTCATAAGCGCATGGAAATTTAAAATAATATAGGGAGACTATAATGAAACGCCACCTTTTAGCTAGTGTGTTATTAGGCGCCGTAGTATCGCTTGCTTCATACCCTGCGGTCTCGGCCGAATTTGAGTGGAATTTCTTTACATCGTTCGGTTCATCGGATGATGGAACAAAACTTCACAGAGAATTTGCTAAGGATCTCGAACACGCAACTGATGGAAGGTTGAAAGTCACCGTCTATGCCGGAGGGGAACTTCCCTACAAAGGACCCGATGTTCTGCGCGTTCTCAGCGGCAATCAGATACAGATGGGGCATATGTCAGTTGGGTTTATAGCAGGTGATTTGCCAACTATCGATGTTTTTTCTATTCCATTTGAATGCACTTCGTTTGATGCGTTCTACGATAAGATAGAGTCGGTAATAGAAGATGACGTAAAACAGGCGATGACTGCTAAATTCGATGCAATTCCCCTGATGAATTTTGTGATGCCGGCACAGGAACTTTGGATAGATCGCCCTGTCAATAGCCTAGATGATCTAAAAAATACCAAAATCAGAGCCTGGAATCGTGAACAGTCGGAAGTTATGCGCATGCTGGGTGGGACAGGGACATCGATCACTTCTGCTGAGGTTATACCTGCACTTCAACGGGGCGTTGTGAACGGTGCATTTACGGCTGCATTGAATGCAAAAGCTTGGAAGCTATATGAAGTTGTTAATTACGGTTATATGTTGGATTTCTCCTTATCTCATGAAATAATAGGGGTTAACAAGGATGCTTTCAATGCTTTGCCTGAAGATATGCAATCCATCGTATTGGAGGTTTCAAAGAAATGGCTACCAATATACCGCGAACGGCTAGCAACGGTTGACCATGAAGCACGAGAATTCTTGACGGAAAATGGCATGACACTCCAGGATCCAACAGATTCAGATGCACAGCATTTGCGTGAGTTAGCGGCGCCTATCGGTAATGCTTGGGCGCAAAAGAACGGTGAGCTTAGCGAACGTTTACTAGAAACAGTTAGATCGAATTGTCAGTAACGACGAGTATTTTAGCTGCGCTTTTCTCACCGCCGGACAAATGTCGGCGGTGAGTTGTATATTTATTTGAAAATTTATATAAAAATTCGGTAATTTCATATAAAATAGGATCGTCTGGTTAAGATTAATAATTTTATATTTATAATCTTGTTTTAGGGATTCCATAATGAGTTTCAGCGATATTAAAAAGATCAAGAAGATGCTGGATATTTTAGAGCGTATAGGGATTGTTTTAAGCGTTCTCTGTTTAGTGGCGATGGCAGTCCTTATGAATACAGAGGTATTTTTACGTTATGTGCTCGGGTTTTCTACGCAAATCTCCGATGAGTATGCCGGGTATTTATTTATAGCAGCTACGATGTTGTGTTTCTACCCGGCCTTGCGCCGAAATAGATTTTTGCAAATCCAGGCGCTAGTCGAACTTCTTCCTTTCAAGGTGAGGGCTGTATTAGAGATTCTATCCACGGTATGCGGGGCATTCATTTGCGTTGTTCTTGGGTGGCAGGCTTCAAAATTGTCTCTGTCCAGCCTGAGATTGGATTCTGTTTCTTTACAAATTTCGCAAACCCCACTTTGGATACCTCAGATTGTGGTGCCTATTGGGTTCGCATTGCTTTTTGTTGGATTTGTCGAGAAAGGTATAAAACACTCATATCGTCTTTGGAATGGCCTTCAGCCCGTTGAACCTGACGAGGTAGACCATGTCGTGGATTGATGCCGGTTTGCTTTACCTTGCGGTGCTCGTGGGTTGCCTTTTTGGTGGAGTGGGGATCGGCGTCGTTATGGGACTGGTTGGCATCATGGGGCTTACCATCTCGTCGGGCACTGCTATGTGGCCAACCTTGGCGGATATCATATGGAATACAGGAAATGAGTTCAGCCTTGTGGCAATTCCGCTATTTCTACTTATGGCTGAAATTATCCTGCAAAGCGGCATCGCCACAAGATTTTACTCAGGTGCAACAAGATGGTTTCGCAATATACCTGGAGGTTTGGCTCAGACAAATATCGCAGGATGTGCAGTGTTTTCTGCTGTGGCAGGATCGTCCGTGGCAACTGCGTTGACAATTGGTTCAGTAGCGGTCAAGGAAATGCGAGCCCGTGGTTACTCGGATAAATTGACTCTCGGCTCGTTGACTGCGGGCGGGTGTCTTGGAATCTTGATTCCTCCGAGCATTCCTTTGATCGTCTATAGCGCCATGACTTCCGAATCTGTCATTGACCTTTTTATGGCGGGGCTTATTCCGGGTCTAGCTTTAGCCGCATGTTTCTCAATATTTATCGTGATAAGAACGTGGTTGCAACCCAATCTTGTTCCATCCTCTGCTCAAGTCAATGAAGAGCAAAGCCTATTGAGTACCCTTTGGGATGTGGTTCCCGTTTTTTTCCTGATTGTGTCTGTTATAGGTGGAATGTACGGTGGGGTTGTGACCCCTACAGAAGCAGCGGCGCTTGGCTCCTTGATAGCGCTCATTTTAGCATTTGCGTATCGTCAGATGACGTGGGGTAGATTGTGGACTGCGTCCAAAAATGCTGTCCTGACGAGTGCTGTCATTATGTTCATCACATTCTGCGCAAATGTTCTGAGTTACGCTGTTCAGATGGCACGAATTGGGCAAGGTCTGACGGAGTGGGTCTTGGCCCTCAATCTATCGCCATTGATATTTTTTATGGTTATAATTTTGATTTATTTAGTCATTGGGGTATTTATCGACGGCCTTTCAATTATGTTGCTGACAGTGCCAATTCTGTATCCACCCTTAACTGCGTTGGGATTCAATGGTGTTTGGCTCGGTATCGTCATCGTATTATTTATCGAACTGGGGGCGTTGACCCCTCCAGTCGGTTTAAATTTATTCGCAATACAATCAGTGGCAAAAGGAACTACTCTCGCGGATGTCGCATGGTCATCGATGCCTTATAGCCTAATTATCATTGGATTTTCGTTTGGTCTTTATTTTTTTCCAGAAATTGCCTTATGGCTTCCAGCTGCGCTTAAATAACCATGATGAGGTCTCGATGTTTTTTTCACCACCCATAGTCATAGAATCAAAGGTCTTCTCTTCACTTTCTAAGGTGACGCCATGGGCTAAAAATAATCAGGCTTGGCGCGATGGCCAACCCATAGGGACACCATACGTTTCCTTGTTAGAAGGGCCGACTTTCGATTCATGCGGAAATTTATATTGCGTTGATTTGCCCAACGGAAGAATCGTTAGATTTGCCGGCAATGGTACTGTTGAAGAAATAATACAATACGATGGCTGGCCAAATGGAATGAAGCATCACAAGGACGGGCGCATTTTTATTGCTGATTATAAGCATGGGATTATGGCGTTAGACCCTGAATCACATACAATTTCCCCTATTTTGGAGCGTTATGGCACAGAAAGGTTTAAGGCTGTAAACGATCTCTTTTTTTCGTCTACTGGTGAGTTGTATTTCACTGATCAAGGCTTGACTGGTCATCAGGATCCTAGTGGCCGTCTTTTTCGGCTTCGTACCAATGGTATTCTCGAATGTCTAATGGATAACATACCAAGCCCTAACGGTTTAGTCATGAATTTGGATGAGTCTGCCCTTTATTTGGCTGTGACTCGGGCCAATGCCGTATGGCGTGTGCCCTTTCGTAACGATGGCAGTATTGCTAAGGTAGGCACGTTTGTTCAGCTGTCAGGAGGGGCGGGACCCGATGGACTGGCGTTGGATATAGAAGGAAGGCTTGCGATAGCCCATGCAGGGATGGGGTGCGTGTGGTTGGTTGATCAGTACGGTGAGCCTATATATAGAATTAACACAAGTGTGGGCAAACACACCACGAATGTCGCCTATGGTGGATATGATCGAAAGACCCTATATATTACAGAATCTGCCAGTGCTTCGGTCCTTACTGCTAACTTAGATGTTCCCGGCAAACAGATGTACGGGGATCCTAATTAATCGCTCTTGAAGAATTCATGTGACTCATTTCAGGCCGGATGCCGTGCGATACGAAACCGCCTATTTCAACAGGGCACCTGGTCTCTTGAAACGTTTGTCAAATCGAGCATTGGAACTAATCAGCAAACAGGTGCTGGCGTGCGAGGCTCTGCAAAAAACGGCGTCGGCGTCGTGCAGGTCATTGGGTACGGATTGCCGAGCTGAAGGTAAGTGTTACCGTCTCTTGATTAATTGAATCTATGCTGGCCTAGGGGGACCAGGTGTCCGCCGTCGAGTCAGCTGCCTTGCGTCACCCAGAAAGTCGTTGGAGCGGGTTCAATAGTTGGCCAGCGCGCGCTGACGCATAGGCAGCGCTGAAAAAATGCTAGGGCCCGGCATCGTGCCCGAATTGCTGCGTCGCCCGTACTCAAGATCCGGTTTGGCTGGTAATCTGCAGGTATTTGCCCGGCAGGGAGCGTAAAATTCTGGTGGGTAGGCCAATGGTCAGCGGCTTGAAGAATCGATTCAATCTGGTGGATGAGCCGTGGGTGCCGATGGCTGACGTCGGACGCGTCAGCCTGGGGCAGATATTCAGCACGCCTGGTTACCGCATCCTGGGGGGCAACCCCGTGCAGAAGATTGCCGTGCGCAGGTTGCTGCTGGCCATCGTGCAGATGGCTTGTGAACCACAGGATGAGGCGCAGTGGCTGGCTCTGGGGCCGGCAGGGGTGGCGCGCGAGTCGCTGGTTTACCTTCAGAAATGGCATGATCGTTTCTGGCTGTATGGTGAAAGACCTTTCCTGCAGATGCCGGCCATTGCGCGTGCCAAGGTACAAAGCTTCGGGGCCGTCCTGCCTGAAATCGCAGCGGGCAACAGCACCGTGCTTACGCAAAGCCAGCAGGAACCTGTCCTGGACGATGCCGACAAGGCGCTTCTCATCGTCGTCCTGATGGGCTTCCCGCTGGGCGGCAAGAAAGCCGACAACAGCGTGGTGCTGACGCCGGGCTATACCGGCAAAAGCAATGTCCGGGGCCGGCCGGCCACGGGTCGCCCCGGACCAGCCGTCGCGCATAGGGGGTTGCTGCACAATTATCTGCTGGCTCAGGATCTCTGGCACACGTTGTGGCTGAACCTGCTGACGGCCGACCAAATCCAGAGCCAGGCCATGTTTCCGAATGGCCGTGGCGTGGCGCCATGGGAGCAGATGCCCGAAGGCGAGGCCTGCCCCGTGGCCGAGCGGCTCAAGATGTCGCTCATGGCGCATCTGGTGCCGATGTCCCGGTTTTGCTATCTGGCCGAAGACGGGCTGCACTACTCCGAAGGCCTCGCGCATCCAGGCTACAAAGAAGGTTTTGCCAATCCCAGTGTGGCGGTCGACTACTCTGGCCGCGAGCCCAGGGCGTTGTGGGTCAATCCCGAAAAGCGCCCATGGCGCGAATTGTCCTCGTTGCTGGCTTTCGTGCCGCAGCACAAGCGCCAGGGTTTTCAGTGTTGGCGCATACAGATCGGGCTCGACCGCGCCACCGACATGGAAGGCAAGGTGTTGTTCTGGTCGGGTGGCCTGCGTGTATCTACCAACGCGGGTGAGCAATACGTCAGTGGCACGGATGATTTCGTCGAGTCGCAGGTCTGGTTGCATAGCGACAGGCTGGATGAAATCTGGTTTCGTGCGCTGGAAGCGGACATGGGTACCCTCAACGAATTGGCCAGGTCCCTGTATGCCAGCGTCATGGCGTACTTCAGCGAGCTCTCGGGCGACGGCAGTCCCTGGGCGTCCCAAGCGACGCAGGTATTCTGGCAGCGTTGCGAGGGCGATTTCCAGACCCTGGTGGATCATTGTGGCGGGGCCGATTCGGATCGGCATCAGGTCCTGTTCAGGGGGTTTGCAGGCTACGCCCAGGCCGCCTACGATCAATACTGTCCCAGGGAAACGGCCCGCCAACTGGATGCCTGGGCCAAATGCCGGCCCAAGCGGGTCCTTCTTTTATTGCAGGATGCTCCCATCATGGATGTCGCGGTCGTTACCGGGCCCAATGCACTCGAGTCGACGTTTGTCAATGGCTTGCTGGCCTGCATCCGCAAAGACCCTGGCTTGGCTGCGCGGCTGCGCCGGGCAGACAATCCCGATACAGAATATGAAAGCTGGGGGATTCTGGCGGGCTTGGGGGTGGATCTCGAAGATGCAGATCAGCGTGTGCCATTTGCCATCGTGGCGGCGGCGCTGGCCCGGGCCCGGGTGAAAGGTAACGGTCGTCTTTGCCTGGGCCAGGCGATTGCGGCGTGCCAGACGCATGGCAGCCAGAGCAGGCTGGCGAGGGTTCACCTGCGTCGTCTGCTGGCTTGCAATTGTTTGTCCGAGCTCTCCGAGACCCTGCGGTCTGTGCTTGCCCTGATCCATATTCGCGTTGCCGGGCCACTGGATTACGTCTGGCTGTTGCGGCAGTTACGGCAGTTCGCCACCGACCCGCAGGCGGTCAAGGTGCAGTGGGCTCAAGAATTCCACAGCGGCCCGCTGGCCGGGGCACAGGGATCCGCGTGAACCTGACTGCCAGCATCCTCTCGCTCGACCGTGCCGCTATCCAGGCCCTGCGCGTCACGGATCCCTATTCCTTGCATCGGGTGATCTATAGCCTGTATGACGACGTGCGCAGCGCGGTGCAGAAAGCGGCCAGTGAACCCAGCGGGATCCTGTACGCAGACCAGGGCGGTAGTCGCCAGGGGCGTGCGGTCCTGCTGCTCGCCAACCGCCCGCCGGCCGACCATCTCGTGGACGAGCATGGCCAGGTTCACGGCGAAGTCGTCAGCCGTCCGATTCCGCAGGGCTTTCTGGATCATGAGCATTACCGTTTCAGGGCCATCGTCAATCCCACGCGCCGGGATTCGGTCACGCGCAAGCGCGTGGCAGTGCAGGGCCGCGATGCCGTGGCACAATGGTTCATGGATCGCGCGCCATCGGGTTGGGGGTTCGCGATCCCGGCGGGGCATTTGCGCGTGGGCCGAGTCGAAACGCTGCAGTTTGCCGACAAGGCGGGGCGTCGTGTCACGCTGGTGCAGGCGCATATACAGGGTGGGTTGGTGGTGACGGACCGTGCACAGTTTCGCCACAGCTTTAGCGCCGGCATCGGGCGCGGCCGCGCTTTTGGCTGTGGTCTTCTGCAGATTGTGCCATCAGGAGAATTTTCTTGAACACTCCCATCCGTATCGAGTTCCACATTTTGCAGTCCTTCCCTGTCACCTGTCTGAACCGGGATGATCTGGGCGCCCCGAAAACAGCGCTGGTCGGTGGCGTGTTGCGCGCGCGGGTGAGCTCCCAATGCTGGAAGCGGCAGGTTCGGCTGGCCTTGCCCGCGTTTGGCGTCAAGCTGGCAACCCGCACCCGCCAGGCGCAGGTCCTTTTTGCCCGGGCCTGCCAACAGGCGGGTGCCGCCGAAGCCATCGCGCAGGCATGCGGTCAGCGGTTGGCTGACCTGATCATCGACGACGCTTTGCTGTTCGTCAGCGACACAGAGGCCACG
>Ga0172382_10004763_pt1 | contig 20629 bp, 19 predicted proteins | sample Leawel138RmetaG_FD_122245 | JGI IMG/M metagenome (GOLD analysis project Ga0172382, IMG submission 122245) | Leachate microbial communities from a municipal landfill in Southern Ontario, Canada - Leachate well 138R metaG | ecosystem: Engineered > Solid waste > Landfill > Unclassified | place... | reverse complement strand
GCCTAAGCGGTATTTTTGCCCAATCACCATCATTACATTGACCCCGTTAGCCAGCTGTTCTGCCGGTGAGATCGGTTTGGCAATAGTCTCTTTACCCGGTTGATACTGATGCACATAACTGACTTCCACAGCCCCAAAGATAACAATCCAAGTTAAATGAACCCACAGCAAAAAGAAAAAGACGGCTGCAAAAGAACCGTATATAACAGAGTATTTCAATATTTTTGTAATTATTGTTGAGAAGGCTATATTGACTAGGTACATCCCTAAAGAGCCCACAATTCCGCCGATTGCCGCGCTGAGGAGATTTACCTTGGCATTAGGAGCCACTTTTATCATAAAAAAGAGAAAAAGCCACCCAATTAAGATTGGAGTAATAAACCTGAAGTTTCTTATAAATGAGTGGTTGTAGAACCCCCAGCCAAATATTTTCATTGTCCATTTACTGAAGATAGATTTTGCAGCAAAGTAGGCAGTGAGCAAAAAGACCCCAACTATTAAAGTGGTGAAAAATACCACAGAACGACGTACAACACTCATGTTAGCTGAAGATGAGCGGTAAATCTGATTGATGACAGTCCATACTTTATTTATCAGCAGAACCGAAGTAATAGAGAAAGAGATTAATCCAAATATCCCCAGTCCGCTTGCATTCTTACTGTAGCTTTCAATCATTGAAACCAACTGCCCTCCCGCAAGATCACCAAAAAGGGCTGTAAACAGCTCTGCTATCGTAGCATAAAAAGGGCGCAACAAATCAAACAGAGATAAAAACGCAACTAAAAATGAGACAAAGGGGACAATTGAGATAAGCGTAGTATAAACAATACCCGATGAGAGCATTGTTATACGGTCTTTTGTAAATTTACTGAACCATACCTGCAAAAAATTTGAGAGTTTTTTGAAAATGTGGCGTTCACCCTTCCCGTTGTTTGTCATGTTAATGGCAATTTAGCACCCTTTGGCAATTGGGGCAACCAGTGGAATCTTTTTAGCCTTTTATTCGTCTTTGAATATAATTTCCGATTTGTTTATAAATATCTATCTTGTTTATTTCATTGAGTAACTCGTGGCGTCCATCTTCCACTAATTTTAAGGTTACTTTCTTTAAGCCGATACTTTCATAGAACTTCACTACCGATTTTAAGCCTTTGGAAAAATTACCGACAGGGTCTTTGGTTCCACTGATAAACATGATTGGAAAGCTCTTGGGAATTTTGGCAGCCAAAGAGCGCTTATGAGCCAACTCTATCCCACTGAGAAGGTCATAAAAGAACCTGGAGCTGCAGACAAATCCGCACAAAGGATCATCGACATATTTTTGAACCTCGCTTTCATCCCTGCTCAGCCAATCAAATTGGGTTTTGTTTGGCTTAAATGCATTGTTAAAAGAGCCAAAACTTAATTTATCCAACACCTTATCGGGACGTTTTGAATTCTTACCCAGCGAACGAAAATAGGCTAACGATTTGCCCACCTTTCCTAAAGCACCTTGGGTGTAGCCGGTTCCTGAAAATATTGCACAACAATAAAGCAGAGGTGATTTCGTAATCAGCGTTCTGCCTATAAAAGAGCCCATACTATGCCCAAGAAGAACTATTTTTTGATTTTTATATTTTTTAGCAATTATTGAAGCGAGCTGATGACTCTCATTGACAACCTTTTCAAAGCCATCCTTTTGGGCAAACCACCCCAAAGTCTCCTTCTCACCCGTCAACCCGTGTCCCCGATGGTCTTGAGCATACACCGCTATGTTTTGAGTGTTTAGATAAGTTGCAAACTCATCGTATCTTTTACTGTGTTCAGCCATCCCATGGAGAATATGAACAACCCCTTTAACAACATCATCTGACGGTATCCAGTATCTGTAATAAATTTTTACTCCGTCAGAACCGGTAAAATGTGCTACTTTCATGTTAGGCCTCCCCGTTGATTGTAAGACACCTTAAGCGAAGGCTCAACAACAATTAGCTTGTACAACGCTTCGGGTTTTGGCTAAATTTAGGCAATGGAGAAGATTTTAATATTTTCAGATTTACACGGAGACTCTCATTCTTTGGAGATACTCTTAGAAAGAATAGAGGCTGAAAAAGCTGATTTGATTTTATCAGGTGGAGATTTAGGCATCAACAGATTATCAGAAGGACTTATCTTTTTAAAAAATATTAAAGTCCCTTTTAAGAGTGTGAGAGGCAACTGTGATTCAGCTTACCATTTCATAAAAAACGGACTTACAATTCCACCCCTCTACTTAAAACTCTCTTTTAACAACAGGAGGCTTTTTCTAACCCACGGCGATTACTATTATGATTGGAAGGTTTTACCGGTAGCATTAAATGAAAATGATGTTTTCATTACCGGACACACCCACATCTCTAAAATAGAAAAGACAGAAGGCTCCCCTATTTTATTAAATCCGGGTTCTGTTACTTATCCCAGAGACAAAAATGGGCCGACGTATGCCACAATCGATAAAAACAGAATTCAGATTGTCTCTATGCAAAACTTTTCTGTTTTAAATTCCTTTATCTTTAAAGATTAGAACTAATTGTCAAAGCTATTTTAAAGTAAGGTTTCATTACTTCGGTCTGCTCCAAATCTGTTCTGTCAAAGACAGTATCGATAAAAGCAGTTATAAAACCTCCGCTAAGTTCCAAAGCGTAACTGACTCCTTCATAACTGATTTGTCCGTAAGGCAGAAACCTTAAACCGACAGCCGGATTCACTACAAAACGACTGTAATCAAGAACCTTCTCTCGACTCTCATCACCGTTTTCCATCACTAAGAACCTTTCGGCTCCTATTCCCAGGTGAACATAAGGCTTAAATATTTTCATCTTAGGGATTGGAAACTCATAATCGTAGCCGACTTGCCACACCCCATAGGTTTGTCTTGCCCAATTTCCAGAAGGAAGAGGAGTCATTTTATATGAGTTACCTATAAAAATACCCCCGTTGGAACCGACTCGGTAACGGAGAAATGTTGTCATCATGTTGTTGGGAACCAAAAGACCCAAAGAGAGAGAGATGTCATTTCTTGTATATTTAACCCTCTGTCTGAAACCGATATCTACACCTAAACTCCCGTAACCTTGCAGACTCTCAAAGTTCCACCTGTATGAGAAGGCAAACAATCCCAGATGCCCCTTAACGTATACCGATAATCCTGCTTCCGAATTTAGGGTACTTATATGACTTTCCCACTCATCCAAAGCCCAATTGGCTTCATAACCTAATCCAAACATAAATTCACTCTTATAAAGAGTTCTTTGGCCGATTGAAATTCCGCTTAAAATCCTAGCCTCATAAGCAGGGCTGTAAAGAGCTCTTACTTCAGGTCTTATTATAAAATGAGAGTCTTGAAACCAAGGGAATTTACCCATTAAATCTAAAGAGGTCTCAGCTGCCATCTGAGCAAACAGATGGGCTTTATCACTCTCATAATTTAACTCAACTTCCGATATAGAAAAAGTGTCATGGATAATGTTTTGGATAGCCTCAAATCCCAGCTTCCCAGCTAATAAGAGCCCTAACTCTCCCACGGCATTCAGTCTTAAGGTGATTATGTCTTGCCTAAAAGGGTAATTAAGATTGTATCCGCCTCTAAAAGCTATTTCATCGTAGCGCATTCCTTCTCCGGTTCCATACGGTCTTCTGGTTATTCCGCTCCCCTCAAAAAGGAGAAACCATTTCTGTTGATGAGTGTACTGCATATCAAAACCAAAAGAGCGTAGGTCATCTTTGTTATCGGCCAATCCCAAAGTTAAATTATCGTTAAAAATCTGCAATGAAAAACTGGATGGATTGTGATGGGCAGAGAGAGAAAATAATAAAAAGCACAGTAAAATTAAAATGGTGACTTTTCTTTTCACTTTATTCCTCTTTTAGTTTAGCCAAATCCACTGAACGCAGGAAACGGTACCTTCTGACCATTTTGTTGTAAGGAACAACCACTTTTTTGGGATGGTTACTCTCGGGGTCAAATGTGAAACGGTAGGGAATATCCAAAGGAAAAGAGACCTCTTTATTTAACTCTCTCTTAAGTTTTAGAACTCTTTTGCCAACATCAATAATGTTGTAACTGTTTAGATTAAAATTATCCATTGCCTTGACCAAAGAGGTAATCTCTTTTAATGAGACTCTCCTAAAGCCAAACAGCCTAAGTTTAAGAGACTTTTTTTCAATCAGCAAAGGGACAATAAAATCAACATCCAAGCCTACAGATCTACTTAAAGCCATTAAATTCTCTTGAAATACAACCCACTCACTACTTTTTTTATCGTTGTTTGATTTTAGATTTGGCAACAACAAATTTGCAACCAAAGGGAAGTCTTCCAATAGCCCCACCAACAAAGCCTCTGTCTGACACCCCCTGACATCAATGGGAGGGATGTAACGATTTAAGATTGTACTTTTATTATTGTCAAACGGATAAATAGTTCCGCTGCTTAACTCTTTCAGAATCCTCTCGACATTTTCAATTTTTCCAAATCCTATGTTGTATTCTTGTTTTAAACTTTTAGGTAAATCACTATCTATCATCTGGGCGATATACATCCCTACCGAAACAGGATGGAGGCCCAAGTTTATACTCTCATTCCACCATTTAATTATCTTTTCAACCTCGTAGTTACCCAAATTTGAGCCGAGTGCCAATAAGCCGTAACTGTTTATTATCTGAAACTCCCTGCTCAGGTTCCACTTAAGCTCACTGAAACTCTGCTCTTTTACACTATAACTTAGGCCTAATTTACGAATCAGCTCTTTATAAGTGAGATGGAAAAGCCTCGGGTCACTTCTTTTTGAAATATTTTCAACTGCAGCAAACCCCTGTCTGTTGGCTCTTTCAATAAAATCAAAACCGCCGGTTACTTTGAGTCTCTTAAAATAACGACTCTTTTGTCCCGACTTTTTAAGTTTTGCCACCCCCTTTACGAACAACTCAATATCGGCAGGGGTTCTGTGAATAGGGCCTTTTTCAAAGATAAGGGCTTTAAGGTTTTTCCCCCCAAAGAGAGCTCCAAATCCCTTCCTCTCAATCGGAGAGCCGTCACTGATTACAGTGGCTAGGGGGCTTTTTTTCTCCCCTGCCGGACCTATACATATCAGGGCACTCTCTTTTTTAACATCAAGAATCTTTGTTGTCTCTTTTATCGTTGCTTCATAGAGAGCTTCAAAGTAGTAAAACTGTACATCTTTATAACCGATTTTTAGGACAACTTCTCTTCTGGAGATGCCGCTGATTATGATTGCGCTCCAGTTACAGGATGTTAAATTAGTGGCAGCTTTACTTATATGGGTTGCAGAATCAATCAGATTTGTATCGGCAGACTTTCCGCATATTGTTAGTGTGTCGGAAAAGAAGGGTTCGGTTGCACTTAGATAGCCACTGCATAAAACGATTGGATTGTCATCTCTCTTTTCGTCCAGTGCTTTTTTATAGAGATAAAAAGAGAGGGCTTCACCTCCCAAATAACGTTTAACCACATCCTCTTGGAGAGTTTCTGTCCACCATTTCTCTTTATGTAAATCGATATAAAGAACCTGCATTAGGCTGCCTGATTGCGTCACAATCTACTCCTGCCTCTAATCTATATAGCCTCAGGGGGGCTGTCAATCGATAGTTGGATCATAGTAAACGCACCCTTTTAGTATTATGGTATAGTTAATAAAAAATTAGAATCTCTATTTTAGAGATTGAAAAGCTTTTAATGGGATTGTATTGTTGATAAGATATTGGTTTTAGGAGTGTTTGATTATGGGTCGTACTATAACTTTAAGATATAAAGAGCACAATATTGAAGCGCCTTCCGCAATAAAAGTCGAAACGGTAGTCAAAGAGTATATCGATTCTGGGGATTCAAAAAAGACCTATTTCGATAACCCGGTTGTGGCATTAAGAACCAACAACGAAATTCTTCCGTTCGGAGCAAGGATAAATATAAATGCGACAATAGAACCTGTCTCTCTTTTTTCCGACCTCGGAAAGAGAATTTATCGCCACTCTCTAAGTTACCTGTTGGCTTATGCCAGTGAAATCCTTTTCCCGCTGCGACGTCTTGTAATAGGACATGCTTTGGGTGATGGTTTTTATTTTACATTCCAGGGTCACTACCAACTGGCAGAAGAGGATCTGAGGGCTCTAAGGGCAAAAATGAGAGAGCTTGTGGAAGAGGATATTCCTATTGAACTGGAGCGCTTAGCATATTCCGATGCCCTTAATTATTTTAAAAAGAAGGGGTACGTTGCTACCGAAAGGCTCTTAAATTATCGTAACGACCCAACCCTGCATCTCTACAGATGTAAAGATTTTCTCGATATTGCTTATGAGCCGCTTCTTCCCAGAACCAAACTGTTGGATGTTTGGGAACTGCGGGGCTATGGGGAGAGGGGGATGCTTTTACGCTACCCTTTAACAAAATCTAAATTTCAGGCTATCGCCGACTTTAAAGATAATCCCCTTTTATTCTCTATCTTTAAAGAGTACAAAAGGTGGGCGGAATTATTAAAAGTTGATTGTCTGGGGACGATGAACCAAATTTGCGGTTCTGATGAGATTAAAACTTTTATCAGGATGAACGAAGATTTACACCACCGAAAAATCTCTCATATCGCCGATATGATTGACCGGCATAAGGAGATAAAAGTTGTCCTTATAGCTGGTCCCTCCTCTTCGGGAAAAACAACATTTTCCATCCGCCTTTCGATTCAACTTAAGTTATTGGGTTATAATCCGATAAAAATCTCTTTGGATAACTACTACCGCCCAAAATCTCAGGCTCCCAAAGATAGTGACGGAAAGCCCGATTTAGAGATTATTGATGCATTGGACTTACCTCTATTAAATGAGAACATAAGTGATTTATATCGGGGTCGGGAGGTTTATCTCCCCCGCTTTGAGTTCTCAGGCGACGGAAAGAGGAGTTTTGAAAAAAATCCAACCAGTCTTAAAAACGATACCATCTTGGTTATAGAGGGAATCCATGGCTTAAACCCGGCTCTCTTAGCTGATATAGAGAGTAAAACAAAATTCAAAATCTACATCTCGGCTCTGACTCAGCTAAACTTGGATGACCACAACAGAATATCGACAACCGACAACCGTATTCTGCGTAGAATAGTCAGAGACAACAAAACAAGAAGTACTACTGCTCAACAGACTTTGGAGATGTGGCCTTCGGTAGAGAGGGGAGAATCATTAAATATCTTCCCCTACCAAAATGAGGCTGATATCATGATTAACTCGGCTCTTGATTATGAGTTGGCTGTTTTAAAATCTTATGCCGAACCTCTTTTAAGGACCGTTAAACCCTCTGCATACGTTGCCTATCCGGTGGCAAGGCGCCTTTTAAAGTTTTTAGACAACGTCTACCCTATTCCCTCAAAGCTGGTTCCTAGCGACTCGCTTCTGAGGGAATTTATAGGGGACAGTGAATTTCACGATGAGTGTTAATCTTCATCACTGAGATAAATGTGTTTATACTCTTCAAAGAGCTGAAAAACTTTAAACTGACACTTTCCGCAGACGGTTCCGAAACCTGTTATATCTCTTAACTCATCTAGGGTTTTGGCCTGTTTTGTCTTTACCAACTCCTCTATCTGTACATCGGTTACGTTTTTACACTCACAGATTACTTTTGCCGCTTTGACTTTAAAAGGGTTTTCTCTGTTTTGCCGTTTCAAGTAATCATCAATGGCTGCTCTTAATCCCTTATCCCCTAAAACCGAACAGTGAAATTTATGTTTTGGCAATCCTCCGAGATTCGCTGTAATCTCTTCCGGGGTTAAAAAGTAAGCCTCTTCTAAACTTTTGCCTATTGTCATTTCAGACATCATCGACGTACTGGCAATTGCACTGGCACAGCCAAACGTCTGCCACTTCAAATCGACAATTTTATCGTCAACGACTTTGATACCGACTTTCATTTCATCGCCACAGGCCATTGAACCGACGATTCCGACACCATCAGCCTCCCACGACTCATCGGTCCAAACGTTCTTTGGATTAACGAAGTGTTCTTTCACTTCATCGGTATATGCCCAAACAGATCTGGTATTAATCATCTGGTTGATATCTCCCTTAAACGCCTTATAATAGGCTCTATTTTTTCAATTACATAATCAACTTCTTCTTCGGTATTGTATCTGCCAAAACTAAATCTTATCGACCCGTGGGCCAGTTCAACATCCAGACCGCTTGCCAATAAGACATGAGAGGGCTCTAGAGATCCGGTGGCACAGGCACTGCCGGTAGAGACTGCAATACCTTCCAAGTCGAGCATAAGAAGAATGGACTCCCCTTCAATGCGTGCAAACGAGACGTCTAAAGTTCCGGGCAGACACTCTGTAGGATGCCCGTTCACAACGACTTCTTTAATGTTATTAACTATTGCCTCTCTCAGTTTTTCCCGAAGTTTCCACAGATGTTCTGTTTCGCTTTTTAGAGTTTTCACAACCAAATCAGCGGCAACTCCCATCCCTATGATCGCAAGGGTATTGTAGGTTCCGGCCCTCTTGCCCCCTTCTTGGTGGCCCCCCTTAATCAGAGCTTCGATTGGAGTTCCTTCTCTGACATAGAGAGCCCCAACTCCTTTAGGTCCGTAAAATTTATGGCCGGAGAGACTCAGATAATCGACATTCCACTTTTTAACATCCACTTCCATTTTACCGATTGCCTGAACGGCATCGGTATGCATCAGGGCACCATACTTATGGGCTAAAGCGGTTATTGCCTCTATATCCTGGATTGTCCCTGTTTCGTTGTTTCCCGCCATAACCGAGACCAGAAGGACATCATCACCCAGAAGGCTCTCCAACTCTTTTAAGTTGAGTTTCCCATGTTTATCGACACCGGCAAAATCTACTTTGTAGCCTCTTTCAATAAGGTAGTTACATGTCTCCATAATTGCAGGGTGCTCTATTGTAGAGGTAATTATTCTGTCTCTTTTAGAGTTGGTATCGATTAGGCTTTTTGCCGTGGAAAAAACAGCGTTATCACTCTCTGTTCCGCCGCTGGTAAATATTATTTCACTGCTTTTGCAGTTGATCATTTTAGCCACGCTTTCACGGGCTCTTTCTATCGAAAGCGAACCGATTCTGCCGAATTCGTGCATACTCGAAGCGTTACCGTATAAATCCAAATTTTCAACCATTGCCTGAATAACTTCAGGAGCTAATTGAGTCGTTGCATTGTTATCTAAATATACTTTCATCTTGCCTTCTCTCTAACAAAAAATAGGTAGCCCTCATCTGAGGGTCAAGTGGTTTTATTAGTGAGAGGCTATTAAATCATCATCAGAAGAGCCACAGAGGTCTCCCCGTGCATAGCGGATGTGTCTTTTGGGGGCAAATCTGATTTTATGTGCTCTTGCCCATTGGACATAAGCACAGCTTTCGGGCAAATAGGGGGCAAACATAGCCCTGAAACGGTTTACCCGTTTACAACGGGAGTTAGCTTCCAATCTTTCAAAGTAGATTTTGCACTGCCGTGTCGTAGGGTCATAGTATTCACAATAGGTCTCTAAATCATAAATAACAGTGTTGCCCACTATTACTTTTTCGTGACAACAGAGTCCGCACTTCGAGCACATATTCTCCCACTCAAAAGCCCTTTTATTCATTGGATGAATCCTTAACAAGGGCTTTGAGAACCTCTATGGTTTCAGAATCTACCATCGGTTGAACCTGTAACGGAGTCACAGAGATATAACCTTTGCCTAAAAGCTTGTAATCGGCTTCATCGTCATCGTCTCTTAAGGTTGGATTTTCAACTCCACTTAGCGAAAGAGTCAGTTCGTCTCCTATAAAGACTCCGTTGATATCGGGAGAGTTATTGCCGTAGGCAAGTCCCACCTTCGTGTGTGAAGCATCGTAGGAGGTTCTTTTTAAGCTGGTGGAACGCTCTGCAACATCTAGATAGACCAGCTGTCCTATTTTACCGACTCTCCACTTTCCGTTAGGTTTTGGGGGGACGTTTATATTTAAAATCACATCTTCATTACAAAGGGGCAAAAATTCCTCTAAATGGTCGGCTAAAAAAGTGGCGGACTCTTCAAAAGGATAGCGGTCAGTCTCATAATCCCGACGGGCTGAGATAGCGATTGCTTTAAATCCCCGTAAAGCAGCTTCACTGGCAGCTCCCACTGTGCCGGAGTAGAGGATATCGGTACTTGCATTGTAACCGTGGTTGATTCCCGAGATAATTATGTCGGGCTTAACCGGTATTGCCTGTCCATGCATTCCATAGAGAATACAATCGGCGGGAGTCCCGCTGCAGTAGTAGTGGCGTTCATCGTAACGGACAAAGCGGACAGTCCCTTTTAAGGTCATAGCGTGGGATTGGGCACTCCGTTCCTCAGCGGGGGCGCAGACCCAAACCTCGTGACCTGCTTTAGTCAGAACTTCCTCTAATGTTAGTATTCCTTCCGATTGATAACCGTCATCGTTAGTAAGAACTATGATCATCGCTAGTAGAGACAATCTTTAGCTTTTGAGCTGGATTATAGTATGTCCAGGTAGGTTTAAAGCCAAAGATATGCTCATATGCCTCCAATTGAGCAGTGTATAATTCGATTGCTTTTTGTGACATTAACAGGAATATAGAGCCGCTTGAACCGGTTGTAATCATAGTTGCCCCAAAAGTTCCGTCTATTTCTAAAGCCCTTTTGGTCAGCCAATCTATCTCAGGACAGGTCACTTCGAAAACGTCTCGCAACCCTGTTTGAAGTCTGCTCAGGCTCTTACCATACATCACCAAATCCTTTTGTTCAAGCAGCTTAGAGGCTTCCTTAGCCAGCCTGCTTTCGTTAAGAACGTAGTGGCATATCCTTTTCTCATTTTCAGTCAGAGCCGGACCCAACTCTTTAATCTCCAAAGGAGAGACATCTCTCAGCAAGGCAGTGGGATAGAGTTCTCTCAGTCTCTCAAAAGCTTTGGCACTCTCTAATCTTTTAAGAGAGAGTTCCTCTTTTAGTGCTACCGGAGATATTTTACTCTCGACGACAATTGAATTGATTTCTCGGTTTGAGAAGTTAAAAGGAATCCTTTTAAACTTAAAATCGTCCAAATCATAAAGGAGATAAGAGGAGTCATCTGCTTCCAACATTGCGTAAAAAATCACCAATCTGCACTTTTCGCCGACAAATGAGGAGAGTGCCGAGTAACCGATAGTCCCACACTCTTCGGCTTTTAAACTTGGGAAAAAGAGATTTCTTAAAGCGAGGGTGGTAGCTAAAGCTATGGCTGAATTTACCATCGTGTCTTCTAATAGCAGAAGTTCCCCGTTCAGGGTTATGTTAAAGCCTTTACTTTTATAACCTCTGTTTGATAATACCGATAAAACCCCTTTTATAATATTAGCCCACCGGTCTTCCCTTCTGTATTTCAAATTCTGTAAATTGAATCTTTTACGGTCGTTCGTAGGGGCTAAATAGAGGCGGACACTTTGGTCTTGCCGTTCACTGAGACCGACTTCCAAAGTCAAAGGGCTGGCACCACAGAGGGTGTATCCATTGCAATAGTCGCTAAATTCTCCGATAAATGTGTATATACCGGGTACCTTTAGTGAAACTTGCATCTTCTGTTCATACTCTGTGTCATGGAGAATTTTTATCTCTTTCATACTTGCCTTTGGCTTAAGTTTAGGCGAACCCCTTTTAGATTGCAATAAAAAACCGCCTCGCAATTACGAAGCGGCCATCTATTTAGGTAAGTAACACTCTTCCTATTTTTCTCCGATTCCGTAGCGTTTTTTAAATCTCTCTACTCGGCCGGTTGTATCAACCAATTTTTGAGTACCGGTAAAAAATGGGTGACAAGCGCTGCAGATTTCAACTTCAAGTGACTTTGCCGTTGATTTGGTCTCAAATGTGTTACCGCATGCACAAGTCACTTTTACCATTCCGTATTTTGGGTGAATTCCCTCTTTCATCTCTCTTCCTCCAACTATATCCGCTGCCCACTGCTACGGTCTGACCTTGACAGAGGGTCAATTTTCAAAATAACTAACGTCAAACGGCACTAGTATTCATCGATCTTAAGAACGCATCATTATTCTTTGTTTTCTTCATTTTGTCAATGAGCAGTTCGGTCATCTCAATATCTTCCATAGGGTTAATTGCGTTTCTCAAAGCCCAAATTTTAGCAGCTTCTTCCTCTGTTAAGAGGAGATCTTCTCTTCTTGTCCCCGATTTCTTAATATTGATTGCAGGAAAAAGTCTCCTTTCTGCCATTCGGCGGTCCAATACAATTTCGTTGTTTCCGGTTCCTTTGAACTCTTCAAAAATAACTTCATCCATTCTGCTTCCGGTTTCAATCAGAGCCGAAGCGATAATAGTCAAAGAACCTCCGTGCTCAATGTTTCTGGCGGCACCTAAAAAGCGTTTAGGTTTGTGCAGAGCATTGGAGTCGACTCCCCCGGAAAGTATTTTCCCCGAGGCAGGAACAGTTTGGTTGTAGGCTCTGGCTAAACGGGTGATGTTATCCAATAAAATCACAACATCTCTTTTATGTTCGACCAACCGCTTTGCTTTTTCGATAACCATTTCAGCCACTGAAACGTGTCTGGTTGCCTGTTCGTCAAATGTTGAAGCAATAACCTCCCCTTTGACGGTTCTGCGCATATCGGTTACCTCTTCGGGCCTTTCATCAATTAAGAGAACCATCAGATAGACTTCCGGATGGTTTTCGCTGATTGCATTGGCAATCTTTTGCATTAAAATAGTCTTACCTGCTCGTGGGGGTGCGACTATCAATCCCCGTTGTCCTTTTCCGATCGGACAAAACAGGTTGATAATTCTTGTTGAAACATCTCCCCCGCTTGTCTCCAAATTTAAACGCGAATCGGGATAAAGGGGAATCAGAGAGTCAAAAGAGGCTCTTGAACGGGCAACCTCAGGTGGGTCATTGTTGATCATTTCAACTTTGATCATGGCAAAATACCGTTCTGCGTCTCGGGGAGGCCTGATTAGTCCCTCAACTGTATCGCCGGTTTTGAGGCTCAACATCTTAACCTGAGAGATAGAGATATAAATATCTTCCGGTCCGCTTAGGTAATTGTTTTGAGGAGAGCGTAAAAACCCATATCCATCGGGCAGAATCTCCAATGCCCCATAGGCCCTTATAAGCCCCCCTTTGGCAGTGTGGGCTTTCAATATTTCAACGACCAACTCCTGTCTCTTAAGATCCAAGATTGTCTCTTTGGGAATTTCATACTCTTCCGCTTTTTGCCTGAGGGCAAAAAGAGTAAGGGCAGAGAGATCGTTTACGGTTATTCTGGGGGCATTAGCATCTTCTAAGGCTGCCTCCAAAGCAGCATCCAGAGCCGTGTTTTTATTTACATTTTGGCGATTGAAGTTAGACTTTTGGTTGTTGTTTCTCTGTTTTGATTGTTGTTTTAAATTATGGTAGGAAGTTTTGTTTGCGGGGCGTTGGATAGTCGGAGCGGGAGGGGTCTCTTGGACAACCTCTTTTTTAACCGTTGTAGCTTCGGCAGAAGGGGTTTTCTCAACTTCACCAACTTTCTCCTCTTTTTTCGGAGGCCTTCCCCTTTTTTTAGGTTGTTCGGCAGTCGTAACCTTAACAACCACCTGACTTCCATTTTCTTGGGCTTTGCGCCTAACAACTTTTTTGGCAGTCTTAGCAGAGGAGCTAGTTTCAGTGTCTCCTTCAACTGCAGTCTCGAACAGATCGAGGCTTTTCTCATATTCTGATGTCATTGATAATCTCCAAAGAACCTAATTCACAAAACTGTGAACAAAATTTATCAAGTGTTTGGTAATGATAAAGCAGGTAATCCTTTTTAAAAGTTAGACAGGAAAAGGATTCCCGCCCAGTGTCTTAAATATATTGCCAGCTTCTTACAATGTCAAGCAAAGGAGAGCCTAAAACATATTGGCGAGCCAACAAAAGGGCTGCTACGGTAGCTCTTCTTCTTGATCCGTCTCTCCCATGAGCCGAAAGTTTGATCATAACAGATTCGGCTTTTTGCCCTTTTGAAGCAAATCCAAAGCAGATAGTTCCTACCGGTTTATCTTCGGTTGCTCCGCTGGGACCGGCAATGCCGGTAACCGACAGTGCAATATCACACCCAGATATATCTAAAATTCCCAAAGCCATCTCTTTGGCACACTCGGTTGAGACAGCTCCGTATTTATTAATAGTCTCTTTTGAAACACCCAGCAGTCTCTCTTTGGCTTCGTTTGAGTATGAGACGACAGAACCCCAAAACCATTCGGAGCTCCCCGGTCTGTCAGTCAGAAGTTTGCTTATTAAGCCACCGGTACACGATTCACTGCATGCCACAGTCATAGAGCGTTCTTTTAAAAGATCGACAAAGAGATCCAAAGCTTGGACATCCCCTTTTAATAAAATTGAAGTCCCCAACTTTTCTGATACGCAAGCTGCCATGGAGTCTCTTTCGGAAGAGTTGCTTCCGTTAAAATAGAGACTGATACGGTGTTCCTGAACTCTGGTTCCCCAAATAACACCCTCTTTGGCACACTCTTTGCACAAATCCTCCAACCGTGATTCCGGAGTCATAAAACAAGAATACTCATCTCTTTCAATCCCGTCGTGACCTGAAAGAGCTGCCAATTCGGGCAGTATTCTATTGTAGAACATCTCATGCATCTCAACAGGCGGTCCCGGCATAGAGAAAAGCTTAACCAATTTTCTCTCACCGCCGTTTTGCTCTACCTCAATTTCACCTTTAAAGCCGGGGGCAGTTCCTTTTGGGTTTGGTATAATCCTAAAGCCCTGAGGAATCATAACCTGACGGAGATTGGCTCCGTTTATGCGATCACCGATTCTTTCGTGTAAAGCCCTGAAAGCCTCTTGATCTTTTACAAGGGGCACTTTGGCTAGGTCGGCAACAATCTGGCGGGTCATATCGTCACTGGTCGGTCCTAAACCTCCGGTGAGAATTATGATATCGGACTGTTTTACACACTCTCTTAAAAGCGGTTCTACCGACCCGTCGTCGGGAACCAAAGTCATTCTATAAATGTTGTAGCCTAATGTTGTCAGTTCTTTGGCTATCAACTGCCCATGCCTGTCAGCAATTATTCCCCTGGTTATCTCAGTTCCTATTATAAAAACAGAGACCGAATAATACTTTTCTTCCATTATTTATGATTTCCTTCTCGGTTTAATTATCTGAAGTAAAAGACCCATAGCCAAAGCCAAGACAGAGATATAAACAGCTCCTTTTGCTAAAAAGTCGGTATGCTTGGTATAAATTGTTTTTTTATTAGAGGTATATACCGGGACATCATATATCTTCCACTCTTTAGTGAAAGGTTCCATGATTCCCTCTAATTTCCCGCTGGGTAAAATAAGAGCCGTCATGCCGCTGTTGGTTCCTCTGATTGTTGATTTTCTATTCTCAACCGAACGGAAAACAGCCAATGCCAAATGTTGCATCTGTGCCGATACTGCACCGGACCAACTATCGTTAGTCATATTAACTATTACATCGGCACCGTTATTTACAAAACCCGCACTTAAATAGCCAAAGATATCTTCAAAACAAATAGGTGTCGAAAAACGAACCCCCTCATCTGTTTCAAAGACAACCGGAACATACCCCTTCTCCCACCAATTGTAGTCGTTGGCCAGTAAAAGATTATACAGCCAGGGAAGTTGTTTCTCATATGGGAAGTGTTCGGTAAACGGAACCAGATGTTGTTTTCGGTAAGTCTGTTTTATTTGACCGTTTTCAAACATGATTACCGTATTGTAATCCATCCTATTCCAAGAGCCGTCCTCGTTTAAAGGGGCCTTTGTTGAATCCTTAATGACTCCTTCGGGATTTCCGGTTAAAAGAGGAACTGCCAAAGATTTACCAAAATCAACAAACTCTTGAACCAACTCAGCAGTCTCTTCGTCGGTTTTATAAGTTGTATGCCAATAAACAGAGGGGACGAAAGCAGTCTCCGACCAAATAATCATATCGGGATTTGCCCTGAGAGCCTGTAAACTTAAAGTCCTTAACGTATTAAAGTTTCTCTTATATGTAGTGTAGCCGCCTTTCCATGAGTCTGCACTATGCTGAAGGGTTGCAACTCTCCACTGTAAATCAGGTTCCCGGTCTTTCCATTGTGCGAGCCTGACAAATCCAAAAATAAAGATAAAAACCATAATAACTAGATAAGAGGCTACAGTGGGCAGATACTCTTTAATGTATTTCGTTAAACTCTTGTTTTCTCCGTTAAAGAAACCCCAAACATATCTGCCTAAAAAGGCTTGGGGGAGAATCATCACAAACGTAATCAGCCAAATTCCGCTAAACTCAGCAATCTGAATAAAGGGTAAAAATTGGTAAGTTGCCGACGAAATTGTTCCGTAAGGATAACCGGCAAACCAACTTTGACTCAGATAGCTGTATGCAACCCAAATCAAAGCCTGTAAAAGATAGCCGTGCTTTTTAAACCAAGAATCGGCTGCTTTTAAAAGGGGGAACAAAATAATCATTTCGCCCCCTTTGATTATAGGGACAAGCAGGATGGCCAAAGGATGAAAGGTGGATAACCAATAGTTAAAAATAGTATAAAAAGTAAAACCAAATAAAAACCCATAAATGGGCATTGCTATCCAGCTGCTGTTTCTGATAATTGCAAAAAGGGGTATAAGGGCAAAAAATGCGATTACCCCAAACCCTTTTGTCGATAGAAATCCCGGAAATGCAAAAGAAAAGATAAGTGCTGTAAAAATAAGCACCGCAACCTCAATCAGATAGGTATAGATGCTTCTTCTTTTTTTAGAATTCACGCTCTTCTTACTATTTTTTCAGCTCTTTGTGGCGAAGTTTCCAAACTGAATCTTTCAACTCTTTCCCTGGTCTAAAAATTGCCACACCATGAGTATCTACAGTAACCAGTTCCCCTGTTTTAGGATTGCGGGCTTTTTCTCTCCCTTTTCGGGTTCTTACTTCAAAAGTCCCAAACCCCCTTAACTCGATAACCCGATCATCTTGCAGCGCCTGCTTAACCTCTTCAAAAAACTCATCAATGACATTGTGAACATCACTTCTGTTGAGGTGGTCGAACTTTGCCTGAATGCTGTCTATAATCTCGGCTTTTGTCAGTTTAGTGGTTGTATTTGCCATGGACTACTCCTTCTAAAAATTTGTAGTTTCAACACGCCTACTGAGCCTGTACAAAGGCATTGTACCTAGCGTGAAGCCTAGACTTCTTTCTTGCTACTGTATTTGAATGGTAAACACCTTTTGTTTGGGATTTATCAATTAATTTGATAGCAAGGTCAAACTTCTCTTTAGCAAGTTCTTGATCATTTGCTGCGGTGGCTAGCTGAAATTTTTTAACTGCTGTGCGAATCTCACTTTTTACAGCCTTATTACGCAGCCTTCTTTTTTCGTTCTGCCTCTCTCTTTTGGCAGCCGAGCTGGAATCGAACACGTATCACCTCCAAAGGTTTCTCAATTATATAAGTTCAAGGGAATTATTTGTATCTCTGAACCAACGGATACCCAAAATATCATACTCATTAAAATCGGTCAATACAGTAATTTACATCAAGGCGAAAGAAACTCATCAACATACTTTTTGTCAATTTCCCAGCGGGAGGTATCATCATTTAAACAAAGTGCCGTAAAAGGAAGGGTCATAAAGCGCCCATCACTGCCGCTAAGAGATATCTTGCGCGATAAAATATTAACCTCTGTTATTTTCATCAACTCATGTTGTACCTTTATTCGGCTTCCTTCGGGAGGAAGTTTTTTCTTCTCCTCGGCATAAAAATCGTACTCGTACGAGAGACAACACAACAGCCTGCCGCAAGGCCCCGATATTTTCGTTGAGTTCAAAGAGAGATTCTGCTCTTTTGCCATCTTAATGGAGACTGGGTTAAGTTTATCGGTAACGATATGGCAACAGAAATCTCTGCCGCAAACTCCCAAACCGCCTAATAGCCTGGATTCATCACGAACCCCAATTTGTCTCAACTCTATCCTAATTTTAAAAATAGTAACTAAATCCTTGACCAATTCCCTGAAATCAACTCTGTTATCAGCAGTAAAAAAGAAAAGGATTTTGGGGTCTCCGAATATGTAATGAGCCGATACAAGTTTCATATCAAGCTTGTGTTGTTCAACCTTCTCTCTGCACATTGTGAGAGCTTCTTCTTCCATCAAAACCAATTTCTTATATCGCTCGTAATCTTCTTGGTTGGCAGGTCGGTCTATCCAATCAATATCACCGCTGATTTGAACCGGAGCCTCCTTTTTTAACGGTCTGTAGCAGATCCCGCAAATATTCTCACTCTCCGCTTCTAAATCAGATTCTTCTTCATCTTCAATGGTATCGTGAAGGCATGCTCCCTGGCACTCCAGAGAACCCGGTTCATAGCCGCCCATTGCTAAGGCAGAACCAACAACAACAGCATAATCCAACCCGTACCTAGTAGGTGCAATTACGTGGGTTCCCCTTTTGAGGGGTTGCTCATAGGCACACACCGACAACTCATTGGAAGCTGGATTTTTCACTATATAAATATAACCGTGCTGCGGACGGGAAACTATTTTAGGTTGTTCTGCCTCACTGTTGTGCTTAGCAGAAGGACTTTTATTTTTTTTCATTAGAACCCTTATTTGTTTAAGCCTTAAAGCGTTATATCGTGATTTACAATCCCAAACCTAACACGTTAGGTTGAATTTGTCAAATGAAATCATCCTTGACGTGTATTAGAACTCATGGTATCTTCAACTCGAAGTCGTTGAGACTTATTTCTCATCAGCATCAGGAAAAACAATGAAATTATTTGACACTCATGCCCACATAGGGTTGATACATGAAGACCAGATGGAGCAGTTGCTCATCGTACAACTCGCAAAAAGAAAATCGGTAGCCCATATACTGAGTATATGTAACAGCCTGCACGATTTTGAGGAAGTTTATAACAACCTCAAGACTGCCGGCGGAGTATACCATGCCGTAGGTGTATCGCCTTCCGAAGTTAAAAACCCCGGTTTAAATTGGGAACAAAAGGTTCAAAACTTCTCAAAATTAGAGCGGGTTGTTGCCATCGGTGAGATAGGACTCGACTATTACCGAAACTACGGGGATAAAAATTCTCAGGTGGAACTTTTTATTCGACAACTCGATATCGCAAGAACTCTTGATTATCCGGTTGTAATTCACAACAGAGAAGCGGGAAGGGATATTCTCGACATCCTGAGAAGCCGTCTTGGTGAGAGGGGGGGAATTTTTCACTGCTACTCCGAAGATTGGCAATTTGCCAAAGACTCCTTAGATTTACCCATGTTCTACTCTTTTGCCGGTAACATTACCTATAAAAATGTACGTCATCTGCACGAAACCATCGCAAAACTCCCTTTGGATAGAATATTAATCGAATCGGAGAGCCCCTTTATGGTTCCGGCAGCCTACAAAGGAAAGAGGAACAAACCCGCTTACCTTGTTGAGACAGCTAAAGCGGTGGCAGAACTGAAAAATATCTCTTTGGAAGAGACAACCGAAGCTTTGTGGGAAAACAGTTTTAGAGCCTTCCATCTAAACTAAAATGGAAAACAAAGAAAAAAAGGCACTTTTTCACCCTGTTGATATAGGGTCGGTAACAATTGACGGTAATCTTTTTTTGGCACCTCTGGCTGGGTATACCGACAGAGCTTTTCGTTCGGTGTGCCTTAAGTGGGGGGCCTCTTTCTCTTATACCGAGATGGTCAGTGGGGAAGCCTTGGCACGTAACAGTTTCGCCACTGAGAAATTGATGAAAAGAGCCGACAATGAAAAGAAACTGGCTATCCAAATATTTGGTCCCGAAGCCTCTATTGTCAAAAGGTCTTTGGCAAAACTGCTTGAATTCAATCCGACTGTTATAGATCTAAACTGTGGCTGCCCTGTCCCTAAAGTGGTCAAAAACGGTTCCGGTTCAGCCTTAATGAACCATCCCGATAAAATATTTGAGATTATTAAATTACTGAAAGAAGGAACAAATGTTCCCATTTCCATAAAAGTACGCTTGGGTTGGGATTCTTCGTCTATCAATTACAAAGAGGTTGTCGATGCTGCTTTAAGCGGCGGTGTCGATATGATTAGCATGCATGCAAGAACCCGCTCAATGCTTTACACAGGGAAAGCGAGTTGGGAAGATTTAAAAGAGTTAAAGGAGTTTGTAGCTTCAAAAGAAAAAAAGGTAGCTGTCTTTGGTTCGGGAGACCTCTTCAGTGCTGAAGATGCCTTAGAGATGGTTAAAAAAACTAATGTCGACGGAGTAATGTTTGCCCGCGGGGCTTTAGGCAACCCTTTTATATTCAGCGAGACTAAAAATCTTTTTCTAAGTAAAGAACCCGTTACAATCGGTTTTGAAACAAGAGTTGAGACTGTTTTAGAGCACCTGAGACTCCTTATTGTTGATGAGGGAGAAGAACAGGCATGCCGCATAATGCGCAAACACGCCTCTCTTTATCTTAAAGGGATTGCCCACAGCTCCCAGATCAAACAAGCTCTTGTCACCGCAATCAGTTACACAGAGTATGAAGAGATACTTAAAAGAGCTCTGATAGCCCATTGTTGACCTTGTCAGCTTATACATGGTAATTTTCTCTTGTATTATTTTGTTATAAAGGAGTATCTATGAGAGTTCTTTTATTAGG
>Ga0172382_10004759_pt1 | contig 20633 bp, 22 predicted proteins | sample Leawel138RmetaG_FD_122245 | JGI IMG/M metagenome (GOLD analysis project Ga0172382, IMG submission 122245) | Leachate microbial communities from a municipal landfill in Southern Ontario, Canada - Leachate well 138R metaG | ecosystem: Engineered > Solid waste > Landfill > Unclassified | place... | reverse complement strand
TAGCTAATAAAGATATTTACTCCATTTCTTCTATATCTAAAAAACATTTAAGATTAGATGAACTTTGGTATAAAAAACATAATAATAGTAAAGAGGCTTTTGATTATTTAAGGAAGGGGTGCGGACATAATCTTGGACCTATCTAATGACGACAGCTTCTTTATAATATATATATTAAATATGCTTAGATAAGCCATACTTGTTTTGCCACAGGGCTCGTGCCATTTAGTGACAGGGTGGATAGATGCTTTGGTATCAAGGGTTTTAGGAAACTTTATAGGGAATAACTTATGCATTGCTTAGAGTCTTAGATATAATTGTTACAAGCTGTGTATGATAAGGAAGAGTTGAGTAGTTCTTTAGAATATCATAATTATTTGGTTTATTTAAATTAAAATTATTATTAGTTACGCATAAGTAGATAATAATACCACAACTTTAAATTAAACATTTTGAAAAAGGAGGTAGATACTATGAAATCTATATTTTATATATGGCCAATAATAAATTTAATGTTAATCCTGTGTATATTAGGAATAGGAATATATTTAGCCTTTTTAATAATAAAAGCATTAAAAATATATATTAATAAGAACTCTTAGTTTTAAATTAATTCTCTTATTAAGCTATGTAGAAAAGTATAAATTTTTATATAAAAATGTTTATAGAAGAATAAGGAAAACAAAAAAATATATTATAAGAAAATAAGGTGCTTTAACAAAGGAAATAAATGATAGACAAGTTTATATAAGAAGAATTAGGCGTTCATATGAATACGAGGGATATTATACAGAATAATCTAAATAAAGTTTATGCAATGATTAAACTCCAAATAAAAATACAAATTAAATTTTCCAAAACTATTTTAAAATTTTAAATAATAATAAATAATAAAAGGATTGCTATCGTGGTATAATTATGGTACGATAATGCCATGAAAGGAGTTGAAAATTGTGCTACAAATTATTCCAATCAAGGATTTAAAAAACACAGGTGAAATATCGCAAATGTGTAAAGAATCTAGTGAACCTATTTACATTACTAAAAATGGCTATGGTGATATGGTTATTATGAGCATGGAAGTATATAAAGAAAAAATGTTTATACTTGATGTATATGACAAGCTTATGGCTGCTGAAGAAGAGATAAAATCTGGAAAGACCCTTGATGCTGAATCTTCAATAAAAAGCATAAGAGAAAAATATAATGTATAAAATAAATGTATCAGAGCTAGCCCATCATGATTTAGATCGAATTGTATCCTATATCGCAGTTAATCTTTCCAGCCCAATGGCTGCAACAAATTTTCTTGACCAAGTAGAAAAGTGCTATAATCATTTGAAACACACTCCCAATATGTATGCAAAATGTCAAAATAATCGACTTGAAAAAGAAGGCTATCGTAAAATTCCTATAAAGAATTATATAATTGTCTATAAAATTATGGAAGAAGATAAAACTGTAAATATCTTGCGGTTCTTCCACGGAACACAGGATTATTTAAAGTTAATATAAGATAAAAGTAACAATTAATTAGTTCAATAAAACAACAAATCTTAGAGGCTCAGATTAATAATCTGGGTCTTTCTATCCACCGGGGAAAGTGTCATCTAGTGACAGGGTGCAGTAATGCTTTAGTATCAAGGGTTTCAGAGACTTTAATTAAAAATAATTATGCATTGCTTAGAGTCTTAGGTATAATTGTTGTAAGCATATATAAAAAAATTAAGATTTTTAATATTTAATAATTTGTAATTATTTGATTTACTTAAATTAAAATCATTATTAGTTATGCATAGGTTGATAAATGTGTAATAAAAGCAAAGGAGTTGATAATATGTCAATTACGATTAAGCGAAATACTGGTTGGATAGGTATGGCTTTAAAAATACAAATAAAAGTGAACGGTGAAAAAACTGCTAAAGTCAAGGAGCAAGGACATGCAGAAATCAATCTTCCTGGAGATAGAGCATATTTACAAGTAACACAATCTGGCATTAAAAGCAATGAAATTGAGGTAAAAGATGGGGATATAGTAGAAATAACATCAACAAAATTGTATCGAATGAATTTATATTTATTAATAATTACAGTGATAATCTTAAACGTTTTAATTCGGAGTTCAACTTATAGGTCAATTGCAATTATTATTATTTATATTTTAGACATTATTAGTTTATTTTTCATCAATGGATTTCATCTAAAAGTATCTGACAAAAAGTAATAATCTTATACACAATCTATTTAGTAATTTTTAGTTGCAAATCATTTATATTTAGCGATATAAGTTTACATAAAAGTGCTGTGAAACCTTTATATTGAAAGAAGTTGCTATCATTTTGTGCTTTTAAATAAAAATTCTGGAGGCAAAATTATGAATAAAGTATCAAATAATAATATTCTTCTGGATATAAAACAAGTTATGATTGGGGCAAGAAACAATGTTGCAAGCATAGTTAATGTTGAATTACTTAAAGCTTATTGGCAAATAGGAAGAATAATTGTACAAGATGAACAAAATCACCAAGATAGGGCTGATTATGGTAAAGGCTTAATAAAAGAACTCTCAAAAGAATTGACAAAAGAGTTTGGAAGAGGCTTTTCCAGGTCTAATTTGCAAAACATGAGGAACCTTTATTTAGCCTATCCAAAAAGCCAGACACTGTCTGGCAAATTGAGCTGGTCTCATTATTGTGAACTTTTAGGTGTTTCTGATTTAAATAAAAGATCTTTTTACGAAAAAGAAGCTATAAATTCTAAGTGGTCTGTAAGAGAATTAAAAAGGCAAATAAATACATCTCTATTTGAGAGAATCTTATTATCAGAGGGAAAAGCAAATAAGGAAACAGTTCTAAACTTATCTAAGAGAGGAATTGAGCTACTAAGAGCTGAGGATTTATTGAAAGACCCATATGTTTTTGAATTTTTAGGAGTACCAGAAAACAAGCCAATGATGGAAAATGATTTAGAAAAAGCCTTAGTAGACCATATAGAAAAATTTTTATTAGAGCTTGGCAGAGGATTTATGTTTGTTGGAACCCAGAAGAGAGTTACTTTAAATAATACTCACTACTATGTAGATATGGTGTTTTACAATAAAATATTGCGGTCATATATATTAATAGAATTAAAAACAAGTAAATTAATGCCTGAAGCAGTCGGACAACTTAATATGTATTTAAATTACTACCAGTCAGAAATCAATGATGAAATAGATAATCCTCCTATTGGAATAATTCTATGTACCGATAAGGATAATGTAGCTGCAGAATATGCATTAGGGGGTCTTTCAAATCAGATATTTGCTTCTAAATATACACTTTATATTCCAGAGAAGGAAAGATTAATAAAAGAAGTAGAGGCTATTATAGAAGAATGGCATGAAGAACAATAAATTATACAGGCTATTATCTATCCACCGGAGAGCGTGTCATAATAGTGACAGGGTACAAGAATGCTTTAGTAACAAGGGTTTCAGAGACCTTTATTGAAAATATTTATGCATTGTTTTAGGGTAATTAGATTTTTGCATTTAAAATATTGAGTTATGCTGGGACAAAATAAGAGGAAAATTGTAATACTATCTTCTGATCATGTAGGGAAATAATCTTTAAGGAGATATATATATGAATAGGAAAAAAAAGAAACTTAAACTGAAAATAGTCATGGCTTGTATTGTAATTGTATTACTTTTAATTACATATAAAATATTTTCAATATTTGTTGCCCAAGTAGGACTTGCAGAAAGAGCCCTAACTAAATATGCAAATGAAATACTAGACATAGATGAAAAAATCATATGTAAGTACGATTGGTATAACGATAGGTATAATGCTACTAATAACTTGGGATTTGCTTTAGACTATAGAAGACAAAATAAAACAATTCATGATGGAAACCTTAGCCAAAAAGAGAATGAAAAGGCAAGCAAGGCTTATAAAGATTTAGTGATAAATTCAGGTGAAAATCTAGTTTTTCCTATAGATATTACAGTTTGGACAGAAATTAGTGCAAGTAATTATGATATTAAGACCCAGAGGTTATACCTTTTAGGGATTTATAACTCAGAGGATATATCAGAAAAAGATAGCATATCAAGAGCTACAAATATTGTTATGGACACAATTAAGGGCTTGGGAGAAGACTATAATTTCACAGGTATACAAGCAATTTACTTTGACAAAAATGGCATGTTTGAGATTTCTTTTCCTGCTGATTCATTTAAAGCTATTGATACAAAAAAGCTCTTATCTAAGACTAAACAAAAAGGAAAGTCTGAGTATCCTGAGACATATATAAATTGGTTAAAAGAAAATAATTTTTAAAAAAATAATATTTGTTCAGGCTAATATAGAGGAACTAATTTTGCCATCGGGGAACGTGTTATAATAGTGACAGGGTGTATAAATGCTTCAGAAAGAAGGGTCTCAGAGACTTTAATTAAAAATAGTTCATGCATTGCTTAGAGTGATTAGATATAATTGTTGTAAGCAGTGTATGAGAGATAGAATCTGGACTATTTAACAAACCCTAATAATTTGATATAGTTGTAGTAGTAGAACTAGTTAGCTACACATTCTTATTGACAAAAGCATAGGTCATATTAAGTGTCTAGTAATGAAAGTTTTAATATGCATTAGTAGGGACCAGAGTATATGAGAAAATAAATTCAAGAAATAGAATTTTACTATAATTAGCACAATGAGGAGGATGCATATGTATGGGGTAATAGTTTTACTTATTTTTATAGCATTAGGTCTGCACTTGAATCCAAATAGCAAGGATCTTTCGTTAGGTATACAAATTAGACTTATTAGGCTGGTGGTTTGTATCAGTATAGCAATATTTGTACCCGCTGTAGTTCAATATACATTTTGGGATGTATCTAAATATGATCCATTTGTCTTTCGTCCAGCATTCATGTTTGTAATAGGCACGATTTTTGCGTTTGGCCTCCAGTTACTAATTTATGGGAAGTTATCAACGGATTGGGTGGACGATGTTTTGGAAGTTGATAAAAAAGATTAGTGGTTAGAGCATTGGTTAATGAATAGTTGGAGATAAATGTGCAATAAAAAAATATCTATATTTGTAGAGGAGAAAAAAATGATTATACTTGGAATTATAGCAACCATTGTTATTGGCTTGCTAGGTAGCGCTATTGGTTATAAAAGTAATGCTGGTGAATTAGGGCCGGTACTATCGATTGCAACAATGGGTGGATTTATTATGGCGTATATAAAGAAAAATAATACTAAATGATATCATTAGTACTTTGCTTAGTGGGTAGATTAATAATCTAGGTCTTTTCTTGCTACAGGTTCAGGCAAGACCTTAACCTCCATAAAAAGGTTTAGCTTTCCCGGCTTGGGAAAGCTAATTTTTTCTAACGGAGAGAGAGGGATTTGAACCCCCGGCACCTTGCGGTGCAGTAGTTTTCGAGACTACCACCTTCAGCCTCTCGGACATCTCTCCAAATATTTACTTAAATATTATAACATAAAAAAGGGAATATAGTAAGCTATATGACCCTTACTTTTTATATTCCCTTAATTCCTTAAAAAACTTAGATAGTATGTGGCTGCACTCTTCTTCCAATACTCCAAATTCTACCTTTAGCCTGTGGTTGAACTGTGGATGGTTGGTTAGGTCCTCTACTGTGCCCGCACAGCCCCTTTTAGGATCCCTAGCACCTATTACCAGCCTGTCTATTCTTGCATTGACTATGGCCCCTGCACACATGGCACAGGGCTCTAAGGTTACATACATGGTCGACTTACTCAGCCTCCAGGCATCCATGTATTTACTGGCCTCCCTGATGGCTAGGATCTCTGCATGGGCGGTGGGGTCCCTCAGAGACTCCCTTTGGTTATAGCCCCTGCCTACTATTTGTCCATTACATACAATTATAGCACCTACTGGTACTTCGTAGGTGCTATACGCCTTCTCTGCTTCTTTTAATGCTTCCTTCATAAAAAACTCATCCATCTACATCACCTTAACGTTCCCGACACGAATCGAACGTGCGGCCTTTCGCTTAGGAGGCGAACGCTCTATCCTACTGAGCTACGGGAACATAGATTACCTTTATATTCTATAATATTTTCTCCAATATGTCAAATGAAAATATTGTTAAAGTTTATGAATAAATAGGCCGCTCATTAATTTTGGCTCAAACCAGGTTGATTTTGGAGGCATGACCCTCTTGTCATCGCTGATGGCCATGATGTCCTCTATACTAGTGGGATAGAGCAAGAAACCAAGCTCCATATCTTCTTCCAGCCTAGTGGCTACTAGGCCCAGCATGTCCTCTCCTCCCACAAATTCTATCCTACTATCGCCCCTGGGGTCATCTATTCCCAGTATGGGGGATAGGATATTATTTTGCAGTATGGATACATCCAAGGAGGCCACCCTATCTCCTAAATCATAGGAGCCCTCCCTAGCCACTAATCTATATATCTTGTCCCTCAAGGCCATAACTATTTCCCCTGAACTGCTGGGTTCTTCTAGGCTGGCTAACTCACTTATGGAAAAATCTTCGCTTAGTCTGGACATTAATTCCTCCCTTGTATGGCCGTTTAAATCCTTGACTAGCCTATTATAGGGAAGTATCAAGAGTTCATCTGAGGGAAAAACCACGGACATAAAATAGTTAAACTCCTCCTGTCCGCTATAGTCTGGCTTCTCTGCCCTTCTTTTCAGGCCTATTTTGTAGGAGGATTCTGTCCTATGGTGTCCATCTGCTATGTATAGGCTATCCATGGATGCAAAGATTTGTCCTATGCTTTCTATGGTTCCTTCATCGTCTACCAGCCATAGTAACTGCCTTACCCCGTCTTCTGAGACAAAGTCGTAGAGGGCCTCATGGCTTTCAGTCCAGCCTTCTACTAGATCTCCCAACTCCTTATTTCCCTTGTGAAATAGGAATACTGGCTCTGTATGGGCGTCCAAGGCGTCAAAGTGCCTTATCCTATCTATCTCCTTCTCATATCTAGTGAATTCATGTTTTTTTATCCTGCCTTCACCGTAATCGTCTATAGAGATAGTAGTCACTATGCCATTTTGTGCCCTTCCTTTTCTGACCTGCCTGTAGATATATAGTGCTTCTTTTTCTTCTTCTACTAGGTAGCCCTTGTCTACAAAACTGTTAAAATTCTCCCTTGACCTGTCATATACTTCTGCTGAATAGGGGTCTGTTCCCATGGGTGTATCTATCTCCCCCCTGATTATGTGGACAAAGGACAGGGGATTGGAACTGCCCAAATCTACTGCCTCCTCAAAGTCTATGACATCATAGGGTTTGCAGGCCAGCTTGTCCTCTATCCCGGGCCTTGGCCTATATCCTTTAAATGGTCTAATCTTAATCATCTCTTCCTCCTAGATTGCAATTGTCTTTGTCTTCCTGGCATATTCTGTGACTATGCCAACTATTTCCTCTCCTATCCTCTTTTGTGCCTCCACTGTAGCTGCTCCTATGTGGGGACTGCAGGATACTCTGGGGTGATTGCAAAGCTCTAAATTGGGTCCGGGCTCTCTCATAAATACGTCTAGACCTGCCCCTGCCACCTTGCCTTTATTCAGGGATTCTAAGAGTGCCTCCTCATTTATGATTCCTCCCCTAGCAGCATTTATTATAAATACTCCATCCTTCATTAGCCTTAATTCCTCTTCCCCTATGATGGGTTTATCCGTAGCAGGTATGTGAAGGGATATAAAATCTGCCTTTCCCAGAAGCTCTTCCAAGGGCAGGTATCTAAAGCTCTTGTCGATTTTAATGAGTTTATCATAGAATACCACGTCCATTCCCAGGGCCTCTGCCTTCTCCCCTAGGGATCTTCCTATCCTTCCAAATCCAATTATACCGAGGGTCTTGCCGTATATCTCCACTCCCGTGTAGGCTTTTTTATTCCACCTTCCCTCCCTCATGGTTACATTGGATATGTTTATAAATCTGGATATTCCCAGCATATGGCCTAGTACCAGCTCTGCTACAGAATTTGTACTGGAATTAGGTGTATTTCTCACCATTATACCATTATTCTCTGCATAATCCACATCTATATTGTCAAGACCTACCCCTGCCCTTATGATTAGTCCTAGCCTGCCTGTCTTTGCGGACTCAATCAGGCTCCTATCCACCTGGGTAGCTGACCTAATTATCAAGACATCATAGTTGCCTATTAGCTTTTTTAATTCTTCTCCATCATAGTGGTTTGTATCTACTTCTATATTTTTTCTCCTGAATTTTTCTATGGCCTCCATATCTAGGCCGTCATTTGCTAGTATTTTCATGGTTTTACCTCCATTATATTCCTGTTATATGGTCTATATTTTCCAATAGTTCTTCTATTTCCCCTATTTGAGTATCTGCCATATGGGCTATCCTAAAGGTCTTTTCCTTCAGTTCTCCATATCCATTTGATATCATCATGCCCCTCTTGATTAATTCCTCATTTAGTTTTCCTATGTTTATGCCCCTTACATTTTTAATGGCAGTCACTGTCTTGGATAAATGGCCCTCTTGGCCCAATAGCTGATGTTTTTCCCTAGCCCAATTTCTGACTACTTCTGCCATGTCTTCATGTCTTTTAAATCTATTTTCAAGCCCCTCAACTTCCAGGATATATTCAAGCTGGTAGTCCAGAGCAAACATATGTGGTATGGATGGAGTAGAGGGATATTGATAATTCTTCTTTTTTATAAATTCATATAGTTTCAGTAGGTCAAAATAATATCCCCTATTTTTTACATTTCTTGCTCTTTCTATGGCCTTTTCAGAAAAGGTGCACATGGATATTCCCGGCGGCAGGCCCAGACATTTTTGGCTTGAAGTAATGGCTATATCTATATTTAGTTCGTCAATATTCAATTTGTGACCGCCTGCAGAGCTTACCATGTCCACGGCGAATACTATTGACGGATAGGATCTAAGCACCTGGCTTATTTCTTCTATGGGATTTGCGACTCCCGTTGATGTCTCATTGTGGGTAATGCCTACAAAGTCGTATCTTCCCATGGACAGTACCCCATCTATGAAATCTGGATCCATTGCCTCCCCCATGGGGACCTCATACAAGTCTGCACCTATTCCGTTGCTCACTGCCATATCATACCACTTCTTGCCAAATGCCCCTATTGAAAATATGGCTGCCCTGCTGGAGCTACAAGATCTGACGGCCCCTTCCATCAGGCCAGTCCCCGAGGAGGTAGACAGGAGCACTTCTTCCTTGGTCATAAAAATCCTTTGAAGTTTTTTAGATATTGAGCCTTGCAGCTCCGATGCTTCCTTTGTCCTATGGCCTATTTGAGCTCTTGACATCTTATCCAGTATGTCAGCTCTCACATCCACAGGCCCCGGTATAAACAATCTTGTAGTCATATAAATTCCTCCCCATAAAATAAAAAAACCCCCATCCCAAGAAAGGGACGAGAGTACCCGCGTTGCCACCCAAATTAGCAGATTTACCTGCTCACTTAAGACCCTTATCGCAGGCCTACGTCTCGCTTGTTTCGCAAGAAGCTCAGAAATGGATTCACCAGATTATCCGCAAATTCCCACCAACCATTTGCTCTCTGTATGATAATTGCTGGTTACTATTTTTCTTCATCACTTTAGTTATTTCTCTCTATACTATAACAAAGCACCTCTTTTGTCAAGGGGTTTTTTTATGCCCTTTGCCTTGCCCGGGAAAAATGCAGGCCCATTATTAAAAATATCACCGCAAATAACAATTGCATCAGTATGTCGCATTTCATTTCCAGTATGGAGGCTACTTCCATCTCATTTATCTTTACAAAGTAATATATAGGGAAGAGCCTAGCAATTGCTAGGACTTTCTCCCCGAGAAATTCCTGTGGGACCATGACACCCGATATAAAGGATACACCCAAAGACAAGACGGTGCTTATGGCTGATATTACAAATCTATTATTAGTTATATTGTTTATTAAAAATACAAGGCAAAGGGCAGCTAGGGAGAATACCATTAAATTAATTGCATATTTTGCAAAATTTACTTCCCCAATGTATTTCCCCTTTAGGACAATGCTTCCCAGTATAAATACTGCAGATATGAATACGGCCATGGTTAGCTGACCCAAGTACACCTGCCTATTGAATTTTAAAAACTTTATCGAAGATACCTTCCTCCTGTCTTCTACCTGAGCCTCATTAAATTCAATCATTACAAATCCTATTACAGATATATATAGGGCCAAAATAATATAGGACGTAAAGTTGAAATAAAACTTAAACCAGGCATTTACCCTTTCGTTGATGCCATTTTCACTAGCTATTAAATCTACATCTACGCTTTCCCCTAAGGCAGACCCTACCCTTTCTATATCAAATTCTCCATCTTCATAGCTAGCTACTGAAAATGCTAGATACTTATTAATTTGATTCTCTACCTTATGGGATCCAATATTCCTATGATCCTTGTATACCTGTAGCTAGGATTCCCTATTTATGATCTTGCTTTCAAAGTCCTTTGGGATTATAACTACTGCATCTACTAGCTGTAAAAAGACTTGTTCCCTTATATATATTTCATCATCTACTGTGGAGACTATATTGTTCTTTTCCCCTAGATAGTCGACCAGGCCCTTGGACAGTTGGGTTTGGCTATAGTCGATTATTCCTATATCCGCCCTAGATTCTATAAAATTGGCTTCCCTTTCTATATTGCTACTGCTATTAATTATGGACAGGATAAAAAATATAATGATATATGAGAGAATAAAGCCCTTGTTCTTTAGGGCTAGCTTAATAAAATATTTATATACTGTCATAGGTCTTCCCCCTCAAAAACCCGTAGGATAGAAAAATTAACATAAGACAATATATTCCCAGGATTGTCATTCCCCCTATGGCATTTTTTGTGTTACCAAGCAGGTTTATCTTGTATAAATTGTTGGTTATGATGGAAATAGGATTGACCTTACCTACTAACGGAAGCCTTTTATCTAGCATAATCTTTATATCTGTAGACATCATACCCGATAGGAAGGAAAGGACAAGTGTGATGAATATTCCCAAGATAGTCTTTGCATTTGCATTTCTCTTGCTAGATGCACCGATTAATATACCTAGACCCACTCCAAATAGGTTGCCCAAGATAATAAGTATCCCACTATACAGTAACCCTGTAAATAGCTTCAATTTTAAAAAATGCTTAATGAAAATCAGCAATATTGCATTTGAGAGCATGTTTATAGACAGGGAAACTATGATTCCCGCCAATAAAAAGTCCTTTTTCTTCAACGGAGTTGCATTTAGCCTTTTACCTACATTGGACAAATTGGCCTGCATTAGACTTACGGTTTCAATGCCCGAAAATAGCCCATATGTAGATACCATAGCAATTAGGGAATAGAATATGATTATTATGGTGTCAGCCCTTTGATTTTTGTCCTCTATATAATTTGCTGAAAAGTCGAATCTTTCCATGGGTAGGCCTAGCTTCTCCATCTGTTTTATCTGGTCTAGGATTTCCTTGATTACAGTCTGATTGATCCCCGATTTTTTTACCAAGAGCTTTAAATCTCCATCTATATATCCTCCTATGTCCTCATCTTCAAGTTTTTCTTTTGCTTCCACATCTTTCAGGACATGAACATCAATTATTTCTATCTCTTCCAATATGTATCTTACGGGGTTATCTTTGTCTATGCCAATAGCTATGCTTTCCAGCTCTATATTCATTATGCCGCTAAAGGCAGTATGGAAAAACAGGGCCATTATTAGGGGGTATATTATGCCCCAAAATATGAGGGCTTTTTCCCCAAGCAGGTTTTTCCCTTGATAAAAAAGATTCCTAGCTAGTCTTTTCATCTAATCTCTCAGCCCCTTCCCTGTAAGCTGTAGAAATACGTCATTTAAGCTTGGTATCTGGCTATAGAACTTCGTGTAAGTTAAATTGTTATCCTTTATAAATTCCAGCAGATTTGCCATATTGTTAAAGCCATTTTCAAATTTTATGATATAGTCTTCCCCGTTCCTTTCTATGTCGACGACATGGGGGATTTCTTTCATTTTATCTCCTATAGTCCCTGGCTCTAGAAACTTTACAACTATCTTTTCACTTGTGCTTATCATCGCCTTCAATTCCTCATTGCTACCCGACACTAGGTTCTTCCCATTATCCATTATGATTATTCTTTTGCAGAGTGTTTCTGCCTCCTCCAGATAGTGGGTTGTATAGATTATGCTACTTCCCTCTTCATTTAACCTCTTGATGCCATCTAGGATAAAGTTTCTGCTTTGAGCGTCGACTGCCACCGTAGGTTCATCTAGGAAAATGAGCTTTGGCCTATGGGCTATTCCACAGGCGATGTTTAATCTCCTCCTCAATCCACCACTTAGTTTCCTTGGGCAAAACTTCCTATAGTCACCTAAACCCACAAAATCTATAGCTTCTTCTACATATTGTTTTCTTAGACTCCTGTCCTCCACATATAGGCCACAAAAGTAGTCGATATTCTCTTTAACTGTCAGATTTTCAAATACTGCTACCTCCTGGGGCACAATTCCAATTTGCCTTTTTATGTCATAGGAATTGGGGGTCATTTTCTCCCCAAATATTTCAATTTCACCCTCATCAAAGTTCAAAAGGGAAAGGATACAATTGATTACCGTGGTCTTACCGCATCCATTGGGTCCCAATAGGCCCAGTATCTCACCTTCCTCTAGCTCCATATTGAAGTGGTCCAGGGCTATCTTCTCCTTATACCTCTTCACTAAATTGCTGACTTTCACCACCACATATATCACCCCTATTCTTGTGATTATATTATATCAAAATACTTCCTAATAATGGTCAATTAATTCACAATATATAATACATTTATCGTGAATTAATTCCATAATGCAAGCTGTTAGATATATTTGAGTTACAGATGCAAGTATTATCGGGGTGAACTCAGTGTTCAAGAACATTCAAGGGAAGGTTATTACAAGGGCCTGGTGGCGAATAGGATATGTATATGTATATTAAAGCAGGAAACCTAAAGGTTTCCTGCTTGTGGATCTAATCTCTTTGTTCTCTGTCTTTGAAGCAAATATACCACTATAAGCACTGCCAATCCAAAGGCATCAGTCCATAGACCCGGTTTCAAGAGCAACAAGGCCCCTATGGCAAGGAGTACCCTTTCGTATATCTTTGTGTAGTCTATTAAATAACCCTCCACTGCACTCCCCAGGCAAAGTATGCCCAATATCGCCGATATGATAACGGGTACAGCACTTAGGATGGGCAGGAATGTAACCGATGTCCCCACTACTTCCTTGACTAAAATCAGGGAAGAGTCTATGGCAAATATATAGGGTACTATAAAGGCTGCCAGAGCCAGTTTAACTGCCTGAAAACCAGTCTTCATTGAATTGGCCCCTGCGATACCGGCCCCCGCATAGGCCGCTAAGGCTACTGGCGGTGTAATATCTGCGATTACTCCAAAATATAGGATAAATAAGTGGGCTGCCATTAGGTTTACATTTAACTTAACTAGGGCTGGTACTGCCATGGTGGCCAGTACGATATATTTGGCTGTCGTAGGCAAGCCCATGCCTAGAATTATGGATGCTATCATGGTGAAAAACAAGGTCAACAACAACTTTCCCTGTGCTAGGGTAACTATGAGCTCTGCAACTTTGAGGCCTAGGCCCGTCAAGGTGACTACTCCCACTATCATACCTGCACTGGCACAGGCCAATGCTACCCCTATGGAGCCCTTGGCTCCTGCCTCCAAGGCGGCGAAAAAGTCCTCTAACTTGAATGAATTGTCCTTTCTAATGATGCTGGCAACCACAGCTATTACTATGGATATAATAATAGAATAAAAGGCTGCTTTGGTAGCTGTATAACCCTTCATCAGGAAGTATATGATAAAGGCTAGGGGAGTGAGCAGGTATCCGTCTTTTTTAAGTATTTTACCTAGCTTTGGAAGTTCTTCCTTTGGCAATCCCTTTAGTCCAAGCTTTGAGGCCTCTAAGTGCACCATTGTGCCCACTGCAAAATAGTAGAGTATGGCTGGAATGGCTGCAGCTGCTATGATATACTTGTATCTTATCCCCGTAAAGTCCGCCATGATAAAGGCTGCTGCCCCCATTACTGGCGGCATTATTTGCCCTCCGGTAGAGGCCGCGGCTTCTACTGCACCTGCAAAGTAGGGCTTATAGCCTGTCTTCTTCATGAGGGGTATGGTAAAGGCCCCAGTAGTTACGGTATTGGCTACTGAACTACCTGATATGGAACCCATTAGCCCTGATGCCACTACTGCTGTCATGGCAGGTCCACTCTTGAGGTGGCCCGTCAGCGAATAGGCTAGGTCTATGAAAAATTTACCTACTCCTGTCTTGTCTAAAAATGAACCAAATAGTATAAACATAAATACATAGGTGGCAGATACCCCTATGGGAATACCCAATATACCCTCTAAGGTCAGGTACATATGGGATATTATCCTCTCAAAGCTATAGCCCCTATGGGACAAGAGGCCTGGCAAATATGGCCCTAGCTTGGCATACGATAAAAACAGTATTGCTACTATGGGAAGTTCAGGTCCCACTACCCTCCTGGTTGCCTCTAGGGTCAGGAGTATGGCTAGACCTCCAAACAATAAATCTACAGGGGTGGTGCTTCCACCCTTATTTGCGATCTCATTGACAAAAATAAATAAGTAACCAAACACAATTACTACTAAGATTATAAAAATGTAATCTAATAATGATGCCCTATCCTTCTTTGACTTTTTGCTGCCCGGATATAATAAAAATCCCAGGGCAAAGGCGAATATAATATGGAGAGCTCTTTGCTTGACCGATAGCAAGGTACCAAATCCTGCTGTATAGAGCTGAAAGGCTGACATTATAATAGCTACTACCATAGCTACTTTCCCTGCCATACCTGTTAACTTTCTAGCCTTAGATGTTTCAGCATCGTATTCTTCCATTAACTCGTCTACATTCATAGATACATCTGATTCTGTCATTAACTTCTTGTCCTTCATCTAAATGCCTCCCTTACTAAATAAAATAAAAGGTTAGTACCTTTTACATCTAATTTTACACCTGTCCTAGGTCCCGAAAAGTCCAAAAACTTATATTCCTTATCCCTCAGCAACAACCTATGATTTGCCCTTTCAGCACCTGTCCGGTATATGAGATTTTCCATTTCCTCATCTATATCATATATTCTAAATCCTTTTTCTGTTATTTCAAATTTATAGGGAGTTGTGGCAGGCAATCCTGCCCCATAGGATTTAAAATAGGTATCCTTTAATATTATCTTATGGTCCACAATCAAATAATCTTCTACGACCTCTGTCAATTCTACGGAGTGGGTATAGACTATAGCAAATTCTTCCCCCTCTCCTATAGGCCAAGATCTTAAATACTTGCCTGATTTATAATCTGTAGCCAGGAGTAGCTTCTGGGGATAGAGCCACAGGAAGAAAATCAAGACTAACAATATAAGAATAATGGCAAAATATGTAGGGAAGGTATTGAAGGAGCCTCCAATACCTTTTCCCTTTAAATATATTTTATTTAACACCTTTTTCATCATAATACCTTTTTGCACCTGAATGTAATTCTACTGGCATACCACTAAGTGCAGTTTCAAGACTAAGGTCATTACCCCTGCTGTGGGTATCTACTATAACTTGTTTTTGTTCAAACATCTGCTTGGTCATGTTGTATACTAGGTCTTCATCTAGCTCTTCGGGTACTACTATCATGGCCATTACAGCTGCCGCTGCCACATCTCTATCTTGTCCTCCATAGGTATCAGCCGGTATAACTACCTCTGTGTAGAAAGGAAACTCCTCATTTAGTTCAGCTATTTTTTGGCTGTCAATTGGAACAAGAACTATTTTAGCAGTCTGGCCTAGCTCTGTTATGGCAGATGTTGGTAGACCTGCTGTAACAAAAGCGGCATCGATTTGGTTGTCCTTGATTTGATCTGCTGCTTCGTTGAAGGACAGGTAGTCTGCCTTGCCTAAGTCGTCATAGGTCATTCCATGAACCCCTAGAATTTGCCTAGCATTTGCCTCTACTCCAGATCCCGGTGCTCCTATGGCTACCTTTTTACCTCTCAGGTCCTCTATGGTCTCGATACCTGAACTTTCAGTAGCGATTATCTGAACTACCTCTGGATACCACATAGCCATTCCCCTAAGGTTGGTAATCTTATCCTTGCCTTCAAAGTTTTCTGTACCTGTAAGGGCATAGTAGGTAATGTCATTTTGTATAAAGGCTATTTCAGCCTCTCCATTGGCTACTAGTCCAACATTTTCTACAGAAGCTCCAGTTGACTGAACATTGGCATTAACTCCTTCGACATTGTCATTGAATACCTTGGCCAAGGCACCGCCCAATGGATAATAAGTACCTCCTGTACCTCCTGTTGCTATGGAAATATACACATCTTCTTTCTTAGTAGAGCCACATCCTGAGATAATAGAAGCAATAACTAGTAAAACTAAGATGATTGAAATAAATCTTCTCTTCATAATAATCCCCCTTTTCATATTTTCCTTCAGATATGCAATATCTTTCCTATGTTTAAATATATTGTATGTTTTTTATTATATACTAAGTTACTATGATAATGCAATATAAAAAAACATTCTTGCATTTTCCTAAATATACAAAAAACTAGATTAAACTATTTTCTCCATATTCCCCATATAGGGCCTGAGGGCCTCCGGTATGACAATGGAGCCATCTTCCTCTTGGAAATTTTCCAGTATAGCGGCAAATGTCCTGCCCACAGCAAGCCCTGAGCCATTTAAGGTGTGGAGAAACTCTACCTTGCCTGTCTCCCCCCGCCTATATCGTATATTGGCACGTCTGGCCTGAAAGTCCTCGAAATTGCTACAACTGGATATTTCGACATACCTATTATAGGAGGGCATCCATACCTCTATATCATAGGTCTTGGCCGATGAAAAACCTAGATCACCGCTGCAGAGCATGACAACCCTATAGGGCAATCCTAGCCTTTTTAGGACCTCCTCTGCATTGGCTGTCAGACTCTCCAGTTCTTCATAGGAATCCTCTGGCCTGGCAAATTTAACCAACTCTACCTTGTCGAATTGGTGGTTTCTTATTAGCCCCCTAGTATCTCTGCCTGCTGAGCCAGCCTCTTGTCTAAAACATGGGGTGTAGGCTGTATAGTATATGGGTAGCTTCTTTTCATCTACTATGTCATCCCTCAGGAGATTGGTAAGGGGTACTTCGGCTGTTGGTACCAAGAAATAGTCCTTGCTTGGTATGTGGAACATATCCTCCTCAAACTTTGGCAGTTGGCCTGTGCCTATCATACTGTTTCTGTTTACCATAAATGGGGGTGACATTTCCATATAGCCGTGTTCCCCAGTGTGTAGGTCCAGCATAAATTGGGTGATGGCACGTTCCAGTCTCGATCCCAGACCCTTAAACAAGGCAAATCTAGAGCCTGTTATCTTGGTAGCAGCTTCAAAGTCTAGTATGCCTAGGTCTGTGCCCAAATCCCAGTGAGCCTTTGGCTCAAATCCAAAGTCCTTTGGTTGGCCATGGACTCTGATCTCTACATTGTCGCTGTCATCTCTTCCCTCTACTACTGTCTGATGGGGAGTATTGGGGATTTGGAGCAATTTATCCCTCAATTCTTCATCTACTAGCTTTAATTGTCCATCTAGTTCCCTTACCTTCTCCGCCAATTCTTTCATCTCTGCAAAGATTGGACTGGGGTCCTTGCCCTCCTTTTTAAGCTTGGGAACCTCCTTTGAGGCTTGATTTTGCCTTGCCTTCATCTCCTCTACCTCTGCCAATATCTTTCTTCTCTTTTCGTCTAATTCCAGGACCTTGTCAATTGGAAAGTTTCCCTCCCTCTTTTTAAGTGCCTGGATTACTTCTTCTGAATTCGCTCTTATCCTTCTAATATCTAACATTCCCATCCTCCTATCTTTTTTAAACTCTGCTTATATCTAACTGCCTAGAAAATAATAAACTCCCGACCCAAATAAGGGACGAGAGTTACCCGCGTTGCCACCCTAGTTAGCCAAAAGGCCCACTTAAGATTAAAAGAGCTCCGGGCTGGATTCAATGTTTTGCTTTGCCAATTTTCACCCCCATTGGCTCTCTATAAAAGCTAGGCATTTACTATTTCCCTTCATTGCTGGACTATTTAATTACAGATATTATAGCTATAATAGGCTGCCTTGTCAAGGGTTAAAAGCAGACATGGACCTTATATATACAATTCGTGGAAAAGAACAAAGTAGCAATTAGAAAATCCTAGGATTTTCCAAGGGCTACTTTTTCATCCTTAGTAACTTATGGTTTTATCTTCTGTGGGAAGTTTCCTTCCTTGCTTATATATACCACATAAATACTTGTCAAAACATTAACTTTTGATTATTGTAATTTCATATCCCCTAATTTGATTAGCCCTCTTTTTCTCATCCACTCCGACACTCCAAAGGATATGAGACCGGGTAAGATAAAGTGCATCAGGAGTATGAGTATGAGGGTCCTTGTACTAGCCCCCATGACATCAATGGTGGCGAATTGCCCAACCAAACCGCTGGTTCCCATACCTGCACCTATCATATCGCTTTCCATCTGCAATAGTTTAGTGGATATGGGGCCTAGTATGGCAGAGGAAACTATGGCTGGTATCCATATGAGGGGATTCTTTACTATATTTGGCACCTGAAGCATAGAGGTCCCTATTCCTTGGGCTATAAAGCCTCCAACTCCATTTTCCCTATAGGATGCAACTGCAAAGCCTATCATATTGGCTGAACATCCTACAAGGCTGGCACCGGCGGCCAATCCCGATAGGCCCAGAGATATGGCTAGGGCTGCGGAGCTAATGGGCAGGGTAAGGACTATACCCATGACTACAGACACTATGATACCCATGGGAACCGGGTGCATTTCTGTAGCTGTGTTTATTATACTTCCAAAGAAGTTCATCACTAGGGACATATAGGGTCCTATATACTGTCCAACGAATCCACCAACTATGATGGTGGCAAGGGGTACCAATACTATATCAACCCTTGTCTTTCCACTTATTAACTTTGAAAACTCTGCTGCCAAGAGGGCCGCTACAAAGGCCCCTACTGGCTCCCCTGTATTTATAATAGCTGTAGCACCATCGAATGCTATGCTGCCTGCCCCTATGGCCCCTACTGCTACAGAGGCAAATATGCCAAGGGGAGGAGCACCTACGCTATAGGCTACACCAGCTCCTATGGCAGGGCCCATTAGTTTTTGTGCCACATTGCCAAAGGCAACCAAGGCCTGTAAATTCAACAATGTGCCCAACTGTTTTGTAATCAATCCAATAAGTAAAGAGGAAAAAAGCCCAAGGGCCATGCCATTCAGTACCTTTACAAAATAATTTCTTATTCCACTTTTCTTCTTAGCCACAAAATCACTCCTCAATTAGGTGTATTTACACCTGTCTTGTCACTACTGAGTATAAATATACCACTTTAATCTTCCTTTATCAAGTAGTTTTTCCCCATCAGGGCCTCTTTTATTCTTTCAAACATCTCCTCGTCTTCAATCTCAATGGTGTGGAGGTGTACACCGTCTGTCAAAGATGAGAGGGGCTCTGCCTTGGTCTTATTCAGATTTTCCATAAAGAGCCCAAGGTCGTGTCTGGACCCTATTTGCAGCTGAGATTTGATTTCTCCATATAGGGGGTGTTCGACTACTACATCTATTATTTTCCCTCCTAAATCCACTATGGTCCTAAGTTCCTCTTCTATTTCCTCATTGCTTTGATGAATACAGGCTATGGTCCTTGTAATAACCTTGCTTTTAAAGGGTCTCGGCATTATATAGCCCTGGGGCGTTGCAAGTATGTCCTCGCCCCTTGCCCTCAGTATTGCTATATCCTGTACTATGACCTGCCTGCTGACCTCAAATTTCTCAGACAAATCGGTGCCCTTAATAGGATTCTCTGCCATTTTTAGGGCTTTTACTATCTCTTCTCTTCTTTCATTGGCATCCATATAATTCCTCCTTTAGGAATTAGTGTTCAAACCTCAAATCCTGTCCATAAAACTTGAGAGGTATAAATTTATCTAGTATCCTTGAAAATACCCTGTCCGTGTAGATTTCTGATATCTCCTTGGGTGTCAAGTTTGTAGATATGATGGTCTTCTTGCTGCCCAGTATTCTAGTATTTACTATGTTAAATATTTCAGCATTGGTGAAGGTATTGGCTACCTCTGTACCTAGGTCGTCTATAATCAACAAGTCTGCTTCAAATAGTAGATTATATTGGCTGTCGTCTAGTCCACTACTATTTCTCCTAAATCTATGGCTCTCTATTATTTCCAAAATGGTGAAGGCTGTTTGATAGATTACAAGTTTGTTTTTATCCAAAAGAGACTTTGCTATACAATTGCTGAGGAAGGTCTTGCCAAGTCCAGTAGTCCCATAGAATAGAAGGTTTTCTCCATTGATCTCGTCAAAGTTGTTTATAAATCCCTCTGCTATTCCCGCTATTTCTATCATGTTTTCCCTGGGTGTCAGCAGTTCCTTTTCAAAGGGTTGATCTTTGAACAGGTCTATATTAAAGCTTTGGAAATTCTGTTCTTTAATCATATTTTCCATATTGGACATCTTG
>Ga0172382_10004758_pt1 | contig 20633 bp, 25 predicted proteins | sample Leawel138RmetaG_FD_122245 | JGI IMG/M metagenome (GOLD analysis project Ga0172382, IMG submission 122245) | Leachate microbial communities from a municipal landfill in Southern Ontario, Canada - Leachate well 138R metaG | ecosystem: Engineered > Solid waste > Landfill > Unclassified | place... | reverse complement strand
TAGGTTAGCCACCGAAAAACCCTTGCCAAAGGTGTCTCCCAAATAGCGCGACAGGTTGGTAATCAGGGCTTTGCCGTATTCGGCACGGGCTTCGCCTTGTTGTTCCTGCTCAACAATGCGTTGGCCTAGCTGCCAGTAGGTTTGCACCATGGCGGTATTGACGGCTTGGTAAGCTTGGCTGCGCCCTGTTTGTAAAATGCGGGCAATATCGGCAAAAAACTGTTGCTCATTGCTAAGGCTTTGGCTCATTTTTTATGGCTCTCTTTTTTAGCCTGTTTTTCTATAAAACCCATGCTTACAGCTCCTCCGTCTTGAATTCACTGTAGCCTTCATAGAAATAGCTCACGTCGATGCCTTTCATAAACAGGGCGCGGTCGTCAATTTTATCGGTGAGCGCTTGTTTGAGCAGGGCTTTGATTTCCACATCTTTGACTGGGCTGCGTTGCATGGCGCTGAGATAGTCTTCTTTATCTACTTTGTTCCAATCCACCACTTGGCGAATTTCTTTTTTTAAAATTAAATCTAGCCAGATGCGGGTAGCGCGGCCATTACCTTCGCGAAAGGGGTGCGCTATGTTCATTTCGACGTATTTTTCTATAATTTCATCGAAGCTACTTTGTGGCATTGTTTCGATATGCGTTAACGAGGCATCTAAATACATAACACGCGCAAACGCGGTTTCGCCTTTGGCGATATTCACATCGCGTATTTTTCCCGCAAAGTCATAGATGTCGCCAAATAAATAGGTATGAATAAAGGCCAAGCCTGTAAAGCTGCCTACTTGCACTTGGTTAATGTCACCCGAATCAAACAGCTGTTTGGCTTTTTGTTTACTAATTTTCTCTTCGGCTTTTGCAAGTTCCACTTGGTCAGTGATGCCCAACTTGTTTTCCAGAATCATTGCTTTTCACCTTCAATTTCCAAAACAATGGCATCAATCTCAGTACGCAGCTGGGTAATTCGGGTGACGGTAGTTTTTAGCTCGGCATTGAGCTCGCTGATGTTGATTACTTCGCGAGTATCTTCAGCTTCTACATAGCTGCTGACTGACAGGTTGTAGTCATTCGCTGCAACTTGCTCGAAGGGTACCGACTGGGCGAAATGATCGACATTGGCCTTGCTGTCAAACACAGCCATGATCTGCTGGGTATGTTCATCAGTCAGAATATTGTTATTGGTTTCTTTTTTAAACAGACCACTGGCATCAATAAACTGAATATCGGTGTTGGTTTTGTTTTTTGCCAGCACCAAAATAGTCACCGCAATGGTGGTGCCAAAAAACAGGTTGGGTGCCAGTGAAATCACGGTTTCAACGTAGTTATTATCCACCAAATATTTGCGGATTTTCTGCTCGGCACCGCCACGGTAAAAAATGCCGGGAAAACAAACAATCGCCGCACGACCTTTGCTAGAAAGATAACTGAGCGAATGCAACACAAAGGCAAAGTCAGCCTTAGATTTAGGCGCCAACACACCGGCGGGGGCAAAACGCTCATCGTTAATTAAGGTGGGGTCGTCATCGCCAATCCATTTCACCGAGTAAGGCGGGTTAGAGACTATGGCATCAAAGGGTTTGTCGTCACCAAAGTGTGGCTGAGTGAGCGTGTCGCCCAATTGGATATTGAACTTGTCGTAATTGACGTTATGCAAGAACATGTTCATGCGTGCCAAGTTGTAGGTGGTGTGGTTTAACTCCTGACCGAAAAAACCTTCTTCAATAATGTGGGCGTCGAAATGTTTTTTGGCTTGTAAAAGCAACGAGCCAGAGCCACAGGCTGGGTCAAAGATTTTATTGACGCTGGTCTGCTTGTGCATAGCAAGTTGGGCAATCAACTTGGAAACATGCTGCGGGGTAAAAAATTCACCACCCGATTTACCCGCATTGGCGGCGTAGTTGGAGATAAGAAACTCGTAGGCATCGCCGAATAGATCAATCTGGCTGCCTTCAAAGTCGCCGCCGTTACCACCAAAAAAATCCAACCCTGCCACGCCTTTGAGTACGGCAGCCAGACGGAGGTTTTTGTCTTTGACAGTGTTGCCCAGGCGGTTACTGGTGGTATCAAAATCGGCAAACAGGCCTTTAATATCTTGTTCAGATGGATAACCACTGGCCGAGGCCTCGATAGCGGCGAAAATAGCGGCCAAATCAGTGTTTAGGCTTTCATTGCTATTAGCACTTTTAGCCACATTGACGAACAACTGGCTGGGGTACATAAAGTAGCCCTTGGTTTTGATGGCATCGTCTTTGATGTCAGGCGTGATCACGCTATCGGGCAGTTCGGCATACTTAATACTGTCGTCACCCGCCTCAATGTAAGCGGCAAAGTTTTCACTGATAAAACGGTAAAACAGGGTACCCAGTACGTACTGTTTAAAATCCCAGCCATCTACGGCACCACGCACATCGTTGGCAATGGCCCATATCTGACGTTGCAAGGCGGCACGTTGTTGGGTGGTCGTCATTCTGTTCTCCTGTCTAAAAAAGCCACTGATTGGCTAAAAATTGTCTCAGCATTATGCGATATCAGGCATATTGTAACGCCGTTGAGTAGGTATAACGCAGAGCGCACCGGTGACCTTGACGCAGCGAAGTGGAGACAAAGGCATCCGAGTGACGCACCTGGTTAAATTACTATCGTTCACCTTCAAGGCCATGCCATACCCGGAGAATGATGATGGCACTAGCATGAAGTGAATATCGAACGACGTATTTTCCAAAAACCATATCTCGAATGGAGTCAGGCACCGGCGCCATTTCAACTGGTGTGCCCATTTTGGGGAATTCTGGAAGTAATTCGATTTTGCCAACCAGTTCGGTGGCAATCCTGGCTGCCGCCGACGGGTTGTGCATCGCAACGAACTCCCTGAGGCGTTTCAAATCATCAATGGCCTCATCCGTGTAAGCCAGCTTCACTTACTTGACCTTGGCGCATCCTGCTCGTTTTCGGTTCCCCAGCTATTAAGCCAACTGTGAACCTCGCTGGCATCAACAACCTTGCCTTGGGCAGCAGCCTCCATTGCCTCTAACGTTTGTTTCCAACGCTCTTGCTCAAGCTGCTGCTTTTCTATGTATTCCGACAGTGCCTGGTTGATCACCCAGCTTTTGCTACGGTGCAGCCTGCTGGCGATTGCTTCCAAACGCTGTTCAACTTCTGCCTGAAGGCGAACCGTGGTGACGCTCATGACTATGCCCCCTCATACCTAGTGACTACAACGTATTACAGCATGGTCTGCGAGGTTAGGCAAAAAATTTAACGCTTGCAACAGCAGCAAATTAAGAGCCTACGCGATTAATTTGTCTGTTGGTTGCTCTTGTTATGAGTAATTTCACGAACAGCATCGATTAAGCCATACACAAGCAACGAATCTTGGACACGAGCAGCTGGATGCGCATACATTACAACAGGTTTATTCTGCTGATTTACAAACCATTTTATGCCTCTTGATGTTTCATAAACTTGTTCATCGTTTAAATCCAAAGCAAACCGTAAATCCCATCCAGTGCCACAACAAATGGTCAAATCAGGATTATAAATTTCATACTGCTCTTTAATAAACTTCTTATCTTCAGCTACAACTACATCGAAATCAGCTCGCACCGTTGTATGAGTGCCAGGCGATTTCTTAAGGTTCATTGCACATATTGTCCGTAAAGTATCAATTCTTTGCTTTTCAGAAATTGATTCAAGATTAGCCCATGGAATATCATCATTTCCATTATTAATGCTTTTAACCCAACGCGTTACATTATTCCATGTTTGAGAGCGAGAGCCAGTACGGATGAATTCTCTTAAATCCCAGCCACCACCATGCTCATCATTCACTTCTTTAAGAACAAAACAAAGTTTAATTTTAGAATTTAAATAATCTTGTTCCGAAACAACTCCATCAGTAACAAAACCAACTCGGTTATTTTCCCACTTATGAAATAATTCTGACTCTCTTTCTTTAATACTCATAAGTCCTCATTACGCATAACGTTTGAATTCACCGGACTTGCGCGGCTTCTCGCGCAAGTCCGGTGGGATGATGGGTTAGCGATGAAAGAACGATGCATTGGTAATGTTTTCTTTAGGAGTGAGCCGTTCGAGAGCAGAAGCCAGCACATCGAGGTTTTCGTAGCCGTCGAATCTCAGGTTCTCTCCCGATGAGGTCTTGACCAGAATGGAGACTAGTTGGCCAGACTTGCGCTGCAGCCGAAGGTTTTTGATTTGCGAAAGATCTACGATGACTTTGAGGTCCTTGTGGAGCACGGCGACCTTTCCGTTCAGCTCATCGAGCTCAAGGATTGGATATGCAGCTTTTCCTTCCCTGATGCGTTTGTAGCTACCGAAAATCGGAGGGACAAAAACAAGAAGGCCAATGATCGGAAAGAACAGATCACCGATTTTGTCTGTGCTCAGCACCTTTGTCATCAAGCCAACGGAAGCAACGGCGAGGAATAAAATCAAATAGCCAGCCTTCCTGATTTCGCGGCGTACATGTTCTTTGGAAACGTGGAATTCCATAATCGCTAACGCCCAAATCAGCCGCGCGTATTTTGCGTCGGCTGCATTTGCTTGTTAGCTGTAAGATCTTGTAGTGAGCCGGAAATGTATTTGTGAATGATACTCGACACAAAAGTTTGGTACGGAATGCCCTCTTCCGATGCTCTTGACTGAATAGCAGTTAAATCCCTGTTTGAGATCCGAATATTGATCCTTTTGTCTTTTTTAAACGTGTTATTGGCGATTGCTTTCAGTTCCATTTTTCGTGTCTCAGTCAATACTGATTCAAACTCGCCAGCCTCTACGGCATCAAGCAGAGCTTTCTCTTCTTTCGATAATTTGCCTTTGCTCATGATCCGCCTCCAAGGTACAGTTTGGTAAATTTCCTGCTGGGAATAATTGTTTTCAAGAACACTTCATCTTCACTTTCTACATATGGGATGAGGTGAACATATTCTTTAATGCAAATGACAAAAATCCGTTGATTGGGATAATCGGAGGCGTTTGGATGAGCAATATCGTCTAGTAGGTCGCCATGCTCAATATGAAAGATCGCTTCTTCAAAGGAAACGCCTCGCCCGACTATTAGCTCCTGATTTTTCTCAGGGTTCCAATTATAGATTTTCATAAATTGAAGTTTAGCACAAACGTGTGCATTTTGTCATCATTCGCACAAGCAGCTAACATTTGCTTAACCTGTATTTTCGCGCCCGCAGGGCTTGGCGCATTTTGTGCATAAGGAGCGTAGCGACAGCACAAAATGTGACAAAGAAAATATCAGGTTGAAGCAGTTGTTAGGTTTAATTCATTTACAATTACTCGATTGCGGCCCGCTTGTTTTGCTTTATACAGCGCTGTGTCAGCACGAAGTATATGTTGTTTTAGTTCTTGTTTATCATCGATTAATGATACACCAACACTAATCGTTATTTTATGCTCTATAATTTCAGTGCTTTCTACACTACTACGCAATCTCTCAGCATATTGAATTAATTGTGGTATTTCCGCAAACGACACAAGTATTAAGAACTCCTCGCCTCCATATCTAAAAATTGCATCATTCTCACGAGTATTTTCCACCATTATTTCAGCTATTCTTTTTAAAACATTATCTCCAACATCATGTCCAAAAGTATCATTGATATACTTAAAATGATCAATATCACACATTAAAACAGCAAGAAAGCTTGATTTCCTTAAACTATCTGATAGTTTTACATTATATATTTGATCTAAATAATTTCTATTTAATAGGTTTGTTAATTGATCGCGAGAAGCCTTTTTTTCAATTTTTTCTTGAACAACTTTTCTGATAAAAAAGCCAACAAGTCCTAAAATACATATAATCGCAAATAATAGAAATAAAAACAAATACTTTAAAGCAATGTGGTTATGAGTTTTTATTTCAATTTTATTTACCACAATGTTTGATAAATTCCATAAATTCTCGCTACTATTTAATATTCGATCTTTTTGATTATTCTTAAGAATCTCTTTATATTCTGCCCAAGATTGCAGTAGATTTGAAATTTCAACTTTATCATTACTGTTAAACACTCCGGTCTTCGAATCTACAAAATCTGATAATATAATATTTGTTTCATCGATCATTTTTACTGATTCTTTTATGTCCTGATTCAATAAATACAATTTGGTGACACGTTGAATTCCCCCTCTAATTGAACCAGTACTATTAATAAAATTAGTTAATTTTTGAATATCATTTACTACATATAGAAAACTGACTGTTGAAAATACTATTGTGATAATCGTGATTAAAACAGAAATCAAAACAAGATTTGATCGCTGAGAAATAACTTTACTTGTGTTCATACTTTTCTCCTCTGCGCCGAAGGCGTCAACCTAACGCTCAAATCAGCCGTGCGTATTTTTTTGCGTCGGCTGCATTGGTTTGTTAAGTTGCTTTGCTCGTTTCTTATCCTTAACCCACAATACAGAGCCATTTGTTTTTTTCATTTCAAACAAATCTATTGCCATAAATAGATCGCTCAATTTTTTGAATCCGTAATTTCGCTGGTCAAAAGATGCATGGTTAGAAATATGAGTGCCGATAGGTCCAAGCATAGCCCAGCCCTCTTCATCTTCCACTGCTTCGATAGCTTGTCGTAGCAAATTAATTAGTTTGGTATCGCTTTTAATATTCCGGCTTTGTTTCTGAATGGGTTGTTCAACCTCTACTTCATCGTCTAAATAGAGAAAGCGAGAGCAACTGTTCACAAAAGCTACTGGGGCTTTACGCTCGCCAAAACCAATAACAAATTTACCATCCGCCAGAGTCCTCGTTACCAAGGGAGTAAAATCACAATCAGATGATACAAGGCAAATAACATCAACATTTTTCGTATACAGAACATCCATGACATCAATCACCAACGCCATATCAGTCGCATTTTTGCCTTTTGTAAGATCAAATTGCTGAATCGGTTGAATAGCAAACTCATGCAGCACATCTTCCCAAGCTTTCAGGCTTTGATTTTTCCAGTTCCCATAAGCTTTCCTGATATTGACCACACCATAACGAGCAAGCTCAGACAGCACTTTATCAATCTTTTTTGCTGGAGCATTATCAGCATCAATAAATACTGCAATTTTTTCTTTATCTTTCACTTATGCCTCCTTGCAACTTAACGTTTGGTTAAGGGGCGGGCTTTAGCCCGTCCCAGTGAGCGAAGCGAACGGTTTGAGCGCATTGTTAGGTATCAAGTCCACCATGCCTCAAACGCTCCCATGCTTCTTTGAACTGAGGTTGGTCGTACCGTGGCGGATCGAGCCAAAATGAAACTCGCCCATCCTTCTCGTTACGCGCGGCGAGGGACTTGGCCTCTGATGGAAGTAACACATAGGCAGATGGTGACGTTACTGCTTTGTTGATAATGACCCAGAAGTCTCCCATGACCTTGTTAAGATTTGACCCAAGCGGAACGGCGCTGCGCTTGCTCAATGCCTTGACCTCTACACTGATAGTACGTGATGCATCCGCGCTGTAAGCCATGATGTCAACGCCACGAGCGTTTCTTGCAGTGGGCATAACATTCCAGCCGAGTAGCGATAACTTGTAGCAGCAGTAGTACAAGCCAACATTGCCAGTAATTTGCGGATCGATGACCATGATACTGATACCTAACGAGTAAAGTAAGCGGCTGGCCGTAGGCCATTCCGCTTGACTGAAGGGCTAGATATGTGAACTAAACACAAAATAAATGCCTGATAAAATCATAGCAATGGCATAAAATTTAAATGCAGCCGGTGTGCGGAGAAATTCGGGAGCAATAAAAAAACCAACACTGAACTTGGAAAGAGTGTCTGCTCCATCTTTAAATAAAACCCACCCAGCAAGAGCTACCCAGACAAAAATCTGCAATGCCAAGGCGATATATTTTTGTGGAGAAGGCCAGAATAGGTAGTCAGGCTGCGTGGCACCATTTACTGAGAATTGCAAAATCCAAAGAACCAAGCAAGGAACAAAAATCCAAAAAGCCATACCTCTAACAAATGATAAGACCTCTACTTGAGAAAATTCGCCGGTTTTTACACCTTTGCTCAATCTATACCAAGCAAAAACACTTCCGCCGATCCCGCACCATAAGCCGCAAATTAGCCAAAAATATTCATTCATGCTGGATTTTCTAACATTTGCTTAACCTGTTTGGCGTAGTGGCGTGTGTTCTTGCGACGAGCGGAGCGAGTGCAAGAACCATGACACAAGCCAAATCAGGTTGAAGCAGTTGTTAGGTGATTATTCCCATGAGTGTTTCAAACCTGTAGCTTTGCATGTTAATCCGTGTGCGTTAGTAGATGTTTCTCCGCATTTATTACAAGTATATCTTGATTGATTTGTAAACGATCTCCAAACATGTTTGAATCCAGTACCTTTACAGCTAAGACCATGAGCATTAGATGATTGTTCACCACAAGCGTCACAGATATACTTTGCAGAATCATTTAACATACGCCAAACATGTTTAAGTTTTGTAGCATTGCATTCTAAACCATGCTGATTTGATGATGTTTCTCCACATTTCTGACAAATAAATTTGCTCATATATTCCTCCACGTTGTTTTCTAAGGTTTCTACGAAACCATTAATTACTATTATAACCATGTATCCTTGTCATCAGTTTTTCTTTCCAATAGTTTTCTCTGCTTATTATATGATCATCAGATGAATACATTCCATGAATTTCTAATATAGTAAATTTGAAATTTGTCTTTGCATAATCTGGACCTTTGTCTTTTATTAGCCTTACTAGTTGATCATTCCAACCATGTAAAGTACCAATATAATTACCCCAGCGTGACCATATACCTGAATCACCATAAGCTGATCCAACATACATTTTTCCATTTTCTTTATCTGTTATTAGGTAAATACCTTTAACATTCTCCAATGCTGTTTTCCAATCTGATTTTTCCAGTTTAAAAATTGACTCTAATGAATAATAATCATGGTCTATGTTCTCATAGCCAGGAAATACCTCACCGGAATATCTATACTCTAAAACTTGATTAACTGTAATATCTGATATATATCCTTCCAACTTAAAAGCACGTCCACGTAGACCTTGATATCTATAAAAATTTAAAAGCAACCTGCCTGTATATTTTTTGAGCTCTTCTACTTCTTCGATAACGTAACAATCATCTTTTCTTTCAATAACTTTAAAAACGCCACCAAACAACCAAGTATTTGACTTCGGATAAAACTCAATTAGCGAAAAAATATAATCTCTTGTCCAATCATTTTTATTTCCACGCCACTCGTTCCATCCTTTCCATTTTTGTTCATCTTCAATAAACAAATCTAAAGGATGATATCCTTCATCGTTCATACATCCGAGATGCAATTTATAATCCTCTGGATTTCCAATCTTAAGAATGTCAAGCACATTGATTTCCATATTCTCTCCTTTTTCTTTGCTCCGCGAATGCGGAGTCCACCTAACGATTAAGCTAAGAGGCCGGCTTTAGCCGGTCCCAGTGAGCGAAGCGAACGATTTGAGCGCCTTGTTAGGCGGTTGTTGTCTCGACGTTGCTGTTGCAGAAACGGCAGACTTTTGCTTCTTTCTGAATTTGCTCTGCGCAGTTAGGGCATTTTTTTGAGTTGTTTTCAATGTATTTGCTCTCGTTTCTTTTGAATAGCATATACATGTCAATAGCCATGATTATGTTTATGCCAAGCCAGGTAGGAAGGGCCATATTCATTCTTACGGACAGAACTATTGCCGTAATTAAAAGCATTGCAAATATTCCGACAATCCATTTGCCCATGTACATGTAGCCGGTGCCTGGGAGTAAAAAATTCAGGCCAATTGCCAGTGGTAGTTGTTTCTGTTTTACGTTGCTCATTTTGTTTCTCCACGCCCTGTGGATGAGTTGCTAGACGCGGGCGCAATAACGCCTAACGGCCAAGCTCAGGGGCACGCCGCTTGCGGCGCGTCCCTTGGAGCGAAAAGTTAGCTATGTGCCGATTCATGGACTTGCGGTTTGAAGCCATGACGAAATGTGGCGACTATCGAAGCAGGAGTGAGAACCGTTACTTGCATGGATTCAGGCGGGGCTGAATGCGGTTGGCCGTAGCCGTGATGAGACCACGGGTAGAGTTGCCCCAGCCAGAACAGGTGAGGAACACCCTCAAAATCTATGAAGGTGCCCGGCGGAATATTCTTGAACTGCTCGTCAAATGTGACTTTGTTGCCGCCGCGAATTGCGCGCTCGGAATGTAGTTTCTTGTCAATTTGCGTGATGGGCGGCTTGCTGCCCGCAACTTCGAGATTGGCGGCGCACCACGCCGCCTTGAACTCGTTATATCTGTCCTTTCGACACTCAGCGCAGGGCCGATGACCCGCTGAAAAAGCGGTGGCTTCGTCGAGGAAGAAAAGCTCCGAGTAGTTGTTTGGGCTGAAGATGGCGCGGTGCCGGCCTGGAAAATCAAGTTTGCACGTAACCCACGCCTTGTGCCGCCAGGGCGCCACGATTTTCTTATTCTCGTCGTGAAGAATGCCGCGATTGCCGAGCCACGCGCCTCTTGCCGAGACGGCTTGAAGCTGACCAGACGGGGTAACGCGATTCTGTAAGGGCATAGCTTCTCCAAGCAACTAACATGTATTAGACCGCCTTCCACATAAGCCAATCATCGTGAAGGCGGTATAACCCGATGCGACTAAATTTTGATTGCCCGATTAGACCATAGGGATCAACCCGTTACAAGACCATACTTTTTGGTAGATTATTTTCGCTTGACCCGCCTTGCCTTCACCAGCAAAATACTGTTTATCCATACAGCAAAAGGAAATTGCTATGCCCCAGACACCCAAGCCTGCACTCAAGCTACGCGAACAGCTGCATGCAATTATCCGCACCAAGCACTACAGTCTGCGTACCGAAAAGACCTACTGGTACTGGATACGCTATTTCATACGCTTTCATCGACTCCGCCACCCCCGCGACATGGCCGAAGCTGAAGTCGCTCAGTTTCTGACCTGGCTGGCGACACACCAGAATGTAGCGGCGGCCACCCAAAACCAGGCGCTCAATGCGCTGGTATTTCTTTACAAGCACGTTCTGCAACAGCCTTTGCAACATATCGACGGCATCGCTCGTGCTAAAAAACCACGCAAGCTGCCCGTGGTGCTGTCCCATGAGGAAGCCATGTCCGTCATTGCCCAGCTGCCTCCCCCGCATCGGCTGATTGCTTCGCTCATGTATGGGGCCGGTCTGCGGGTCAGCGAAGCCTGTCGTTTACGCATCAAGGATGTGGATTTTAATCTGCACCGCCTGATGATACGCAGCAGCAAGGGCGGTAAAGATCGCACGACCTTGCTGCCACAGACGCTGTTTACCAAAATCGCGGAAAGCCTCGTACTTTGAGTGCGAGGATGGATAGCGAGGGCGACGTAAGCAGCCCCCTAATAGGTTGTTCAAGTTTTTGCAGTATAGGTTGGTACTGGTATTATATACAGCATGATAAAGCACACCAAAACATTAAAAGTCCGAGTACGAGACAGGCATTTGCCCTTGCTTAATAGCATGGCTCGAAGCGTCAATTTCGTCTGGAACTTTGTCAATGAGTTGAGCCAGCGCTCGATTAAAGAGCGTGGTGTGTTTTTGTCAGCCTATGATGTTCAGAAATATACCAATGGCGCAGGTAAGGACTTAGGGCTACACAGCCAAACAGTGCAACGTATTGCAGTTGAGTACACGACGCGCCGCAAGCAGTTTAAGAAGGCGCGGCTGAACTGGCGCAAGTCAGGCGGTGTGCGCCGCTCACTGGGCTGGATTCCGGTTAATACGGCTGCGGCCCAATGGAAAAATGGGCAGGTCTACCACAATGGCCACTACTTTAAAGTGTGGGACAGCTACGGCTTGAGCCAATATACGTTTCGCTCTGCCAGCTTCAATGAAGATGCCCGTGGCCGCTGGTACTTCAATGTAGTGGTTGATGTGGAGGTTGAGCCACCCAAAGGCCAAGACCGTATCGGTATTGATCTAGGCTTAACGGATACCGCCACCTGTTCCGACGGTACAAAGCTGGAAGCGGGACGCTTCTATCGTGGGCTTGAGGAAAAGTTAGCCATAGCGCAACGGGCTAGGAATAAAACCCAAGTTAAAACTATTCATGCGAAAATCGCTAACCGTAGAAAAGATACGCTGCACAAGTTCAGCCGCGAGCTGGTCAACCGCTGCGGTGAGATCTATGTGGGCAATGTCAGTAGTTTAAAACTCGCTAAAACCAAGATGGCTAAGTCAGTATTGGATGCTGGCTGGGGTCAATTAAAAACAATGTTGGACTATAAATGCGCTCACGCAGGCATTGTTTTTAAGGAAGTGAACGAGGCATACACCACCCAAACCTGTAGCTGTTGTGGCGCACTGCCCGATAGCAGGCCGAGAGGTATCGCAGGGCTTGGAATCAGAGAATGGACGTGCAGTGCGTGTGGTGTCACGCACAGCGACCGTGATATAAACGCGGCCAAGAACATTCTCGCGGTCGGGCATGGCCGTCTAGCAGTAGGAATCACCGCCTCTTTAGGGCGGTGAGGATGTCAAAACTTGGACAGGCATCTTGCTATCAGTGGCAACATGAGCTCTGCTGCATGGAAGATGCTTTTGTCCTGATAAAGAAGGGTTAAAAAAGCACCGCTCTTAAGCGCTTCTATTGGCGCAAAGATTGCCAATTGATTGTTGCATGGTTAAAGTTACGCCCCTGTTTTTGTTAATACATCGACACCATTATGACTCCATTAGAACGCTACCAAGAAGATTTAAAGCGTCCGGATTTTTTCCGCGATGCAGCCCAAGAGAACGCAGTAAGGCACTTACAGCGGTTGTACGATGATCTTCTAACTGAAGCACCAAAGCAAAGTCGGCTCAGCATTATGCTGGGTCGTAAAAATCTGCAGCCCATTAAAGGTTTGTATTTTTGGGGTGGTGTGGGGCGTGGCAAAACCTATTTGGTCGATACTTTTTTTGAAGCGCTGCCGTTTGAACAGAAAATGCGCACTCATTTTCATCGCTTTATGAAGCGTGTACACGAGGAGTTACGTAGTCTAGCAGGCGAAAAAAACCCATTGGTTATCGTGGCTAAGCGTTTTGCTAGTGAGGCGCGGGTGATTTGTTTTGATGAGTTTTTTGTCTCAGATATTACCGACGCCATGATTTTGGGCGGCCTCATGGAAGAGTTGTTTAGAAACGGCGTGACTCTAGTCGCTACCTCCAACATTGTGCCCGATGGCCTATATAAAGACGGCTTGCAGCGCGCGCGTTTTTTACCGGCAATTGCATTGCTTAAAGAGCATACCGAAGTGGTTAACGTGGACAGCGGCATTGACTACCGTTTACGCGCTTTAGAGCAAGCAGAGCTGTACCACTGGCCGTTATCAGCAGAGGTGGATGCCAAGCTGGAGCAAAGCTTTCGCAGTTTACTGCTAGAGAATTGCAAAATTCTTGAAAACGAAGTGTTAACCGTCGAAAATCGAGAAATTATTGCCCGTAAGGTCGGTAACGATGTGGCATGGTTTGATTTTCGCGCCATCTGTGACGGGCCACGCAGCCAAAATGACTATATCGAACTGGGTAAAATCTATAGCGCCGTGATTCTGTCTGGCGTGGAACAAATGAGCAGTAAAAACGAAGACATTGCGCGCCGCTTTATTAACTTAGTAGATGAGTTCTACGATCGTAACGTTAAGCTGATTCTCTCGGCTGAAGTGGAGCTCAAAGACCTTTACACCGGTAATCGTCTGCAATTTGAGTTCCAGCGCACTCTAAGTCGCTTACTGGAAATGCAGTCCCATGAGTTTTTGGCGCGACCACATAAGCCATAAGCACTGTTGGATGATAGGCTAGGCACATTCTTGAGCCGCAGCGTGACTAAAAACAGGCAAGAAATATCAGCAGTACTGCCCGTACAGCCGTCCGCTAAGGCTGTATGATAGGTTTATTTAGCGATCAGAAAAGGTATCAAACAATGGTTAGTGTTGGGCAAATAAACCGACTGCAAGTCAGTCATCACGTTGATTTTGGCCTGTATCTTGATGATGGCGACTCCGGCGAGATCCTGTTGCCACGGCGCGAGATCCCCAAAAACGCTGATACCGAACCCGGCGAGTGGCTGGACGTGTTCATTTATTATGATAGTGAAGATCGTATTGTTGCCACAGGTCGCACGCCTAAGGTCATGCTAGGTCAATTTGCTAGTTTGCAGGTGGTGGATATTAACCGTACGGGTATTTTTTTGGATTGGGGGTTAAGCAAAGACTTGCTGATGCCGCACTCTGAAGAAAAACGCCCCGTACAGGTGGGTGACTCGGTTGTGGTATTTGTTTACCAAGATGTGCATACCGGACGCTTGGTGGCTTCAGCTCAGTTGGATCGCTTTGCCAAAAGCACAGTTGAGGACGCGGGCTATGCGGTGAATGATCCGGTAAAACTGTTGGTAGCTGAGCGTACCGATCTGGGTTTTACCTGTTTGGTGGATAAGCAGTATCTGGGTCTTTTGCATCATTACGAAGTGTTTCAGCCGGTGCGTATAGGTCAGCGCCTGCCGGGTTATATCAGGGAAGTACGTGAAGATGGCCGTCTAAGTCTGAGTCTACAGTTGCAGGGGCAAGAAGTACGTGATCATCTAAGCGAGCAGATTTTAGCCGCGCTGGCTGACAATGATGGGCGTTTAGAATTAAGCGATAAAAGCTCGGCGCAGGCTATTGCTGACCGTTTTGGTGTGAGTAAGGGCAACTACAAAAAAACCATCGGCCAACTCTATAAGCAGGGCTTGATTGAGATTTTTCCGGCCTATATTGAGCGTAAATAACTAAGCAGCTTGGCTGCGACAAATGCGCAGGTACAGACTTGTTTGGTATATGTTTTGATAAAGTAAGGCGCTGAATAAATTCTCGTTTTATCCCTCTGGTTGGGAATCCTAAAGAGCGTTACTAATCTATGCGTCGAATCATATTTTTTGCAGTACTTGCGCTGGCTTTAGGTGTTGGTTTTAGTGCGTTTAAAACTTGGCGCGGAACACCGGTGCGTGTTATCACGGCGCAAATGTTGCCGCTTGAGCAGTGGGTGGTAGCCAGTGGGCAGGTGCGCTATCAATCGCTGGCGCGCATCGGCGCAGAAATTACTGGCACAGTGGCAGAGCGTTTTGTTCGCGAAGGCGATCAGGTGCAAGCAGGTGATCCGTTAATTAGTCTGCATCGAGAAGAATGGCTTGCCCAGTACCAACAAGCGCAAACAGCCTTGGCGCAGCTCACCAACCAGCTTTATCCGCAAGCGTTAGAGTCCTTGGCTGAGGCGCGTTTAGCCTATCAACAAGCGCAGCGAGAGGCGCAACGGCGAGCGCAATTAGCTGAGCAGGGCATGCTATCTACCGAGCAAAGTGAGCAAGCGCAGAGCTTAGCCAAAACCCGGAAAACCAGCTTAACGCGCGCAGAGTTATTAGTGCGCTCGTTACAGCCCGGTGGTGACGAAGAGCGTCTCTTACAGCAACGTTTGCAATCGGCTAAGGCTAATTTAGATAAAACCCAGATTAGCGCTCCTTTTGCAGGACGGGTACAAACGCGTAATGTGGAGCCGGGTGATCAGGTGCAGCCGGGTAAAGTGCTGTTGGAGATCGCTCGCTTGGATGGCTTGGAAATTGTTGCTGCGGTAGATGAAAAGTATATGGCACCTTTACAGCTTGGTCAGTCCGCAGTAGTAATTGCTGATGCATGGCCAGAGCATGAACTGCCTGCCACAGTCAGCTTTATTGCACCCGCTGTGGATGAGAGTAGCGGGACATTGGATGTGCATTTGCAGGTGCAGGATAGCGAGGCGCGCTTGCGTCAGGGCATGACCGTATCGGTGAGTATATTGACCGCGCAAAAACAGCAAGCACTGTTGGTCCCTAAGGACTATATCTGGCACACCGAACAAGGCTGGCAGGTGTTTACCTTGATTGATGGCAAAACAGCGTTAACGCCGATTGAACTGGGACTGCAAAGCACCACTGCCGTTGAGGTGATAAAGGGAATTACTGCCGGCACGCAGCTGGTGTTGCCTGATGATGTCAAACAGCTTGGTCAAAGTGTACGCCCAGTGCTGGAGGCGCATTAATCCATGTCTTTGCTCAGCGCGCGGCTGTGGATTGAACAGCGCATAGCTTGGCGTTTCATGGCTGAAAACCCTTTGCAAACCCTGCTGATTAGCATTGCTATTGCCGTGGGTACGGCGGTGATTATCTTTATCACAGCGCTAATGAATGGGCTGCAGCAAAATACCGTTAATAAAACACTTGGCAGCCAAGCGCATATCAAGCTGGAGTCCACGCGCCTGTATAACCGTATGCCAGCGGTGAGTCTAGACCAGCACCGAATCCTCCTGGAAACCCAGCGCGCGCAACCCTTGCAACGCATTGATAGCTGGCAAGCCGTCATGCAGGCATTGGATGCGATTCCAAGTTTAACGGCTGTCTCACCTATAGTTTCTGGCCCTGCCTTGGTGCAACGTGGACGGGCAAGCGCCTCGGTTATTATCAATGGCATTGATGCCCAGCGTTATCAGAAAATTGTTGATTTACCCAGCAACATACAGCTGGGTAGCTATCGCATTAGTAGTCAAGACGCTTTGATTGGCAGTGAGTTGGCCAAAGATTTGGGTTTGCAAGCCGGTGATAAATTGCGCATTCAAGCCGTTGACGGTCGCACGGCCTTGGTGCGTGTGTCGGGTGTGTTTAGCATGGGTGTGCAAGAGCTAGACAGTCGACAAATTTATATTGATTTAAAACAGGCGCAAACGCTGTTGAATCTGGTCGGCGGTATTACTGGTCTGGAAGTAAAAATTGACGATATTTTTACTGCGCGTGAGTGGGGTGCGCGCTTGGAGCGCTTAACTGGTCTGCATGTAAAAAATTGGATGGATAACAACAGTCAGCTTCTTAATGCGTTGCGCTCGCAGAAAATGACTACGCAGATGATCCGTCTGTTTGTGGGCTTAGCCGTGGCTTTGGGCATTGCCAGCGTGATGGCCGTGAGTGTGGTGCAACGTACTCGCGAGGTAGGTATTTTGCGCGCCATGGGTAGCACTAGAGATCAAATTCTACGTGTGTTCCTGATTCAGGGTGCCATGCTGGGCGCCATAGGTGCAGTGTTTGGTATGGCAGGTGGTTATGTGCTGGTGCATCTATTTAATGGCTTTGGTGCGCGCTTATTTTTTGTTTCCGTGCATCCGGAAGTAACAATCACGGCACTGTTTATTGCGATTTGTACAGGTATTTTGGCTGCAGCTCTGCCGGCTCGCCGCGCTTCTAGATACGATCCGGCGGAGGCGATTCGTTATGTCTAATGAAGTAGTGCTGGAGCTGCGTCAGCTGTGCAAGGTGTTTGAACCCGACACACCCCGCGCGCTGCAGGTATTGTTTGATATTGATTTACAGTTGCGCGCCGGAGAGTTGACCGCTTTGGTTGGCCCCTCCGGCTCGGGGAAAAGTACTTTGCTTAACCTGATGGGATTGCTGGATACGCCCAGCAAAGGTGAGTTGTTGATTCAAGGACAGGCTACTGCAGCGTTAGACGATACTCGGCGTACGGCTTTGCGCGCGCATCATATTGGTTTTGTTTTTCAGTTTCATCATCTAATCGGTGCTTTTAATGTGCTGGATAATGTGTTAATGCCGCTGATGTTGCAGCAGGGTAAACCTAATCAAGAGCAGCTCGAATATGCGCACTACTTGCTTGAAGCCGTGGGGTTAGCTGATTTGGCGCAGCGCTCAGCCAAGGCATTATCGGGTGGTCAGCAACAGCGGGTGGCCATTGCGCGTGCTTTAGTCAACAGGCCTGCGTTGTTATTGGCCGATGAGCCGACCGGTAACCTGGACACACAAACCGCCGATGAAGTGTTTACCCTGTTCGAGCAGTTTAATCGTGAAACGGGCTGTGCCACCTTAATCGTGACGCACGATCCGCTGCTTAGCGCACGTTGCCCGCGCACTATTAGTATGTTGGACGGGCGGATTGTTTCTTAAGAAGCCTGCGCATCTATAGCTCGTACAGGCGTGACTTTCAGTATTGTGTCTTGTGTAGAAAATTTGGAAACCTGCGTTTGTTGATGCGATAAAGCTTAGTTTGTGTTACAAATAGCGCGTTTTACGTTCTCAGGGCGGGGTGTGAGTCCCCACCGGCGGTAAAGGCCAGCTAATGTGGTCGAGCCCGCGAGCGCCTGCTAGAGGTTTTCCGCTAACAGGGTCAGCAGACTTTGGTGCAATCCCAAGGCCGACGGTTATAGTCCGGATGAGAGAGGGCGAGTTCCCACGACAACTGTGCACCCCATGTGCCGTTGTCGTCCTGTGCGTTATAGATGCGTACAAAACTCCCTCCAGTGTCGCCCTGTTATTGCAGCTATTCTTTATAGCTAGAGGCTACTTAACAGGAATCAATACCAATGTTTACTGGAATTATCGAAGCCGTTGGCAGTATTCGCAGTTTGACGCCCAAAGGCGGCGATGTGCGTGTACAGGTCGCCACCGGCAAACTGGATCTATCTGACGTTAAGCTGGGTGACAGCATAGCCGTCAATGGCATTTGCCTGACCGTAGTGGAATTACCCGGTGATGGTTTTTGCGCGGATGTAAGTCGCGAAACCCTTGCGCGTACTGCGCTGGTTAATTTACGCCAAGGCAGCAAAGTAAATCTAGAAAAAGCCCTATTACCCACCACACGTTTAGGCGGACACTTGGTCAGCGGTCATGTTGACGGCGTCGGTGAAGTCATTAAGCGTGAAGACAATGCGCGTGCCATTCAGTTCGCTATTCGTGCGCCGAAAGAATTGGCGCGGTATATCGCTATGAAAGGCTCGATCACGGTAGATGGCACCAGTTTGACGGTCAATAGCGTCAATGGCAGCGAATTTGAGCTCACCATTGTGCCGCACACTTTGCAAGAAACTATTATGGCGGACTATCAATCTGGTCATTTAGTGAACCTGGAAATTGACCTAATTGCGCGTTATTTAGAACGTTTATTGCTTGGCGACAAGGCCGCAGAGCCCGATTCGGCTGGTATTACTGAAACATTTTTGGCAGAGCACGGTTTTCTGCGCTAACAGATGGAGAGGTTGTTGTGGCTTTAAATACGATTGATGAAATTATTGAAGATATGCGTCAAGGCAAGATGGTTATTCTCATGGATGACGAAGACCGCGAAAATGAAGGAGATATCATTATTGCAGCTGAGTCGGTGACCGCTGAGCACATTAACTTTATGGCCAAATACGCGCGCGGCTTGATCTGTATGCCCATGAGTGCTGAACGCTGTGAGCGTTTAGGCTTACCGCTGATGGCGCACCGTAACGCATCTGGCTTTGGCACCAAGTTTACGGTGTCGATAGAAGCCGCTGAGGGTGTCACCACGGGTATTTCAGCGGCGGATCGTGCGCGCACGGTTCAGGCAGCGGCAGCCAAAGATGCTACGGCGGATGATATTGTAAGCCCTGGGCATATTTTCCCGTTAATGGCGCAAGCCGGTGGTGTGTTAGCTCGCGCTGGGCACACTGAAGCGGCCTGTGATTTGGCACGTTTGGCGGGTTTTGAACCCGCTGGTGTTATTTGCGAAATCATGAATGATGACGGCACTATGGCGCGTCGCCCGGACTTGGAAGTCTTTGCGCAAGAGCATGATTTAAAGATCGGTACTATTGCTGATTTGATTCACTACCGCCTGATTCATGAGCGCACTATTGAGCGCGTATCCGAGCAACCGCTGGACTCAGAGCTAGGTTTGTTTAATCTGGTGACCTACCGTGAAAGTACCGGTGGTGATGTGCATATGGCGCTGACCTTAGGTGAGCTTTCGCCTGAAGAACCTACTCTGGTGCGGGTACACAACATGGATCCGCTACGTGATTTGTTTATGGTCAAGCGCCCTGGTCTGTGGAGCTTGCAAGGTGCTATGGCTGAAGTGGCAAAAGCAGGCAGTGGTGTAGTGCTCTTGTTAGCCAACCAAATGACCGGCTCCACTTTGCTGGAGCACTTGGATCGTCAGTTAGGCAGCGGCAAACATGCTAATCAGCAGGGGACCTACAGCACTGTGGGTGCGGGTTCACAGATTTTGCGCGACTTGGGTGTACGCAAAATGCGTCTACTCAGCTCGCCGATGCGTTTTAATGCTATATCAGGTTTTGATTTAGAGGTGGTAGAATATCTACAGCCGCAAGACGCGTAAGCCGCGCAATAAATATATCGCCGGTAATAGATGAATATAGCAATGCAACGCCTAATCGTTTGTTTTGCTAGTAATAATGACACGTAGCTACAGAAATAATGCTCTTTAACTAGGAAATTAAGTATATGACCATGCAGACAATTGAAGGTACTTTTGTTGCACCCCAGGGTAAGTTCGCCTTGGTTGTGGGCCGTTTTAACAGCTTTGTTGTGGAAAGCCTCGTCAGTGGCGCAATTGATGCGCTGGTACGTCACGGTGTTCAGCAAAGCGATATCACAGTCATTCGTGCACCAGGTGCTTTTGAGTTGCCCTTAGTGGCCCAGCGTGTGGCGCAGCTTGATGAGTTTGATGCCATTGTTGCCTTAGGCGCGGTGATTCGTGGTGGTACACCGCACTTTGACTATGTGGCGGGCGAGTGCACCAAAGGCTTGGC
>Ga0172382_10004756_pt1 | contig 20635 bp, 18 predicted proteins | sample Leawel138RmetaG_FD_122245 | JGI IMG/M metagenome (GOLD analysis project Ga0172382, IMG submission 122245) | Leachate microbial communities from a municipal landfill in Southern Ontario, Canada - Leachate well 138R metaG | ecosystem: Engineered > Solid waste > Landfill > Unclassified | place... | reverse complement strand
GCAACCTCGACAAGATCGGGATGACGGCGTCCGACACCTCGGAGCTGTTCTTCGACAATGCCGAGGTGCCGCTGGAGAACCTGCTCGGCGAGGTCGAGGGGCAGGGCTTCGTCCAGTTGATGCAGCAGCTTCCGCGCGAGCGGCTGGGGCTGGCTGTGGGCGCGGTCGCGGCCATCGAGGCGGCGCTCGACATGACGGTCGACTATACCAAGGAGCGCCGGGCCTTCGGCAAGCCGCTGATCGAGTTCCAGAACACTGCCTTCAAGCTGGCCGAGCGCAAGGCGGAAGCGGTGATCGCCCGCGTCTTCATCGACTGGTGCGTCGGGCAGATGGTGGCCGGCGACCTCGACGCGGTGACCGCCTCGATCGCCAAGCTCTGGTGCACCGACAAGCAGGTGGAGACGGCGGACGAATGCCTGCAACTGCACGGCGGCTACGGCTACATGAAGGAGTTTCCGATCGCCCGGCTGTTCGTCGATTCGCGGGTCCAGAAGATCTATGGCGGCACCAACGAGATCATGAAGCTCCTGATCTCCCGGTCGCTGTGAGCAGATGAGCCGATCGGCGGCTCCAGGGTCCGGCGACATATCGGGATTGCTATTTCGCCGGCCGGAGGACACGATGCCGGGCGGAGCCTTTCGCGTCCATGTTTTCGGCGCGGCGCGGCGCTCCGGCATGTCTGGAGGAGGGCATGGACAAGGTGCATAGGCCGCAGGGTCTCGGAAAGGACAGCGTCTTCTTCACGCACGACTTCGGCAAGCCCGATGACGTCCAGCGGTTGCAGGCCTCGTTCGCCTCATTCTGGGGGCCGATCAAGGTCAGCGCCCGCGACCGTTCCAGCTTCTACGGCCATCTGGAATCGCGTGCCTATGCCAGGCTCAGGTTCAACAGGCTCAATCTGCGGTCGATGGCATTCCGGCGCTTTTCGGCCAGAGATCAAACCGTGCCTTTCCTGTCGCTGGGCTTTCCCCAGCGGGGGAAGGTGATCGTCTCGCGCGGCAACGAGGAATGGGCGATCGTTCCGGATGCTGTCTATTTCGTGCGGCATCATGAGCCGGATATCACGACGATCCCGGAACTGTACGAGTCGATCAACGTCCAGATACCGCTCCATCTGCTCGAGCAGCGGTTGGCCCGCATTCCGTCGTTCAGTTTCCTGCCCCTGACGTCGGGGAGCGTGGCGCGGGTCATCAAGCATTTCGTCTGGGGCTTGCGCGAGGAACTGCCCCACGCGTCGGAAGAAGACGTCCGCTTCCTGTCGGACCAGTTGTGCGATCTGATCGCCGGCGTCATGGGCGACGCGCGGGAACCTTCGGGCAGCGAGACGATGGCGCTGCGCGCGCACCGGGAACGGGTCCTCAAATATCTGGAGGACCGGGCGCACGAGCATGCGCTGACGCCGTCGGGCATCGCCGGCGAAATGGGCATCTCCGTCAGCTACCTGCACCGGGTCTTCGCCGTCGGTGACAACACCGTCATGGCGGAGCTGCGCCGGATAAGGCTGATGCGTGCGCAGCGGATGCTGGCGTCCGGCGCGTTCCGCGGCCTGCCGGTTTCCGAGATCGCGCTCCGCTGCGGGTTCAAGTCGCTGCCCAGCTTCTCGCGGGCGTTCCGGCAGGCGGCCGGTGTCAGCCCGGTCGAGTTCCGCGCCGCCCATTGCCCGGCGCCGGTCGACGCGGTGGAACTCCAGTGAGGGTTCCCCATGTTAAGCGATTGTCGACCGCCGGTTAAATCCACCCCTGTTCGGAGGGTCGCGCGGCCCCTAAAAACAGGCGGCGCGCATCGGGCATGAGGAGAGCCCACATTGCCTGGGCCGTGCCGGCGGCCCTTTGAGGAATCCTGCGCCCAGGAGGATTGATGGATGTTTGAGAATGCGCGTGATCCTGCCCATTGGTCCCTGGCGGAAGCACTGTCGTGGCATGCCGAGCGCAATCCCTCGCGGATTTTCGTTCAGGAGGTCGATGGCGACGCGCTGACCTTCGCGGCCGCGCGGGAACGCGCCGCCCGTGTCGCCGGCTATCTTTCCAGCTTGGGCGTGCAGCCCGGCGACAATGTCGTCGTGCTGCTGCGCAACGATATCGACTTCATCTCCGTCTGGATGGGGCTGGCGCGGCTGGGCGCCGTCGCGGTGCTGCTGAACACCGGCCTCACCGGGGTGTTCCTCGAACACCAGCTTCAGGATAGCGGCGCGCGTGTCGCGGTCATTGACGCGGCCTACGTCGCCAACGTCGCCGCGATCGCCGGGCGGCTGACCCATCTGCGGACGGTTGCCGTCGCCGGCGGGCAGGCGCAGGGCCTTTCCGGGCTTCCCTTCGGCGAGACGGGGGCCTTGTCGGACTGGCGGCAGGCGGAGCCGTGGACAGGCGCCATGCCGCGTCCGCGGGACGTCGCCGCCATCATGTACACTTCGGGGACGACCGGGCCGTCCAAGGGCGTGCTGATGCCGCATGCCCATTGCTTCCTCTACGGCCTCGGCTCCATCGACAATCTCGGCCTCGGCAGCGACGACCGCTATTACGTCTCGCTGCCGCTCTATCACGCCAACGGGCTGTTGATGCAGGTCGGGGGCTCGCTGATCGCCGGCGCGACCGCCATCATCCGCGACGGCTTCAGTGCCAGCCAGTGGCTGTCCGACGTGCGCCGCTATCGCGCCACCGTCACCAACACGCTGGGCGTCACCGCTCCTTTCGTCTTCGCCCGCCCCGAGACGGAGCACGACCGTGACCACGCCCTGCGCCTCATCCTGGCCGCGCCCAACCCGCACGAGCTGGCGCAAATCTGGCGCGAGCGGTTCGGCATCGCGGAGGTCGTGTCCGGCTTCGGCATGACCGAATGCAACATCCCGGTCTGGGGCCGCACCGGCGTCCCTCTGGCGCCGGGCGGGGCCGGGCTGGTCTACGACCGCTATTTCCAGGTCGAGATCTTCGATCCCGAGACCGACGTGGCTTTGCCTGCCGGCGAGATCGGCGAGATCGTGGTGAGGCCGCTGGCGCCCTTCGGCTTCATGGCCGGCTATCACGGGCTGCCGGACAAGACCTGCGAGGCGTGGCGCAACCTCTGGTTCCACACCGGCGACGCTGGCTGGAAGGATGCCGATGGCGTCGTCTTCTTCGCCGATCGCATCCGTGACTGCATCCGTCGGCGCGGCCACAACATCTCGTCCTTCGAGATCGAGTGCGCGTTCCTGTCGCTCGACGGCGTGGCGGAGGCGGCGGCATTCGCCGTCCCGGCCGACGTCGCCGGCGGCGAGGACGAGGTGATGGTCAGCGTGGTGCCGGCCGAGGGCGCATGCCTGGCCTGCGCCGAGATCGTGGCGCGCGTCGACAAGGACCTGCCGCGCTTCGCCCAGCCGCGCTATGTCGAGATCGTGGCGGAACTGCCGAAGACCCAGACCGGCAAGATACAGAAGACAGAATTGCGCAAGCGCGGGGTGCCCGCCGGCGCATGGGACCGACATGCGGCCGAGCCGGACGAACGGGCGGCCGCCGAACCGAAAACAGGGAGGATATGAAGATGAATTTCCGTCGCGCTTGTGCAGCCGTCTCCATGCTGGCGGCCACGACCTTTCTCGCCCTTGGCGGGGCCTCGGCCGAGGACGGGCCGCTACGCCTCGGCATCCTCAACGACCAGTCGGGACCCTATGCCGACGCCACCGGCGCAGGCTCGGCCGTCATGGCCCGGTTCGCGATCGAGAAGTTCGGCGGCACCGTGCTCGGCCGGCAGATCGAGGTGGTGTCGGCCGATCACCGCAACAGCGCCGACGTGGCGTCGACGCTGGCGCGGCGCTGGCTCGACGTCGAAGGCGTGAACGCGATCTTCGACGTGCCCAATTCGGGCGTGCTGCTGGCGATCCAGGAGGTGGTGCGCGAGCGCGGCGGCATCGTCATCGCCTCGGGCGGCGGAACCTCGGCCTTCACCGGCAAGTTCTGCTCGCCCTATGGCTTCCAGTGGACCTACGACACCTTCGCGCTCGCCAATGGCGCGGTGCGGGCGCTGGCCAATGACGGCGTCAAGAGCTGGTTCCTGATGCAGGTCGACTACGCGTTCGGCGACGCGGCGGCGGCCGACATCGAGACGGTGCTGGCCGAGACCGGCGGCGAGGTCGTGGGCCGCGTGCGCACGCCGCTCAACACCGCCGATTTCTCGTCCTTCCTCCTGCAGGCGCAGAGCTCGGGGGCGCAGGGGATCGCGCTGCTCAACGCCGGCGCCGACACGCTGAACTCGCTCAAGCAGGCCAACGAGTTCGGCATCCCGCAAGCCGGGCAGCAGCTTCTCGGCCTGATCTTCTTCGAGGCGGACGGGCGCTCCGTCGGGCTCGAGGCGACGCAGGGGCTGACGGTGACGCTGCCGTTCTACTGGAAGCAGAGCGAGGAGACGGTCGAGATCGCGCAGCGTTTCTACGACGAGGTCGGCCGGATGCCGAGCTACATCCAGATCGGCGTCTACTCCGCCGTGCTGCATTATCTGCGCGCGGTCGAGAAGGCGGGCACGACCGACCGCGACGCGGTCGCCGACAACATCCGCGCGCTGCCGGTCAACGACGCCTTCGTCGACGGCGGCCAGGTGCGCGCCGACGGCCGCATGCTGCACCAGATGCTGCTCGGCCGGGTGCGCTCGCCGGCGGAGATGGAAGGCCAGCACGAGTGGGATATCTACAATATCCTCGCGACCATCCCCGCCGAGGACGCGGCGCGGCCGCTGCCCGTGGGCGAATGCTATCTGGTGAAATGAGCGTGAGGACGCCTCTGCCCGCCTGAAGACAAACCGCTGGATCGTCTCGCCGTTTCCGTGAAATGATGAAACGATCCAGCGGGGCAGGGGCCTCGAAAGATCAGGCCGCAATCAGGGAGACAGGAAATGAGCAATCACGTGGTGGTCGCCGGTGTCGGCATGATCCAGTTCGCCAAGCCGGGCGCGAGCGCGTCCTATGACGAGATGGGAGCCGAGGCTGCCCGGCTCGCCCTTGCCGATGCCGGGCTCGGCTACGAGGCGGTGCGTCAGGCCTATGCCGGCTATGTCTACGGCGATTCGACCTGCGGCCAGAAGGCGCTTTACCGCGTCGGCATGACCGGCATCCCCGTCGTCAACGTCAACAACAACTGCTCCACCGGCTCGACCGCGCTGTGGCTCGCCCGCCAGGCGGTGGAGTCGGGCGCGGCCGATTGCGTGATGGCGCTCGGTTTCGAGCAGATGCGCCCGGGCGCGCTCGGGGTCCATTTCACCGACCGTCCCAATGTCTTCGGCGATTTCGATGCCATCACCGACGAGCTGACCGACCAGCCCGACCTGCCGCTGGCGCTGCGCTATTTCGGCGGGGCCGGCGAGAGCCATATGCGCAAATACGGCACCTCCCAGCGCGCCTTCGCCGAAATCCGCGCCAAGGCCAGCCGCCATGCGGTCAAGAACCCGCTGGCGGTGTTCCGCAAGGAAATGACGGCCGACCAGGTGCTGGCCGACCAGGTGATCTGGCCCGGCGTGATGACCCGCACGATGGCCTGCCCACCCACCTGCGGCGCGGCCGCCGCCATCATCGTCAGCGAGGCCTTCGCCAAGCGCCGCGGGCTCAATGCCGATGTGCGGATCGCGGCGCAGGCGATGACCACCGACACGCCGTCGACCTTCGAGACCCGCGACATGATGCAGGTCGTCGGCTGCGACATGACCCGCGAGGCGGCGCGGCAGGTCTACGAGGCCGCGGGCATCGGCCCGCGCGACATCCCCGTGGTCGAGCTGCACGACTGCTTCGCCCATAACGAGCTCATCACCTATGAGGGGCTCGGCCTGTGCGGCGAGGGCGAGGCGGAGAAGTTCATCATGGACGCCGACAACACCTATGGCGGCCGGGTGGTGACCAACCCCTCGGGCGGGCTCCTGTCCAAGGGCCATCCGCTCGGCGCCACCGGGCTGGCGCAGTGCTACGAGCTGACCCGCCAGTTGCGCGGCACCGCCGGCAGCACCCAGGTCGAGGGCGCGCGCCATGCGTTGCAGCACAATCTGGGGCTGGGCGGCGCCTGCGTCGTCACCCTCTACGAGCGGACCTGACCGGAGGCCGGGCCTCCTCGCTGAAGCGATGCGCATAGCGGAGCGCGGCTCGTGGCCGAGCCGCCCTGTACAGGACGCATGACGACGCAGGCGCCGCGTCAGGGCATGGACCCAAGCCTTGTCCCGGCACTCAAGCTTTGCCGCACGATGCAGCCAGTCAGGAGGTTTTGCTGCGAGCGCCTCGAAGCGGCGAATGAGCGCGGCGGTCGAGAGATTCGTCAGCGTCCCCTTTCCGAACGGACCTCGGCGGCGACCGGCGTGCGCAGCATACGCGAGACGGCGTCGCTGATTCTCGCCGAACCCCTGACTGCCTGCACCCGGCATATATCCGCGATCACGCGTTCCAGACGGCGTGCGGACCTTGACCGAGGCCTTCGGTGCAGCGCGCAGATCGATCCGCATCGTGGGCAAAAGTGCTGGGGGACCATCTCGACTTGGTCGAACGCCGCGACGCCGGCGTGGCAGGCCGGGCATCGGTCCTGAAGCCCGCAGCCATGCGCGAAGCATGACACACGCGATACCAGCCTCCACGGTCGCCTAAAATACGGCGCCTCGTCGCCGGCAAGGCACAGCGGGCAATATTGCATCCAGGTCGAACGGTTCCTGTGCGCGTTATCGTGCGGCGGCAGCAGGAGTGCGGTCATGGCGGTGCATCACCGGGGTGGGGCCCGGAGCGGGAAGATGCCCCCGGGGCAGGGACGCCTCACTTGAGAAAGCCCGCAGGCAGATCCGCAAGCGCCCGCGCGACCTCACCCCTTGCGGGGTCGGGCAGCGGCAGGATCGGTCGGGGAGGTTCGGCGTGACAGATGCCGGCAAGCTGCGCGAGCGCATAGACGACGCGCAGGCTGGAATGTCGGCGGAGCAGGCTCCACACCGGCTCAAGTCCGCCGTCGAGCCGGCGCGCCTCGGCCGCGTCGCCGCGGCGCGCGGCCCTGACGATTTCGAGGCAGACCTCCGGAAACAGTCCGCCGAGCACGCTGTACCACGTGTCCGCGCCGGCGATCATGGTGCCCGTCGCCGTCCAGTCGCCGCTGCACCCGACCGAGAAATCGTTGCCGACGACGGCGCGCTGTTCCGCCAGAAGGCGTGCCGCATCGTCCGCGTCCCAGCCGGGATTCTTGATCGCGACGATGCCGGGAACCCTTGCGAGGCGCCCGACGAGGGCCGGGCTGAAACGGAAATGCGTCGTGCCCGGATTGTCGTAGATGACGATGGGCAGGCCGCTTTCCCTTGCCACGGTCGAAAAATGCCCGAACACCTCGTCGTCGGTGAGCGGCGTGTAGGAGGCGGCGGAAAGGAGGCCCGCCGCCGCGCCGACGGCTTTGGCGTCCCGGGCGAGCGCGACCGCCTCGTCCGTGCGCAGCGCGCCGATTCCGGCGACGATCGGGGTTCGGCCGGCGGTCTCGTCCATGGCGGCCTCGAGAGCCCGCCGCCGCTCTTCGCGCGTCAGATACATGTAGATGCCGGTGCTGCCGAGCAGGCCGATGGAATCCACGTTTGCGGCGGCGAGCCGGGCGACCAGCTTGCGCAGCGCGGCGGCATCGACCCGGCCGACCTCGTCGGCGGGCGTGATCGGAAAGGCGCAAAGGCCGCCCGGAAAGATCATGTTCGCTTCCTCGATCAGTCCTTGATGATCAACCCCCGCCGAGACCCGGCCAGTAATGCCCGTCCGGGGTCGGCCGCTTGCCGAAGATGGCCTGACCGACGCACGCCACCGTCGCGCCCTCCTCGATCGCCTCCTCGAAATCGCCGGTCATTCCCATTAACATCGGGCGCGGCGCGTCTCAAGCTGCGGCTCTTGTGAGAAAGGTCTCGTCCAGATCGCGGGTCGAGGTGCAGCCGATCGTCGCCATCACCAGGTCGATCTCGGTGGCGATGATGTCGAGCACCTTGCGCGCGCCTTCTTCGCCGCCGGCCGCCACGCCGTAGAGCGTCGGCCGCCCGGCGAAGACGAAGTCCGCGCCGAGGCACATGGCTATGACGACATCCGAGCCGCGGCGGATGCCGCTGTCGAGCATGACGGCCATCCGCTCGCCCGCCGCCGCCCTGACCGCCGGCAGCGCGTCCAGGCTGGCCGGGGCGCGGTCCAGCGCCTTGCCGCCGTGGTTGGAGACGATCACGCCGTCGCAGCCGAGATCGGCGGCCCGGATGGCGTCGTCGGGATGGAGAAAACCCTTGACCACGAGCTTTCCGCGCCAGAGCCGGCGGTATGCCTCCAGGTCCCGCCATGTCGGCGTGCCGGCGTCACCCGGCGTGAAGGCCTGATCGAAGAAGAAGGCGGCGCTTTGCGCCGCGGTGGCGCCGGGCTCCATATAGGGCGACCAGTTCGCCATCGCCGGCATGCCGCCGCTTGCGAAAAAGCGGGCGAACCATGCCGGATGCAGGGCGATCTCGCGCGCCATGCGCAGGGCGGTCGATGGAGAAAGCCGGAAGGGCACGCTGATGCGGTTGCGCAGATGCCGTTCGCGCTTGGGCGTGACGGGCGTGTCGACGGTGACGACGAGCACGTCGATGCCGGCGTCGGCCGCGCGCCGGATCTGGTCGTGCGAGATGGCGCGCTCGCGCGCCGTATAGAGCTGGAACCAGGCATGGTCGGGCGCCGTCGCCTTGACCTCCTCGAGGGATGCGCCTGCCGCGCCCGAAAGGATGAAGGGGACGTCCGCCCCCCGGGCCGCCCGCGCCAGCAGCAGGTCGGCATGCGGACGAAACAGCGGCGCCGGGCCGGTGGGCGAGATGCCGAAGGGCATGGCATAGCGCCGGCCGAAAAGGTCCGTGCGCGCGCTGCGCCGGGCCACATCGACCAGATAGCGCGGCAGAAGCGAGAATTTCGAGAATGCGGCGATGTTGCGCGAAAGCCCTTCCTCGCCGTCGACGCCGCCTTCGATGAAATCGTAAAGGAAACCGGGAAGGTGGCGTCTGGCAGCGCGCCTGACATCGTCGATATTGACGGCGTTCTTCACGCTGGCCATTCCGCGCGTTCCTCCGGGCCTGCTTTATCGCTCCGCGACCGTGATCATCAGGCCGAGGCCCTTGGCGATCGTCTCGTGCAGGTCGGGCGGCAGGCACTCGCAGAGCTTGCGCTCGATCGCGGCATGGTCGGCCATGCTGGCATCGGCGGCGGCGATGCCCTTCTCTGTGAGCTCCACGATGACGCCCCGGCCGTCACGCTTGTCGGCGGTGCGCCTTATGAAGCCGTCCTTTTCCATTCGCCGCAGCAGGTTGGACAATCCGCCGGAAGACAGAAGCAGGCTGGAAAGAAGCTCGCCGGGCGACATGCGATATGGCGGGCCGGAAACCCGGATGGTCGCGAGCACGGCATAGGTGGGATATTTCAGGCCGTGAACGGCAAGGGTGCGGTCGACGGCCCGCAGGATGATGTCGTGGAGGTGCAGGATGCGCCCGACGACGGCCTTGCCGCTGCAATCGATGTCGGGCCGCTCGCGACGCCAGCTCGCCATGCCGCGCCCGACGCGGTCGAGTTCCCAATAGCGGATTTCAGGCTTGTTCAAGCGTCTGCTCCTTCCAGCGTCACGGAGTTTTCGAGCCTTGTACGTCGAAGACTCCCGTTATCCGCCCCATGCCCGCCGGACAAGGCGAACACACAAGATAAATTACCTTCAAAATATCTTTCTTGAAAGATAATATCACCGATGTTAGCGTTTTCGGCAGATGCGTGAGGGAAGAGGTCCGAGAGGCATCTGTTAACGGGAGCTAGCACATGAAATCGTATTCCTTGCTTGCCGCCGCGACCGCGCTCGCCGGCATCGTCGCGTCGTCTCACTCCGTCAGCGCGCAGGAACTCGTGCTCGGCAGCTTCGGCGGCTCGTTCGCCGACAATGTCACCGCCTGCTACATCGAGCCGTTCCAGGCCGCGACCGGCGCGACCGTGATCACCAAGCTCGGCAGCTCGTCGCAGCACGCGGCCGCCGTGCGCGCCACCGGCGGACAGTCCGACATGGACGTCGTGTTCGCCGACGACGCCTTCGCCGTGCAGATGGCCAATGAGGGCCTGCTGGTGCCGCTGGACCGCGCGAAACTGAGCAACGCGCCGGAGATCATCGACGGCGCCTGGGGCGCCGGCGACGCCTATGTCGCGGCCATGCTGGGCGCGACGACGATCATCTACAACAAGGAGACGGTGACGACCCCGCCGACCTCCTGGAACGATCTGTTCGATCCGAAATACGAGGGCCGCGTCACCATCGGCGACGTGTCCGGCACCAGCGGGTGGCAGTTCCTGGCCGCGCTCAACCAGATGGAGGGCGGCACCCTCGACGACATCACGCCCGGCATCGAGAAGGTGAAGCCGCTGGCGAAGTCGTCCGTGCTGCTCTACTCGCAGGCCGATCAGGTGGTGGCCCTGTTCGAGCGCGGCGAGATCGACCTCGCCGTCTGGTATCCCGACCGCGCCGGCGTCGCTGCCAGCAACGGCCTGCCGCTTGCCGCCGCCTATCCGAAGGAAGGCGCGGTCGGCATCCGTCCCACCATTTCGATTCCCAAGGGGACCGGGCAGGAGGATCTGGCGCACAAGTTCATCGACACCGTCCTGGATGCCGAGAACCAGAAATGCTTCTCCGAGCGCCAGTTCATCGGCGCGGTCAACAAGAGCGTGACGCTTTCCGACGAGGTGTCGGCCATCGTTCCCGTTGGCGAGGCGCTGGAGAACATGCTGTTCCTCGATCCGAACGAGATGGCGACCCGTCTTCCCGAATGGACGCGCCGCTGGCAGCGGGAAGTCCTGCGCTAGGCAATCCCGGCGTTCGGCAAGCACCTTCGCATCGTATGAGGCACCATTGAGCAATCTTTCGCTGCGGCAGCTTGTGAAACGGTATGGCGCCGTGTCGGTGGTCAAGAACGTCTCGCTCGAGATCGCCGAAGGCGAGTTCGTTTCCCTGCTCGGCCCGTCCGGTTGCGGAAAGACGACCATCCTTCGCATGGTGGCGGGGCTTGTCGAGCCGAGCGACGGCGCGATAACGATCGGCGGGCGCGACATCACGCGCCTGCCGCCCAACAAACGCAATGTCGGGCTGGTCTTCCAGTCCTACGCGCTCTTTCCGCACATGACGGTGTTCGAGAACGTCGCCTTCGGCCTGCGTCGCAAGGGAGAGAGCGGCGACGCCTTGGCCGCGCGGGTGAATGAAGCCCTGTCCATGGTGCGGCTGGACGGTTATGGCGAGCGGTATCCGCGCCAGCTGTCGGGCGGGCAGCAGCAGCGCGTCGCCATGGCGCGCGCCATCGCGCCGCGACCGAGCGTGCTGCTTTTCGACGAGCCGCTCTCCAATCTCGACGCCAAGCTGCGCGACGAGATGCAGATCGAGCTGAAGCGGCTTCAGCGCGAGCTCAGGATCACCACGCTTTTCGTGACCCACGATCAGGCCGAGGCGCTGTCGCTGTCGGACCGGGTCTGCGTCATGCATGACGGCGTCATCCAGCAATTCGCGGCGCCGGAGGAAATCTACCACCGGCCGGCGACAGCCTTCGTGGCGAGCTTCATCGGCAAGCCCAACCGCCTCGCCGGCACGGTGAAGGACGGCGCGGTCGATCTCGGCGACGGGCTTGTCCTGCAATCGACCGGGGCGGCGGCGTTCGGCGAGGGCACGCCCGTGGACATCTTCATCCGGCAGGAGGCCGTGACCCTTTCCGCGACGGCAGGCGACGACGGCACGAGCGTCGCCGGCACAGTCGTCCTGCGCTCGTTCTCCGGGGCGCAGGTGCAATATGTCGTCCGTCTCGGCGCGCGGTTCGAGGTGGTGGTGGAAGTGGCGTCGGCGGGCGAGGGCGCCAACCTCGCCCAGGGCGACGAAGTCTTCCTCACCATCCGTCCCCAGGACATCATCGTCATCGAAAGCGGAGCCGGCGCATGACATCGCTGCGCACCGGGTTCCTGCTCCTGTCGCCGCTGCTGTTCGTGCTGCTGGCGGCCTTCGTCGTGCCGCTGCTGCTGCTGGTGCCGACGAGCTTTCAGGAATACCGGCCCGGCCAGGGCATCGCCACGGATGCCTGGACGGCGCAGAACTACGCGCGCATCGTCGCCGACGAGTTCTACCGCGAGGTCGTGCTGCGCACGATCGGCCTGGGGGCGGCGGTGACGCTGTGCTGCCTCGTGCTCGGGTACCCGGTCGCCTATCTGATCGTGCGCGGCGACCCGCGCTGGCGCCTGCCCCTGACGCTTCTCGTCATCTTTCCGCTCATGCTGAACCTCGTGGTGCGCTCGTTCGGCTGGATCGTGCTTTTGACCAACCGGGGCGTGGTCAACAACCTGCTGATCGACCTCGGGCTCATCGAGCGCCCGCTGCGGCTGATGTTCAACCTGACCGGGCTGATGATCGGCCTCACCCACATCTACCTGCCCTTCATGGTGCTCATGCTGGTGGCGGCGTTGCAGAACGTGCCGCGCGACGTCGAGGCGGCCGCCGCCACGCTCGGCTCGTCGCGCCTTCACGTGTTTCGCGCGGTGACGCTGCCGCTGACCGCGCCCGGCATCATCGCCGGCTCGATCCTCGTCTTCGTGCTGACCATCAGCGCGCTGGTGACGCCGCGCATGCTGGGCGGCCCGACCTATCAGGTCATGGCGACGCTCATCTACGACGAATACATGCAGCTTCTCGACTGGCCGAGCGGCTCGGCGCTGTCCTTCGCCCTCGCCATCTCCACCATCCTGATCATCTGGATTTCCAGCCGGATGACCAAACGCTGGGCGGGGCTGGCATGAACGAGCAACGCCCCGCCCTTGCAATCTCCTCGCTCGCGCTGCTGGTGATCCTGTTCCTGCAGATCCCGGTGATCGTGGTCATGCTCGCCTCGTTCAGCGAGACGTCGTACCTGACCATCCCGCCGCAGGGCTGGACGCTGAAATGGTTCGAGGCGGTGCTGACCGACCGCATCTATCTCGACGCGATCAAGAACAGCCTGATCCTCGCCGTCGGCTCGACCGCGATCTCGATGGTGCTTGGCGTGGCCGCCTCCTATGCCATCTTCCGCAAGATGGTTCCCGGCTCCGAGGCGCTGACCTCGCTGCTGATGGCGCCGCTGATCATCCCCTCGGTGGTGATCGGCGTGGCGCTCCTGCAATATTTCACGCTGGTGGGCATGCGCGGCAGCCTTCTCGTGCTGCTGATCGCCCATGTCGTCATCACGGTGCCCTACATCGTGCGCTCGGCCCTGGCGAGCCTGTCGGGCATCGACCTTGCGGTGGAGGAGGCCGCCCGCGTGCTGGGCGCCGATGGCTTGACGACGTTCCGCCTCGTCACCTTGCCGCTGATCAAGCCGGGGTTGGTCGCGGGCGCGCTGTTCTCCTTCGTCACCTCGATGGAGAACGTTCCGGTGACGATCTTCCTGGCCGGGCCGCGCGACACCACCCTGCCCATCCTCATCTTCACTTCCGTGGAAATGGGCGTGAACCCGAGCGTCGCCGCCGTGTCCACGCTCCTGATCATCGCGACGGCGGTGGCCCTGCTCGCCGCCGAACGCTGGACCGGCTTTCATCGCTTCGTTTGACGGGTATCGACATGCATCTGACGACCAAGGGCTTTCCCCTCTTCCTCACCTTCGATCTCGACGCCGAGACGATGTGGACGGCGCGCGACCCGAACTACGCCCGGCGGCCGATCCTGATGTCGCAGGGCGCCTATGGCTGGAAGGTCGGCACCGACCGGGTGCTCAACCTGCTCGCGCGCTACGGCCTCAGGACGACGTTCTTCATTCCCGGCCTCATCATCGACCAGCGCCCGGAGCTGGTCGAGCGCGTTCTCGAGGCGGGGCACGAGCTGGCGCATCACAGCTACACCCATTCGTGGATCCTCAACCTCACGCACGATCAGGAGCGCGAGGAGATGGAGAAGGGCTTCGAGACGATCAAGCGCGTCTCGGGCCGGGCCCCGCGCGGCTGGCGCTCGCCCGCCGCCGAGCTGAGCGACATCTCCATGCAGCTGATGCTGGACTACGGCTTCGACTATTCCTCCAACTTCTTCGACGACGATTCCCCCTACCTCCACACCGTCGACGGCAGGCAGACGAGGCTGGTCGAGCTGCCGTTCCGGTGGGTGCTCGATGACGCGCCGTTCTTCCAGTATTCGATCGTCCTGCCGGGCCGCACGATGCAGGCGCCATCGGCGGTTCTGGAGGCATGGAAGGCCGAGTTCGACGTCCTCTACGCCGAGAAGCGCATGATGATGGTCGGCATGCATCCCGAAATGATCGGCCAGCCGTCGCGCATCGGCGTTCTCGAAGGCCTCATCAAATATGCGCTGGAGCATGGCGACGTCTGGATGGGGCGCTGCGACGAGATGGTCGAGGACATGCGCCCGCGCCTGACGGGAGCGGCGGCATGACAGGCGCTTTCGCCGGCCGCCGCATGCTCGTCACCGGCGGCGCGAGAGGCATCGGCAAGGCCGCCGCCCGGCGCTTCCTCGCCGGCGGCGCGCGGGTCGCGTGCCTGGACATGGACGAGGCCGCGCTTGCGAAGCTGGAGCCCGGATTCGTCACGCTCAAGGCCGACGTGACCGACACGGCCTCGGTCGAGAAGGCCGTCGCCGAGGCTGCGGCAAGGATGGACGGGCTCGACGGCGTCGTGAACTCGGCCGGCGTCGACCTCGAGTCCAGCCTCGAAGGCATGACCGACGCGGCGTGGGATCGGCTGATCGCCGTCAACCTGACCGGGCCGATGAAGGTTTGCCGGGCGGCGCTGCCGTTCCTGAAGGCGGCCGGCGGCGGCACGATCGTCAACGTTTCGTCGGGCGCCGGTCTTCAGCCGCTGAAGTTCCGCAGCGCCTATTCCGCCTCCAAGGCGGGATTGCAGATGCTCTCCAAGGCGCTGGCGATGGAGCTGGCCGATGCCGGAATCCGCGTCAACGTCGTCTGTCCGGGCGCGGTGGAGACGCCGCTGTTCCGCTCCTCGATCGCGGAAGGCGACACTGGGGAGGCGCAGCTCGACGGCGTGCGCGCCCGCTATGCTCTCGCCCGCATCGCGGACCCCGACGAGATCGCCGCCAGCATCGCCTTCCTGTCGAGCGCCGAGGCGTCCTACGTCACCGGCGCGGCGCTGGCGGTCGATGGCGGCCGGACGTTTCACTGAGGATCGCGGACATGCAGATGCCCACCCGCTTCCGTGACAAGGTCGCCATCGTGACCGGAGGCGGCGACGGGATCGGCGCCGGAATCGCCGCGCGGCTGCTGGCGGAAGGCGCGAGGGTCGCCGTGCTCGACCTCGACGCCGGCCCGCTGGCGGCGCGGCTCGACGCGGACGGAAACGGGCGGCTGCTTGCCGCCGAGGGCGACTGCACCGATCTGGCGACGCTCGAATCGTTCCACGCGCGGGTCATCGGCGAGCTTGGTCCCGTGGACGTGCTCGTCAACAATGTCGGCCAGAGCGGGCGGGCGCGCAGCGCGCAGTTCCATGAGTCCGGCGAGGAGGTCTGGCGCTTCGTGCTGGAAATCTCGCTGTTCAGCGCCATGCGCATGACGCGGCTCGTCGCGCCGGCCATGCGCGAGCGCGGCGGGCGCATCGTCAACATGTCGAGCGACGCGGCCTTTGCCGGTGATGCGGGGCTGGTCGACTACGCCTCGGCCAAGATGGGATTGATCGGTTTCACGCGCTCGCTCGCACGCGAGCTTGCGCCGTTCGGCGTGACGGTCAATGCGGTCGCGCCCGGCGCGATCCGCACCCGCGCGCATGACGCCATGCCGAAGGACGTCATCGACCGCATCAAGGCCAACACGCCCGCCGGCATCGTCGGCGAGCCGGAGGACGTCGCCACCGCCGTCGCCTTTCTCGCCAGCGGCGAGGCCCGTTTCATCACCGGTCAGAGCCTGCTGATCGATGGCGGGCGCTGGATGATCTAGAGCAATTCCGGGAAAAGTGTGGAGCACTTTTCCGCCCGGAATTGCGGAAAAACAAGGAGATGGATCGCCTCGCCGTTTCCGTGAAACAGCGAAACGATCCAGGGAGGATGCCGTGGCAGACCTTGCCGATATGAGCGCCGTGGAAATGGCCGCCGCCATCCGGGCCAGGACGGCTTCGCCGGTGGAGCTGGTCGATGCCGTGCTCCGGCGCATCGACGAGCGAGGCGACCTGAATGCGTTCATCACCGTGACGCACGAGGAAGCGCGCGCGCAGGCCCGGCTGGCCGAGGACAAGGTGATGAGCGGCGCGCCCCTGCCGCCGCTGCACGGCGTGCCCTATTCGGTCAAGGACCTGCTCAACACCGCCGGCGTGCGCACGACCATGGGCTCGCGGCTGTTCGAGGACAACGTGCCCGCGGCCGACGCCGTCTCCGTGGCGCGCGCGAAGGCGGCGGGCGCGATCCTCGTCGGCAAGACGACCACGCCGGAATTCGGCCATTTGCAGGCGGCGACCTCGCCGCTGTTCGGCCGCACGCTCAATCCGATCGACCCGACGGTCACGCCCGGCGCGTCGAGTTCGGGCTCCGCCGTCGCGGTCGCCGCCGGCATGGGGCCGATCTCACTCGGCACCGACGGCGGCGGATCGAGCCGCATCCCGGCCGCCTGTTGCGGCATCGTCGGCTTCAAGCCGTCGCTCGGCACCATTCCCCACCTGCAACTGCCGGACCTGTTCGGGGCCAATTCCTATGTCGGGCCGATGGCGCGCACGGTGGACGACGTCGCGCTGGTCTTCGACGCGATCGGCGGCCCGGACTTTTACGACACCTACGGGCAGGCCGGGAAGCTGCTGCACGAGGGCGGCGCGTCGCTTTCCGGCCTGCGTGTCGGCTACATCGCCGCGGGCGGCGCGCGCGTCGAGCGCGAGACCGCCGCGATCACCGCCGCTGCGGTGAGGAAGCTGGAGGACGCCGGCGCGCGCGTCGAGGAAGCCTTCATCGACTTCAAGTCCTGCGAGCGGGTGTTCCTGACGATCCTCAGGGTCGGCCTCGCGGCCCGGACGGGTCCCGCGCTCAAGGGCCGCGAGGCGCTGGCCGGCCAGACGCTGATCGACACCGTCGCGCTCGGCAATGCCTACACCGCCGTGGAGCTTTCCAACGCGATCGCCGAGCGCACGCGGCTGTTCCGCGAATTTCAGGCGCTGTTCGAGCGTTTCGACATTCTGGTGTCGCCGACGCTGACCGCGCCGCCGCTGCCGATCGACGTGGACCCCACCGGCGACATCGAGATCGACGGCGTCAATTGTGGGACGATCCGCGGGGCATGGTATCCGTTCACCTTCCCGCACAACCTGTCAGGCCACCCCGCCATCACCATTCCCTGCGGCCGGACGGCCGCCGGCCTGCCGCTCGGGCTGCATCTGTGCGCGCCCTGGTATCGCGACCTTGCCCTGTTGCAGGTGGCGAAGCAGGCCGAGGCGCTGTTCGCATAGGTCCGGCGTCTTTCGCCGGCGGGTTTCACGACAGAAGGAGGACCAGCATGTCGTTCAGGAACACCCTCGTCCCGGCGGCCGTCGCCGGCGCCCTGCTGCTGGGAGGCATCGGGCTGGCACAGGCGCAGGCCCCCATCCCGGTGGTGGATCTGCACACCGGCCCCAACAACGCCATCACCGACGTGCCGGGCATCCTCGTCGGCCACAGCACCCGCAGGGAGGCGCAGACCGGCTCCACCGCACTGATCTTCCCCGAAGGCGCGCTGATGGGCATGTCGCCGAGCGGCGGTGCGCCGGGCACGCGTCTCGGCGCGCTCCTGACCGCGCAGCATCAGGACGCCCAGCGCGTCGTCATGCACGGCCTGGCGCTGAGCGGCGGCAGCATCTACGGCCTCGACACCGCCTGCGGCGTGGTCAAGTTCCTCGACGAGAAGGGCTGGACCTATGGCGGCCGCGCCCATGTTCCCGGCGCGATCATCTTCGACCTCGGCCGCGGCGAGGTCGACGCCCCACCCGGACGCGGCGACAAGCCGTGCGAGGACGGCTACGTCGCGGCCAGCAACGCCAAGGAAGGCCCGGTCGAGCAGGGGAGCGTCGGTGCGGGCACGGGCGCGCGCGCGGCCGGCATGAAAAGCGGCCTCGGCACGGCCAGCGCCGTGATGGCGGACGGCACCGTGGTCGGCGCGCTGGTGGTCGTCAATCCGGCCGGCCGCGTCTACAACGTCAATGCCGATTGCGAGCTCTACACGCTGTGGCTCGAGCTCGACGACGAGTTCGGCGACGTCAAGGCGCCGCCGCAGGGCTGCTCGACCTCACCCAAGGACATGGAGCTGATCCGTCCCGGCGAGAACACCACGATCGGCGTGATCGCCACCAGCGCGCCGCTGACGGCGGGACAGACCGAGCGGCTCGCCATCGTCGCCAATGACGGCATGGCCCGCGCCATTCGTCCGGCGCACTCGACCAGCGACGGCGACGCCGTGTTCTCCGTGACGCTGGGCGACGACCCCGCGACCGTCGCGCAGTCGAATTTCGTCGAGGCCGAGCAGTTCCGCGACATCCTTTCGGTCGCCGCCGATGTCTATGCGCGGGCGATCACGCATGCCGTGCTCAACGCCGATCCCGAGCTGGGGGAGACCTATTGCGTCCGCTTCCCCGGCGCCTGCGGCAGCGAAGAGGCGAAGTGACGCCATTGCCCTGAATGGCTCCCGGCCTCACCTGTTCAGGTGATGGCGCCCGATCCCGATCGGTGGTTGCATCACCGCGTTTCCCGGCATGACCGCCGGGGACGCGGATCGCGCATCTGGGCGACGTCCGTAGTCGGCGTCTGGCGGGGAAATGGGGACCATGACGAACAGGATAATGACGGGCGTGGCGCTTGCCGCAATGACCACGCTGGCGGGCTGCAACTCTTCCGGTGGCGGCCTTGTCCCGCCGGGTGGCGGTGGCGGTGGCGGTGGCGGCGGCGCGTTGCCGGTCTCGGCTTCGGGCAAGATGCTGGCGGTTCGCCTTCCCGGCACGGTGTCGGTGGGGACCAGCGACTACACCGACACGCCCGAGCATTCGGTCACGGTCACCAGCGCCGTCGCGACGGACCGCACCGCCGCCACCGGCGTCGGCATCTCCGGCTCGGCCGACAAGGACCCGAACCCGAACAAGAACATGGAGCTGGTCGAGTACGGAGACGTCACCGTCGCTCCGGCCCTGATCACGGCTTCCGCCGACGGCACGATGGCGGGCGGCGCCGAGTTCAAGGGCATGAAGGACGCCAAGGGCCAGTTCTACTTCGAAGGCGGCAATTTCGGCGACCCGCAGGTCGAGGCCGAGACGGCGGCGATCAGCGGTGTCAGCGTCTATAACGACTACCAGGACGGCGAGCTGGTCGCGAAATACGTTCTCAAGGACGTGACGACCATCCGCTACCGCGACGGCGCCGAAGGCGATACCGAGGTCAATCTCGGCGTCGGCTATATCGGCAACCCGACTGCCGCCATGCCCGGCTCGGGAACCGCCACCTACAAGGGCTTTCATGAAGGCGGCATCGGCGTCTACACCAAGGGCGACGGCACGACCGGCCAGATGTATCTCAGCGGCAGGGCCGAGCTGGCGGCCGATTTCGGCGCCGGAAAGGTCACGGGCGGCGTGAAGGATGCCCAGCTTTTCGGCCAGTACGACGCGGCGACCGCTTCGAGCCCGAACCTGAACTCCAACATCGTCGGCCTCGCCATCGACGCCACCATCAACGGCTCCGACTATGCGGGCACGGCCGCGCTGGTGGATTCGGCCGGCAACACGGTCGGCACCGTCGCCCACGGCAACGCCATCGGCGGTTTCTTCGGCGCCAACGCGGCCGAGACGGCGGCGGCCTTCTCCATCGAGGGCAACGCCCAGCTCGGCGGCCAGGCCAGCGACTACGTCCTTCAGGGCGTCATCGGCGGCGTCAAGCAGTAAACCCGGGGCGAAGGGGCCATGGGGTGGGGTTCCGTGCGCCGGCCGCGTGGAACCCGTTTCCCTTTGCAACCATGCTGCGCGCGCTGATCACGCTCATCGTTCTGGCTTTTCTCGCACCGGGGCCTGCTTTCGCTTCGGGCGCCGGCGGGAATGCCGGCCAGCCCGTCACCTATGGCGCCCTTTCGCAGTCCCAGCGCATCGCCTACATCCGCGCCCTCATCGAGGCGGGCGAGGACGAGACGGCCCAGCGTCTTCTCTCCGCCTCGCGCTTCGACGAGGGCGACCTCGGCTATGCCGCCGCGACCCTTCAGGCCATGCTCTATCGCCGGCAAGGCCGTCTCGACGAGGCTGAGGCGCTGTTGCGCCGCATCGTCTCGGAACGGCCCGGCTTCGGCCGCGTCCGCCTCGAGCTCGCTGATCTCCTGGCCCTGCGCGGAAACCGCGACGGCGCGGCCTACCATCTGCGCATCCTCGCCGACGCCAGCGAGGATCCCGGCTCGCGCCGGCGCTTCGAGGGCTTCATCGACCAGCTCGACACCGCGCGGCCGTTCACGATCGGCGGCTTCGTCTCGCTGGCGCCCAGCACCAACATCAACAACGGCTCCTCCAGCGGCACGATCATGGTGGCGGGCCTGCCCTTCGAGATCGCGCCCGGCGGCCGCGCCGAATCCGGCCTCGGCCTGCGCGCCGGCGTCAACGCGGCATTCACGCATCGTCTCGGCGAAAGCCTCACCGCCTATGCCGCGGGCTCGGCCGTGCTCAGCGAATATTCCGGCTCGCGCTTCGACACGCTGACCGGCGATTTCCGCCTCG
>Ga0172382_10004753_pt1 | contig 20644 bp, 10 predicted proteins | sample Leawel138RmetaG_FD_122245 | JGI IMG/M metagenome (GOLD analysis project Ga0172382, IMG submission 122245) | Leachate microbial communities from a municipal landfill in Southern Ontario, Canada - Leachate well 138R metaG | ecosystem: Engineered > Solid waste > Landfill > Unclassified | place... | reverse complement strand
GTATTTCAGGAGTCTTTAAAGTACTTCAACGGAGACGATTTGGCAGCCCGGGTTTGGCTGAACAAGTATGCCCTTAAAGATTCCGAAGGGAACATTTACGAAAAATCTCCTGCTGATATGCACCGCAGAATTGCATCGGAAATTGCAAGAGTCGAATCGAGATACAACAACCCGATGAGTGAAGAAGAGATTTATGATCTGATTAAAAACTTCACCTACATCATTCCACAAGGCAGCCCGATGACAGGAATCGGAAATCCGTTTCAGATTGCTTCTTTGTCCAACTGTTTCGTAATCGGGAACAAAGGCGAAAGCGATTCTTACGGAGGTGTGATGAAAACCGACCAGGAACAGGTGCAACTGATGAAACGTAGAGGTGGTGTTGGGCACGATTTATCGCATATTCGTCCGAAAAGCTCTCCTGTTAAAAATTCCGCACTTACTTCAACAGGATTGGTTCCGTTTATGGAACGTTTTTCTAATTCAACCCGTGAAGTAGCTCAGGACGGACGTAGAGGAGCACTTATGCTTTCGGTTTCTATCAACCACCCTGATGCGGAAGATTTTATCGATGCGAAATTAGAACAAGGAAAAATCACAGGAGCCAACGTTTCCGTCAGAATTGACGATTCGTTTATGCAAGCCGTTAGAAACAACCAATCCTACACTCAAAAATATCCGATTTTCAGTCAAAATCCGAAGTTTTCAAGAGATATCAATGCTAAAGAACTTTGGAAAAAAATCGTTCACAACGCCTGGAAATCAGCCGAACCGGGAATTTTGTTCTGGGACACTATTATTAAAGAGTCGCTCCCTGACTGCTATGCTGATTTAGGCTACAAAACCCTTTCGACCAATCCGTGTGGGGAAATTCCGCTTTGTGCTTATGATTCGTGTCGTTTGCTGGCTATCAATTTGTTTTCGTATGTAGTAAATCCGTTTACCAAAGAGGCTTATTTCGACTTTGAACTGTTCAAAAAACACGTGGGTTATGCTCAACGAATGATGGACGACATCATTGATTTGGAACTCGAAAAAGTAGATGCCATCATCGCTAAAATTGATGCAGACCCTGAGGATTTTGAGACCAAAAGAGTAGAGCGAAACCTTTGGTTAGAAATCCGTAAAAAAGCAGAAGAAGGTCGTAGAACAGGAGTGGGAATCACAGCCGAAGGCGATATGCTGGCAGCTTTGGGAATACGTTACGGAAGTGAGCAAGGAAATGATTTTTCTGTAACTATTCACAAAACTTTGGCTTTGGCTGCTTACCGCTCATCGGTTGAAATGGCAAAAGAAAGAGGAGCTTTCGGAATTTTTGATGCCAAACGTGAAGAAAACAATCCGTTTATGATGCGAATCAAAGAAGCAGACCCTGCTCTTTATAATGATATGCAGGAATACGGACGTAGAAATATTGCTCTACTTACCATCGCTCCAACAGGAAGTACGTCGCTGATGAGTCAGACGACTTCGGGAATCGAACCCGTATTTATGCCTGTTTACAAAAGAAGACGAAAAGTAAACCCGAATGACAAAGAAGTTCGAGTAGATTTCGTAGATGAAGTAGGTGATTCTTGGGAAGAATATGTGGTTTTCCACCATAAATTCAAACAGTGGATGGAAGTAAACGGAATCGACACGACCAAAAATTATTCACAAGACGAAATCAACGAACTCATCGAAAAATCGCCTTATTACAAAGCAACTTCCAACGATGTGGATTGGTTGAGCAAAGTAAAAATGCAAGGAGCTATTCAAAAATGGGTAGATCACTCGATTTCGGTTACTATCAATATTCCGAGCGATGCAACAGAAGAGTTGGTTGACAAACTATATATGACGGCTTGGGAAGAAGGCTGTAAAGGAGTTACGGTTTATCGTGATGGTTCTCGTTCTGGAGTTTTGATTTCGGCTGAAGAGAAAAAAGAAGCCAAAGATATTGATGTGGACTACAAATTGGTTTTCCCAACCAAACGTCCGCAGGTTTTGGAGGCAGACGTAGTTCGTTTCCAAAACAACAAAGAAAAATGGATTGCTTTTATCGGAACTATCGAAGGTCGCCCTTATGAAATCTTTACCGGATTGGCTGATGACGAAGACGGAATCTTATTACCTCGTTGGGTTGAAGACGGATTTATCATCAAAAATAAAGACGAAAAAGGAAACACCCGATATGACTTCCAATATGCGAATCAAAGAGGTTATAAAACCACTATCGAAGGACTTTCCTATCGCTTTAACCCGGAATTCTGGAACTATGCCAAAATGATTTCGGGAACGCTTCGTCACGGTATGGAAATCGAAAACGTAGTAGAACTCATCAACGGATTGCAGTTAGACAACGAATCTATCAATACGTGGAAAAACGGAGTAGCAAGAGCTTTGAAACGCTACGTTCCGGACGGAACTCACGCTAAAGGAAAATGCTCCAACTGTGATTCTACAAACTTAATGTACCAGGAAGGCTGCCTGACCTGTAAAGATTGTGGGTCATCAAAATGCGGGTAACCAACCCTTCTAATAAAAATAAAGGCTTCGACAAAATTGTCGAAGCTTTTTTTATTGACAAGATATAGTGCTTTTTTTATACAAAAATCTGCATTTACAGTTTATCCGTACATTATTTGTTATATATTTGCACTTATTCTGAAAAAAGTGTTTAGAAAAGTTTTTGCTACTCTGTTTATAAGCCTGATGCCTTTAATGTGCTGTAAAGCACAGGATATAACTCATCATCTTCTTCCGCTTTCGTCTGTTGAACGTGTCCGTTATGTAAGCGGATATATGGAATCTAACAATCTGGTAAACACTCCTGAGTTCGACACTTTTCTTAAACAATTAAGAGTATTTTCCAAACAGCAGAACGATGCCCTGCTACTCAGCCATATCGACTATTTAATTGCAGGAACTCCCATTTTCAGAGAACAGAACAGCCATAAAAAAATAGAACTGATTAAAGAATTACAGGCAGAATGCCAGCAAAAAAACGATTTGATTCACGTAGGGGATTGTTTTGTGGCTATGGCTCAGATTCAGTTTGCAGACGAGGAATATGCTCTCGCTTTTGAAAATATGCTTGCAGCCGATGAAATTTTCAAAAAAATAGGCTACGAAAACACCCCTAATATGGGAAAATACCTGCACGATTTCGCTCTGGATTATTTCTTTTTTCAGGATTATGAAAAGGTAATCGAATATATGAAAGCATCGGTAAAGCTGCCCAAATACAACGACAATCTCGACATACAACGCTACAACACCCTTGGGGTTTCCTATCTGAAATTAAACCAACCCGACAGTGCTTTTAGTTATCTGAGCACTACCTACGAAAAAGCAAAAACCTATAATGACAGTATCTGGCTGGGGCTGAGTGCGGGAAATTTAGGCGAAGTTTTTTATCGGAAAGGAGAATATCAAAAGGCTCTGGATTATTTTGAAGAAGACTTTCAGATCAACCACCAAAGCAACTCCCCCGACATACCTCAAAATGCAGCCGTAAATATGGCAAAAACCTACCTCAGGCTCGGAGATATGAGCAAAGCAAATCAGTATCTGAAAGTTACCGCTGCATTTTTCCCGAAGCCCAAAATCAATACCTTCGGAAATCAACAGCAGCTGGAACAGGCAAAACGGAATTATTATCTGGTGTCTCACGAATATTATCGGACTCTCGAAGACTATAAAACGGCTCTGCTCTATGCAGACAGTCTGCATCGGGCGGAAAAGATTCACGACCGAAAATACAACGCTTTGCAGGTAAAAATGGCTTCGGGTCAGCTGGAGTTACTGCAATCAAAAATGGAACTTCAAAAGAAAGAACTGCTTCACGAAAAGCAAAGACGGGTAAAAAACGTGATTATTTCTTCGCTCGGAGTTGTGTTTCTGTTGGGCATATTCATTTTCAGGAGCCGTCAGAAAATCAACAAACAAAAACAGCTTTTGCTCAATGCCCAACTCGAAAGAGCCAAACATCACCTGAATATATCTCAAATAAAGCTCGACGATTTTGCTTCACGGATTCAGGAAAAATCAAAACTGATAGAGGGTCTGGAGCAAAAACTGTCTTCACAGCCCGATGCAGATGACAGTCTTTTAGTGCAGCTGCAACAGGTTACTATCCTTACGGAAGATGACTGGAAGCACTTTAAGTCATTGTTTGAGCAGGTACATTCAGGCTTTCTGCAAAGGTTAAAAGAAAAATATCCTGAAATTTCTCCTGCCGAAATCAGGTTTCTCACCCTTGCCAAACTCAGTTTTTCCACCAAAGAAATGGCTGCAGCTTTGGGAGTTTCTACTCAGAGTATCCGCACCAACTGGTACAGAATCCGTAAAAAACTGGAACTGCCTGAAACCCTATCTGTCGAAGAATTAGTCGCAGAGGTTTAAGGAAATAAACCACTATGAGAAAAGTACCGTAGTTTGGTCTCCAGTTCCAAAAACAGCAACGGATTAAAGGATTTTCAGTATTAAAAATCTGTGCATCTGTGGCTCATCAATAATGCACTACGGTTCTTGTTTTTCTGTTTTTTTACATCTTTTGTCGTGTACCTCTAAAAATCTATGTAAATCTTTCAATCTGTGATAAAAAAGTGCATAGTTTTAAACTGTATATAAAACCCATAGAACATATCAAACCCTAAGCAGATAAGCTTAGTTTGCACAGGTGCATTCAATAAAATTATATATATAAAAACTAAAAATAATATATATTAAAATATAGAATTATATATATAATTTTTTAATTTTGCATATATAAAACTATCAAGATCTGATTTGTTATGGCACTATCCTACGTTATATCGCACCGTAAAAACAACCTGCACCCCAAAAAGGAATCGCAGTATTTCCTGAAACTGGTACAGAACAACAGTATTGATTTAGACTATATCTGCAACGAAATAGAGAAAGAAAGCACCCTTACCGCTCCCGATATTTATGCGGTGGCAGTAGCACTGCAAAACAAAATAATGGAACATCTGGCAAACGGCAACAGCGTTAATCTTGAACACTTGGGCAGGTTTTCTATGGGTGCCAAAGCCACAGCCTGTGCAGACAAAGCTTCGGTATCGGTAAAAAGCGTGGTAAAACTTCATATTAACTACCAGCCCTCGGCAAAAATAAAAAAGTGGCTGAAACAGAATTTTGTTCTAAAAAAACACAATACACGATAAAACGCATAACCAAAAGTGGTTGCAAGACCTAAATTCCCGACAGCCTGCAAACAGCCTGATAAGACTAAAAACTTTCTTTGTGACGTTTTTGTGACGTTTGTTTTTCGTTGATTTTCTGCATTTGCTTTTTTCTTTGTGGCAAATTTTTCAACGTAAACTTTATGAACAAACAAATCTTTTCTCAGACGGGATTTGCAGTTGTAGCATTTTTGCTGTGCTTTTTTGCAAATGCCCAGACACTGATTCCCGACAGTAACGGAATTATTTATGTAAAAACCGCTGCTTCAGGCAACGGAGACGGTAGTAGCTGGAACGATGCTACTGATAACTTGCAGGGTGCAATCAATGCTGAAAATGTTACAAAAGTTTTTGTAGCCGTAGGGACGTACAGCGTGCCTTTGCCTAACAGCTTCAGACTGAAAACCGGTGTAGCGGTTTACGGCGGATTTGACCCCAACAACAGTATTACCAATCTGTCGCACAACCGTATTCTCCCCAATAGAGGAATGGGCGATGGCTCTGTCCTGACTGCCAATAACGCAGGACGGGTTATGGATAATATTAATTGCGACAACACCGCCGTTCTGGACGGATTTACCATCACAGGCGGCTATGCCGAAACCTGGAGTGCCGGAATATACAATCATAACTATGCCTCGCCTACACTGACGAATTTAGTGATTAAAGGAAATACTTCTTATTATGAGGGGGTTAATTCATCTTCTAATGGCGGAGGTATCACCTGTGTATTAAGCTCACCCGTTATTTCCAATGTGATTATTAAGGGTAATTCGGCAAAAATTGGTGCAGGGGTTTATGTTCAAAGTTATTCCCATCCCGTTATTACCAATACGCTGATTACAGACAATCACGTTACAGACGGCGGTACGGGAGGCGGTATCGCACTCTCCAATGTAGATGTGTCGGCAACACTCCATAATGTAACCATTGCCGACAATACCGGAGGCGTAGCAGATGCTCTTGCTATCAATAATACCAATACGATGAGCATCAATAATTCCATTGTTTTCGGCTCTGTGCTTACGGTGCAAAGTGGCACTTACACCGCACAACACTCTCTCGTAGAAAGCAATACCGATTTTACCAATGGCAATATTGATGCTTCGGGGGTATCTTCCGATGCTGTTTTTACTAATCCCGCAATAGGCGATTATTCGCTAAAAGCCGCATTTCTTATCAACAAAGGAAATAACGCTTTATTTCCGTCTTTAGATGCCAACACCAAAGATTTGGCAGGAAACACCCGTTTGGGAGGCTATACAATTGACATAGGCGCTTATGAATACGCATACAGCATTACTCCTACAGCCGGTATTGTGTATGTAAAAGAAACTGCCTCAGGAAATGCTTCAGGCAGTAGCTGGGATGATGCTACCAACGATTTGCACAATGCCATTCACACCAACGGAGTACAAAAAGTGTTTGTGGCTGAAGGAAATTACGACGTGGGTGCTCACAGTTTTATTATGAAAAACAATGTGGAAATCTACGGAGGTTTTGACCCCGATAACGGCATTACCGATTTATCCCACAACCGTATAATGCCAAATCCTGCCAATACGCAAGGCTCGGTATTGAATGGAGAGAATGTAAGACCCGTTGTCTGGAACGTATTCACTTCCTCAACAACAATGGACAGTACCGCAGTTCTGGACGGATTTACATTAATGAACGGAAATTACAGTAACGGAGCAGGCATCCGTAACCTGTATGCCTCACCTACATTACGCAACCTGGTTATCAGAAATAACAATGCTTCCTTATCGGGTGCAGGCATGTACAACGATAATTCCAGCCCGGCTATCATCAATTCAGTCATTAGTAGTAATAGCATTAACAGTGCATTTGCCCAGAGTGGCATGGGTGCAGGAATTTATAACGGGACAAACTCAGCTCCAACTCTTATAAACACCACTATTACAGACAACCGGCTAACAGGTATAGGAGCGTCTCCGGTAATGGTTGGGGCAGGTATGGCTAATCTCAACGGAGCTGCCCCGGAAATTTATAACTGCATTATCTGGAACAACAAAAAAAACAATGATGCTACTGCTTCGGGAGCTGATATAGAAAATATCAGTGCAGGCATTACGCTGAAAAACAGCATTACGCAAGGCTATACCACAGGTAATACAGCCGATAATAACAAAGTGAACATAAACCCGATATTCGTAAGTGCTTCCGATTTCAGTCTGCAAGGTGTTTCGCCTGCTGTAAATACGGGAAATAATAGCTGGTTTACAGGTTTAAATGCCGATACAAAAGATTTAGCAGGAAATGCACGTCTTTTTACCGGGACTATTGATATGGGAGCGTATGAGTTTCAACTTTTACCCGATGCCAACCATATCATTTATGTAAAAGAAACCGCAACAGGCACAAAAAGTGGAAACAGCTGGGGCAATGCAACAAGCGATTTACACAATGCCATTCACACAGCAGGTGTGCAAAAAGTATTTGTTGCCACAGGAAACTACAATGTAGGAGCAAACAGCTTTGTAATGAAAAACAATGTTGAAATCTACGGAGGCTTCGACCCGGATAACGGCATTGAAGATTTGAATGACAACCGTATTCTCCCAACGGAAACCCTAAACGGTTCAGTCCTGAACGGGCAAGGCACAAGAGCAGTTATATGGAATGATTTTAGTCCGGCAAATGCTTTAAATAATTCGGCAAAATTAGACGGATTTACTATAACAAATGGTGACAGTTTCGGTAATGGTGAAGAAGGTGGCGGTATGCACAACGTGAACGCCTCAGTTACTTTAAACAACCTGATTATTAAAAATAATTGGGCATATTACGGGGCAGGTCTTTACAATTGGGGCGGTGCACCGGTTTTGAACAATGTGATCATTACGGACAATCATGCAATGTTTGGAGGTGCGATGTCTAATAAAGAAACAGCACCGGTTTTAACCAATGTGATAATCAAAAATAACGAAGCCCAATACGGAGGAGGATTTTATAATTTAACGGCTTCTCCTGTCTTGATAAACACTCTTATGTATAATAATATTGACGGTGTAAGCGGTACCAATGAGACTATGTACAACCGTCAATCATCCGTACCTGTTTTAATCAATTCCACTGTTGTAGGCAATATTCATAATAGTGAAGGCAGTTCCATTTCTTTTTCCAATGCTATATTTTATGGAGAAATTGACGGAAACGGATCATACACTTCGGAATATTCACTGATAAAAGGAAATACCAACACCTCCAATGGTAACCTTGATGGCACAGGAATGTACCTCGGAACTATTTTTAACAATCTGTCGGAAGAAGATTATACCCTGAAAAACGGATCTCCGGCAATCAATGCAGGGAATAATGCTTTGTTTACAGGATTGGACGAAAACACCGAAGATCTGGCAGGAAATCCTCGTGTCCAAAATTTTGCTGATGGCGGAATTATCGATCTGGGGGCTTACGAAAGTCCTTATGAAGGATTAACACCCGATGGCAGCGGAATCATCTATGTAAACACGGCCATAAGCGGAGATGGCAGCGGAAAAGACTGGAACAACACTACTTCCAATTTACACAATGCCATTCACGCCAACGGAGTGCAGAAAGTATTTGTAGCCACAGGAAACTACAATGTAGGAGCAAACAGCTTCATTATGAAAAACGGAGTGGAAATCTACGGTGGCTTCGACCCGGATAACAACATTAAAACATTGGATGATGAAAGAATTTTACCAAACAGAGGAACGGCGGAAGGTTCTGTTTTGAACGGACAAAACGTAAGACCTGTTATTTGGAATGTTTTCACTTCGGGAACAGCACTGAATACGAGTGCCGTTTTGGACGGATTTACCGTAATGAACGGATTGGGCGATACTGATGGAGGCGGAATCAGAAATATATATGCTTCGCCCACATTGAGAAATCTGGTGGTAAAAAACAATTCCCTTTCATCAACATTAGATACATACGGTGGTGGTATATTCAATGGGTATTATTGTTCGCCTGTTATTACCAATGTGGTTATAAAAGAAAATACAGCAAAATTTGGCGGAGGTTTATTTACTAACGGCAGCACTTGTGAACCCGTTTTGACCAACGTATTGATTATGGATAATATAGGCACCGTTGCTTCACAATACGGAGGTGCTTATGAAGCGGGTAAGGCAACCTATACCAATGTAACAATTGCGGGAAACACAGGAAAACAATTATATGTGAATAATAGCAATACGCAATTAAACAATGTCATTGTATTGGGAGCAAATACAGGTGGTATAACGACTGGCATTATTCAAAATTCTCTTATATCCGGATTTACCGATACCAGCAACGGCAATCTCGATGCCACAGGAATTACTGCTGAAGATATTTTTACAGACCCTGCCAACGGTGATTATACCCTAAAAGAAAATTCTCCTGCCATAAACAGCGGAAGCAACGCATTGTTTACAGGTTTGGACGAAAATACACTTGATGTAGCAGGAAATGGAAGGGTTTATAATTTTAGCAATTCGGGAATTATTGATTTAGGGGCTTATGAAAGTTTTTATAGCAGATTAATTCCCGATGCCAACGGCATTATCTATGTAAAAGAAAACGCTACCGGAAATGCAGACGGGAGCAGTTGGGACGATGCAACAGACGATTTGCATAAAGCCATTTTTGCAGTCGGCGTACAGAAAGTATTTGTAGCCGTTGGAAATTACAGCACAGGTGACAATAGTTTTGTCATGAAAAACAATGTGGAAATCTACGGAGGCTTCGATCCGGACAACGGCATTGAAGATTTGAATGACAACCGTATATTGCCAACTGAAACTATTGGTGGTTCGGTTTTAGACGGAGAAAACACAAGAACTGTTATTCTCAATGATTTTACGGTTGGTAATCCGCTAAACAATACGGCTGTTTTAGACGGGTTTACGCTTACCCAAGGTCGTAACGTTCCCGGAAACGGGGGAGGCATATATAATTATTATGCTTCGCCTGTACTAACCAATTTGGTCATCAAAAACAGTGTAGCAAGCAACGGAGGAGGAGCAATGTATAACAGATATTCAAACTCGGTGGTAACAAATATTTCTTTGCTCAATAATACAGCCTATGCAGGTGGTGGGGTTTTTAATTACGAATCTTCTGTTGCGTTCTCAAACATCACCATATCCGGAAACACAGCCTCTGGTGATGGCGGTGCAATTTATAACGACTTGTCTTCACATGTATTTACCAATATCAAAATAACAGGGAATACAGGAGCTGACAGTAGCGTAGTTTTAAACACTGAATCTGATGTTACTTTCATCAATGCGGAAATTACAGGCAATCATACCGTTAATCCCAATAGCAGTGCAGACATCTACAATTCTTACGGAGGAAATATACTGTTCCTGAATTCAACTTTTGCTTATAATAACAGTGCAAAGACATTTAGGAACACTTCGTTTGACGGAGAAATTCAGGTAAAAAACTCCATAGTTTTTGACGCTATTGATGACTGGGACGAATTTACTGCCGAATATTCATTCATACAGGACAATGAAAACGATTCCAACGGAAACATTGTTTTGGACATTAATGAAGACGATGTATTTACTAATCCAGATAATGAAGATTTTACGTTAAAAATCAATTCTCCCGTTATCAATTTAGGAAACAACGTTCTCTATTCTAGTTTAGACGAAAATACGCTTGATTTGGCAGGTAACCCAAGACTTTTCGGAACAAATATAGATTTGGGAGCGTATGAATTGCAATCTAACCCAAGCAACTGCAGTGCTTCCACAACCTGGAACGGTACTTCGTGGAGCAACGGAGAGCCTGATTATAACATTCAGGCAATAATTGACGGTGATTTGGTTATCAGTTACGAATTAGATGCCTGTGAAGTTGTGGTAACACCCAACGGAAGCCTGAGAGTTCTTACTGAGGCAGTTCTCTACACAGATTGGTCTGTTACCAATCTGGCAACGGCAGACGATTTTGTGATAGAAAACAACGGTGCTTTAATCCAGTGGGAAGATGTTGAAAATGACGGAGCTATTACCGTACAAAGAGAAACCTCTCCGATGTTTAGATTAGATTATACCTTATGGAGTTCGCCTGTTTCGGGAATGTTATTGAAAGACTTTTCTGATGTTTCTCCGTCAGGGGGTAACGGAACTTTGTGGAATCGTGTTTATGAACTTGGAGCAGCTGCTTGGGAACAGGTTTGGGCAACACAAGCAGATTATCTGGCTGATAATTCAAATACGTTTACAAAAGCCAAAGGTTATCTGTACAGAGCCAAAAACGACTGGATAACACGAGACAGCGGAAATCCTGCTGAAGAAGATTTGGGGATATTTACGGGAGTTCCGAACAACGGAAATATAACTATTGCTACGCCTTTAGCTTTCAATGCTATCGGAAATCCGTATCCGTCGCCTGTTGAGGCAGAAGATTTCCTTGCCCAAAATCCCGGAATCCTTTATTTCTGGACCAATGTGAATGCTTCCAACGGAACAGCATATACCAACAACAACTGGGCTTATTATGTAGCAGGTTTCGGAGGAACAGGAGTAGCAGATATGGCAGACGGAGGTACTATTATATTCAAACCTGAAGACGATATGCTTATCCAACCCGGACAAGGTTTTGTAATAGGAACGGAAGAATCAACCGTTACGTTCAATAACTCGATGAGAGCAACAGCAAACGGAGATTTCTTCAAACAAATGAGCAACGAAAGACATCGTTTCTGGCTGAATTTATCGAATGAAGAAGTTGTTTTCAACCAAATATTGGTAGGGTATCTCGAAAATGCCACTCAGGGAGTTGACAACGGAATAGATGCTAAAATGTTCAGCTATGAGGGTAATGCGATTTACAGCCTTATCGAAAATAATGAAGAAAAATTCGTAATTCAGGGTCGTGAGCTTCCGTTTACGGATTCTGATATTGTTCCGGTTGGTTTCAGAGCCGTAAATGCCGGAAGTTTCAGTATTTCGCTAAACAACTTCAACGGAATTTTTGAAGAAAATGTCGTTATCTATCTGAAAGACAATTACACGCAAGCCCAACACAATCTAAACAGCGGAGCTTATACATTCGTAAGCGAAGAAGGTGTTTTTGACAATCGTTTTGAGGTGATTTACCAAACCACAATGAGTGTCGAAAATCCTGATTGGCAATATAACTGGGTTGTCTTTAAACAAGACAAAGGTTTCCAAGTTCAAACACAAGGATTTGAAATGAAAAAAGTTTCGGTCTATGACCTTTTGGGAAGAAATATCTATACCTCAAAAGCAGAAGGAACCACACATCAAATCCCTGCTCTTGGAGCAAGCGGAGTCTATATCGTAAAAGTAACCACAACCGAAGACAAAGTTCTGAATAAAAAAGTGAGATAATAATTTCAACTCCAACGGAGTTTGAAACTCCGTTGGAGTTATAAAATATACAACTATGAAAAAGAAGTTTTTAAATACAATAGGAATGGTATTGTTTTTTATCACCAGTACTACAACGGCTTGGGCAGAGCCTCTGCCACCAACACCTACTCCGCCAAACTTCCCGTTTGACCCGGATCCTACAGGTGACGAAGCAGCTTCTATCGACCATAAAATGATACTGCTGGTTATGGCAGCAATAATCTGGAGTTTTTTGTTTTTTAGAAATACGTTGAAAAAGCAAGCTGTACCAAAATGATACAGTATAAACACACTCCGAGGAACCTCACAGCAATGTGAGGTTTTTTTGTTAGTGTTAATAGTTATTGGTTAATCGTTGGGGTGGTCAATACCTCACCCTTAGCAAGCCTATACTGAACTTGTCGAAGCCCTTTTCTTTGTGTAACCGCAGAGATTCGCAAAGCACACTTCAAGAAAGCTTCATCTGTCTGAAACCAATACACTCATTTTTTTTATTACTTTTGTTTTCAACATTTAGAATATGCCCGAACAACAAAACATAGAATACAAACAGAATTGGCACGATGACTACCTTAAATGGGTTTGTGGTTTTGCAAATGCACAGGGTGGTGTAATTTTTATCGGCAAAGACGATAACGGAAATGTTATAGGCATTGAGGATTACAAAAAGTTAATGGACGATATTCCCAATAAAATCCGTAACATTATGGGAATTACCGTTGAAGTAAACCTATACGAAGAAAACAAAAGACATTTTATAGAAATTGTAACGCTTCCCTATACTGTTCCTATTTCGTTACGTGGCAGATATTATTACCGCAGTGGAAGCACTAAACAAGAACTAACTGGCAATTCACTCAACGAGTTTTTACTTAGAAAATCAGGCAAAACGTGGGATGATGTAATTGAACCACGAGCTACATTTGATAATATTGATGAAAATACATTCTCGGCATTCCTAAAAATGTCGGAAGAAAAAGGGCGTTTACCCAATATTGTTGGTTTAACAACCCAACAGATTTTTGAAAAATTATTACTTATCGAAAATGGTCAATTGAAACGTGGTGCATTGGTTTTGTTCGGAAAAAATCCCGAACAATTCTATCCAAATACCTTTGTGAAAATTGGTCGTTGGGAGGGCAACAATATATTATATCACGATGTAGAAGAAGGAAATTTGTTTGCGTTACTACGCAATGTGACCAATAAACTCAACAACGATTATCTAAAACAAAAAATTCACTTCGAGGGATTATATCGCATAGAAACAGGCGAATATCCAAAAGAAGCAATGCGGGAAATGTTGCTGAACGCTTTGGTACACCGCAGTTATATGGGAGCACCTACACAAATCCGTGTTTATGACGATAAAATAAACATTTGGAACGATGGAACTTTACCGACAGGAATTACTTTAGAATCATTAAAACGACCTCATTCATCACAGCCACGCAACCCGATTATTGCAAGCGTTTGTTTTAAAGGCGGCTTAATTGATGCCTGGGGAAGCGGAACGGTAAAAATCATTGAAACTTGTTTGCAAGCAGGACTTCCGGAACCTGAACTTATAGAACAAGACGGTGGATTTTTTGTAACACTTTTCAAAAACAACCTGACAAGCGACCAACTCATTAAACTTGGTTTGAATAACAGACAATTAAAAGCGGTTGAGTATGTGAAAGAGAAAGGAAAGATTACGAATAAGGAGTATCAAACTTTAAATTCAATTAGTGAACGGACAGCATCAAGAGAGTTATCCGAATTGACAGATAAACAAGTTTTGAAAAGTTCAGAAACCAAGGGAGCAGGTTCATATTTCTACCTTTGATAAAAATAACGCCAAAATGAAGCCAATGAAGCCATAATAACGCCAACGCCATTTGCAAGCGTTTGTTTTAAAGGCGGTTTAATTGAGGCTTGGGGAAGTCCTACGTCTTAAAGTCCTACGTCTAAAACCTCCCGTTTCCTTCTGCAATCATCAATCGTTGCTCATCAATCTTCAATCAAAAAGTCTTACGTCTGAAACCAACTATCGTACATAAAATCATTTTATATATATTATTTCAAAATATTATATATATAATTTTCCAATTTTATATATATAATTTTCCAATTTTATATATATAATTTTTCCATTTTATATATATAATTTTCTTCACAACAGGCTTGCAAAAGACCTCTTTATGCTTAGCAACTCTATCCTAACAGGCTTCGGGCACAACCTCCGAAAAGCTTCTGACGATTTTATGTGGCTTTGAGAATAGCTATATAACCGCTTAATTATACCGCAAAGATTCGCAAAGCATACGCAAAGATTCGCAAAGTTTTTTTTCGTTACTGTCACAGTCCTACGTCTTAAAGTCCTACGTCTTACGTCATCAAGTCCTAAATCTCAAACCTATCAAAATCAGGTTTTCAAGACATTTTCTGCTTTCAAACAAAATTCGTACTTTTGCAACCCAATTTTATTTGCAAATGTCTCAGCACAAAAAAGTTGCATTCTATACCTTAGGCTGCAAACTCAATTTCTCAGAAACTTCGACTATTGCCCGAAACTTCCAACAAGAGGGTTTCGACAGGGTTGATTTTGAAGAAAAAGCAGATATTTATGTCATCAACACCTGCTCGGTTACCGAAAATGCAGACAAGCAGTTTAAGCAAATCGTCAGAAAAGCCCTCAAGGTCAACGAAAAAGCTTTTGTGGCTGCTATCGGGTGTTATGCCCAACTCAAACCCGAAGAACTGGCTGCCGTTGACGGAGTGGATTTGGTTTTGGGAGCTACCGAAAAATTCAAAATTATAGACTACCTCAACGACCTTTCTAAAAATGATTTCGGTGAAGTGCATTCGTGTGAAATCTCCGAAGCCGATTTTTATGTGGGAAGTTACTCCATCGGAGACAGAACCCGGGCTTTTTTGAAAGTGCAGGACGGTTGCGATTATAAATGTACGTACTGTACGATTCCGTTAGCCAGAGGGATTTCCCGAAGTGATACCTTGGAAAACGTATTGGGAAAAGCCAAAGAAATTTCCGAACAGAATATCAAAGAAATTGTTTTGACCGGGGTGAATATCGGTGATTACGGAAAAGGCGAATTCGGAAACAAAAAACACGAACATACCTTTTTTGAGCTGGTTCAGGCTTTGGATAAAGTAGAAGGCATCGAAAGACTTCGCATTTCTTCTATCGAACCCAATTTATTGACAGACGAAACCATTGATTTTGTGGCTCAAAGCCGAACTTTTGTGCCTCACTTTCATATTCCGCTACAATCGGGAAGCAACGATATTCTCAAAAAAATGAGACGTCGTTACCTGAGAGAACTCTATGTAGAACGAGTGGCAAGAATCAAAAAAGTAATGCCCGATGCCTGTATCGGAGTTGATGTAATTGTCGGATTTCCGGGCGAAACCGATGAGCATTTCCTGGAAACGTATAACTTCTTGAATGAATTAGACATCTCTTATCTTCACGTATTTACGTATTCTGAAAGAGATAATACATTGGCAGCAGAAATGGAAAATGTGGTTCCGATGAATGTACGAAACAAACGAAGCAAAATGCTCAGAGGTTTGTCGGTTAAAAAGCGAAGACATTTCTATGAAAGCCAAATCGGAAAAACCAAAACCGTATTATTCGAAAACGAAAACCACGAAGGTTATATCCACGGATTTACAGAAAACTACGTAAAAGTAAAAGCACCTTGGAATCCGTTTTTGGCAAATACTTTACAACCTGTAGAACTCACTCAAATCGATGAAGACGGACTTGTAAGAGTGACTTTGGTTGAAGAAGTTGTAGAGAAAAACTAAAGGTTATTTCCTGTCAATTCGTTATAAATAACAGTTCTGCTTTGTTCTTTCAAGGCTTTTTTATCCTGTTGGGTTTTTCCTTCGGTTGAGATGAAGGCATGGATTTTAACTCTCATTTTCCCGGGACTTCCACTGAGGAATTTATAAGAAAATCGTTTTTTATTGTCGTAAAAAGTCATCGGAACAATCGGGATTTGATGGTCTATCGCTAAGCGAAAAGCTCCGTCTTTGAACTCATCTAAAACAACACTTTCATCAGGTACTCCACCTTCGGGAAAAATACAGATACTAAGTCCTTGACTCAGTCTTTTCTGAGCTTGTTCAAACACTTCCTGTTTGCTTTTGGTGCTTTTTCTATCCACCAAAATACTGGTTCTTTTATAGAAAAACCCAAAAAGCGGAATCTTTGCCAGCTCTTGTTTCCCTACAAAAACAAACGGATTTTCTTTCACCACAACCAACATCAGCATAATATCGGTCATCGAAGTGTGATTGGCAATCAGCATATAACTTTTACCTTTTTCGAGGGGTTGTTCCGCTTTTATGCTGTATCTGAAACCCATTCCGAAAAGGATAAATTTTGCCCAAATTCGAGCCAAAACAAAAAACTTCGGATACCATTTTTCTTTGGAAATAGCCACAAGCAAAAACGGAAACAACACCAAAATAGGTGCTGCAACCAATAGATAAAACCAAATTCGGTATAAAATCCAAAATGGAATTTTTATGATTTTCATTTGCTTGTTTTTTTATACCTCACAGGTTTTTAAAACCTGTGAGGTATATATTTCATCACACAAACCGCAATATAAAATAGTTTTTTTTCCCTCTTTGCAGAAGCACAAATTCGTTATTTATCAAATCGTTTTTAGTCAGTGCAAACCCTTCCTGAACTTTTTCCCGGTTTACCGAAATTGAGTTTTCAGATAAAGCTCTTCTTGCCTCACCATTCGATTTCATAAAGCCTGATTTTTCGTTCAGAACGGTCACGATATCCAAACCGTTTTCCAATTCAGCAAGCGAAATTTCCGCTTGAGGAACTCCGTCAAATACATCCAAAAACATTTCAGAATCCAATCGTTTTAAATCGTCTGCTGTTGAGTTTCCAAACAAAATATTTGATGCCTCGATAGCTTTATTTAAAGCTTCTGCTGAGTGAACAAAAGTCGTTACTTCTGCTGCCAAACGTTTTTGTAAAACTCTCAAATGAGGAGCTTGTTGATGCTCTGCAATAAGGTTGTCGATAGTTTCTTTATCTAAGAAAGTAAAGATTTTAATGTATTTTTCAGCATCCACATCAGAGGTATTCAACCAGAATTGGTAGAACTTATAAACCGAAGTTTTGTCTGCATCGAGCCATATATTTCCGCCTTCTGATTTTCCGAATTTTGAGCCGTCTGCTTTGGTAATCAACGGACAAGTCATAGCATAGGCTTTAGCATCTTCGCCTCCCATTCTCCGTACGAGTTCCGTTCCGGTAGTGATATTTCCCCACTGGTCTGAACCTCCCATTTGCAAAAGACAGTTGTAATTTTTATACAAATGGTAAAAATCATAGCCCTGAATAAGCTGATAAGTAAACTCCGTAAAAGACATTCCTGCTCCGTCTGAGTCAAAACGTTTTTTTACGGAATCTTTTGCCATCATATAGTTTACGGTAATTCTTTTTCCGACATCACGGGCAAAAGCAATGAACGAAAAATCTTTCATCCAGTCGTAGTTGTTTACTAATAATGGTGCATTTTCATCTTTAGCATTGAAGTCCAAAAATCGAGACAAAACACGTTTTATTCCTGCTACATTGTGATTCAGGATGTCTTCGGTAAGCAGATTTCTCTCATCTGATTTTCCCGAAGGGTCGCCTATCATTCCGGTTGCACCTCCGACCAAAGCCACAGGTTTATGTCCGAAATTTTTAAGGTGAACCAATAAAATAATCGGAACTAAACTCCCGATATGCAAAGAATCCGAAGTCGGGTCAAAACCGATATAAGCCGTTGTAGGCTCTTTTAAAAGTTGCTCTTCTGTTCCGTCTATAATGTTGTGAACTAAGCCTCTCCAGCGAAGTTCTTCGATAAGGTTTTTCATTTTTTTAATTCAATTTTTGCAAATATACTTTATTCATAAAACAGTCAAAAAGAAAACACAGGGTTTTCCCGAAAAAAAAATGTCCCGAAAAACTCGGGACACTTTGGTATAAGGTTTAAAAAGATTATTTTTTCTTTTTTGCTCCTTTTTCTGCTTTGGCAGCTTCCTGAGCCGCTTTCATCGCAGCACGTGAAATTCTTACCTGAGCTACAACCGTGTTGTCCGGGTGCATCAACGTATAGCCTTCTTTAGCTAATTTTGTAACATACAATTTGTTACCCATTTCAAGCTCCGTAATATCTGCTTCTACAAAATCAGGCAGGTTTTTAGGAAGTGCTTTTACTTTTAATTTACGTAGGTTCAAATGCAATGTTCCTCCCGCCATTACTCCTTTTGAATTACCCACAACTTTTACAGGAACTTCCAAAGTGATTTCTTTGTTGTCGTCTAATTCGTAAAAGTCAATGTGTAAAATTCTGTCAGATACAGGGTGAAACTGAATGTCCTGAAGAATTACATTGTATTTTTTCTTCCCTAAATCAATTTCAACAGTGTGTGCATTCGGGGTGTAAACCAGGTTTTTGAATGCTTTTTCTTCTGCTGAAAAATGCACTGGGTCTTTTCCTCCGTATAACACGCAAGGAACTAATCCAGCATTACGTAAGGCTCTGGTTGCAGATTTGCCCACGCTTTCTCTTTCTTGTCCTTTGATTAAAATCGATTTCATTTTTAAAAAATTATAGTTATTAAATTATTTACATTAAAAATTTTCCGCTGATGGATTCGTTGTGTTGAACTTTTTTCATCACTTCAGCAAAAAGCGGAGCACAGCTCACAACTTTTATTTTTTCGGTTTGCTTTTTAAGCGGAATCGAATCGGTTACAATCAATTCTTTTAATTGCGACTTTTCAATTTTCTCATAAGCCTCTCCCGACAAAATCGGATGTGTACAGATAGCCCGAACACTCAAAGCACCTCTTTCGATCATCAAATCGGCTGCTTTTGCCAATGTACCTCCGGTGTCAATCATATCGTCAACCAAAACCACATTACGACCTTTCACATCTCCGATGAGCTCCATTGTTTCGATAACATTGGCTGCTTTTCGCTGTTTGTAGCAAATCACCACATCAGACTCCAAAAATTTGGAATATGCATAAGCTCTTTTTGAACCTCCCATATCGGGTGAGGCAATAGTCAGGTTTTCCAGGTTCAGACTTTTTACATAAGGCAAAAAGATAGTCGAGGCAAACAAATGGTCAACCGGTTTTTCAAAAAATCCCTGAATCTGATCTGCATGTAAATCCATCGTCATGATTCGGGTGGCTCCTGCTGCCTGCAATAAATTGGCTACCAGCTTGGCTCCTATCGGAACTCTCGGTTTGTCTTTTCTGTCTTGTCTTGCCCATCCGAAATAAGGAATCACAGCGGTTATGTGTCTTGCCGAAGCTCTTTTTGCTGCATCAATCATCAGCAAAAGCTCCATCAAGTTATCCGAATTCGGAAAAGTGGAACAAACAATAAAAACCCGCAACCCTCTGATGGACTCTTCATAAGAAGGCTGAAATTCTCCGTCACTAAATTTTGAGAACGTAGCTTTCCCTAACGGAACTCCATAGCTTTCGGCTATTTTTTCCGCTAAATATACACTTTGTGTACAAGCAAAAACCTTTGCTTCTGGTTCAAAGTTTGACATTGTCAAATAATTGTTTAGTAGTTAGTTAGTGTTGTCGTTTCAAAAACGAGGTGCAAATTTATGAATTTTATCGGACACCGAAAGAAAAAACAGAAAAATATTTTTGCAGGAACCGTTTTTTGTTTTTACATTTGCACTCCATTTCTCTGAAAGAGTTTTGCCTGAGTGGCGGAATTGGTAGACGCGCACGACTCAAACTCGTGTTCCTCGGAGTGCGGGTTCGATTCCCGCCTCAGGTACAACAAAAACCTCTAAACTGTTTTTCAACAATTTAGAGGTTTTTTATTTTGTGGTTTCCCCTAAAAGTCCCGAAACAGAGGGAAATACAAAAATCACTTTACCTTTAATGCCATTGGCAACATTTTTAAGAACGGATAGGAGGCATTGTAGTTTACAGTATCATAAGTTTTTCCAATATCTAAGGCGTTGTAATATGATTTAATTCTTTCTTGATACAACTTTTCGTTTT
>Ga0172382_10004752_pt1 | contig 20649 bp, 23 predicted proteins | sample Leawel138RmetaG_FD_122245 | JGI IMG/M metagenome (GOLD analysis project Ga0172382, IMG submission 122245) | Leachate microbial communities from a municipal landfill in Southern Ontario, Canada - Leachate well 138R metaG | ecosystem: Engineered > Solid waste > Landfill > Unclassified | place... | reverse complement strand
GACGGTATTTCGTTGCCGATCGCCCTCGGCCTGTTGATCATGATGTATCCGGTGCTGGCGAAGGTCCGCTATGACCGCCTCGACACCGTGACCGGCGACCGCAAACTGCTGCTGTCCTCGTTGTTCTTGAACTGGGTGTTCGGTCCGGCGTTGATGTTCGCCCTGGCGTGGCTAATGCTGCCCGACCTGCCCGAGTACCGCACCGGGCTGATCATCGTCGGTCTGGCCCGTTGCATCGCCATGGTGATCATCTGGAACGACCTGGCCTGCGGCGACCGCGAAGCCGCCGCCGTCCTGGTCGCGCTGAACTCGATCTTTCAGGTCATCATGTTCGCCGTCCTGGGCTGGTTCTACCTGTCAGTCCTGCCCGGTTGGCTGGGCCTGGAGCAGACCACCATCGCCACCTCGCCGTGGCAGATCGCCAAGTCGGTGCTGATCTTTTTGGGCATCCCACTGCTGGCCGGCTACCTGTCGCGCCGGCTCGGGGAGAAGGCGAAGGGCCGCGACTGGTACGAGTCGAAGTTCCTGCCCCGGATCGGGCCGTGGGCATTGTACGGCCTGCTGTTCACCATTGTGATTCTCTTTGCACTGCAGGGCGATCAGATCACCAGCCAGCCGCTGGATGTGGTGCGGATTGCGCTGCCCCTGCTGGTGTACTTCACGATCATGTGGGGTGGGGGCTATCTGCTCGGCGCCGCGATCGGTTTGGGCTATCAGCGCACCACGACGCTGGCATTCACCGCGGCGGGCAACAACTTTGAGTTGGCCATCGCCGTCGCGATCGCCACCTACGGTGCCACCTCCGGCCAAGCCCTGGCGGGGGTGGTCGGCCCCCTTATCGAGGTCCCCGTCCTGGTCGCCCTGGTCTACGTATCACTGGCCCTGCGGCGACGTTTCGCCGATCAGAGCACTGCATCTTCAGCCACTATCTCGACGACGAAGGAGTCGTAGCACCATGTCTAACAGCCCCGCCGCCGTCCGGCCGCACCGCGACCTGTCCATCGATCAACAGCACGCCCTGACCACCGCGGCGACACGGCTGGAGCGCGATTTCGGCGACAGCTTCGGCGTCGAGACGATCGAACGGTTCCTGCACACCTCCTATGACCAGTTCGCCGGCCGCGCCACCATCCCCAACTTCCTTCCGCTGCTGGCCGAACGGTTCGCCCGCCAACGCCTGCACGCCCTGGCTCGAGTGGAGGGCAAGATCAGTGACGGCAAGCCCACCGTGCTGTTCCTGTGCACCCACAACGCGGGTCGTTCCCAGATGGCGCTGGGTTTCTTCACCCACCTCGCCGGCGAGGACGCGGTGGCGTGGTCGGGTGGCTCCGAACCCGGTAATGCCATCAACCCCTCGGCTGTCGCGGCGATGGCCGAGGTCGGCATCGACATCACCAGCGAGTTCCCGAAGCCCTGGACCGACGAGATCGTCCAGGCCGCCGACGTGGTGATCACCATGGGCTGCGGCGATGCCTGCCCCATCTTCCCCGGCAAACGCTACGAAAACTGGGAGCTACCCGACCCCGCTGGCCAAGACGTCGATGCGGTCCGCCCCATCCGCGACGACATCGAAGAACGCGTCCGACGCCTGCTCGCCGAACTCCACGCCACCGCCCAACAGGCCTGACCCGATGACCGAGACCCACACGCCCTCAGTGCTGTTCGTCTGCGTCAAAAACGGCGGCAAATCGCAGATGGCCGCCGGTCTCATGCGCCAACTCGCCGGCGATACGGTGATCGTGTACTCGGCCGGCACCAAACCCGGCACCGCGGTCAACGAGCTGTCCGCCCAGGCCCTTCTCGAAGTGGGTGTCGACATCACCGCTGAGCAGCCCAAGCCGGTCGACTACGAGCTGGCTCGCGATGTCGACCTCGTGGTCACCCTCGGCCGCGAAGCCACCCTGGATCCGCTGCCGGGCACGCGCGTGGAGAACTGGGACACCGACGAACCGTCTGAGCGCGGCATCGACGGCCTGGACCGGATGCGCCTGGTCCGCGACGACATCGCCACCCGCGTCCAGCAGCTGCACACCACGCTGACCACTTCCACGTCCTGACACCCACCCAAACCCGGTTTCGCAGCTGCAGCGCGGCAGCACACCCCTTTTGCCACTCGATGCCACCGAGGAGACTTCGTCATGCCCGCACGCCACATCGTCGCGATCGGCGGCAGCGACGCCGGAATCAGCGCCGCCCTACGCATCCGTGAACTCGACCCCAGCACTGACGTCACCGTGGTCGTCGCCGACGCCTACCCGAACTTCTCCATCTGCGGCATCCCGTACTACGTCTCCGGGGAGGTCACGCACTGGAGCAATCTGGCGCACCGCAGCGCCGACGACCTGGCCGCCACCGGCATGCGGGTCCTCACCGACACCCGCGCCACCCGAATCAACGTCGCCGAGCACACCCTCGACATCCTCGACCCCACCGGGGCGCCCACTGAACTGTCCTATGACGCCCTGGTGGTGGGGACCGGCGCCGTCAGCGCCCTCCCACCGATCGACGGCCTGACCGGACCGGGCGCACTCGGCCCCAAAGATGGCGTGCACCTGCTGCATTCGATGGGCGACACCTTCGCCGTCATGGACTCCTTACAACAGCGCGACCCCAAGACCGCGGTCATCATCGGCGCCGGCTACATCGGCCTGGAAATGGCTGAAGGACTCACCACCCGCGGGATCGCCGTCACCCAGATCGAGGCGCTCCCCGAAGTGCTCCCGACCGTCGACCCCGAGCTGGGCGCCCTGGTCCACGACGAACTGGAACGCCACGGCGTGCAGGTCCTCACCAACACCACTGTCTCCGCCGTCACCCGCACCGCCACCGGCGCGTTGACGGTGACCGCCCACCGGGGCGGCGAAACACTGCAGCAGACAGTCGATTTCGTGCTCGTCGTGGTCGGTGTGAAGCCTGATGTGGAGCTGGCCGCCGATGCCGGCGCCGAACTCGGAATCAAAGGTGCCATCGCCGTCGACGAGTCCATGCGCACCAACCTGGCGGATGTGTTCGCCGCCGGGGACTGCGTGCACACCCACCACCGTCTCCTCGGCCCGACGTGGCTGCCGCTGGGCACCACCGCCCACAAGCAGGGCCGCGTCGCCGGGGAGAACGCCCTCGGAGGAGCGGCACGCTTCGCCGGCAGCCTCGGCACCCAGGTCGTCAAAGTCTTCGACCTGGTGGCCGCCCGTACCGGCCTGCGCGACCACGAAGTACTCGCCGCCGACCGAGGCTGGACACCGGTCACCACCGCGGCCACCCCGGATGACCACAAGGCCTACTACCCTGGCGCCACCACCATCCACATCCGGATCACCGGCGACCAACGCAGCGGCCGCCTTTTAGGTGCCCAACTCGTCGGCCACCGCAGTGCCGAAGTGTCGAAACGGGTCGACACCTACGCCACCGCACTCTTCCATGAGATGACCGTTGACGGACTCTCGGCGCTGGACCTGTCCTACACCCCGCCGCTGGGATCACCGTGGGATGCCACCCAGATGGCCGCCCAGGTATGGACACGGACTCTGTTGTCCGGCGCCGTTCGCTAGTACCGGCATCAACGACGGTACCGTCCCACGCTTTTTCGGCCCCTGCTGACGGTCGGGCCGCTGGTTCATCTGCAGCGGGAACCGATTGCACGCGGACCCGGATAGGCTCCGTTCCGCGCGAAGACAAACTCACCGGCTAAACCCGTCATCGACGCAGGTGTGCGAACCCGTCGCCGCAGCCGAGGGCGCACGTCGGATCACAGGTGCGCTGCCTGTCTGCCGGTGCGAGCAACAAAGGATCAGCCCCGCCCAGCACCTGGGGCGACTCGACGCCCGCACTGCATCGCGCTAGTGCTCGCGCGGATGCGCCCTTCGGCATCTCCCTTAGATGATCAGCGGTGCTCGCGAGACATGTCTGGCACTGTCAATGTCAGTTCATATTCCGTTCATACTACTTGTGTTTTGTGTACCCGACAGAACGATGAACCGGCACCTGGATGTGGACTTCGAGGTGTCTCAGCGATGAGGAGATGCATGTGAAGATCCGCCTTCGGAAGCGCGCGGGCTGGGCGGCGATGGGTGCGGCCGCCGCATTGGCGTTGACGGCCTGCGGTGGGGGTGGCAACGGCGGCGCCTCGGGAGTGGAGGGCCAAGTGTCTGGTCCGGTCGTCATTGATGGCTCCAGCACGGTTGAGCCGCTGTCGTCGGCGGCCGCGGAGCTGTTCATGGAGCAGCACCCGGATGTCAACGTCACGGTGGGCACCTCGGGCACCGGCGGTGGGTTCGAGAAGTTCTGCGCCGGCGAGACCGACGTCTCGGATGCGTCGCGGCCGATCAAGGACAGTGAGATCGAAATCTGCACCAAGAACGGCATCGAATACAGCGAGCTGATCGTGGCCAACGACGCGCTGTCGGTGGTGGTGAATAAGGAGAACACCTGGGCGAGCTGCCTGACGGTGGACCAGTTGACGAAGATTTGGGCGCCGGGCTCGACGGTCAAGAACTGGAATGAGGTCGACCCGTCGTTCCCGAATGAGCCGTTGCAGTTGTTCGGTGCGGGGTCGGATTCGGGCACCTTCGATTACTTCACCCAGGCCATCAACGGGGAAGAAGGTGCTAGCCGCACCGACTACAACCCCACCGAAGACGACAACGTGACGGTGCAGGGTGTGTCGGCCACCAAGGGCGCGCTGGGCTACTTCGGCTATTCCTACCTGGAAGCCAACGCCGACAAGGTGAAGGGCATCGAGGTCGACGGCGGCGACGGCTGTGTGGCTCCGTCGGTGCAGACCGCTCAGGACGGCACCTACAAGCCGCTGTCGCGGCCACTGTTCATCTACGTCTCCGACGCTGGCCTGGCCAAGCCGCAGGTGGTGGCGTTCGCGGACTTCTACCTGGATTCCAACACCGACATCGTGGAAGCGGCCAAGTTCATCCCGTTGACCGAGGAGCAGCTCGCGACGGCACGTGCAGACCTCGACGCGTTGCACGCCAAGGAAGGCAAGTGAGTTCACAGTCTGTGACCGCGGGCGCCCCGACCGATCCTGGTCTGGGCGCCGGCGGTGACCTGATCACCGGTCGCCGCCGCCCCGGCGAAGCCGTTATCAAGGCACTGCTGGCGTCCTCAGCGTTCCTGTCGGTGGCCGTCACCGTGGGCATCGTGATCGCGCTGCTGACCCCGCTGCTGACGTTCTTCCAGAACGTCAGCATCGTCGAATTCCTCACCGGTACCACCTGGACGGCCGGCTTCGGGGCCAAGACGTCGTGGACGGATAAGCAGTGGGGGGTGCTGCCGCTGGTGATGGGCACGCTGACCACGACCGTGATCGCGCTCGCGGTGGCGGTACCCCTGGGTTTGGGTGCGGCCACCTACTTGTCGGAGTACGCCAGCGAGCGTGTCCGACGCACCGTCAAACCCATCCTGGAAGTCCTGGCCGGCGTGCCGACAGTGGTCTACGGCGTCATCGCGTTGACACTGCTGACCCCGGTGCTGCAGTCGGTGACCGGCGCGCAGATCTTCAACAACCTGTCCCCGGGCATCGTGATGGGTTTCATGATCGTGCCGACGGTGGCCTCGCTGTCGGAGGACGCGATGTCCGCGGTGCCGCGAGCGATGCGCGAAGGGTCCTATGCGTTGTCAGCCAATCGCATGCAGACCACGGTGCGGGTCGTGATTCCCGCCGCCCTGTCCGGAATCGTGGCCGCGATCGTGTTGGGCATGTCGCGGGCGGTCGGGGAGACGATGATCGTCGCGATCGCGGCGGGCAGCCAGCCCGTGTTCACGATCAATCCGCTGGTGGGCGCTCAGACCATGACGGGATTTATCGCCCAGGTCGCCAGCGGTGACGCCCCGCAGGGCAGCCCGGTCTATTACTCGCTGTTCGCGGTCGGGGCCCTGCTGTTCCTGATGACCCTGGTGATCAACATCTTCAGCATCGCTTTGGTGCGCAAATATCGACAGGCCTACTGATGACTTCGCAATCGATTGATCCGCCCGTGGCCCGCCCGGACCTGAGCACCGACAACAAGACCAAGCCCGACATCGGCTCGGTGGTGTTCGCCGCAGCGCTATGGGCGTGCCTGGTTGTCTCGTGTCTGTTCCTGCTCGCAGTGTTGGGCGCGATCCTGGTGGAAGGCCTCTCCCGGCTGGACTGGGCATTGATCTCCGAGCAGCCCTCACGGTTGCGGCCCGAAACCTCCGGGGTGCAGTCAGCGATCTTCGGCACGCTGTGGGTGATGCTGGGCACCATCGTGTTGGCCTTGCCTGTCGGCATCGCCGGCGCCATCTACCTGGAGGAATACGCCGACAACACCCGGTGGTGGAACCGGCTGATCGAACTGAACATCCAGAATCTAGTGGCGGTGCCCACCATCATCTACGGCATCTTGACGTTGGCGTTCGTGGTGCGCGGACCGCTGTCGATCGGGCCGGTTGCACTGGCCGGCTCGGCGGCACTGGCGCTGCTGATCCTGCCGGTCATCATCATCACCACCCGCGAGGCGTTGCGGGCGGTGCCCCGCGACATCCGGGATGCCTCGCTGGCGTTGGGCGCCAGCCAATGGCAGACCACCTGGCGACAGGTGCTGCCGTCGGCGGTGTCCGGTATCGCCACCGGCACGATCCTGGCGCTGTCGCGGGCCATCGGCGAGGCCGCGCCACTGATCCTGGTCGGGGCCACGGTGTTCGTCACGGTCAATCCCGACGGGGTGCTCGACCGCTACACCGTGCTTCCGGTGCAGATCTTCAACCTGGTCAAGCTACCCGAAGCCGACAACGTGAAGTTGGCCTGGGCCACGATCCTGCTGCTGATGATCATCCTGCTCGCGATGAACGCGTTGGCGATCTGGATGCGCAACCGCTTCCAGCGCCGCTGGTGACCGACCACCCCCACTTCCAGAAAGACTTCCTCATGAACGAGTCCACCCCCGCCACCCTGCCCACCGCCGCGTCCGCTGATCTCGACGAGCAGGACAAAGCCCTCCTCGCCAAGCTGAACACCAGGAAGGTACCCACACCGCCGTCGCAGACCAAGGTGTCCGCCGGCATGATCACCACCGAGGACCTCGGCGTCAGCTACGGCGACTTCCTGGCCGTCGCCGGGGTCAACCTGGCCTTCCAGCGCCACGAGATCACCGCCCTGATCGGCCCGTCCGGGTGCGGCAAGTCCACCGTGCTGCGGTGCTTGAACCGGATGAATGACCTGGTGCCCTCAGCGCGAGTACATGGCACAATCCGCTTCCGCGGCACCGACATTCACCAGGACGGCGTGGATGTCATCGAACTGCGCCGCCGGGTCGGCATGGTGTTCCAGAAGCCCAACCCGTTCCCCAAATCCATCTACGACAACGTGGCCTACGGGCCGCGGGTGACCGGCATGAAGCCCGCCAGCATGGACGATGTGGTCGAAGAAGCGCTGCGCGGGGCGGCCCTGTGGGAGGAAGTCAAAGACAAACTCAAGCAGAACGCCACCGGCCTGTCCGGCGGCCAACAGCAGCGGCTGTGCATCGCGCGCACCATCGCCACCCGCCCCGAGGTGATCCTGATGGACGAGCCGTGCTCAGCGCTCGATCCCATCGCCACCGCCAAAATCGAGGATTTGATGGTGGGCCTGGCCGAGCAGTTCACCATCATCATCGTCACCCACAACATGCAGCAGGCCGCCCGGGTCTCCCACCGCACCGCCTTCTTCACCGCCGAGGCCGACGAACACGGAAAACGGCTGGGCAAGCTCGTCGAATACACCACCACCGAGGCGCTGTTCTCCAACCCCGAAGATCCGCGCACCGAGGCCTACATCAGCGGCCGATTCGGCTAACAGCACCGACACCAACGTTGCACCGTGGCGGTGTCGTCGTCGACGACCACAATGAGCAGACGGCCTACACGCAGGCCGTCTGCTGCCGACACCGCCACGAGAGGCGACTGCGTTGACCTCCACGCCCCCGCCCGCACCGCACGACATCGTGACCGCCGGGCCGCTGCGCGTCGACCGCGCCAGCCACCAAGCCACCTTGCACGGGCACACCGCGATCCTCACCGCCCGCGAACTCGAGGTCCTGCTGTTCTTCTGCGCCCAACGCGGCCGGGTGTGCAGCGCCGAAGACATCGCCGCCGTCGTGTGGGGCCAGTCGCAAAAAACCAACAGCATCGCCGTGCACGTCAAACGCCTGCGCGCCAAACTGCCGCTGGAACGCACCCACGGCGGCCCCCTCATCTGGAATGTCCGCGGCGCCGGATACCGCCTGGCCCCGGTCCTCGTCGACGACGCCGAACCGCATCTGGCCGCCCCCCACTCGACCGCCATCGTCCCGGCGCTCCCCGCCCAACCAGAAGCCCCACCCGCGCCGCCAGCCTCTAGACAAACCCCTAATGACTCAGCCATCATTGAGGCAATGAATATTGAGCGATCGGTGTCGGTGGAGCAGCGGGTGGCCATGCACGCCGCGCTGGCTGACCCCCACCGTCTGCGAATCGTGGATTACCTGGCGCTCGGTGACGCGTCGCCGTCGGAACTGCAGACCGCGCTATCCATGCCGTCGAACTTGGTGGCCCATCACCTCAACGTGCTGCAGGCCAGCGGCCTGGTGCTGCGCGACACGTCGCACGCCGATCGTCGCCGCACCTATGTGCGGCTCGCCCCGACCGGCCTGCGGGATCTGCTGCCGGTGACGTCATCTCCTGCGTCGCGGGTGGTGTTCGTCTGTACGCAGAACTCGGCGCGCAGCCAGCTGGCCACCGCCTTGTGGAACCAGCAGTCAGCCATTCCGTCCACCTCGGCGGGCACCCACCCCGCCGACCAGATCAACCCGCTGGCCGTCGATGCCGCGCAGCGCCACCGCCTTACGCTCGCCGATCAGCAACCCCAACTGCTCGACGATGTGCTGCGCCCCGACGACCTGGTGGTGGTGGTCTGCGACAACGCCCACGAGCATCTACCCACCGGACTGGCGCGGCTGCACTGGTCGGTCCCCGACCCGGTGACCGCCGCGCAGCCGTCGGCGTTTGACGCCGTGGTCGATGAATTGTCCGGGCGCATCAGCACTCTCGCCCATGCGGTCGGTACCTAAGGAGGGGAATGTGACCAGCGTGTTGTCGCCGCGTGCGGCGCTGTCGGTCGACCAGCGGCAAGCCATGCACACCGCGGCCACCCGGATGTGTCGCGACTACGCCGACACGTTCAGCATCGAGACCATCGAGGAGTTCCTGTACTCCTCCTACGACACGCTCGCCCTCGGCGCGGCGATCACCAACTATCTGCCGCTGCTGGCCGAACGCTTCGCCCGGCAACGCCTCACCGCGCTCGCCACAGTCGAGGGGCACCCCCGCGACGAGAAACCCATTGTCTTGTTCGTCTGCACCCACAACACCGCGCGCTCGCAGATGGCGATGGGATTGTTCACCGCATTGGCCGGCGACCGCGCCGTGGCCTGGTCGGCAGGCTCGATGCCCGGCCGCGTTGTCGACAGCGAGGCCGTGACGGCGATGGCCGCACATGACATCGACATCTCCGGCGAATACCCCAAACCGTGGACCGAGGAGATCATCCGCGCCGCGGACGTCGTGGTGACCATGGGCTGCGGCGATGCGTGCCCCGTCCTGCCTGGGCCGCGCTACCAGAACTGGAAGATCGACGACCCCGCCGGTTGTGCCCCAAGCAGGGTCGACTGCATCTTCGACAACCTCGACGACCGGATCCGAGATCTGCTGACAGAGTTGAACATTGAGCCCCAGCTGCCCGCCGGGGCGGCGACGTCATGAACACCGCACCGGGAAGCGTCGTGGCGCGGTTCGTCGGCTGGGTGCGCTCCGGCTACCCCACAACCGCTCCCCGTGGCGGGCACTGCGCCGCACTGGCGCTGCTCGGCAACGACGAGGTACACCCGGTCGCGGCAATCCTCGCGCTGCAGAACGACACCCCCACGCAACGGCGGTGAACACCACCGGCACGCTGTGCTGCGCGCACCCACCGGCCTCCGGGGAGGCCCAACCCACCCCATGGGCAGTCGTCCTTGCGGCGCTGCGCCGCTACGAGCAGCACCGCCACAGCGTCGACGTCCCGCCCCGCACCCGCGCCTACGGCGTCGCGCTGGGCCGCTGCATCAGCGCTCTGCGCGCGAACTACTGGAACGGCCACCTGGACCCCGACATCATCGCCGACGTGGAGGCCGTGCCCGGCTGGCACTGGGGAGACCCGCCCCCAGGCGCGTGGCGGACCGCCCTGCGGTCGGCGACCGCCGCCGCCCGTCGACACCGCGGCGGCGCCACACCTCCCTACCCCCGCCGGGCGGGTGGCGTCGATCTGCAGGCCTGGTGTGCGCGACAGCGCGCCGACTACGCGGCAGGCCTGCTGTCACCGGCCCAGATCGACGCGCTGTCCGCGTTGCCCGGCTGGGACTGGGATCCCGACGAGCACCGGTGGCGCCAGGGTCTGACGATGTTAGTGGAGTTCGTCGACTCAGGCGGCGACCTGGCGATGCTGCACCGCGATCTTCGGGTCAACGGGTTCGCGTTGGGGCGATGGTGGCAGCGCTGCCACGAAGACTGCCGCGCCGGTGTCCTGTCCGCCGAACGGCGGGCGGTCCTGGCCGCCCTGTTCGCCGATAACTGTTGCCCCGACCCGTGGAGCGTCGGATACCTTGTCTTGCAACGTTTCTGCGACGCTCAGGGCCACGCACGGCCGCGACAGAATGCGGTTGTCGACGGGTTTCGGCTCGGCTGGTGGGTCACCGTCCAACGCCGGCAACGCCGCCGCGGCGCCCTCAACGCCGAACGCATCCACCTGCTGGATGCGTTACCGGGCTGGCAATGGAACCCCGGACGCGGGACCCGGCCGCCCCCGGCGCACCCACGCCGACCACAGGTGATCAGCCGCGCTGGCTGACAGCCAAATTCACCCCGGACGGGTCGGCAAGCCTTGGTCTGGTGGCCGACGCCAGCAGCGCCCCCACCGCGGCGATTGCGCCGAGGGCAACGAACATCGCGGCGTACCCGCCGAGCAGGCTGGCCAACGCCGCGCCGACGAACGGTCCGATCGCGGTGGCGACCATGATCGGGGCATTCAGATAGGCGCTGAGATGGCCGTAGTGGGTGGACCCCCAGCGTTCGGTGACCGCGGTGGCTTGCAGCAGCGTCATGATGCCGCGCATCACGCCGGCACCGATGGCCACCGCCACCAACGCGGCGTAGGAACTGAACACCCCCAGCAGTGCCGTGGTGGTGGCGACACCGGCCATGATGAGCACCGTGCGGGGCACGACACCGACGCGGCGCACCAAGCTCTGATAGCCCAGGCGACCCAGCACCTGCCCGGCGCCGCCCAGGCCGAGCGCGACCGCCGCAGCCCCGGTGCTGATCCCGCGTTGGCTCATCAACGGGACCAAATTGGCGATCACCGCATACGACGCGAGCCCGGCCAGCGCAAACGCCGCCACCAGGGCAAGGAACGGCACGCTGCGCGCGGTGCGGCCCGGCGCCTCGACATGGTGATGCTGGGTGACCACCGGCGGCCACGGGCGCCGCAACCCGAAGAAGTGCGCGGGGATGGTGATTACCGCCATGATGACAGCGAGGACGAGATAGGTGTGGCGCCAGCTCATCTGGGCGGACAACGCCGCAGTCAGCGGGGCGAACACAGTGCTGGCGAAGCCGGCCACCAGCGTCAGCACCGTTAGTGCGCGGACCGCGTCGGTGCCGAAGAACCGGGTCAGCGCGGCGAAGGCCGGTGCGTAGAACACCGCGCCCATCGCCACCCCAGCCAAAACCCACGCCGCGACGAACCACCCGTAGGTCGGCGCCGCGACGACCGCCACCACCGACAGCGCGCCGAGGATCGAGCCCGCAGTCATGATCCAGCGCGGACCCACCCGATCCAGCCACCGCCCGACCGGGATGCCGACCACCGCCGAGGTCACCAACCCGGCGGAGAACGCCGCGGTCACCGCTGGGGCGGACCAGCCGGTGTCGGCGCTGATCTGCTCGGAGAGCACGGTGAAGGCGTAGTAGAGCACGCCCCAGCTAGTGATCTCGGTGACGCACAACGTCACCAGCACCCAGCGCAGCCCATGCCGGGCTGCGCTGGGTGCCACAGAAGAACCCGCCGGTGTCATCCGCCAACGGGGTTGAGCGACAACGACAACGGTTGCAGTGTCGACGGCGCGGGTCCGCAGCACCCGCCGCCGGCGTTCTCACCCTCGGGGCTGTCAAACAACCCGGCTCCGTTGCACACCCCGGTATCAGGCAATGTCAGCTCCACCCGGCGGGCGGCCTCGTGGTCACCGGCCAGTTCGGCAGCGATGCTGCGGACCTGCTCATAGCCGGTCATCGCCAGGAACGTCGGCGCCCGCCCGTAGGACTTCATCCCCGCGATGTACAGATTCGGCTCCGGGTGGGCCAACTCGGCGGCGCCGTGCGGCAACACACTGCCACAGGAATGCATGTTCGGATCAATCGAGCCGGCCAAGTTGACCGGGGCCTGCAAGATCGGATCCAGCTCGATGCGCATCTCCGACAGGAACGACAGGTCTGGCCGGAACCCAGTCAGGACCACCACGTGATCAGCCGGCGCCAGAGCCCGCCCGTCCTCGGCGGTCACCACCGCCTGGCCGTCGACCAGATCGATGCGCTCGGTGCGGAACCCGGTCGTCAGGGACACCCGGCCGGCCTCGACCGCCCCCTTCGAGCGCACACCCAGAGCGCCGCGCTGGGGCAGTTCATCGGCGGCACCACCGCCGAAGGTGTCCTCCGACACCCCGCGGCGCAGCACCCACGTCACCGTCGTCGAGGGATCCTTGCGCACCACCTCGCCGAGCTGAATCACCGCGGTCATCGCCGAATGCCCGCTGCCGACCACCACCACATGCTTGCCCGCCAACCCTGAGGCCTGCGCGAGCGTCGGCGGAACGTAGGTCAGCACACCCGAGGCTGCGGCCGCGCGTTCCCCAATCGCGGGAACTCCGTCAGCGCCAGCAGGATTGGGCTGGCCCCAGGTGCCCGAGGCGTCAATGACCGCCTGGGCCTGCACCCGGCACTCCGTGCCGTCAGCATTGCTCACGTGCACGACGAACGGCGTCTCCGCCCGGCCCGGGCTCACCAGTCGGTCGCGACCCAGCCGCGACACTGCCTCCACTCGCGCGCCGTACTGCACGCGCTTGCCCAGGGCACCGGCCAGCGGCGCCAAGTAGCCGTCGATCCACTCCCGACCGGTCGGGAACCCCGCCTCATGAGCAGTCCAGCCCGTCGATTCCAGCAGCCGCGCAGCGGCGGGGTCGACCAGCTCGGGCCACGGGGAGAACGTGCGCACGTGCTCCCACTGCTCGACCGCCGACGCTGGGCTGCCGCCGGCCTCCAGTACCAACGGGGTGAGTCCACGCTCCAGCAGGCGCGCGGCCGCCGCCAAACCTAGCGGTCCGGCCCCGATCACCACGACGGGCAACTCCGACATGCTCAACCTCCTCTTATCGACGTTCTTCGATGGGATCGATGGTGCTCGACCCATCGATATTTGTCAATGCGTGTGTCATCATGGATGACATGGCTACCGCGATCGCACCGTTGACCTCCAGCGACGTGGCTGCCTGCTGTTCACCGCTCACCGGCGGCGTGCTCGACACCCCGGCCGCCGAACGCCTCGCCTCGGTGTTCAAAGCCCTCGCTGACCCCGCCCGGGTCAAGCTGGTGTCCCTGATCGCGGCCTCTGAGGGCGGCGAAGCCTGCATCTGCGACCTCACCGAACCACTCGGCCTGAGCCAACCCACGGTGTCGCACCACATGAAACTGCTCGTCGACAGCGGCCTCGTCAGCCGAGATCAACGCGGCAAATGGGCCTACTACCGCGTGAACGCCGAAGCTTTGGACCGCATCGCCGCCGCGGTGTCGACCCATCCGGCGTGACTAATTCGGAGTCGATGGACGGGCGGCCATGGGCTCTCCGGCCTTGGTCAGCCCTGGGAGAGTTGCGCGTGCGCTCTGCGCTCGACGAACAATGGAACGAAGTCCCGAATCCGGCTGTGTTCGAACTGGGCGTAGGCGCCCTGGACGATCGCGTTGATGCGCTCTACTGGGACGTCTGTGTGGCGGTCTGCTAGTCGACGCTCGACTTCTTCAACCATGACCCGCTCATCGATCTCCGGCACTTCGCCAGCTTGCCCCCGTGGCCAGGTGCCGTCAACCGCAGAGATGGCGCCCGTTCACCTCACACCCGGCCATTGAATCCGTGAGGTCAGGCAAATGCGATGATTTATGAAATGAGCAATGACGAGTCCGACTTGGCGCAGGCACGCCGACTGTTGGCATCGTTGCAAGAGAACATGATTCACACAACGAGGATGATCGAGAAGTTCGAACGGCAACGCCCCGCGGGGTCATCCGCAGGGCCGCGAGAGCGTGTGCTGCGTGGTGAACTCTCCGAAATCCACGGGTACGTCAACCGCATCTACGAACGGTTTCCCGAGACACGGCCGTAGCGCGGTGCAGGTGAGCGAGGCAAACGCCTCCTGACATTGACGTCGGGTTGATCTAACCGTCTCCTGAGGGCATGGAACCCGTCGAGATCACGCTGTGTGGGTGGCGTCGCCCAGCCTAGGATCGGTTCGCTTGTGGGCGGCGGGCATCTTTTGTTGGGACGCAGCGGCAATGATCGCGCCGAGAAGGTGACGCAGACGTGGTTCGTCACCCTGCCCGAGGTAGCAGTCCAGCCAGCTGGCGGTGGCGGCCACCAGGTCGTCGCTGAGGGCGATGTGGTTGCGCGCGATGGCGGTGATCAGGGCGTCGATTGCGGTGAACGTTTCGCCGATACCCAGGGTGATGTAAATGCGGTCGGCCTCGACTCTGCTGAGATGCGGGCGCGCGGTGGCAGCCAGCTCCCAGGCCAAAGCGGCATCGTCGGGCGCTTTACGCACTGGAGTTTTGCGCGACCCGGACAACTGGACCCCTTTCTTTGGCGTCTGATCTGTCTTCTACGGTAGAGCGTGGCCAGACCTGGCGCGCGCTGGTCGACCCACCGATAGCGGCGGCCGACCAGGGACAACGCGCTGGGCACGCCATCGTTTTCCTGCCGTTCACTGGCTAGCTGATCTCGGCACCGCTTGTGAGAACCCTGCCTGTCTCAAATTCAAAGAAATGAGACGCTCCCGCGCGGCTGGCATTGTGGTCACATCGCTCCAGGTCGGGTGTCTCATTTCTTGTCGCACACGGCTTGTCTCAGATCCTCGATGTCGGTAGGTCGATGAGACCTGTGATTGCCGTGACTGCGTTAGTGGAAATCCCCTCGGGCGAGGTCCGAGCCACGTGACGGGACCTCGCCGGATGTCCGAGTTGACTAGTGCAGATAAGTCCGGCCGTAGCGGTCGTGGGAGTCCTGCCCGGGGTCGGTGACGAGCGCGATGCGTTGCCCAGTGAGGGTGTCCGCCGCGAACCGCGCCGCCTCGGGGCCCCAGCATCCGACCGACCAGCCGGGCTTGTGCAGTTCCGGGGAATCGATGCCTAGAAGTCGCACGCGGAGGCGGCCGCGGGTGTCGTCGCGAACATCGAGTGTGTCTCCGTCTACAGCTCGGAGCACTGTTGCGCTCACCGCGGCGGGTGTGGCGTCCGCCGTTGGGGATGAGGGCGTGCAGGAGGTCGCGGCCGCGATCAGCCCGCACGCTATGCCGAGGTGTGCTACCGCGGCCCGGCCGCGCTGCGGCGCAGGGGCTTTTGTTGCTGTATCGCGCTCGCAGCGAGGGGCGCCGGGCAGCGTGAAACATCTCTGCGCGCCGCGCCGAATGACATACCCGCGCCCACACGACGGACATAGCGGCCGGGCGGTGCCCTTGGGCGTCACGGCGCGCGGGTTATCGCCTGATGTGGGTGCACGAAATGCCCACCGGGCTCCGCTGTAGTTGTTGCCTCGCCGCATGATTCGTTGCCCATCGTCCATTAGGGAAGTGCGATTCGAAGTGCCTTGCTGATCTCCGCCATGGTCGATGGCGACAAGGTGCCCAACGATTCGGTCAGCTCATCGTGGTACAGCTGCACGATGTCATCGACCAAGACGAAGCCCACCAGCGGATCAGCCGCGGTCAACGGCACGACCGTGGGGACGTGCGAGTGCTTGCTCGTAGTCGTAATCCGTGCCGCGAGAACGGTATCGAGGTTTCTGTTCCGCGAGTTGTTGCTCAGGATGACCCATGGCTTCGCGCCATGCCCGAGGTCCACCCGGTACGCCTGGCTGCGTAGCGCGCGGCTCACTGACGCCCCTGGCCCCGGCGCGCATAGCGGTCCCGCGCGGTCCGGCGCTCAGCGTTAGACGGTTCGCTGTTGAACTCGGTCGCCAGCTCGGCGTAGCCGGCGTCGAGGACATGTTCCTGGAGGGCCTCGGCGCCCGCCTGGAGCAGCGCCCGCAACGCCGCGGCTTCCGACTTGATGTCGTCGACATCGTGCTGGCTGGCCCAGTGTCGCAACACCTCGTACGCCGGCGATCCCTGATTCAGGTACGGGGCTATCACGGCCTCGTCGGAGTCGCCGAGGATGAGGCTCACACGCTTACTCACAGTGTACATATTACACCACTATCAAGCGCATAGATAAGCGCAATTCTCGGCTCAGATGTGACGTATAGGCGGGAGCGGGTCGTTGGTTGGCGAGCGGGGTTGCGCGGCGCTGTCGGCCACCGCGGCGACAATGGCCTGATGAGTGATGACGTTGGCGGTTTGTCCGTTCGGCAGGGGCCGCGCAAGCGCGCCGGCGATGTGCGCGTCGCTGTGCTGGTGCGCGTCGAGGGACGGCCCGCCGCGGTGCGGGTCTTTACCGATGAAGAGGCCGACGAGGCTGCCCAGTACGCGGCAAGTACCGGGGGAGTAGTTGTGCCGCTGCCGCTTTCACCGCCAGCTGGGTATGTACGCGGACCCGATGGTTCTCTGCTACCGGAGGGGGCGGCTGGGGCTTCGCCGCCAGCATGAGCCCGGCCCCGTCAAAGCGATTCGTCGTGAGGGTGTCGGCCCTCGGAGGCCAGCGCGTCGAGGTAGGCGTCGTGGTAGCGGGTGATCGACAGTCGCTCGGAGGTGAATTGCTCCAGGACGCCGGTGATGAGTGGTTGGCCTCGGAGCGAGGATCCCATTCGGTCGTAGGGCCAGTGGCCGAAACTCATCATGTCAATGCCGAGTGTCTGCTGCGGGTATTCGCGGGCCTCGGTGATGTCGTTTCGGACCGCCTCCAGCTCGGTCTCCAGGCGACGGAGTGCGGACGCGGCACGGCGGAGATGGCGGTCGCGCTGCTCTTTGAGCAGGTTGACGCATTCCGTCCATGTCGGGATGGTGTCGCGAGGGAAGTAGACGTGGCCGGCTTTGCCGCGCACAACCTGGGGGAGCAGCCCGTCTGCGGCCAGCATCTTGAGGACGTCGGTCGGAATCCCGCACAGCTCGGCGGCTTCCGACAGCTTCGCCAGGTGCGGCTCACTCACCCGCCTGGTCCGTTCCCGCGGTCTTGCGTGCTGAATTCTTGCGTGGTGTAGAGCGTTTCGCAGGTGTGCGCGCAGTCGGAGCTGCGAGTTGGCCACGTAACGCCTCAGTAGCCGCCGATGCTACTGCGAGAGCTTCGGTGAGCGCCTGCACCCGATCGTCGGCATTGCGCTGGGCCTGTGCGAGCTGTTCGGCGTGCGCCTGGCGAAGAACATCGCGCTCGGCGACGGTCTCCTCTCGAAGCCGTTCCAGGGCGGTGCGGTCATGTTCAGCGGACCGGCGGGCACTATCGGCCTCGGCGCGACTCGTGGCTAGCTCCACGCGAAGTGTTGCCGCTTCGGCGACCGCCTGCTGCGTAGCTTCATGAGCAGCGTCGATCTCGACTTGCATCCGCTGGCGTGTGTCGTCCATCTCCCCGCGTGCGGCGTCGACCTCGCGGCGGAGCTGGGCTGCGGTATCCCGCTCGCGTGCCGCTTCCGCATCGGACGCGCGCTGCGCGGAGAGCGCTGCTGCGGCCTCCATCCGGGCCGCTGACGCCTCCTGCCTCGCGTCCTCCACGGCCGCGTCACGCTGCGCTAGACGATCGGCGTTCTCCGCGGCTGCGTGGGCTACCCGCTGTTCGGCACTGGCCACTGCAGCGTCTGTTTCGGACCGCATCGCTGCGAGCTGGACTTGGGTTTCCTCCCGCACCCGCGCTAGCTCGGCAGCGGATTCCTCAGCAAGTACGTCCGCCTCTTCCCGGTCACGCTCAGCTTGCTCGGCCCGAGCCTCTGCGAGGCGGGCAGTGCGCTCGGCCGCAGCAGTACGACGCTCGGCTTCGGTGATCTTGCTCAATGCGTCACGATGCGCGTCTTCCACCTCCGCGCCGGCAGCTTCGAGGTCGCTGGCGGCCTGGACCACCGATGCCAGTTCGCCGAGGTAGGTTCGCATGTCATCAAGACGGCCAGGCAATTCGGCCAGCCGTTGATCAAGGGTCGCGCGCGCCATCGATACGGGCGCCGCCGTGCCGGGCTCTTCCTGCAGCGTTACCACGCTCTGATGATTCGCTCGGCGGGCCTTAAAAGCCGACGCGCGATTATGCACCGGCCCACCGCCCTCATCGGACTGCTCGCAGTAGCGCGACGGCCGTCCAGTAGCCGGGTCCGGGCGCCGCGGCCGCGTGCATCCGGGATAGCTGCAGTGGTCCCGGTCGAGGGTCTCCGCGGTATCGCTCTCGTCCATGCGACCAATATAGACGTTTCGTCGCCTCAATGACATAACAAAACGAAACGAAACAAAACCTCGGTGACGAAACAAAAGTTGGACGCGTGGGGGCGTTCGCAGGGGCTGACAGCCGTGAGGGCAACCACCCGTCGGCCCGGACGCATGACCTTCCCCCCGTTCAACCCAATGCCCGATCCCCAGCACCTAGGTGGGGACTGAATCCGCGACTACCTGATAGCGCCGGACTGGGGGCCATTGATGTCCGGAACTACCTGACACCGGCGGACACCCAGCGACCTTCCATGGGCCTGGGCCTCTCGCAGCTAGCCGACTCAAAGGTGTATCTACGGGAAGTTCTCGGAGTTCAGGTGAGTGTCCAACATCAAACCGGGCTGATAGGTCGTTCAGGCATAGGGAACGGCAGGGTGAATTCGGAGAACCAACGCAAAGGGTGCAAATTGACGCCGCCCGCTAGTGACTCGGTGGCCTCCGGCGGCAGATCGTAGAGCGTCAGTACGTCGTGATCCTGAAAGAGGACCTCGGACAACTGATCCCATGATCCGCGTCGCACCTGGCGTGGGCGGGCGGCGGCCTGGGCCCGTCGCAGGACGAGGTGAAGAACCATTTCTTCGCCCGTACACCGGGGGATGGGCGCCCCCCAGAGGCGGGTGTCGGCTGCCAAGCGGTCGGCGGCAGCGGCCAGTTGGTAGCGCCACAGCCGCGACTGCCCGAAGGTGACCGAAGGCAGCGTCGCAAGCACATCGAGCTGGCTGCTATTGACCGGGGTGACGGGAGCTGAGCCAAGGGCGTCGGCGTCAGATCGGATGGCGGCGGCAATCTCGTCGGCCGCGTTAGCGATGAGGGTCGCTTGCCGAGAGGAGATTAGCTCGACGATCTCGCTGTACTCCTCGTCGTTCTCCATCAGGGCCAATTCCTCGTCGTCAGCAGCGCGTGTTCCCCACGGGTCTTCACCGCTGGCAGCGTCCGTGTCCTCGGGGATTCGGCAGTCGAGCGAGGTGTAGGGATCGACGCCAGCGGACGTCGCCACCAGTTCGTCGCTGTCTCCAACCAAGTAGGTCAGCTCGACGGTCAGAATCTGCCACTCAGGGGCAGTCTCCCGATGGCGGTCCAGCACTGCCCGATAGTCATGGCGTGCATAGGCGTCAACGGCTGCCTGATCTTCGTCGAGACCACACTCGATACCGAGCCGGGCGGCGGCTTTGAGGGCGGTAGCTTCGTCGGGGTAGGCCCAAAGATCCAGACGGCGGTAACCGCTGTAGCCGCGGTGCGCCACAGTCCAGATTCCCGGTCCGCGCGCCCACTCGTGCACCCGGTTGTCCGCCCGCCCTGAGAAGCCTTCGGCGACGATCACGTTATGAATGAACGCTGCGCCAGCGGTCCTGGGAGTTGAATCGGCGGCGGTGGCACGATCGGCGTCCAGATAGCCGGCATCGTGTAGGGCTGCATCGAGTATCTGCTCATACGAGCAGCCAATCTGGACCGCTGCTGACTTCAAGTTCTGTTGCGTTGGAAGAGACCGTATTTCGCCAACCCGCCATTGCCGCAGCGCCTGACGGCTGATGCCTATCCTGTCCGCCAGGCCGCCGATGCTAGCGCTGTGGCGGCGCAGGTACTCATCGATGAGGCGGCCAAGATGGCTGGATGCCGGGGAAGTCACGAATGTCAGTCTGCTCCTCGTACGCAACCCATGGCAAGTGTCAGTTACCATATTTGGAAACCGCTACTTTACATAACCTAGGTTATCGGCAAATCGGTTGTGTAACAAAGGAATTCGTCTTATTGACCTGCCAGAGTTCAATTTTCCGTGTGTCCGATCCCACTTGTCGGAGTAATGGAGAACCCTGAGGACTGTCCAGCTCTCCGTCCTGCGGTCCAGGCTTATTTGCCGTATCCCTCGACAACAGCAGTGGCCTTCGTCCCGACGATGTCGACCTCATGCAGAGCGGCCAGTGCAAGTTGCACGATTCCGCGTGAAGTGGCGATCTCGCGTCCGCGTGACCCATCG
>Ga0172382_10004751_pt1 | contig 20651 bp, 20 predicted proteins | sample Leawel138RmetaG_FD_122245 | JGI IMG/M metagenome (GOLD analysis project Ga0172382, IMG submission 122245) | Leachate microbial communities from a municipal landfill in Southern Ontario, Canada - Leachate well 138R metaG | ecosystem: Engineered > Solid waste > Landfill > Unclassified | place... | reverse complement strand
TTCGGAACCGCTGAACACGGTCTCGGCCTCGGCGAGCGGCTGCCCGCGCCGCCACCGCTTCACCAGACGGGGATATCCCGATTCGGTCAGCGATCCCTCGCCGAAGTCGGTGCCGACCAGCAGCGTGTCGGCGTCCTCCCACGAGACCTGCGACTTGGCCTCGGACAGCTCGAACCCGCCGGTGACGAATTCCCGTGTCCGCATGTCGAATTCCCTCACCACGGCGGCGTCGGAGCCACCGCGCGACAGGCTGATCAGCGCCAGCGAATGGTCCGGTTCGATGACGTCGGCGCCGGCCCACACCCAGTTCTGACCGTCAGCCCGGGCCAGCTCATCGACGTCGATGATGACGTCCCAGGCCGGCTTCTCGGTCAGGTAGCTCTCCAGCGTGGTGCGCCGCCACAGCCCCTTGGGGTTGGTCGCGTCGCGCCAGAAGTTGTAGAGGTGGTCACCCCGGCGCCGGACGTACGGAATCCGCGCGTCGGTGTCGAGCACCTCCAGCGCGTCGGCGCGCATCTGCTCGAAGCGTTCACCGCCGAGGTCGGCCACCGTCGGGTCGTTGTGCTTACGCACCCAGGCCAGCGCATCGTCGCCGGTGACCTCCTCCAGCCACAGGTAGGGATCGGTCTGCTTGCTGTCGGTGTCGGTCACGCCCACCATTCTGCGCAATGCGCCATACTCGCCCAGCATGGGACTCTTCGGACGGTCCGACAATGTCGACGATGTCGATGACGGCGGGTTGCGCCGCCGGGTCGACGACCTGGAACGCCGCGTCGCGGCACTGGAGTGGGCGCTGCGCGGCGCGGGCGCACAAACCGAGGCGGCGCCGGCCGCCACCGGAGGCGGTGGCTGGCAGGTCAGTCCCGAGGTCGTGCAGTTGGCCCTTGCCGGTAAGAAGATCCAGGCCATCAAGCTGCTGCGGGAGCAGACCGGCCTGGGCCTCAAGGAGTCCAAGGACATCGTCGACAACCTGTGATTTCGGCGTGTTCGGTTGCGACAGCCGCTACCGAACATGCCGAAACCACCAGCTCAGCTCAGGTGGTGGACCTCCTGCAGGCCGTACACCGGCGTGGCCATCCCCTCGAACCGTGCCTTGAGCTGCAACGCCAGGTACAGCGAGTAGTGCCGCGACTGGTGCAGGTTGCCGCCGTGGAACCACAGGTTGGGCTGCTGGGTGGGCTTCCACATGTTGCGCTGTTCGCCCTCCCAGGGACCTGGATCCTTCGGGGTGTCGCTGCCCAGACCCCACACCTTGCCGACCCTGTCGGCCACGTCCTGGCCGATCAGGTCGGCGGCCCAGCCGTTCATCGAGCCGTAGCCGGTCGCGTAGACCACCACATCGGCGGGCAGCTCGGTGCCGTCGGCGAGCACCACCGAGTTCTCAGTCAGGTGGTCGACCTGCCCGTGCGCCAGCTTGATCCTGCCGTCGGCGACCATGTCGCAGGCCCCGACGTCGATGTAGTAGCCCGACCCGCGGCGCAGGTACTTCATGAACAACCCGGAACCGTCTGCGCCCCAATCCAATTCGAACCCGGCCGCCTCGAGCCGGTCGTAGAACTCCTTGTCGCGTTCGCGCATCTGGTCGTACAGCGGGATCTGGAACTCATGCATGATCCGGTACGGCAGCGACGCGAACGTCAGGTCCGCCTTCTCCGTCGTCATGCCTGCTGCCAGCGCCCGCTCCGAATACAGGTCGCCGAGCCCGATGTCCATCAGGGTGTCGGACTTGACGATGTGCGTGGACGACCGCTGCACCATCGTGACGTCGACGCCGTTCTCGTAGAGCGCCTTGCAGATGTCGTGGGCGGAGTTGTTCGACCCGATCACGACGGCCTTTTTGCCGACGTACGCGTCCGGTCCGGGGTGCGCGCTGGAGTGGTGCTGGTCGCCGGCGAAGACGTCCTGGCCGGGCAGCGTCGGGACATTGGGCTTGCCCGACATGCCGGTCGCGAGCACCAGTTGGGTCGGGTGCAGGGTCAGCCGTTCACCGTCGCGGTCGACTTCGACGGTCCAGGTCTGGGACCCCTCGTCGAACGAGGCGGACAGGCAGGTGGTCTTCGACCAGTAGGGCACCTCCATCACCCGGGTGTAGAACTCCAGCCAGTCGCCGATCTTGTCCTTCGGTGCGAACACCGGCCAGTTCTGTGGAAACGGCAGATACGGCAGGTGGTCGTACCAGACCGGGTCGTGCAGGCACAGCGACTTGTACCGCTTGCGCCATTGGTCGCCTGGGCGTTCGTGGCGGTCGACGACGATCGCGGGCACCCCGAGCTGACGCAGCCGCGCGCCGAGCGCGATACCGCCCTGCCCGCCGCCGATCACCAATGCGTACGGCTGGATGGATCGGCCCAACTCCTCATCTTCGGCGGCCTTCTTCTCGGCCCACGACCGCGGATCCGGGTCGTCGCCGTGCACCGCGCCCAGCACCCGGCTCGGGCCCTTGCGCTCCTCGTGGCCCTTGAGCTCCTGAAGCGCGGTCAGCAGCGTCCAGGCCTGATCGCCCTTCAGACGAAGGTGCCCGGTGCCGCGACCGGCGGCAGTCTCGAACTCGATGAACGCCGACGTCACCGCGTCTTCTCCGGAGCCGTCCTGGACAGCGGGCTCGCGGGTCCGGAAGCCTGACGGGTCCGTCTCGGCCAGGCGCGCACCCAGCATGTCGGTGATCTGGTCGCGGCCTTCGAGGGTCTTGATGTTCCAGGTGAACGACACGAGGTCACGCCAGAAGCTGTCCACGGCGAACATGCCGGCGACTCGTTCGATGTCGCGGGTGGCCAGCGCGGCCTCGAAGTCGGCCAGCCAGGCGTCGACGCGCTGCTGCGGCGTCGGATCCGTTGTGGTCTGCGGCTCAAGTGTTGATGTCATGTGAGCCAGGACACACCGGATGCGTCGCTGCTGGCAAGGGTTGCGAAGCGTTGCACGCGGCCGCTGCAACCCCCTGCAACTCTTTCGGGGTGTGGCCGCGCTCACATAGACATGCGGCTATGAGAGCAGCTGTCTACTACGGACCGAACAAGCTCGAAGTCGACGACGTCGCCGAACCGGAGCCCGGTCCGGGCACCGTCAAACTCAAGGTCGGGTTCAACGGGATCTGCGGCACCGACCTGCACGAGTACTACGCAGGCCCGATCTTCGTGCCCACCGAACCGCACCCGCTGACCGGCCAGCAGTTGCCGCTGACCATGGGCCACGAGTTCTCCGGGACCATCGCCGCGGTCGGCGACGGGGTAACCGGCTGGAGCGAGGGCGACCGGGTCGCGGTCGAACCGATCTACAAGTGCGGCCACTGCGGACCGTGTCGGGCAGGCAACTACAACGTCTGTCAGCAGATCGGCTTCCACGGCCTGATGTCCGACGGCGGCATGGCCGAATACACCGTGGTGCCGACCAGCATGCTGCACAAGCTGCCCGACAACGTGTCGCTGGAACTCGGCGCACTCGTCGAGCCCATGTCGGTGGCCTATCACGCCGCCACGCTCGGCGACGTGAGCCCCGGCGACACCGCGATGGTGTTCGGCGCCGGCCCGATTGGCATCGGACTGTGGTTCGCGTTGCGCGGCAAAGGACTTGATGATGTCTTCGTCGTCGAGCCGGCGCCGACGCGGCGCGCCGCGATCGAGGTGCTCGGCGCCAGAACGCTGGACCCGACGAGCGCCGACGTGCCGGCGTTCATCGCCGACCACACGCGCGGCGACGGGGCCGACGCCGTGTTCGACGCAGCCGGGGTCACCCCTGCGGTCAGCACGGCACTGGCCTGCGTCGGGTCGCGAAAGCCGATGATCAGCGTCGCGATCTACGAAAAGCCCCTGGAGACACCGCTTCTGAATCTGGTGATGAACGAGTCCCGGATCCAGGGCTCGCTGTGCTACACCGGCGCCGACTTCGAAGCGGTGATCGCGCTGATGGGGCAGGGCAAGTACGACACCACCGGCTGGGTGACCCGGATCCCGATCGACGACGTCGTCGACGAGGGCTTCGAGGCACTGCACGCCGGCACCAAGATGAAAGTTCTCGTCGACCCGAACGGAGCCTGACCCATGACACTCAACGGAAAAGTCGCCCTGGTCACCGGTGCGGCGCGCGGCATCGGACGGGGCATCGCGCTGCGGCTCGCACGTGACGGTGCCGACATCGCACTCGTCGACGTCCTGCCCGAAGGGCTCGACGGCGTCGCCGACGAGATCGCCGGGATCGGTGGCAAGACGACAATGTTCGTCGCCGATGTCAGTGACCGCGAGCAGGTCTTCGCCGCCGTCGACCACGCCGCCGCTGCGCTGGGCGGCTTCGACATCATGGTCAACAACGCGGGCATCGCGCTGGTCGGGCCGATCAGTGACGTCACACCCGAGCAGATCGAGAAGCTGTGGGCGATCAACGTCAACGGGGTGCTGTGGGGGACCCAGGCCGCCGTCGCCAAGTTCAAGGAGCTGAAGAACAAAGATAAAGGAAGAGTCAGCAGGATAATCAATGCCTCGTCGATCGCAGGCCACGACGGCTTCGCGATGCTCGGCCCCTACAGCGCCACCAAGTTCGCCGTGCGCGCGCTCACCCAGGCCGCCGCCAAGGAACACGCCGCCGACGGCATCACCGTCAACGCGTACTGCCCGGGCGTCGTCGGCACCGACATGTGGGTCGAGATCGACAAGCGGTTCGCCGAGCTGACCGGTGCCGCCGAAGGCGAGACCTACGACAAGTTCGTCGGTGGCATCGCGCTGGGCCGCGCCGAGACGCCCGACGACGTCGCGGGGTTCGTGTCGTATCTGGCCGGCCCGGACGCCGACTACATGACGGGGCAATCCGGGCTCATCGACGGTGGGCTGGTCTACCGCTGAGATGCTCTGGCCTACCGCTCGCGCGCGGGGCACACTGGGGTTCGATGCAAGGCCCACCCGTGCCTGAACCGGCCGTCGCCGTCGGCGAGGACCCGCGCAGCTACGCGCGGTTGATGTCCGCCGTCTACGACGCGACGATGGCCGGCCATCGCGCGCCCGCCCGGCCCCGGGAGGTCATCGGCGAGTCCTGGCAGCGGCTGATCGCCAGCGGCATGCAGGACCGAGGACCCGACACCACGGTGGTGGAGATGGGCGGGCTGGAGATGCTGCGCCGGTCGTCGGGGCTGATGGACGTGCTCGACGAGATCTCCCGCGGGCTGGAGTCGCTGGTCGCCGACGGGGAGAACATCCTGGTGGTCGCCGACGCGAAGGGCCGGGTGCTGTGGCGCTCCGGATCGCCGTCGGTGCTCATGAACGCCGACCGACTCGGTTTCATCGAGGGCGCGAACTGGGGCGAGGGTGCTGTCGGGACCAACGCCATCGGCACCGCGCTGGTGTCCCAGCGCGCCGTCCAGGTGTTCTCGGCCGAACACTTTCTGCGCAGCCATCACTCGTGGACGTGCGCAGGGGCGCCGATCCGGGATCCGAGGACAAGTCAGGTCATCGGCGTCGTCGACGTGTCGGGCCCGGCTGCCACGGTGCACCCGACGACCGTCGCCCTCGTCGACGCCGTGGCCCGGCTCGCTGAATCGCACCTGCGCCAGGAGCACGACCGCACGCTGAACCGGTTGCGTGCGCTCGCCGCCCCGATCCTGGCGCGGATGGGCAGCCCGGCGCTGGCCGTCGACACCGACGGCTGGGTGGCCGCCGTCGACGCGATGCCGCTGCACAACCGGATCCTGCTGCCCGAACGGCTGGGGCCGGGGCGGGTGCGGTTGGCGACGCTGGGCATGTGCGCCGTCGAGCCGCTGCCCGGCGGTTGGCTCGTGCGGCCGGCCAAGGGGGATGACGCCGAGGGCGGGGCCGAGCAGGACCGGCCGTCGCAGGTGACCCTCGACGTCAGCGACCCGGACACGCCGTCGCTGATCATGGCCGGCGCGTTCGGCAGCTGGCGTCATGACCTTTCGCTGCGTCACGCGGAAATCCTTTGCGCGCTGGCATTTTCACCCCAGGGCCGGTCGGCGCCGCAACTGGCCGAGGACCTTTACGGCGACCGGTCGAAGGTGGTGACCGTGCGCGCGGAGATGTCGCGGCTGCGCAAGCAGTTCGCCGGAATCCTTGCCGCCCAGCCGTACCGGTTCGCCGCGTCGATCGAGTTGTCCGTCCGGTATCCCGCCGACCGGTGCCTGCTGCTCCCACCGTCGAACGCGCCCGCGATCCGCACTGCCCGAATGGCGGGTGTGCCGGCGACAACCCATGGAGGACAATGACCGTCGTGGACGCACCGAACCGGGCACTGGTGACCGAGGCCGCCGCCGAACTGTTGCGCAGCCTGCAGGACCGGCACGGCGCGTTGATGTTTCACCAGTCCGGCGGCTGCTGCGACGGCTCGTCGCCGATGTGCTACCCCGACGGGGAGTTCCTGGTCGGCGACCGCGACGTGCTTCTCGCCGTGCTCGATGTCGGGGACGGGGTGCCGGTGTGGATCTCCGGTCCGCAGTTCGACGCGTGGAAACACACCCAGCTGGTGATCGACGTGGTTCCCGGCCGCGGCGGCGGGTTCAGCCTCGAAGCACCCGAGGGCAAGCGTTTCCTGTCGCGGGGGCGTGCGTTCACCGAAGAGGAGAACCGCGCCCTCGACGCCGTGCCCCCGGTGACCGGTGCGGCCTACGAACGCGGCGAACGGCCGGTGTCGAACGGCACACACGTCGTCGCCGAGGCTCAGGCCGTCGACGCGTGCGCGATCCCCCTCCCGGAATAGCGTTCCTGGCTGTGAAAGCAGCCGCCCCAGCAGCAACCCGGATTGCTATTCCGTGCTAGCCCGGATTTTTCGTGAAGTGTTGTGATTTTCGGGGTGTAGATACGCGAAAGTGCCTGTCCTGCAAGGAATAATTGGACTTCTCTACGGTTCAATCGTTCCTACGGGAAGGCACCTCGCAGGTGAAGAATATCGTGGCCGCAGCGCGGGTGAAAGTGTCCGCCGATGGGCAGGGCGTGGTGTCGCATGCCGGGATGGGCTTGCTTCGTGAGCTTGCCGATCTGACGGGGTTATCGTCGCAGGTCACCGCCGTGCTGGCTGACACCTACCGGGGCCCGTGGGTGTACGCACCCGGTGAGGTGTTCGCCGATCTGGCCGCAGCGGTCGCCGACGGGGCCGATTGCATCGATGCGGTCGGCCAGTTGTGTGGGGACCGTGAACATGTGTTCGGCGCGAAGGCCTCGACAACCACGATGTGGCGGTTGATCGATGAGCGCATCGACGCCGCCCACCTGCCCGGGGTGCGGGCTGCACGAGCCGGCGCACGGGCCGCAGCATGGGCGGCTGGAGCCGCCCCCACTGGTGAGGGCTGGCTGCACATCGACCTCGATGCCACCCTGGTCATCGATCACTCCGACAACAAGACCGGCGCCACCCCGACCTGGAAGAAAACCTATGGTCACCATCCGTTGCTGGCGTTTCTGGATCGTCCCGAGATCGCCGGTGGGGAAGCGCTGGCCGGGCTGCTGCGCACCGGTAACGCCGGCTCCAACACCGCCAGCGACCACATCATCGTCTTGCACCACGCGCTGGCCTCGCTGCCGCCGCGATGGCGGCCCCGCCCAGGTAGTCCACCAGATTCGGATGCCTGCCGGGTGCTGGTGCGCTGCGATACCGCTGGAGCCACCCACAAGTTCGCCGACGCCTGCCGCACCGCCGGGGTGGGATTTTCCTTCGGATACCCCGTCGATGCGCGGGTCCAGGACGCGGTCGACACCCTCAACCTCGGCCAAGCCTGGTATCCGGCGATCGACACCGACGGCGGCATCCGTGACGGCGCCTGGGTCGCCGAAGCCACCGGCCTGGTCAACCTGAGCAACTGGCCCGCTGGCACCCGGCTGATCCTGCGCAAAGAGAGGCCCCACCCGGGTGCGCAGCTGCGGTTCACCGATGCCGACGGGATGCGGGTCACCGCATTCATCACCGACACCGAACCCGGCGTCATTGCCGGTCAGGTCGCCGGATTGGAGCTGCGGCACCGCCAGCACGCCCGCGTCGAAGACCGCATCCGCGAACTGAAAGCCACCGGGCTACGCAACCTGCCCTGCCAGTCGTTTTGGGCCAACGCCGCCTGGCTGGAAATCGCCCTGGCCGCCGCCGATCTGGTCACCTGGGCCCGGCTGATCGGCTTCGGTGACCACCCCGCACTGGCCCGCGCCGAGATCGCCACCTTCCGCTACCGGATCCTGCACGTCGCTGCCCGTATCACTCGCAGCGCCCGCCAGGTTCGCCTCCGTATCGACGCCACCTGGCGATGGGCATCAGCGATCGCGACCGCCTGGCAACACCTACGCACCGCTTTCGGATAACCAGCAATTCACTCGACCCACCGACCACGAAAGACCAGGCCCTGGGAAAGCCCGCCCCACCCGGCGACACGGGACACCCCACCACGCCCGCCACCCGACAACGACCACCCAGCAACACAATTCAGTGACCGAGCGGACCCGTCATCAACTCGATGCAAAATCGAGGCTAGGGCGCGCCGCCCCGATTTGCGGCGGTCGCGGCGTTATCGTCGGAACCGTGATCCCGCTGCCACGAGCATCGGTGTTGGCCGGAGTGATGATCATCGGCGTCGCTCTCGGCATGATGGCGGCGCTGCTGGCGGCCGTCGAGATCACCGCCACGATCCGGCCCGACCTCGCCATCGGCCTGGTGATCGGTGTGCCCAGCATCGTCGGAATGCTGACGATCCTGTTCTCGAACCGGCGGTGGATGACCGCCGTCGGGGCCATGGTCCTGGCCATCGGTCCGGGATGGTTCGGGGCGCTGACCGCGATTCAGGTGGCCACCGGTGTCTGAGGACCAGATCGCGCTCGACGACCCGGCGTACGCCGACGAACTGCCGCGGCCACCCGCGCAGCCGGTCGTCGTCCCCGCGGCGGCGCAGTCCGTCGGCCGCTGGCGGTTCGTGCTCGTCGTCGCCGGTATGTGGATCGTCGCCGCCGCGGCCGGGGCGGGGCTGTACTACTGGTGGTACCACTCGCCGGACAAAGCCGTGCCGGTCTTCGCGGTGCTGGTGTTCGTGGTGGCCTGCATCGTCGGCAGCCTGTTGACCGCGATGGTGCAGGACCGGCCGGGTGTCGCGGCGACCGCGATCGCGATGATGTCGGCGCCGTTGGCCGCGGCCGTCGGTGCAGCGGTGCTGTACGGCGCCTACGTGTTCGAATGGATCGCCAGGTAGCCCGCCCGTCTTGCCGCGCCCGATAGGGTGTGAACGTGACCCACTATGACGTCGTTGTTCTCGGAGCCGGTCCCGGAGGTTACGTCGCGGCTATCCGCGCCGCCCAGCTCGGGTTGAGCACCGCCATCGTCGAACCCAAGTACTGGGGCGGCGTGTGCCTGAACGTCGGGTGTATCCCGTCGAAAGCGTTGCTGCGCAACGCCGAACTGGCGCACATCTTCACCAAGGAAGCCAAGACGTTCGGGATCAGCGGGGAGGCGAGCTTCGACTACGGCGCCGCGTTCGACCGCAGCCGCAAGGTCGCCGACGGCCGTGTCGCCGGTGTGCACTTCCTGATGAAGAAGAACAAGATCACCGAGATCCACGGCTACGGCAAGTTCACCGGGCCCAACAGCATCGAAGTCGATCTCAACGACGGCGGAACCGAGAAGCTCGAGTTCGACAACGCGATCATCGCGACCGGCTCGAGCACCCGGCTGGTGCCCGGCACCTCGCTGTCGGAGAACGTGGTCACCTACGAGGATCAGATCCTGTCGCGGGAGCTGCCAGGTTCGATCGTCATCGCCGGCGCCGGGGCGATCGGCATGGAGTTCGCGTACGTGATGAAGAACTACGGCGTCGACGTCACGATCGTGGAGTTCCTGCCGCGCGCACTGCCCAACGAGGACGCCGAGGTCTCCAAGGAGATCGAGAAGCAGTACAAGAAGCTGGGCGTGAAAATCCTGACCGGCACCAAGGTCGAGAAGATCCAAGATGATGGTTCGACGGTCACGGTCACGGTCTCCAAGGACGGCAAGACCGACGAACTCAAGGCCGACAAGGTGCTCCAGGCCATCGGGTTCGCCCCCAACGTCGAGGGCTTCGGCCTGGAGACGACGGGCGTGCAACTGACCGACCGCAGGGCCATCGGCATCGACGACTACATGCGCACCAACGTCCAGCACATCTACGCGATCGGCGACGTCACCGCCAAGCTGCAACTCGCCCACGTCGCCGAGGCGATGGGGGTGGTCGCCGCCGAGACCATCGCCGGTGCCGAGACGCTGGCGCTGGGCGACTACCGGATGCTGCCGCGTGCCACGTTCTGCCAGCCCCAGGTCGCCAGCTTCGGCCTGACCGAGCAGCAGGCCAAGGACGAGGGCTACGACGTCGTCGTCGCGAAGTTCCCGTTCACCGCCAACGGCAAGGCCCACGGACTGGGTGACCCGACCGGATTCGTGAAGCTCGTCGCCGACAGGAAACACCTCGAGCTGCTCGGCGGGCACCTGATCGGCCCCGACGTCTCCGAGCTTCTGCCCGAGCTGACGCTGGCGCAGAAGTGGGACCTGACCGCCAACGAACTCGCCCGCAACGTGCACACCCACCCGACCCTGTCCGAGGCGATGCAGGAATGCTTCCACGGCCTGGTCGGCCACATGATCAATTTCTAGTTGAGAGCGATCTGGGTCGCCGGCATCGGCGGGTTGGTGGTCGGCCACATCCTGTGGCTGGCCGGTATCTCGGCGGCCATCGCGTCGGCGAACGTGCCCACCTGGGTGCTGGTCGTCGCCGGGGTGTCGCTGATCCTCGGCCTTGCCTCAGCGCTGCTGGGCCGGCGGAAGCTGCAGCGCAAAGACCGCAAGAGCGAGATCTGGGCGGCGTTCCTGTTCGGGCTGTCGATCTCGCCGGTGCTGTTCTCGCTCGCTGTGCTCGGGGTGACGTACCTGTAGCCGGCGTGCCGCAATGAAGTGTCCGACATCGCATTTCGTGGCTTGGCGGCGTTCACCGGCGACTAAGGTGAGCCGATGGGGGACGGAGCCGTCGGCGACCTGCTGCTGCAGTGGTGGCGTCAGCGAGATGAATATCAGTGGCGGATCGGATTTTTGCGCAGCCGCGGACTCCTCCCGGTGCTGCGCTGGCTGATCGCCGGTATCGGCGCGACGATGGGCGTGCTCTCGGCGGTCAACGTCGTGCTGCCACCGGGAGCCGACGACACCGTGTTCCGCCTCGGCTGGGCGGTCGTCGCCGTGGGCTCGCTGGCCTGGGCCGCGCGCTGGGCCTTCCTGCCGTGGCCGACCGCCCGGGAATCGGCCGTCCTGGTCGGGTGCGTCGACGTCCTCATGACGCTGTCGGCGCTGCTGTTCGGGGACCCGAACCTGGCCATGTCGGGGATCCCCATCCTGCTGTGCGCGGGCGGCTATGTGGTGTTCTTCCACGGCCCGCGGCTGCACCTGGCCCACATCGCCTGGTGCACGGTCTCGGTCGTCGGCATCGCGGTGTGGCTGGCGGCGTCCACGCCCGACTACGGCGTTCAGGTGGCGGTCTCCCGGGCCGTGATCGCGCTCCTGGTCACGGTGTGCATCCTGCCGGCGTTGCAGTTCGGATTCTGGTTGCTGCAGGGCAGCTCGAAGCAGTCACTCACCGACCCGTTGACCGAGCTGACCAATCGGCGGGGTCTGGCGGTGTCGATGCAGCGGCTCAACGAGGCCGCGCCCACCGGAGCCGACCTGTGTGCGCTGCTGATCGACGTCGACGGTTTCAAGAGGGTCAACGACACGCTGGGGCACGCGGTCGGCGACGAGGTGCTGATCCGGACGGCGCGACGGATCCGGCAGAGCGTGCGTGGGGATGCCGTGGTGGTGCGGTGGGGCGGTGAGGAATTCCTGGTGGTCGACCGGATCCCGGCCCAGCAGGCCGGCAAGGTCGCCGAGCGCATCCGCGCGGCGGTCTCGGCACCCGCCCAGCCGCCCGTCACGGTGAGCATCGGCCTGGCCACCTGCACGAAGCCGGATCTTGATCTCATCGACGTGATCACCGCGGCCGACGCGGCGATGTACGAAGCCAAGGCGCGCGGCGGCGACCGGGTCGTCGTTACGGCCGGTGTCCGCTGAGCAGATGCTGGTGCAGGAAGTCGAGCACGTCGTCGGCCTTCGCGAACCCGCCCAGATGGCTTTCGTCGGGCATCAGCAGCAGCTCGACGTCGGGCAGGTGCTCGGTGGCGGCCTGCGCGTCGGCCAGCGAGATGATCGAGTCGGCGTCGCCGTGCCACCACCGGACCGGAACCTTGACGTCGGCCAGCCGGAAGCCCCAGTCGCGGCCGAAGAGCCGCGCGTCGTCGAGCAGCGCCTGGAACCCGCCGTTGGCGGCGTGCACGATGTCGTCGATGAACATCGCCTCGATCTCGGGGTTGGCGAACACCCTCTTGTCGCCCTCGGGCATCGCGGCGCTCAGGCCGCGGTACGCCAGGTGTGCCAGCGGTATCACCGGGGTCAGCAGGCCCGCGGTGACGGCGGCGAACGGGCGCCGCATCACCGAGGTCACCGGCGCGAATTTGCGTGACAGCGTGATGGCGCCGCTGCATGCGGCATCCGGACCCACCGACGGTGTCACCCCGCCGAGGACGGCGACGGCGACGACGCGGTCGGCCAGCGCGGGCATCCCGGCGCATGCCAGCGCGAACGGGCCGCCGCCGGACAACCCGACCACACCGAGCTTTTCGGCGCCGAGCAGGTCGGCCACATGCGCCATGTCGGTGGCCCAGTCGCCGACCCGGTCGTAGCAGTGCCGGTGGCTCAACCCGGATCCCGCGCGCTCGACGAGAACCACCCGCAAACCGAGTTTCTCGGCCGCGCGTCGACCCACGATCGGCAGCTGCCTGCGGCCGCCGGGGGTGCCGTGGAACCACAACACGACCGGTCCGGACGGATCGCCGTACTCGGCGTAACCGATGCGGCGGCCGTCGGGCAGGAAGAACGCACCCTCGGCGCGGGGCGGCTCACAGCGAGGCACACCCGGAGGGTGACGCCACGGGTTCGACAACATGGACGCATGGTAGCCGCGCGGTTTACAGCCGCGGTCGACTATGTCAAACAGGTCCCGGTTCAGTCGGGGAAGTCCAGCGGCACCTGCAGCGTGGTGATGGTGGCCGCCAGACCGTCGTATTGCGCTGCGAGCAGACAGAATTCGATCAGCTGTGGCTTGGTGAGGTGCGCGGAGAGCGCCTGCCACGTTTCGGGGGACACGCCGCGGGTGACGACGAACTCGTCGGTGGCGGTGATCAGCACCCGTTCCCGGTCCGTCAGGCCCTCGGAGTCGGGTCCGGCGAAGATGCGGGCCTGCGTGTCGGCGTCCACGCCGCGACTGCGGGCCAGGCGGCGGTGTTGCTGAAGCTCGTAGGTGCTGTCGCGCAGGTGCGCGACGCGCAGGATCACCACCTCGGCGTCGTGCCGCGACAGCTTGCCGACGTAGAGCAGGTGAGCCGACAGCGGCAGCCAGGTCAGGAACAACAGCCGGTGCTGCCCGAGCACGTTCATCAGGCTGAACCTCGGCCGTCGGATCCCGCGGGCCCCGATCTTGGCGATGGCCCAGTTGAGCGGGCCGAGTTCCTTGAAGCCGCCGGGGGCGATACGGGCAGGATTGCTCATTGCTGCCTCACCAGGTAGGGCGACACCGTCGAGCGGTGTTCGTCGATGTCGAGCGCGCGTCCCAGTGCGGGGAACGCGCGCTGCGGGCAGTTGTCGCGCTCGCACACCCGGCAACCGGCGCCGATCGGTGTCGCGGGGACGTTGGGGTCACCGGTCACCAGCCCCTCCGAGTAGACCAGCCGCTGCGCGTGACGCAATTCGCAGCCGAGGCCGATTGCGAACGTCTTACCCGGCTGACCATAGCGTGAAGCGCGTCGCTCGACGGTCCGCGCCACCCACATGTAGGCGCGCCCGTCGGGCATCTCGGCGATCTGGACGGAGATCTTGCCCGGGTTGGCGAACGTCTCGTACACGTTCCACAGCGGGCAGGTCCCGCCGCTGGACGAGAAATGAAACCCGGTGGCGGACTGCCGTTTCGACATGTTTCCGGCGCGGTCGACCCGCACGAACGAGAACGGGACACCGCGCATCGACGGCCGCTGCAGGGTGGAAAGCCGGTGGCAGGTGGTCTCGTAGCTGACCGAGTAGTAGGCCGAGAGCCGCTCGATGTCGTAACGGAACTTCTCGGCCACTTCGTGGAACTGGCCGTAGGGCAGCACGGCGGCGGCGGCGAAGTAGTTCGCCAATCCCATCCGGGCGAGCTTGCGCGACTCCTCGCTGGTGAACTTGCCCTCGTCCACCAGCTTGTCGATCAGCTCGCCGCACTCCAGGTAGGCGAGCTCGGCAGCCATCCGGAACACCGTCTGCCCCGACGACAGGTGCGCACCGACCTCCAGGCGTCTGGTCACCGGGTCGTAGCGGTGCAGCACGCCCTCGCCGAGGTCCACGCTGCGGATCACGGTGACGCCGTGGACGAATCGCAGCCGGTCGGACAGGTCGCCGGCGAGATCGCCACGATGCACCCGCATGTCGGCTGTGAGCGCCTCGGCGGCGGTGTCGAGGTCGTGCAGATAGTTCTGCCGTTGATAGAAGTAGTCGCGCACCTCTTCGTGCGGCATCGTGATGGCGCCCGACCCACCGCCGCTCCCGACGTTGAAACGGTCCTCGGTCGCGGCGGCGAGCTGGGTGGTGGTGAGCTGATACCGGCGGTGCAGATTGACCATCGCGCGGGCAAGCGCGGGGTGCGATCCGACCATGTCGGCCACCTCGGCCGGGTCGACGTCGACGTCGAGATCGCGGTCCATGAGCACCTCGCGCAGCTCGGCGATCAGGCGGGTGTCGTCCTGGGAGGCGAAGAACGTCGCGTCGACCCCGAACACCTCGGTGATGCGCAGCAGCACCGCGACGGTCAGCGGCCGGACGTCGTGTTCGATCTGGTTGAGGTAGCTCGGCGAGATCTCCAGCATCTGCGCCAGTGCTGCCTGGCTGAACCCGCGTTCGCTGCGCAGCTGTCGGATGCGGGCGCCGACGAAAGTCTTGGCCACGTCAGACAGCGTAACAACCCTGCTAAGGCAAAGTTTGCAGCATTCGCAGGCTGCGGCGATGTGGCAGTATCGAAGGTCGTGAGTACCACCCCGGGAGCGACCGGCCTGGCCAAGGCGATGATGCCGGTGCCGGATCCACACCCCGACGTCTTCGACATCCAATGGCCGCTGCGTGTTGCCGACGTGGACCGCGAGGGCAGGCTCAAGTTCGACGCCGCCACCCGCCACATCCAGGACATCGGCACCGACCAGCTGCGGGAGATGGGCTACGAGGACACCCACCCGCTGTGGATCGTGCGCCGGACCATGATCGACATGATCGAGCCGGTCGTGTTCAAGGACATGCTGCGGTTGCGGCGCTGGTGTTCGGGCACCTCGAACCGGTGGTGTGAGATGCGGGTGCGCATCGAGGGTCGCAAGGGCGGACTCATCGAATCCGAGGCGTTCTGGATCAACATCAACCGGGAGACCCAGGGACCCGCCCGGATCTCCGACGACTTCATCGAAGGATTGCGTCGCACCACCGACGAGAACCGTCTGCGCTGGAAGCCCTATCTCAGGGCGGGTAGCCGTGAAGACGCCGAGCACATCCGCGACTACCCGGTCCGGGTCAGCGACATCGACATCTTCGACCACATGAACAACTCGGTGTACTGGAGCGTGGTCGAGGACTACCTCTACTCGCAGCCCGAGCTGATGAGCGCACCCGTACGGGTCACCATCGAGCACGATCTTCCGGTGGCGCTCGGCGACAAGCTGGAGATCATCCGACACGTCCACCCCGCGGGATCCACCGACAAGTTCGGCGAAGAACTGAGCGACCGGACTGTTACAACGCTCACATACGCGGTCGGCAACGAGACGAAAGCCGTCGCGGCCATCTTCCCGCTCTGATCGGCTCACCCAAACAGTACAAGCGTACTGACCTGCGAAGATTCGCTACCCGTCGGTAGCTACTGAACCGGTTCAGGTCAGTGGCCCTTTGCAGAATTAGCAACTTCACCGATTCGGTTGGCGGAAATTGGCAATCGAAACGGGTGGACCTGCGGTTATGGCTTCAGGCATCCTCGGATTAGCAAGCCAGCGAAACCGCTGGAGCATTAACACCGCCGAGGTCGGCCAGCCCTCCGGTGGTTTGCATCAAACGAAGGAGCAGCCCATGTCCACCGTCGGAACGCCGAAGTCCCCGGAGCAGATCCAGCACGATTGGGACCACAACCCGCGCTGGAAGGGCATCACCCGCACCTACACGCCCGCCGACGTCGTCGCCCTGCAGGGGCACGTCGTCGAGGAGCACACGCTGGCCCGCCGCGGCGCCGAGGTGCTCTGGGATCAGCTGCACGACATGGACTTCGTCAATGCGCTCGGTGCGCTGACCGGCAACATGGCCGTGCAGCAGGTCCGGGCCGGCCTGAAGGCCATCTACCTGTCGGGTTGGCAGGTCGCCGGTGACGCGAACCTGTCCGGCCACACCTACCCGGACCAGAGCCTGTACCCGGCCAACTCGGTGCCGCAGGTGGTGCGTCGCATCAACAACGCGCTGCTGCGCGCCGACGAGATCGCCAAGGTCGAGGGCGACACCTCGGTCGAGAACTGGCTCGCCCCGATCGTTGCCGACGGTGAGGCCGGCTTCGGTGGCGCGCTCAACGTCTACGAGCTGCAGAAGGCGATGATCGCCGCCGGCGTCGCAGGGTCGCACTGGGAGGACCAGCTGGCCTCGGAGAAGAAGTGCGGCCACCTCGGTGGCAAGGTGCTGATCCCGACCCAGCAGCACATCCGCACCCTGACCTCGGCCCGCCTCGCGGCTGACGTGGCCGGCGTTCCCACCGTCGTCATCGCGCGTACCGACGCCGAGGCGGCCACGCTGATCACCTCCGATGTCGACGAGCGTGACCGGCCGTTCATCACCGGTGAGCGCACCGCCGAGGGCTTCTACCGGGTGAAGAACGGGCTCGAGCCCTGCATCGCGCGTGCCAAGGCATACGCGCCGTACTCCGACCTGATCTGGATGGAGACCGGCACGCCGGACCTGGAGCTGGCCAAGAAGTTCGCCGAGGGCGTCAAGAGCGAGTTCCCGGACCAGATGCTGGCCTACAACTGCTCGCCGTCGTTCAACTGGCGCAAGCACCTCGACGACGCGACGATCGCGAAGTTCCAGAAGGAGCTCGGCGCGATGGGCTTCAAGTTCCAGTTCATCACGCTGGCCGGCTTCCACGCCCTCAACTACTCGATGTTCGATCTGGCCCACGGCTACGCCCGCAACCAGATGACTGCGTACGTCGAGCTGCAGGAGCGCGAGTTCGCCGCCGAGGAGCGTGGCTACACCGCGACCAAGCACCAGCGCGAGGTGGGCGCCGGCTACTTCGACCGGATCGCCACCACCGTGGACCCGACCAGCTCGACCACCGCGCTCGCGGGCTCGACCGAAGAGGGCCAGTTCCACTAGGCCACCAGGCCACCAGGCCACTAGGCCACTAGGCCACTAGGCCACCAGGCCACCAGGCCGCGAGCGTGCGTGTCTGCAGGCGCCACGCCGTGCGATACGCAGATATAGCGCACGCTCGCGCACGAGGGCTCGCGCGCGTGCATTCGGACCGACGAGCGCTTGCGCGAGGAGCATTGGCACCGAGCTTGACAGCGCAGACCCCGCCCAGAAATCTTGGGCGGGGTCTGACGCGTGTGGGCGCCAGATGCCCCGTGCGCAGAGAACAGCGGCATACCGCGCGAGGAGAACGGCGGGTCAACCCGCACGCCAAGAGAGCAGAGGACAGATGAGCATCGAACGTGTGGGTGTGGTCGGCGCCGGGCAGATGGGCTCGGGAATCGCCGAGGTGGCGGCGAAGGCGGGCGCGAACGTCGTCGTCTACGAACCCAGCGAAGCCCTCGTAGCCGCAGGCCGGGACCGCATCACCGCGTCGCTGGAGCGCGCCAAGGCGAAGGGCAAGCTGGCCGCCGACGACTTCGACGCGACGGTTGCACGGCTGACGTTCACCACCAACCTGGGTGACCTCGCCGACCGCCAGCTCGTGATCGAGGCGATCGTGGAAAACGAGGCCGTCAAGGCCAAGGTCTTCGCCGAACTCGACGCCGTGGTCACCGATCCCGATGCAGTGCTCGCGTCGAACACCTCGAGCATCCCGATCATGAAGATCGCTGCGGCGACCAAGAACCCGAGCCGCGTACTCGGCCTGCACTTCTTCAACCCCGTGCCCGTGCTCCCGCTGGTCGAACTGGTCAACACGCTCGTCACCTCCGACGACGCCATCGCGCGGGTGGAACGGTTCGCCGGCGAGGTGCTGGGCAAGAAGGTGGTGCGCTGCGGAGACCGCTCCGGCTTCGTCGTCAACGCACTGCTGGTGCCTTATCTGCTGTCGGCGATCCGGATGGCCGAAGCCGGTGTGGCCACCGTCGAGGACATCGACACCGCCGTCGTGGCCGGGCTCTCGCACCCGATGGGGCCGCTACGGCTGTCCGACCTCATCGGGCTGGACACCATGAAGCTGATCGCGGATTCGATGTACGACGAGTACAAGGACCCGCACTACGCGCCGCCGCCGCTGCTGCAGCGCATGGTCGAGGCCGGGCAGCTCGGCAAGAAGTCGGGCAAGGGGTTCTACACCTACTGAGCAAGCATCGGGCCAGCTCAGGGGGTCGGACGTGTGTGAATGACGACTTCGTTACGCTAAGGCCGAATACTTCGTTACGCTCTAACCGAATATTGACACGCCGGTTGAGAGTGCAGCCGGGACTGCGGTAGAGGCCCGTCTGCGCCCCGCCCCGGTGTCCGGTGCGTTCTCGGTCGGCCGACGAACCGCAAGGGGTTGCCTGCCGCATGTCGAACGCTGTGCCTGATCTGTCGCCGTACTACGAGGAATCGCAGTCGATCTACGACGTGTCCAACGAATTCTTCGCGCTTTTCCTCGGGCCGACGATGGGTTACACGTGTTCCTACTTCGAGCGTGAGGACATGACTCTCGACGAGGCGCAGATCGCCAAGTTCGACCTTGCGCTGGGCAAATTGAACCTTGAGCCGGGGATGACGCTGCTCGACGTCGGCTGCGGCTGGGGCGGCGCACTGCGCCGCGCCGTCGAGAAGTACGACGTCAACGTCATCGGTATCACGTTGAGCCGCAAACAGTTCGAGTACAGCAAGGCGCTGATGGCCGGCCTCGACACCGAGCGCAAGGCCGAGGTGCGGTTGCAGGGCTGGGAGGAGTTCGACGAACCCGTCGACCGGATCGTGTCGATCGGCGCGTTCGAGGCGTTCAAGGCCGAGCGCTATCCGCTGTTCTTCGAACGGGCCTACGACATCCTGCCCGCCGACGGCCGGATGCTGCTTCACACCATCCTGGCGCACACGCAGAAGTTCTTCCGCGACAACGGCATCAAGCTCACGATCTCGGATCTGAAGTTCATGCGCTTCATCGGCACCGAGATCTTCCCCGGCGGGCAGCTGCCCGCCGTCGAGGACATCGAGAAGCTGGCCGCCGACTCCGGGTTCACGCTGGAGCGCGCCCACCTGCTGCGGCCGCATTACGCGCGCACGCTGGACATGTGGGCGGCCAACCTGGAGGCCAACCGGCAAGAGGCGACCAGGATCACGTCGCCGGAGGTCTACGAGCGCTACATGCACTACCTGACCGGCTGCGCCGACTTCTTCCGCCGCGGCATCACCAACGTCGGGCAGTTCACCCTCGTCAAGGGCTGACGCCGGGCTGAGCCGGCTCGGCCCGGTCAGGCCGAGGCCAGTCGCTTCTTCTCGGCGGCGACGTCGAAGTCCGGCGGCGGCCACGACATGTTGAGGCGTTTGAGGGTCTCGATCAGCAACTCGGTGATCGCCAGCCGGCTGTACCACTTCCGGTTGCAGGGCACGATGTGCCAGGGCGCATACGCGGTCGACGTGCGGTCCAGCATCGCCTGGTACGCCTCTTGGTACGCGGGCCATTTCAGCCGTTCGTCGATGTCGGCGGGGTTGTACTTCCAGTACTTGTCGGGCCGCTCGAGCCGCGCGGCCAGCCGCCTCTTCTGCTCGTCGAGCGAGACGAACATCGCGACCTTCACAATCGACGTGCCCTGGTTGACGAGTTCCCGCTCGAACGCGTTGATCTCGTCGTAGCGCGGCTGCCAGACATCGGGTGGGACCAGATTGTGGACGCGCACGATGAGCACGTCCTCATAGTGCGAGCGGTCGAACACCCCGATGTGACCGGCCGCCGGCAGCGCCTTGCGGATCCGCCACAGGTAGTGGTGGGCCAGCTCCTCGGCCGTCGGCTTGCCGAAACTGCGGTACTGAATGCCCTGCGGATTGCCGCCGCCCACAACGTGTTTGACGATCCCGCCCTTGCCTGCGGTGTCCATGCCCTGTAACACCAGCAGCACCGACCGGGTGTCGCCGGAACGGCTGTTGGCATAGAGCTTTTCCTGCAGTTCGGCGAAGCGCACGTTGCGTTCGGCCTGCAGTGTGGGTGCGTCGGACTTGGTGCCCCGGAAGCCGGGGGTGGCTTCGGTGTCGATGTCGGCCACCTTGTCGCCCGGTTGGAACATCAATTCGGCGTGCGGTTCGTGTGACCACAGCGACGGCAGGTCGTTGGGTTCGCCGGCTTCGATCATGCGCCACCCTCGCAGGCTCGGTCGGCGCATTCAGGGCCGATGATTCGCTCGCAAGCTTCG
>Ga0172382_10004748_pt1 | contig 20659 bp, 14 predicted proteins | sample Leawel138RmetaG_FD_122245 | JGI IMG/M metagenome (GOLD analysis project Ga0172382, IMG submission 122245) | Leachate microbial communities from a municipal landfill in Southern Ontario, Canada - Leachate well 138R metaG | ecosystem: Engineered > Solid waste > Landfill > Unclassified | place... | reverse complement strand
GGCCAGCAGGTGCTGGCGTTTCTGCTGCGGCACGTCGCCGGAGAGGATGGCGGTCTTGTAGCCGTTACCCTCCAGATAGCCCCACACCCGATCGGCGGCGCGCTTTGTATTGACGAAGACGATGGCGCGCGTCGGCTGCAGCTGGTGCAGCAGGCCGAGCAGCAGCGGGATTTTTTCGTTGCTGGCCGGGAAATACATTTCCTGCTTGACCCGATCGGCGGTGACCTTGTCCGGCTGCACCTCCACCAGGGCGGGATTGTTCATGTGTTCGTAGGCCAGCTCCGTCACACGCAACGACAGGGTGGCGGAGAACAGCATGCTGAGGCGCTGCTGCGGCGGCGGCATGCGCCGCATCATGTAGCGCAGATCGGCGATGAAGCCGAGGTCGAACATGCGGTCTGCCTCGTCCACCACCATGGCCTGGATCGCCTTCAGATCGAATACATGCTGCTTGAAATAGTCGATCAGACGGCCAGGCGTGCCGATGAGGATATCCACGCCCTGTTCGATGGTGGTGCGCTGCTGCTCGTAACCAGTGCCGCCGTAGGCGAGGCCGAGTTTGAGGCCGGTGTGGCGGCCGAGGATGGCGGCGTCGTGATGAATCTGGATCGCCAGTTCACGCGTCGGTGCCAGGATCAGTGCGCGCGGCTGATCGATGCGCCGCGTCGGTGCGCCGGGATCGCGCAGCAGGTGGTTGTAGACCGCAACCAGGAAGGCGGCGGTCTTGCCGGTGCCCGTCTGCGCCTGCCCGGCCACGTCCATGCCTTGCAGGGACAAGGGCAGGGTATTGGCCTGAATTGGCGTGCAGTTTGAAAAGCCAGATTCTTCAATGCCTTGCATCAACGATGCCGGGAGATCGAAGTCCGTGAAGCGGGTGTCCGTCAGATGCGTTTCGCTCATGGGGCAAAGAGCATACCAAAAACGCGCCGGTTGTGGGCTTGCATTGGCGGGCGGATTCGGCTCAAATGTGGGTCCAAGGCTCAACAACAAACAAGCCGGACCGTGTGGTCTGCGGTCACGGGCATGATGGAGGCAATACCCTTGAGCGACAAAATCGTTTACGTAACCGACGACACCTTTGAGCAGGAAATCATCAAGGCCGAAGGCCCCGTGCTGGTGGATTACTGGGCGGACTGGTGCGGTCCCTGCAAGATGATCGCCCCGATCCTCGACGAGATCGCCGAGGAATACAGCGGTCGCCTCAAGGTGGCCAAGCTGAATATCGATGAAAATCCCAACACCCCGCCCAAGTTCGGCATCCGTGGCATCCCCACCCTGATGCTGTTCAAGAGCGGCAATGTCGAGGCGACCAAGGTCGGTGCCGTTTCCAAGTCCCAGCTGACCGCCTTCATCGACAGCAACCTGTGATTTCGGCACGGCGTCCGGCCGGGGCTGGACGCCGTGTGCAGTTGGTGGTAGATTTCCCGCAGTTCCCCTTTAAGACATAAGAATTAACACCGGCCGAACGGCCATTCCCCAAGACAGAATCTTAAGGGCCCGATGCGGCCATTCTGTCGATCCCGAATCTCCCCATTGCCACGTTCCAATCCACGCTCCTTCCAACGGCTTGACCATGAATCTGACCGAACTCAAGAGAAAACCTGCAGCTGAACTGATCGAACTGGCCGAATCCCTCGGCATAGAGGGCGCCTCGCGCTCACGCAAGGAAAACGTCATTTTTTCCCTGCTCAAGGCCACGGCCAAGGGCGGTGAAGACATCTGTGGCGATGGCGTGCTGGAGATACTGCAGGACGGCTTCGGGTTTCTGCGCTCCGCCGACAGTTCCTACCTGGCGGGCCCGGATGACATCTATGTCTCGCCCAGCCAGATCCGCCGCTTCAACCTGCGTACCGGCGATACGGTCACCGGCAAGATCCGGCCGCCGAAGGAAGGTGAGCGCTACTTCGCCCTGCTCAAGGTCGATACCATCAACTACGAGCCGCCGGAGAATGCCAAGAACAAGGTCCTGTTCGAGAACCTGACGCCGCTGCACCCCAACGAGCGTCTCAACCTCGAGCTGGGCAACGGCAGCACCGAAGACATTACCGCCCGCGTCATCGACCTGGTGGCGCCCATCGGCAAGGGCCAGCGCGGCCTCATCGTCTCGCCGCCCAAGGCCGGCAAGACCATGCTGCTGCAGAACATCGCCCACTCCATCACCCATAACCATCCTGAATGCTTCCTCATCGTGCTGCTCATCGACGAGCGCCCGGAAGAGGTGACCGAAATGGCGCGTTCGGTGCGTGGCGAGGTGGTTTCCTCCACCTTCGACGAACCGGCCAGCCGCCACGTACAGGTGGCCGAGATGGTGATCGAGAAGGCCAAGCGCCTGGTGGAGCACAAGAAGGACGTGGTGATCCTGCTCGACTCCATCACCCGCCTGGGCCGTGCCTACAACACCGTGATTCCGTCTTCCGGCAAGGTGCTGACCGGTGGCGTGGACGCCAATGCCCTGCACCGGCCGAAGCGTTTCTTCGGCGCGGCGCGCAACATCGAGGAAGGCGGTTCGCTCACCATCATCGCCACCGCCCTGGTGGAAACAGGTTCGCGCATGGATGACGTGATTTACGAAGAGTTCAAGGGCACCGGCAACATGGAGATCCACCTGGATCGTCGTATCGCCGAGAAGCGCATCTATCCCGCCATCAACATCAACCGTTCCGGCACGCGCCGTGAAGAGCTGCTCACCGACGTGGATGAGCTGCAGAAGATGTGGATCCTGCGCAAGCTGCTGCATCCGATGGACGAACTGGCGGCGATGGAGTTCCTGTTCGACAAGCTCAAGGCCACCAAGACCAACGGCGACTTCTTTGATTCGATGAAGCGCTGATTGGCTGGCAGCGGAATCATCCCCGCCAGAAACGGCGCGGGATGATTCTGTCGCTCAACGCCCGACCGGCTTGATATCCCACACCGACCTAGCGTATTCGTCGATGGTGCGATCGCTGGAAAAGCGGCCCATGCGCGCCACGTTGAGTATGGCGCGGCGCGTCCACTCCTCGCTGTTGCGGTACAGCTCCGCCACCCGCTCCTGGCACTCCACATACGAAGCGTAATCGGCCAGCAGCAGATAGTGATCGCCGCCCTGCAGCAGGGTCTCGACGATGTCGCGGAAGCGCTCCGGTGCATCGGGCGAAAAATAGCCGCCGCTGATCATGTCCAGCACTTCACGCAGTTCCGCATTGCCGTGGTAGTAGTCCCAGGGATTGTGGCCGCGCGCGCGCACCTCCTTCATCTGCGGCACGTCCAGGCCAAAGATGAAAATATTGTCTTCCCCTACGGCCTCCCGAATCTCGATATTGGCACCATCCAGGGTGCCGATGGTCAGGGCGCCGTTCAGCGCCAGCTTCATATTGCCGGTGCCGGAGGCCTCGGTGCCGGCAGTGGAGATCTGCTCGGACAGTTCTGCGGCGGGGATGATCTCGCCGGCGGCACTGACGTCGTAATTGGGCAGGAACACCAGCTTGAGCAGACCACGCACCTGCGGATCATGGTTGACGATGTCGGCCACGGCGTTGATCAGGTGGATCAGCATTTTGGCCGCTGTGTAGCCCGGTGCGGACTTGCCGCCGAAGATCACCGTGCGCGGTACGGCGTCCAGTTCCGGGTTGTGGCGGATGCGGTTGTATAGCGTGACGACGTGCAGCACATTGAGCAGCTGGCGCTTGTATTCGTGAATGCGCTTGATCTGCACATCAAACAGTGAGTCGATCCGCACGTCCATGCCGATCTGTCGCGCAATGCGCTCCGCCAGCCGCACCTTGTTGGCCTGCTTGACGGCGCGGAATTCGGCGCGGAAGGCCGCATCATCCGCCAGCGGCTCCAGCTGGCGCAGCTGTTCCAGATCGGTCTTCCAGTCGTCGCCGATGCGGCTGCTGATCAATGCCGACAGGCCGCGGTTGGCCTGGTTCAGCCACAGCCGCGGCGTGATGCCGTTGGTGATATTGATGAACTTGCCGGGGAAATGGCGATGGAAGTCGGCAAAGATGGTGTCGCGCATCAGCTGCGAGTGGACGGCGGCCACGCCGTTGACGCGATGGCTGCCGACGATGGCCAGATGGGCCATGCGGATGCGCCGCTCGCCGCTTTCGTCGATCAGCGACATGCGGCGCAGCAGTTCCACATCGCCGGGCTGGTTGTGCATGACATCCTGCAAAAAGCGCTGATTGATTTCGTAAATGATCTGCAGGTGGCGCGGCAGCAGTTCTTCGAACATGCTCACCGGCCAGGTCTCCAGCGCCTCGGGCAGCAGGGTGTGGTTGGTATAGGCGAAGGTGCCGACGGTGAGTTCCCAGGCCTTGTCCCAGTTGAGGTGATGGACATCGAGCAGGATGCGCATCAATTCCGGAATGGCGATGGAGGGGTGGGTGTCATTGAGCTGAATGGCGACCTTGTCGGCCAGCAGATCGAAATTGCCGTGCACCTTGCGATAGCGGTAGAGGATGTCCTGCAGTGAGGCGCTGACGAACAGGTATTGCTGCATCAGGCGCAGTTCGCGGCCGACGGTGGTGGTGTCCGCCGGGTAGAGCACCTTGGACAGGTTCTCCGAGCGGGTCTTGTCCTCGACGGCCTTGATGTAGTTGCCTTCGTTGAAGTACTTGAGGTCGAAGTCGCGGGTGGCCTTGGCCGACCACAGGCGCAGGTTGTTGACGGTGTCCACGCCATAGCCGGGGATCGGCGTGTCGTAGGCCATGGCCATGACCTCGTCGGTGTCGACCCAGCGGTGGCGCACTTCGCCGCGCTCGTTGGGGTATTCCACCACGCGGCCGCCGAACTTGATGGGGTAGAGGACCTCCGGACGGGAAAATTCCCAGGGATTGCCATAGCGCAACCAGTTGTCCGGATGTTCTACCTGGCGGCCGTTCTCGATGCTTTGGCGGAACATGCCGTATTCGTAACGGATGCCGTAGCCGTAGCCGGGCAGGCGCAGGGTGGCCAGGGAGTCGAGGAAGCAGGCGGCGAGGCGGCCGAGGCCGCCATTGCCGAGGGCGGCGTCGTATTCGAGCTCAACCACCTCCTCCAGATCCAGCCCCAGTTCCTGCAGGGCGCGGGCGCATTCCTCGTAAAAGCCCAGGTTGAGCAGGCTGTTGGTGAGGGTGCGGCCAATGAGAAATTCCATCGACAGGTAATAGACGCGCTTGGAGTCGGCGGTGTAGTAGCTGCGCATGGTCTCCATCCAGCGCTCGATGAGGCGGTCGCGCACCACGTAGGCGAGGGAGTGGAACCAGTCGCGGTCGGTGGCGGTGTAGGAGTCCTTGCCGACGGTAAAAATCATGCGGTTGGCCAGGGAATGCTTGATGGACGCCGCGTCCAGTCCCTGATAGTCGTACTTGAAGCTCTGTGAGGAGGGCTTGTTGGGCATGTCCGGGTCCGTGGCCTGAGCGTAAGAAGCGTAAGGATACTACTGTAATGGGCTGTCGATATACCCGGTCGCCCCGGGGCAGCTTGCTGGCGGCGGGGAATTTACGTATGATTACCGCCTTTTTCGCGTGCGGTGCCCGGCGACGGCGCGGGTGGCGGCACGCAAGGAATCCCACACAGAGGTTGTGACCATGAAGCAGGCTATTCACCCCGATTACAAAGAAATTACCGTGACGTGCAGCTGCGGTAATACCTTCCAGACCCGCTCCACCGTGGGTCGTAACCTGAACCTGGACGTCTGCTCCGCCTGCCACCCGTTCTATACCGGCAAGCAGAAGATTGTCGATACCGCCGGCCGCGTGGATCGCTTCCGCCAGAAGTACGGCATGAAGAAGTAACAGTACCGGTACCGGTGCTGACGCGAGGGGTGTCCGGTGGGCACCCCTCGTCGTTTGCGTCGGACATTTTTTGGCTGCCAGACCCCGCGGAGCGCAAGCCACATGACGACCCCGACCCTCACTGCGCGCGAACAGGCCGCACTCGATTACCACTCCCAGCCGATGCCGGGCAAGATCGCCACGGCCATTACCAAGCCCTGCGCCACCCAGGCGGAGCTGAGCCTGGCCTATACGCCCGGCGTGGCCGTGCCGGTGCTGGCCATCAAGGACGACCCGCGCGCCGCCTATCTGTACACCGGCAAGGGCAACCTGGTCGGCGTGATCAGCGACGGCACGGCGGTGCTGGGCCTCGGCAACGTCGGCCCCCTCGCCGGCAAGCCGGTGATGGAAGGCAAGGGTGTGCTGTTCAAGCGCTTCGCCAATGTGGATGTGTTCGATATCGAGGTGCAGGCGGAATCGCCGCAGGCCTTCATCGAGACGGTGGCGCGTATCGCCCCCACCTTCGGCGGCATCAATCTGGAAGACATCGCCGCCCCGCACTGCTTCGAGATCGAGGCGGCGCTGCAGGCGCGGCTGGATATCCCGGTGTTCCACGACGACCAGCACGGCACCGCCATCATTATCGGCGCCGGCCTGCTCAACGCCCTGGAACTGCAGGGCAAGAAACTCGCCGACGCCCGCATTGTCTGTCTCGGCGCCGGTGCCGCCGGTATCGCGTCGATGAATCTGCTGGTGGCCCTGGGGGCCACGCGCGAGAACATCCTGCTGGTGGACCGCAAGGGCGTGATCCACAGCGGCCGTGACGACCTCAATGTCTACAAGCAGCAGTTTGCCGTCACCACCGAGCGCCGTACCCTGCTTGATGCCATGACCGGTGCGGACGTATTCATCGGCGTGTCCGGCCCCGATCTGGTGAGCCGCGAGGCGCTGGCGGCGATGGCGCCGCGGCCGGTGGTGTTTGCCCTGTCCAACCCGGTGCCGGAGGTGCGGCCCGAACTGGCGCGCGAGGTGCGCGACGACCTGATCATGGCCACCGGGCGCAGCGACTATCCCAACCAGGTCAACAACGTGCTGGGCTTTCCCTTCATCTTCCGCGGTGCCCTCGATGTGCAGGCGAAGAGCATCAATCGCGAGATGCAGATCGCGGCGGTGGAGGCCCTGCGCCAGCTGGCGCATCAGCCGGTACCGGCCGAGGTATTGCAGGCCTACGGTGTGGACAGCCTGACCTTCGGCCCCGGCTATATCATTCCCAAGCCGTTCGACCCGCGTCTGATCGACCATGTCCCGCCGGCGGTGGCGCGGGCCGCCATCACGACCGGCGTGGCCCGCGCGCCGTGGCCGGCGCACTATCCGGCATTCTAGTCGGCGTCTTTTCAGCCCAAAACGCCAAGGCCGCAGAACTCATCGAGTCTGCGGCCTTGGCGTTTATGGCCTCCGCTCCTGCCCTCAGGAGGTGGGTGCCGCAGCGTCCAGCAGCTGCTCCACTGCCGCCGCATCGGCGCGCGGCATCGGCCGGTTGTCCACCGGGCTGAGTGGGCGGCGGCGCAGCCCGTGTGCCGGAAACACCGTCAGCTCCAGCGTGGTGTCGCCGGCGACAAAACGGTAGAGCGGCAGTGTCTCCCAGGTGTCCGCGGTGTAGCGCACACGCCGCTCATCGTGTGCACAGGGGATATGGTGGTCAAGCAGGAACAGCGCCACCGCCTCGGGGGCGTCGGCAAACAGGTGCAGGTGGACAGGGGAGTGGGGCGCTGCGGTACCTGCCAGCACCGGCCCTACCAGGCGCGGCTCAAAGCGGGCCAGCAGGCGCATGGCGTGGAGCGCGGTCTGGCGCAGGTGACGCAGTTGCAGCGCCTGGTCGTCGGCCTGAAACAGGGCGCGGTACTGCTGCAGGGCCTGTTCGATGGCGGCGTTGGTTGGCAGCTGCCGCAGGGATACGCCCAGCCGCGCCACCGCCTTGCGCCGCGCATCATCAAAGCCCGCGGCCTCCCCTTGCGCTAGCAGGCGGGCGGCCTCCTGCACTGCCTGCTGATAGGGGCGGGAGTCGCCATCGCCACTGCCGGGGCCGTGCCGCCGCCGCATGGTCTAGAACAGTTGTTCCGACAGATTGCTGTCGTCGTTGCCCGGCGTGCTGCCGCTGGCCGTGGTGGGCGTGGGCGGCTCCGTCGTTACATCTTCACTGCGGAACACCTCGAAGATGGCGTTGGGGTTGGCTCCGCTGGTGAATTCGCCGGTCTCCGGATCGATGCGTGCGGTGACCAGTCCGGCAGGTTGCTGCAGCGGCTGCTGCGGCACGTCGCGCAGGGCCTCCGCCATGAAATTCACCCACATGGGCAGGGCGGCGCGGCCGCCGGTTTCCTGGTTGCCGAGCGGGCGCGGCGTATCGAAGCCGACCCAGGCAGTGACGGCCAGGGCGTGGTTATAGCCAGTGAACCAGGCATCGCGCTGCTCGTTGGTGGTGCCAGTCTTGCCGGCCAGGTCGTTGCGGCCCAGCGCCAGGGCCTGCCGGCCGGTACCGTGGCGGATGACGTCCTGCATCATGCTGGTACTGATATAGGTGGTGCGAGGGTCCAGGGTGCGCGGAGCGGTGTTGGGCGTCCGGGTCTCCACGGCCACGTCCGTGGTGGTCGGCTCCGGTACGGTGGCGCTGTCGGCCTCCGTCTCGCATTCTGGACAGGCCTGCAGCGGATCGGCCTGGTAGATTACCGTGCCCGCCGCGTCTTCCACGCGCTCGATGAAATAGGGTTCAACGAGGAAACCGCCGTTGGCGAACACGGTGTAGCCGCGTGTCAGCTCGAGCGGGGTCAGGCTGCCGCTGCCCAGGGACAGTGACAGATCGCGCGGCAGTTTTGCGCGCACGAAGCCGAAGCGTTCCAGATATTCGGTGGTATACCCGATGCCGATGGAGCGCAGCACGCGGATCGACACCAGATTGCGCGAATTGGTCAGCGCCACGCGCAGCCGGGTGGGACCATAGAAGCGGCCGCTGTAGTTTTCCGGGCGCCAGGCGCTTTCCAGTTCGGCGTCCTCGAACACCACCGGCGCGTCGTTGACGACGGTGGCGGGAGTGAAGCCCTTGTCAAGGGCGGCCGCGTAGATAAACGGCTTGAAGCTGGAGCCGGGCTGGCGTTCCGCCTGGATGGCACGGTTGAACTTGCTGTGGGAGAAATCGAAGCCGCCGGTGAGGGCCTGCAGCGCACCGTCCTGGGGACGCAGCGCGACCAGTGCGGCACCGGCGTTGGGTACCTGGGCCAGGTGCCAGCTGCAGTCGTCGTGGAGCTGGATGCGGATGATATCGCCGACCTTGAGTATGTCCGCCGCGTGTACGGGGACGGGCCCAAGGGTGTTTTCATCGATATGCGTGCGGGCCCAGACCAGCCCCGGCCATTCTATGAGCACCATGCCGACGGCCGGGTGGTAGGCGATGGCTGCCTGTTCCTCGAGGGCGACCACCAGGGCCGGACGCAGGCCTCCGAGGGTGCCGTAGCCGTCGAGGGCCTGATCCCATTCGTCGAACGAGGCATTTTTGGCCAGGGTGATGTGCCCCTCGGCACCACGGTAGCCATGGCGCCTGTCGTAGGCCAGCAGGGCCGTGCGCAGGGCCTGGTTGGCGGCGCTCTGCAGCCGGGTGTCGACGGTGGTATAGACCTTGTAGCCAGCGGTGTAGGCGTCCTCACTGTAGCGCTCCACCATCCAGCTGCGCGCCATCTCTGCCACATACGGCGCCTCGGCGTCGGGGGTCATCACGTGCAGGCTGGCGGTCACGCCGCTGGCTTGTGCGGCCTGATGCTCCTCGGGTGTGATGTAGCCCAGCTCCAGCATGCGTCCGAGCACATAGTTGCGGCGTGCCAGCGCCCCGGCGGGGTTGCTGACCGGGTTCATGGTGGAGGGCGCCTTGGGCAGGCCAGCCAGCATGGCGTATTGGCCCAGGTTGAGCTCACGGATGTCCTTGCCGTAATAGGTCTGGGCCGCCACCGCAACACCGTAGGCACGTTGACCAAGGAAGATCTTGTTGAGATAGAGCTCGAGGATCTCCTCCTTGCTCAACTCGCGATCAATTTTCAGTGCCAGCAGGATTTCGGTGATCTTGCGGGTATAGGTCTTCTCCGGGGTGAGGAAGAAGTTGCGGGCCACCTGCATGGTGATGGTGCTGCCACCCTGGCCTTTTTCGCCGGTGCGCAGCAGGTGGATGGCGGCTCGCAACAGGCCCTGATAGTCGACCCCGGGGTGCTCGAAAAAACGATCGTCTTCCGCGGCGAGCACCGCCTTGACCATCTGCTCAGGTATATCCTTATAAAGAAGGGGGGCACGCTTCATCTCGCCGTACTCACCGATCAGCATGCCGTCGCGGGAGTACACGCGCAGCGGCACCTGCATGCGCACGTCCTTCAGCACATCGGTAGAGGGCAGGGTGGGGGCGAGGTGAAAGTAGAGGGCCGCGGCCGTCAGGCCGCCGAGGAGTGCAGAGGAAAGTACGGCCCACAGGAGCAGGCGCGAGAGTTTCGCCAGGAGTGTCATCAGATAGCCGCTTTGCGACGGGTTAAACGGACCGTAAGAAAGGTTGGCAGTATAAAGGTTTTATTATTGGGGAACTATGATGAGGTCGGCGAAATTATTTGTTGACCGACAGTTGACACTGGTATTTAATGTTGTAAAACATATATATCTCCTAACCCAGGGGTTTATAAAGGAAAAATGCTCTCGCTACCTAAGCTCTTGCAGGGAAGTAAGCCATCAATTCTCGGGCTCGATATCAGCACGACGGCGGTCAAGCTGCTGGAGCTGAGCAAGAGTGGTGATCGCTACCGGGTGGAAAGCTATGCGGTCGAGCCGCTTCCACCTAACTCAGTGATTGAAAAGAATATTTCCGATGTCGATGCAGTTGGCGAGGCCATTCGTCGTGCCGTAAAACGCTCCGGCAGCAAGGCCAAATATGCCGCTGCTGCGGTAGCCGGCTCGGCGGTCATTACCAAGGTTATTTCCATGCCCGGCAACCTGTCGGACGACGAAATGGAAAGCCAGCTCGAACTGGAGGCGGACCAATATATCCCCTATCCGCTGGAGGAAGTGCACCTGGATTTCCAGAACCTGGGGCCTTCCGACAACGATCCCACCCGTGTCGATGTGCTCCTGGCGGCGTCCCGCAGCGAGAATGTGGATGTTCGCGTCGCAGCCATCGAGCTTGCCGGCCTGACGGCCAAGGTGATCGATGTCGAGGCCTATGCCATGGAAAATGCCTTCGGCCTGATTGCGGCCCAGTTGCCCGAGCGCGGTGTGGACAAGACCATCGCCGTGGTCGATATCGGCGCCACCATGACCACCCTCAATGTGCTGCACGACCTGAAGACCATCTATACGCGCGAGCAGGTATTCGGCGGCAAACAGCTGACCGAGGAAATTCAGCGCCGTTATGGCCTGTCCTACGAAGAGGCGGGCATGGCGAAGCGTCAGGGCGGCCTGCCGGACAATTACATTCCGGAGGTGCTGGAGCCGTTCAAGGAGGCCATGGCGCAACAGGTCAGCCGCTCGCTGCAATTCTTCTTCTCTTCCAGCCAGTTCAACAATATCGACCAAATTGTCCTTGCCGGTGGCTCAGCCTCGATATCTGGTGTTGATGAGCTGATCGAGGCCAAGTTGGGCGTGTCCACCACGGTGGCCAACCCCTTCACCAACATGAGCATCGCCCACAGGATCAAGGCACAGGTGTTGAGCAATGACGCCCCTGCGCTGATGATCGCCTGCGGCCTCGCCCTGCGGAGCTTTGACTGATGGCGCGCATAAATCTACTTCCCTGGCGTGATGAGCTGCGCAAGGAACAGCGCAGGCAATTTTTTGTGGTATTGGGCGGTTCGGCCCTTTTGGCGTTGATGGTGGTCGGTTATGTGCATCTGTACATCAACGGCATGATAGAGACCCAGGAGTCGCGCAACAGTTATTTGCAGGGGCAAATCAAGGAAGTCGAATCCAAGATCAAGGAAATCGACAACCTGGAGCGCCAGCGTCAGCAGTTGCTGGCGCGCATGCGCGTGATCGAACAGCTGCAAAGCGATCGTTCCGTGATTGTGCATCTGTTCGAAGAGCTGACCAAGGCGGTGCCGGAAGGCCTGTATCTGGTGAATGTGAAGCAGAGCGGAAGAATGCTCACCATTCAGGGGATGGCGCAATCCAATGCCCGGGTCTCCACGCTGATGCGCAATCTGGATGCCTCACCCTGGTTCGAAAACCCGGTACTGGAAATTATCCAGAGCGATAACAAGAAGGATCGCGGAAGCCGCAGTTTTACCATGCGCGTGACGCAGGCTACTGGCGCGGACAAGGGGTAAGTGATGGCACTGGATCTGTCTCAGTACAAGAATCTTGACCCCAATAACATCGGTGGCTGGCCGCCGCTTGCCAAAGGCGGCGTGATCCTTGTCGTGTGCGCCGCAGTGCTCGGCCTTGGCTACTGGTTCGATACCCAGGAGCAGTGGGCGCAGTTGGAGCGGGTGCGCGAGACCGAGGGGACGCTCAAGAAGGATTTTGAAACCAAGCAGGCCAAGGCCGTCAATCTGGAGGCCTACCGCCAGCAGATGACGGAAATGGAAGAGTCGTTCGGCACCATGCTGAGACAATTGCCGAGCAAGACCGAGGTTGCCGATCTGCTGGTCGATGTTACCCAGACGGGCCTGGCCAGCGGCCTGGAGTTCGAGCTGTTCAAGCCGGGCAAGGATATTCCCAAGGAGTTCTATGCCGAGCTGCCGATTCAGCTGACGGTCAACGGCACCTATCACTCGTTCGGTGAATTTGTCAGTGGCGTGGCGGCCCTGCCGCGTATCGTGACGTTGCACGATATCAGCATATCCATGGCCAACCAGAAGACGGGGATGCTGCTTATGCAGGCCAATGCCAAGACATATCGCTATCTGGACGAGGAAGAACTGGCGGCCGCGCGCAAGACACAGTCGGCAAAGCAAAAAGCCAAGCGGAAGTAGCCGGCACCCGATGGGGTTGGCCTACAGGCGTAGCGACAGGAAATGGTGAGGGCTGAATGCTGCAGGCATACAGCGGGGGTTGCAAGCAGATGTCGATAACTGACAGTGGTGGAATAATGCACGCAATGAAGGCACCAGCCAGATTGGTGCGGGCAGCATTGATGATTTGCCTGTCGCTGATGGTGATGACTGCGTGCAGCACCGATAGTCACGGTGATTTGTCCAGCTATGTGCAGGAAGTGAAGGCGCGCAAGGCTGGCCGTATACCGCCGTTGCCGGAAATAAAGGTCTATGGCGCCTACACCTATAAGCGGGACGATTTGCGTGACCCGTTCAAGGTCGCCGAGGAAGAGGCGGTGCTGGACACTGCCGGTGGCGACGGACTGCAGCCCGATATGCAGCGCAATCGCGAACCTCTCGAATCGTTCCCCCTGGACTCGCTGCGCTTTGTCGGACATATGGAGCAAGAGGGACGCGTCTGGGCGGTGGTGACCGCCCCGGATGCTTTGGTGTACCGCGTGGAGGAAGGCAACTACGTTGGCCAGAGTTTTGGACGCATCGTGCGCATAAGCGAGAGCCAGATCGATATCAGGGAAATCGTCCCCAACGGCCTGGGGGGATGGGTGGAGCGTGACGCTATATTAACGCTGGCAGAATGAACGCCATGGGGTACACAAGAATGAACATGGGCAATAGATTGCAGGCAGATGTTGAGTCGCGGGAGACGCAGATGCGAAGTGCGATGGGTATGAGTCGCTGGCTGGGGCTGGTGGTGTCGTGTTTGCTGGTGTTGACAGGCAAGGCCTATGCTGCCGCACTGACGCTGGAGGAAATCACTTACGCGACCTTGCCGGGAGACAACGTGCAGGTACGTCTGGTGTTGTCCGGAACCGCGCCGACACCCGGCACTTTCACCATCGACAACCCGGCCCGTATCGCGCTGGACCTGCCGGACACGGCCATCGGTGCGGCACAGAAAAACCAGTCCATCGGCGTTGGCGTTGCCCGCGGCGTGCAGGCAGTTGAGGCGGGCAACCGCACCCGGGTGGTTCTCAACCTGGTGCGCCTGGTGCCCTATGACGTCAAGTCGGAAGGCAATGTCATCCTCGTGTCTCTGGGCGCCGCCGCAGCCGCTGCCGACGCGCCGGCTCCCACGGTGTCTGACGCCGCCGCAGCGCCAGCCCTGAAGGTGGCCGGCAAGCAATTGAAGAATGTCGATTTCCGTCGCGGTGTACAGGGCGAAGGACAGGTCGTCGTCGAACTGTCCAATCCGGGCATCGTGGCGGACATTACCGAGGAGTCGGGCAAGGTCGTGGTTGAGTTTTTGACGACGCAGCTGCCTGAGCAGCTCGAGCGCCGCCTGAATGTCACCGACTTCGCTACCCCGGTGACCACGGTCGATACGTTCATGCGCGGCAATAGTGTGCGCATGGAAATAGCCGCCACCGGCAAGTATCAGCACCTCGCCTATCAGGCCGGTGACACCCTGACCATTGAGGTGCAGGCGGTATCGCCGCAAGAGGAGGCCGCCTCGCGCAAGGCCGCGGAGCTCTACACCGGCGAAAAGTTGTCGCTCAATTTCCAGGATATCGAGGTTCGTGCGGTACTGCAGTTGCTGGCAGACTTCACCGGACTGAATCTGGTAACCAGCGACACCGTACGCGGCAATATCACTCTGCGTTTGAAGAATGTGCCGTGGGATCAGGCGCTGGATATCATCATGAAGGCCCGCGGCCTCGGGCTGCGTCAGTCCGGCAATGTAATGATGATCGCGCCTACCGACGAGCTGGCGGCGCGTGAAAAGATTGAGCTGGAGGCACAGAAGCAGCTGCGGGAACTCGCACCGTTGTTCAGCGACAGTATCCAGGTCAACTATGCCAAGGCTGCTGACCTGGCGGCGCTGCTGAAATCGAAGAACAACTCGCTGCTGTCGGAGATGGGCAGCGTCACGATAGATGAGCGCACCAATAAGCTGCTGGTGAAGGACACCGCCGACAATCTGACGGCCATCCGTCGTCTGGTCACCGAGCTGGATGTGCCGGTGCGTCAGGTGCTGATCGAATCGCGCGTGGTGCTGGCGACGGACAACTTCAACCGTGAACTGGGTGTGCGTTTCGGTGTCACCGACGTTTCCAATGACGATCCGCTGGGCACCCCCAGCTCCACCGTGACTTCCGGCAGTCTGAATGCCACGAGCCAGGTCATCAATGGGCAAACCATCACGGCCCCGGACCGCTGGAATGTGGATTTGCCGGTAACCAATATGGCGAGCAGCGCCGCCTCCCTCGGCCTGGCCCTGGTCAAGCTGCCTATCGGCACCCTGGTAGAACTTGAGTTGTCAGCGGCGCAGGCGGAAGGGCAGACGGAGGTCATTTCCAGCCCGCGTGTCATTACCTCGAATCAGAAAGAGGCCTTGATCGAGCAGGGTGTGGAGATCCCCTACCAGCAGGTGTCCTCCAGCGGCGCCACCAACGTGACGTTCAAGAAGGCGGTGTTGAGCTTGCGGGTAACCCCGCAGATCACCCCGGACGACCGTATCGTGATGGACCTGAAGGTCAACAAGGACAGCCCGGACTATGGCCGTGCGATACTCGGCCAGCCGCCGATCAATACGCAGAATGTCAGTACCCAGGTATTGGTGGAGAACGGCGAGACCATCGTACTGGGTGGTGTTTACGAGCAGGACAAGCAGCAACGGGTAACCCGCGTGCCGTTCCTGAGCGACATCCCGTTGCTCGGCTTCCTGTTCCGCAACACCTATAACCAGGATGAAAAATCAGAGCTGTTGATCTTCGTGACGCCTAAGATTTTGAAAGAGTCTTTGCCGCAACGTTAACCGTAATTAGCGGATGCCGGGGAATTAGAACATCAACAGTGTCGAGTACTGCCATGACTCTGACCAATGTATTATAGTTGCTCCAACATCGGATAAGTGAGGGAACAAAGATGAGGTTTCTCGCAAAACTTTTGTCAGTGCTTATGCTGACGGCCTTTTTGGCAGCATGCGGAGACTCATTGACGGAGTCCAGTCCTACCGATTCCGGTGGTGGCGGAGGCACGGGGGGCGGAACTATTGGAACAGGCGTAGTAGGAAACATTTCAGTTTCTACAGGTAGTGCCTCCATTATCGCCAGTACCACATCCACTGTCGCAATCACCGCGATAGTGAAGGATACCGGTGGCGCACCGATGAGTGGCGCAACGGTGACTTTCAGCACCACGTTAGGCAGCCTCTCAGCCACAAGTGTGACGACTAACGCCAACGGTATTGCACAAGTCATACTCAATGGTGTCGCTACGTTAGGTATCGCCAGTGTTCAAGTTTCCACAGGTGGTTATAGTGATACTGTAGAGGTCGCCTTCGTTGAAGGTGCACCTGCCATTATCTCGCTCTCAGCAAATCCAACGTCAGTATCCGCTGGTGGAACATCCACCATTGTCGCCACCGTGTTGGATAGCAACAGCCTTCCTGTCAACGGCACAGGGGTAGTATTCGACATTCCTACAAACCTGAGCGGAGGCAGTTTGTCCGCCATATCTGGCACAACGTCGGCCAATGGTCAGGTGACGATCACCTATACGGCGGGTAACACCACAAGCGTTACCGACCAGGTACGTGTAAGGGCACAAGCGAACTCGGCGCTAGATGCGACTACTGCGATTTCTATCGGTGCTAGCAGTGTATCCATAACAGGAATTACGGTTTCGGCGGGCACCAGCAGTATTGTCGCCAACGCCTCAAATTCGGTGGCAATTACGGCTGAAGTAGCCGGTGCAGGTGCCGGAGCAACGGTAACCTTTGCGACGACGTTAGGCACGCTTTCAAGCGCAACCGCCGTAACGGATGCTTCAGGAAAGGCGCAAGTCACGCTGCAGGGCGTCGCAACTGTGGGCACGGCAACAATTACCGCATCGGTCTCCGGATTTAGCGCTTCTACCAGTGTGAATTTCGTGGCGGGTGTGCCAACTGCGCTCACTGTCGCGACGTTGCCCTCGACCGTTTCGCCCGGCGGAAAATCGGTAATTACGGTGACTGCGACTGACGGTACGTTCCCGGTGAAGGATCAGATCGTTCAGTTTTCGTTGTCAACGAACAACACGGGTGCATCGTTAGACGCCGTTTCCGCGACTACTGACATAAATGGTCAGGCACGTGTCAACTATACGGCAGGTAACATGGCGGGGGTTGATACCGTTCGCGCCGTAATGGCTGTTGATACCAGTGTTGGTAACACATCCACTATTACCGTCAGTGCAAACCCGGTAAAGGCGGTGGTTATTACATTGGGAACTGTTGAATCGGTTGCGGACGGCGTTACGCAGCTGACCGTTCGGGCGCGTGTCGTTGATGTCAACGACCAGGGAGTGGCCAATGTGTCTGTCGCATTTGCGACGACTGCGGGTACATTGATATCTGCAACCGCGTTAACACAGTCGGATGGGTATGCAACAACGACATTGACCGCTCCAACCAAAACCGGAACCGCTGTAATCACCGCGAGTTATCAAGGGTTTTTCGGATCAGAATCGGTAGAGTTCAAAGCAGGGCCCGTTTCCCAAATCCTTCAGTATGTGACGCCAAGTACGGTTGTAACTGGGGGTGAATTTGCTATAGCCGCCGCGGCTATGGACGCCAACGACAACCGACTTTCGGATGAGCGTTTGACGTTCCTGTTGCGCAAGGAAAGCGTCCCTGGCTCAGGTACTTTCGATGTTATTGTCGATAGTATGGAACAGGTGACCGATGCAACAGGGGTGGTTCGCATTTCGTTTACGGCCGCGGCGGCCTACGGTGTTTCTTCCGGCGACAACTTGCAGTTGTCCACATCATCGGTCAACGGTACTAACACAACGAGCTTGATACTTGTTGATAACAGTACCGTACGCATTGGCGGTTTGACGCTCTCTACGGTCAACACGTCTATTACAGCGGATGGTGCGAGCCGGACCTTGTTGCGGGCGAGCGTCCAGGATACTGGTGGCGCGGCAATTGAAGGCACACCGATAGCATTTGCCACCAGCCTGGGCACGCTGCAAGACAGCGCTGGCGCGGCTCTAGGCGCAACGGTGAATACCGATTCCAGTGGCGTAGCGGAAGCTTATCTTATGTCCGCCACTAAACCGGGTGTGGCCGTCGTTACTGTGAGCTCCGGTGGGGTTACCGATGCCGTCCAAGTGGCATTTGTCGCTGGTTCCGTCGATGGAGCCAATTCGGCAATCTCGATCAGTCCTTCCGCGATACCAGCCGACGGTGCGTCAACGGCTATCGTGACGGTCGCGTTGGCCGATGCAAATGGTAATCCGGTTGCCAATGGAACATCGGTCCTGTTGTATACAACGTTAGGGGCTGTTATTTCGGATAATCCGGCAGAAACGATTTCGGGGCGCGCGACGTTTACCATCCAGGCACCGGCGAGCTCTGGTGTGGCAACGGTTTCGCTGTATGACTATCCAGATGTTGCCTCGGCGACATTGGGTTTCGGCAGCGTGGGTACTGGCACACCGGCCAACATCCTCATCAGTTCTATAAGCAGTAACTCCATTTCTGTTGCTGGCGTTGGTCAGGTAGAAAATGCTTCGATTACTGTTCAGGTGGTCGATAACTCGAATACTGCCGTGCCAAATACCGCTTACGACAACATGCGCGTATCCTTCCTGGCCCAGCCGAACGGTGGGGAGTATTTGAGTGCAGGAACGGATACCACGAGTGGTGACGGCAAGATTGAATTGATGACCAATGACGGCTATGCGACGTTCAACCTGCAAGCGGGGACGTTGCCGGGTATCGTTGAACTGCTGGTGGAGGTACTTGATGCTTCAGGTACCCCATTGTCGCCTGCTGTAAAAGCATTGATTCCGCAGTTGTCTATTGCTTCGGGACCGGCACATACCATTGCGTTGACCTTGCCGCACACCAATGCGATTGTAAATCTGGGGGCCGGTCCAGACGAAGGCCTGCAGAAAACCCCGGGCTTCTATAGCCGGAAGGGTGGTTTGATCGTGACCGACCGCTATGGTAATGCAGTGGCGGATGGCACACGGATCTCGCTGGGTGTACTAGATTCCGTGATTTCTTCAGGTACGGCGAGTGGCGCGACCACCGCGGCCTCGGCGAACTTTGTCGATGCAACCGCGTCGTTTAACACGGATACCGTCACACGAAATGGCGTTACACGGTTCATTCAGGCCAATGATCGCGTGGTGGCCTTCAGTGCCGAATCCCAGGACAAAAACAGGCATGTACAGACTGCCCCGAATACGCCTGGAACGGTCGTGGTGAACAAGGCTTATAACAACGCGGCAGCTGGACTCGACTACGCGATCGGTAGCAGTCTGCTGGGGGCTGCGATCTATGGTATCGACGAAACCCGCGCGGCGACCGAAGGTACCGTAGCTACCATGAATGGTTTGGCGGAACTGCGCCTAGTGTATCCCGCGAATACAAATACAATATTTGTAGGATGTGGTGATGCGAGTTCTGGCTTCCCGCCGGGCGATTCACGTCATGCCCCGCTCGGGTCCGCTCGGGTGATCACCGTTGCTGCTGCAAGTGATGACAGTGCCACAATGGTGAGCGAGGGTAACCTGTGTTTTTCAGCCATCGCTGAATGGACGTTGACGGCTGTTCCTACGAGCATCAGCAGTACAACTGACGTAACACTTGAGGTGGTAGACGGTGGTGACGAAATTCCGTTGCCGTTTGTGACGGTTACTCCATATGTGAATGTGACCAAAGGCGCAGTGTTAGTTACGGCTACTCCTTGTACAACACCCGCAGACAGTGGTACTTGTGTTTCCACAATTACAGTCACTGGAGGAGCGTCTGGCGATACGGCAGATGTAACCTACTATGTTGGTGATGCGCCGGAAGTCACCGTGTCGGTCAAAATACCATAAGGCCTTTGATTGATTGAAAAGATGCCTCATCTTGGAAATGTCTTTCTTGTCGGCCCCATGGGGGCCGGCAAGACCACCATCGGCCGCCAGCTGGCCAATGTCCTGCAGCGGGAGTTCAAGGACAGCGACCACGAGATCGTGCGCCGTACCGGGGCCAGCATCCCGCTGATCTTCGATATCGAGGGCGAGGAGGGCTTCCGCAAGCGCGAGCGCGATGTCATCGCCGATCTCACGCTGGAGCCGAATCTGGTGCTGGCCACCGGGGGCGGCGCCGTGCTGCACGAGGACAATCGGCGGCACCTGCGCGAGCGCGGCGTGGTGGTCTACCTGTATGCCTCCATCGATCAGCTGCTCAAGCGTACTGCCCGCGATCGCAACCGGCCCCTGCTGCAGACGGCCGACCCGCGTGCCAAGCTGGAAGAGCTGATGATGGTGCGCGACCCGCTCTACCGCGCGGTGGCAGATATGGTGTTGTACACGGATGACCGTTCGGTGCGCAGCGTAATCAAGGAAATCCTCATCCGGCTGGACGAGCTGGCGGCCAAGCCGCAGTAAGGCCATTTCCCCCGACGGCGGCCACAGACCGCCGCCTGCCCGCATGACGCCTGTCGGCGGAATCCGCTATAGTAGGCGCCCGTTTCCGTTGCTGAACTTCCTGCGCATGAAAACCTTGCATGTCGACCTCGGGGCGCGTAGCTACCCCATCCATATCGGCCCCGGGCTGCTCGGCCGTGCCGACCTGGTGATTCCCCATCTCACCGGCACCCAGGTGCTGATCGTCAGCAATGAAACGGTGGCGCCGCTGTACCTGGAGCGCACCCTGGCGGCCTTCAAGGGCGTCCGCACCGAGGCGGTGATCCTGCCCGACGGCGAGCAGTACAAGACCCTGGAAACGGTCAATTCCATCTTCGACGGCCTGCTGTCCCATCGTTTCGACCGCAAGTGCACCCTGGTGGCCCTGGGCGGCGGCGTGGTGGGCGACATGACCGGCTTCGCCGCCGCCTGCTACCAGCGCGGCGTGTCCTTCATCCAGAT
>Ga0172382_10004747_pt1 | contig 20660 bp, 9 predicted proteins | sample Leawel138RmetaG_FD_122245 | JGI IMG/M metagenome (GOLD analysis project Ga0172382, IMG submission 122245) | Leachate microbial communities from a municipal landfill in Southern Ontario, Canada - Leachate well 138R metaG | ecosystem: Engineered > Solid waste > Landfill > Unclassified | place... | reverse complement strand
TTTGATATAAACACTTATACAGTTACATTTAAGAATGGAACAGAAATTATTACTACAGTTACTGTTAATCATGGAGCTAGTGCAACAGCACCAGCCAATCCAACAAAAGTTGGTCATACTTTTAAAGAATGGGATAAAGCATTCACAAATGTAACAAGTAATTTAGAAGTAAATGCAGTGTTTGAGGTAAACACTTATACAGTTACATTTAAGAATGGAACAGATATCTTAAAGGTAGAGGAAGTTGCTGAAGGTGATGATGCAACAGCACCAGAAATTCCAACAAGAGAAGGCTATACTTTTAAAGAATGGGATAAAGCATTCACAAATGTAACAAGTAATTTAGAAGTAAATGCAGTTTTTGAAGAAATTGTTCAAACAAACAGAATATCAATAATAGGTACAACAGGTAAACCTGGAGATATAATTTCTATTCCTATTTGGGTAGATGGAAATGTATTCTTCTCAAGTTATGATATAAGAATATTGTATAATTCAAATGATTTAGAATTTGTAAGTCATAATCCAGGAGAAAACTTGCAAGTGTTTAATGTTGTTGAAGAAGGTGAAATTGCCTTTAATTATGCTGGAATAAATAATATTGTGGATTCACAAATGTTTGTTGAAATAAACTTTAAAGTGATTTCTACAGTATCAACTAATTCAAGTATTACTTTTAAACAAGTGACTATGGCTTATATCACTCCTGAATATGATTCAATTGAGATTGATTATCATACAAATGATGGAGTTGTAATAATTGATGCTGAGCCTGTTGTCTTAGATGAGTTTGAGGTTAAATTCTATGTTGATGGAGTTTTAGTTAAGCAAGAAATGGTAATTGAAGGCTCCAGTGCAATATCACCTAATGATCCAATTAAAGAAAACTATGTTTTTGTTGGTTGGGATACTCCATTTAATAATGTGCAAAGTGATTTAATAATTAATGCCATGTTTGAAGAAATCAGTGTTTCTGATAATATCATTCACATTGAATCTAAAACAGTTAATATCGGATCGACATTTACAATGAAAATAACAATAGAAGGATTAGTAGATTTTTCTAGTTATGATATTAGATTGGTATATGATGATGCTTCGCTTAATTTACTAAGCTATACAAAGGGTTCTAAAACAGATGTAGTAAATACAAGCCTTTCAAATGAAATTAGATTTAATTATGCAAGTATAAATAATGTAACTGTTGAAACAATACTATTAACACTAGAGTTTCAAGTATTAGCAACTGAACCAATTGAATTAATTATTAGTCCATATAAAGTTGATATAACTAAAGTTACACCTACATATGATGTAGTACCAGTAAACTTCAAAATTATTAATGGAATTATTCAAGTTGAATAAAGATATATAAGGGGAAAAATATGAAAGGAAAAATTAATTATTTTAAAATTTTTATTGTTTTATTAGTATCACTTTTTACATTATCATTTTTTAACACTAAAACAATAAAAGCCGTTGACACTAGAAGTGTTGTAGTCGGAAATGATGTAGAAGTAAACGCCCCTTCTACTGGAACTTTTAGTTACCCTATTAAAATTATAGAAGGAACTGATATTTCAAGTTTGCAGTTTTCGTTATTCTACGATTTATCTAATTTTCATTATGAAGGTTATGATGATTTAGGAAACGACTTAATTGTAAATGATGAAAATCCTGGTAAAATTATTCTAAACTTTTCTAAAGTCGACTTATCAAAAAGGTTACAACCTGGATCAAGCATTATTACTCTACATTTTAGAATTAATAACACACTAAATCAAGGGTCTTATAATCTTTTAACAGTTGATCCTGAATATATGCATAAATTTGGTGAGTTGACTGAAGATTATCAATTGATTGATATTCCAAATTATAGTTTTGACTATAGCAAGGTAGTATTAAATAAACTAGGTGACTTGGATTTTGATGGATACATTACTGTATTTGATGCAACAAAGATTCAAATGCATTTAGCTGGTTTGTCTAGTCTTGATGCTGTACAGTTATCAGTAGCAGATGTAAACTTTGATGGTTATGTGAATATTATTGATGCTACAATTTTAAGATTGGTAGCTGCAGGGCTTCGCACTATTGATGGTAATCTTGAAAAAGTAACAGTTAGATTCTTTGATTATTATGGTAATATGTATTTTGATGCAGAAATTGATAAAGGCTCATCAATAAATCCACCTGATCCATATACGCCTGATGGTTATGTGTTTATGGGTTGGGATAATGATTTAACAAACATTAATGAAAGTATGGATTTCTATCCGATTTTTGATCAAGAACAACTATTAAGAGTAAACCAAATATTGGGTATGCCAGTTAACAGCGAAGTTTTACTAGAAGGTTATGTTTATTATGTTGTTCAAAGCAGTCTTAATGATATAATGGGATTTTATCTTCAAGATTATGATGGAAAATCAATATATGTATACCATTCAAGTACAATGGATCAAATTCATGTTGGTGATTACATTAAGTTAAAAGGCACTTATACGTTATATTTTACGCAACCAGAAATAATCAATATTAATATTATTACACACATTAATGATAGTAATTACCCGTATTATTATCGTCATGAAATTTCAATTCAAGAAATTTATAACATGGATCCAAATCATTTGTATTACTACGGTAATTTATATACAGTTTTTGGAACTATAATTTTAGAAAATGATAAATTCTATATGGAGGATGCTGAAGGTTATAGAATTCAATTAAGATTTGGTAGCACTTATACAGATAATAACGATGTTATTAGTGAAGACTTTCTTCATTATGTAGGCCAAACAGGTTACTACACAGTAATTTTAGCTGACTTTCATTCAACTGATGAAATTTGGAGAGTCTACACAATTGCAAATTCATTTGAATATTTTGACGCGTTCACTGTTACTTTTTATGATGGATTTGGTGAAGTAGCACATAGACAAATTATTGAAAATGGAAATGCTCTATTTGATTTACCAGTATTTAGTGTTGATGATTTAACATTAGTAGGTTGGTATTTAGAACCTGATTTAGTAAATCAATATATCGAAGGAACTCCAATAACAGAAGACATTAATCTATATCCTAAATTAATTAAAACAGATGAGGTTGAAAGATCTATTAAGGAAATTATTGGTTTTCCTGCCGAATCTCTAGTAAAACTTAATGGTGTTATAGTAACATTTACTTATAATCCAAATAGTCAATTAGTTAATGGAATGTATGTAAGAGATGCTGCTGGAGATTTAATTTATATTTATGGTAATGTAGATTATTCTGCACTGGGTGTAGGAGATTTTGTTAGACTAAGAGGAAAATTTAGTATTTATTTTAATAAACCAGAAATAATAGAATTTGAAATTACTGAACATATCGAAGATCATGAAGTTCTAGATTTCTCTAGTGTTGATGTAATGTTGTTAGCTGATATTTATGAATGGGATAGATGGGATTTAACTAATGCCGGACAATTAGTGAGAATTCTTGGAACAGTTGTTGAAAGTGAAGGCAAATATTATTTGGCAGATGATAGTTTAAATGCTTCAATAGAACTTAACTATGGAAGCGAATATACAACTGTTGATTCAGGTGTTGGAGAAGACTTTTTAAATCATATAGGTGATAGAGGATACTACACATTAGTATTATCTGATTTCCATGATCAAAATTATAATTGGAGAGCATATTTGATTCCTAACACTTTTGAATATTCGTATGATGAATATTATGGTGTAGAGTTTAGAGTGCTAGGAGATTATGATTTTGGCTACGATGGATATATGAAATATCGCTTAAATGAATTATCTGATGGCGTTTATGGCGAATTAAATATGTTCTTCGATGAGATGAGCATGGAGATGAGATACTTCAAACATAGTAGTGATGGAACATTTACGTATTATCCTTCAACTGGATATGTAGAAGTAAATACTGAGGACTCAATCCAAGTTGATTTTGGTGGCTTCTTATTATATGCAGCACAAAACATGGATTCTTCTGAAGCATTTGATTATTTTGGAGAGATTGTTTCATTAGATAAGTACAAAGGATATTACTCTGGAATAATTGAAGGTGAAAATGTTAGTTTATCTGTTAACATTAATTATTTTAGTTATGTTGAAGTGTTAATTGATGGTTTAATTACTGAACCAGAGAGACTAGAATTTATTAGCAAATTTGAAGGACAAGTTGTATCACCAGATGGCTCAAAGTTGATACTTACTTTTAGCGAAGATGGTAATTCCATTAATATCGAGGGTTATACTCTAACTAGAGATATATATTATACTGATCCAAATGGTGATTTGTATTATACTAGTATTGAAGAGGCTTTAAATTATTATAAAGAAACAGTTTCAATTTCTGGAATTGTAATAGATATTTATGGTAGTTATGCAATAATAGATGATTTTACTAGTAGAGTATTAGTTTATTTAGGAGAAAACACAGTCCAAGTTGGTGATATTATCCATGTAATTGGTAATATAAATTTTGAAAGCAATGAAGCTTTGATGGTTTCTGATTTACTGTATTTTGAAATAATAGATAGTGAAGTGATATCACCTGAAGAATGGTCATTCATGGACTTTATTGAACTAAACAATATTTTTTATAATCCAGATATGGGTTCAGTTCCATTAGTTAAATTCTACTCATACATTATTTATAAAGATGAATCATATTTCATTCAAGTTCCTGATTCTTATGGGTTTAGATTGATTGAAATTAGAAACTCTGCTGATTTTGATTTGACTGGATATGAGAACGAATATTATGAAATTATTTGTCACTTAGCTGGATTCACTTATTATAAAAAAGGTATCGCTCTTGCAAAAGAGATTAACGAGTATGAGATAGATTCAACAAGATTAGAAGTTAGTGACGTAGATTTCAATGGTGAATACATAGTGTGGAACCCTGAATATAACCATGTTGCTTATTATATATTCTTTAATGGTGTTAAATATTTCACACAAAACTCTGATTATTATGTAAGATACTTACCGGAAGGGCATTATGATTTTCAAATTCAAGCCGTATACAACGAAGGCGTAGGACCTAAATCTACAGTATATACACTTGAAAAAGAAAGTACTATTTATGATTCAGGAGAAATTTACAGTATTGGTAAAGAACTTTTAATTGACAGAATTAATAATTCTTCAGTTTCTGGACTATATAAGTTTAAAGGAACTATTGTTGAAATACAAAATTATGAATATGGAAATATGTATATTGAAGATGAATATGGTGGAGTATTATATATTTATGGATTATATAATCTAGATGGACAAAAGTTTGAATGTATTGAAAACCCACCTGTTGTAGGGGAAGAAATAATAATTGAAGGTACTGTTAATTATTTTGATGGCCTTCAACTTAAGAATGCAAAACTTATTAAAATATCAAATAGAACATACAATGAAGAAATGCAGTTATATGTAGAAATTGGTTATTTTGAAGGTCCAATGGAGGAACGAGTATGGGTTCCAACAAATGATTATTTAGATTATCCAATGTTTTATTCACAAGAACAGGATGCATATTTACTTGAGAATTTACATGTAACTGGAAGATATGGAATTAAATTTATTATAGATATGAACGGAGAAACTACAAAATTCCCTGAGAATAATTCAGCTTTAAGACTTAACCAGAATGAATATTTAATCAATTTTTATTATTCATATAAGAACATTCACGATGAAATAGATTTAAGAGCTTTCTTTAGTGATTATAGTCATCCTTTTAAGGCTGTACTTTCTGAGACAAATAATATGTACAATGATATAGCATTGAAGTATGAAGAAGCTATGGTAAATGAGACAAATCAAGATAAACTTATTGAAATTGAATTAGCATTTGATACTGCTAAAGATCAATATTTGCAAAATCTAAACGACATCGAAACTCTTAAAGACATTTACCAAAACTTTGTTAATACTGTTAATGAAATACTATTTGAAGAGGGATACTATCTTGAAACTGGTAGATTTGTACTTGTTGATGATGTATTAGAATGGCAAGGAAATAGCGATTTCTTTAATTATCGCTTCGAATATGATAATGAATTAGACATTTATAAATTACTAAATATACATACTTTTAATTCTTCAGCTGTTAGGGTTGTTATTGTTGATGAAGGTGGTTTAAGATACTTTCCTGAAGGTAAATCATTTAAATTCTCGGGGGAAGAAAATAAATTTAATCTATTTATTGGAAATCCTGGTGAAGGAAATTACTTTATGAGTTTATCTGATTTTTGGGGACAATACGAACTAGATTTATATGTCGCACTAACTGTTCCTCAAGAAGTTTTCAACATTCTACATAGTAAATATGCAGCGGCTATATATGATTTAACAGATCAAAATATTAAGGATTATTTGAAAAACGAACTAAATTTCTTTGTTGGAGCAATTGATGGGTTGTTAAATGATGAAGAGGCTATGCGTAATTTACCAAATGAGTATCAACAAATTATTGATAATATGTTAATTACAAAATAACTTCTTGGATCTATAGTATTTTAGAGGAAAATTAGTAATCAATTTTGGATTAGAAAAGGTTATGTTTTTATAAATATAGCCTTTTTTATTTTTTAGTTTGATTAATTCTTGATTTAATACTATAATATAAAAATGAGAGGTGAAAATATGAAAAAGAGAAATAAATTTTGGATATTAATTGGTATTGGAGTTTGTATAGTGTTCTTACTAATTATAGTTAGTAGCGTAATTTCAGTTGGCGAAAGACTAAGGACTATTAGTAAATACTTAGAATATGGGTTTTATGGTTTGAGTGTGATATTATTATGGTTTTTAATTATCAATCCTCTTAGAATAATATTATTTTCACCAACATTTTCAATTGTTACTGTTTTAGAAGATGTTGATAGTACAGATTTTAAGGTTTATCAAAAAGTAGCATCGAACATGCTAAAAAATGAATTAATAAGTGATGATGAAAAAGAGAAAATCAGAAACAATATTCGTAATAGACAAGAATTAGTCCCAGTTATGAATAAGGTGTTTGACACGACTATTAAGAAAGAAATTAATAAAATAATTTTTAAGAACGCTAAAACAGTTATGATCTCAACAGCAATCTCCCAAAATGGAAGACTAGACATGATAACTGTACTTAGTGTTAATTTAAAAATGATTAAAGAAATAGTGGTTAAGTGCGGTTTTAGACCAAGTTATCCAAAACTTGGAAAACTATCATTAAATGTTATGATGACTTCTTTAATTGCTGAAAGTTTAGAGGGATTAGATGTTAATGACTTGTTTCCTCAATCAACAGCAAACTTTTTGGCTGAGTTACCACTTGTAAAACCGATAATGAATAGTTTTGTGCAGGGTATGAGTAATGCATTGCTTACTATGAGAGTTGGCTTTGTTACAAGAAAGTATTTATTTTCAGATGCGAAAAGCCCGTCTAAGGATGATATTAGACGTTCGGCAATTAAGGAATCGATTAAAATGTTACCTGGAGTTATTGCTGAGGTAATAGCATATTTTCCATCGAAAATAGTAAAATTATTTACAAAAAAAGATAAAAACACAGAAGAAACTGTAACTGAATAGGAGAAAATGTTTTGATTAAAAAATTTGCAAGTTATTATAAACCGCATATGAAGCTATTCATTCTAGACTTGATATGTGCATTAAGCATTGCTGGAATTGATTTAGTATTTCCAATTGTTACTAACCAAATGCTTAGAAAATATATAAATGATTTACGGATTATTATTTTATTAGGATTAATTGTATTAGCACTCTTTACTTTGAAATTCTTCTTAGGATATATTGTAGGATTTTACGGACATATCATGGGTATAAGAATTGAAACGGATATGAGAAGAGATTTATATAAGAAGTTTCAAGAAATGGATTATCAATATTTTGATGATAAAAAAACTGGGGAATTGATGACAAATTTGACTACACATCTACATGATGTTAGTGAAATGAGTCACCATGCTCCAGAGGATTTATTTATTTCAACAATCATGATTATTGGTAGTTTCTTTATATTATTTAGTATAAGCCCATTACTTACAATAATAGTTTTTGTTTTTATAGCAATGGTTATTACTTATTCAATTTGGCGAAGAAAAAAAATGTTAAGTGGATTCAGATTAGCTAGAACTGCTCAAGGGGAGTTAAATAGTATTACAGAAAGTAGTTTATCAGGAATTAGGCTTACTAAAGCTTTTAATAATGAAGAATTAGAGAAAGACAAGTTTGAAGTAATAAATAAGTCTTACTTAAAAGCTAGAAAGAAAACTTTTAGAGAGATTGCTTTATATTCTACAGGAAATGAATTTTTCATGAATATTGCTAATTTAGGGGTTTTAGTTTTTGGAGCAATATTTGTAGCAAAAGGTGATATAGATTATATAGATTTAACAACTTACTTTTTATATATTAACTTTTTAGTTAGACCAATTGCGAGATTAACAAACTCGATGGAACAGATACAACAAGGATTTTCGGGTATTGAAAAGTTTTATAATGTAATGAATATAGAACCTACAATTTATAGTAAAGAAGAAGCCGTTGTAAAAGATAGTTTTGAGGGTAAAATTGAATTTAAAGATGTTGATTTCTTTTATGAACAAAATGAATCAACTCATGTTTTAAAGAATTTTAATTTAGTTATAAATAAAGGTAAAAAAATTGCCTTAGTTGGTGAAACTGGAGCTGGAAAATCGACAATATCTAAACTGATACCAAGATTTTATGATGTTAATAGTGGTCATATATTAGTTGATGATATTGATGTTAAGGATTATGATCTTAATTCATTAAGAGATGCAATTGGTCATGTTCAACAAGATGTCTTTATTTTTTATGGGACAATTAAGGATAATATCTCTTATGGTAAGCCTGGAGCTAGTGATGAAGAAATCATAGATGCTGCAATTAAAGCAAGAATTCACGATTTTGTTATTGAACAAGAATTTGGATATGATACTTTAGTTGGGGAAAGAGGAATCAAACTTAGTGGTGGACAAAAGCAAAGAATTGCAATTGCTAGGTTATTTCTTAAAAATCCGAAAATATTGATTCTAGATGAAGCAACTTCTGCATTAGATAATATTACTGAAAATTTAATTCAGGCATCCATTGATGAATTAAGCAAAAATAAGACAGTTATAACGATTGCGCATCGATTATCAACAATAAAAAATGCCGATGAAATTATTGTTTTGGGGGCTGATGGTATTATTGAAAGAGGTACTCACAAAGAGTTAATAACAAACAAGAAATACTATGAAAAGTTATACAATACAACTTTAATTGGTTAGGATACTTATGTATCCTTTTTTTGTTGACTAAAAAAAATATATATGTTAAAATAAAAAAACAATGGAGGTAGAATATGCAAGCTCTACTCAGTATTTATAAAAGGGCATATAACAAAAAATATTTCAAATATGCATTAATTGCGATTATTTGTATAATTATTGATATTATGGCCGCTTTAGTAATTCCTTTTATGGCAAAAACAATTATTGATGATGCCATACCTAATGGTAACATTGATCAAGTCATTAGGATTGGTGCAATCGTCGTGTCTATTGCATTAATTTCAGTTTTCTCTACAATTTTCAATAATATTTGTTCACAATATATTGCTACAGGAATTGCTAGTGATATTAGGTTAGAAGTATTCGAAAAAATACAGGATTTATCTTTATCGAATGTAGATCAAATAACTACTGGTAAATTAATGACAATTGTTACTAATGATACTAATCAAATTCAACAGATTATTGTGTTAAGTTTCAGAGCAATTCTGAGGGCTCCGATTACATTAGTTGGTGCTATGGCAATGGCGTATATTACTAATCCTGACTTATTTTTTGTAGTTATATTTGGTGTGGTGTTTGTGTCAGTAGCACTATTTTTTATTTTTAAGAAAGCAAGTCCCCTATTCACAGAACTACAAGGGAGAATAGATAATTTAAATTCTAAGTTATCTGAAACTATAGGAGGGGCTCGCGAAGTCAAAGCCTTTGTAAGTGAACTTGAAGAAGAGATAAAGTTTAAAGAAGTGAATGATGAATATTATAATGCGAATGTTAGAGCCAACAAAATAATTGTTATGGTTAGTCCACTTGTAATATTGGTTTCTAATGTATTAATTGGATTAATTTTATATGTTAGTTCCCACCTTATTTTAGGAGGACAATCTGAGCTGACAGGAACTGTAATGACTTATATTTCATATGTTCAGCAAATTATTAATAGCTTAATGATGATTTCTGCTATTTCTATTATCATATCACGTTCAATTGTGAGTTCTAGTAGATATCGAATGCTAATGGATGTGGAAATAGATGTTAAAGACTTAACAGATGAACTAAGAGAAATCGAGGGGAACATTACATTTGAAGATGTTGATTTTGGATATATTGATGAGGTAGATAATTCACTAGGAATCACTTTAAAAAATATCAATTTACATATAAATAAAGGTGAATTTATTGGCATTATTGGCTCTACTGGTAGTGGTAAAAGTTCTTTGGTCAGTTTAATTCCTAGACTATATGATGTTAATGAAGGCAAATTGTTAATTGATGGAATTGATGTTAAAGAACATAACTTGAAATGTTTAAGAAATCAAATTTCCCTAGTTACTCAAGAAGCGATAATATTTACAGGTTCGATTTTAGATAATATAAAACAGGGTAAACTTGATGCTACAAATGAAGAAATAAAAAATGCAGCTAAGATTGCTTCAATCGATGATTTTATTGAAGGCTTACCAGATAAATACAATACGCACATAACCCAAGGGGGAACTAGTCTAAGTGGAGGTCAAAAGCAAAGAATTAGTATTGCAAGAGGATTAATAAGAAATCCAAAAATATTAATACTCGATGATTCAACAAGTGCAGTTGATGCTAAGACTGAGCAAAGAATTAAAGAAAACCTTAGAAACGTACAGCATTGTACAATTATCATTGTCGCTCAAAAGATAAGTTCAATTAAGGATTGTGATAAAATAATAGTTTTGGGTAATGATGGAAGAGTTGATGGTTACAACAGCCATGATAACTTACTAAAAACTAGTAAAGTATATCAAGAAATATTTGCTTCACAGACAGGGGGTGAAGTAGATGCATGCTAGAGTTATGTCAGGTGGTAAAAGGTTTAATTTTGATAAGGTTGAGATTGATAACAAGACGAGAATCAAGGTTATTAAGAGAATTTGGAAATATTTAAAAAAACATCCTTTTAATTTGCTTTTTATTTTATTTGCTTCTATTTTGCTTGTTAGTTTTAATTTATCAATTCCTTTTATTTTGCGATTTGTAATTGACGATTATATCAAAGCTGAATCTATTGATATAACGGTTATTGCTTTAATTGTTTTTGGTATAATAATCGGTAGTATTATTGTTTCCATAACCAACTATATTGAGCAAGTAATAATTACTAAACTTGCTTCAAAAGTTGCCTTAGAAATAAGAAGAGATGCATTCAATAATCTTTTGAACTTACCGATTAAATACTTTGATCAAAATCCACACGGAGTTATAATGAGCAATCTTACAAATGATGTTGATACAATATCAACGGCTCTTACTCAATTTGTTCCGCAGTTTTTAATCGCATCGATTACAATTATTGGGGCAATTGTTTTGATGTTTTTTACCTCATGGCAATTAGCATTAGTAGCAATATCAATAATCCCGATAATGGTTGTTTCTACGATATTTGTATCTAAAATGGCAGCCAAGCAATTTCAAACTCAACAAGATAAGATTGGAACAATAAATGGTTTAGTTAAAGAAGGAATTAGCGGCCTTAAAGTTGTAAAATTATATAATCAAGAAGAAGAGATGAAAAAAACCTTCTCTAAGGCAAATGAAGAGTTAAGAGTTGCTAGTTTTAAAGGGCAAATATATTCTGGGATGATGATGCCGATAATTAGATTAGTAGATAATATTTTATATGGAGTTATAGTTTCGGTTGGAGCGATATTCTTTATTAATTTTGGAATAGGAAGTGTTGGCAGAATACAAGCAATCACAAACTATGCTAAAATGGCTACTAGACCGATTAATTCAATGGCTCAAGTATATAATTTACTACAAATTGCTATTGCTGGTGGAGATAGGGTGTTTAATTTAATTGATGAAACTGATGAGTATTTAAACAATTTACAACATGAAATAGATTTAGTTGGAAATGTAAAGTTTAAAAATGTTAATTTTAGTTATTTAGACAATCAACCAGTTTTAAAAAATATTAATTTTGAAGCAAAAGCAGGTCAAACTATCGCTATCGTTGGACCTACTGGTGGAGGGAAAACCACAATAATAAATTTATTAATGAGATTCTATGATCCTATTCAAGGTGAAATTATTATTGATGATAAAAACATATTAGCTTTATCGAAGAAAAACTTGAGAAAACAAATTGGTATAGTGCTTCAAACTACATATTTATTCAAGGGAAGCATTATGGATAATATCAAGTACGGCAAGAAGAATGCTAATGATGAAGAAGTCATTGAAGCAGCAAAAAAAGCCCAAGTTTATGATATTATAGAAAGATTGCCTAAGAAATACCGCAGTAGAGTAAAAGAAGGTGGTATTAATTTTAGTCATGGAGAAAGACAACTAATTTCTATTGCTAGAACTATTCTTGCTAATCCAGCAATATTAATATTGGATGAAGCAACTTCTAGTGTAGACACTAGAACAGAGATAAAAATACAAAAAAGCATTAATATGTTATTAAAACAAAGAACAAGCTTTGTAATAGCTCATAGGTTGCAAACAATAAAAAACGCTGATAATATTTTAGTTATTAAAGATGGAATGATTATCGAAAATGGTACTCATGATGAGTTGCTTAAACAAAAAGGTTTTTATTATGATATGTATACTACACAGTTTGCGATAAGTGAGGTGTAAGAATTTGTTAATATCAAAGACGATTTTTAAAGAATACTCACGTTGCCCTAGGGTTGCGGCATTGGATGATGTATACCGCAACAAATTAAATTCATCATTGTTTGATGGTGACTATGAAAGATTATATGATATTCTTGGTTCTATGTTTGATTTAGATAGTGGAGATAATTTAGTTGATGTAGTTAATCCTCAGTTAGAAGCACTTCTACCTTATTATAACAAGTTAGAAGAGTATGCGATACGGATTGCTAAAGAGAAATTTGGAGATAATATTAAGTTCAGTCTGATTACCAAGGAACAAAAATCTTTTGTTTCATATATAGATTCACATACATACATTACATATTTAGATGGTTTTCAAGAAAAAGATGATGTTGTTAGAGTATTTGAAGTAAAAGCAACAACTTCAAGAAAATTTAATGAATTAGGAACTAGTGTCAATAAAAAGAAAATATCTATTTTTGATGTTGAAGATAATGTTTTAAAAATAAAAAGCAACACAAATATTCCTGCTGCAAAGTTTGCTGAAAACTATGAGAAATTGTTTGATAGATATAATGAAGTTGGAAAATATGTTTTTGATATTGCAGTAGAAAGATTCATTATAGAAAACAGTTTAGAATATCAATCTTTGAGAAAAAAGAAATTTGAATATTATTTAATTGTGTTAAATAAAGATTATGTTTACGATGGAACTATGTATAAAGATGAATGTGTTTATAATGTCGATATTAATGGAAACCAACTAGTTACATTTGTTGATTTAACAGATGTAACAAGAGAATATCAAAAGCAAATTGCACAAATGAATGTTGAGTTATTGAAATTCATTAATAAAAAAGATGAGAATGAATATCCAATTGGTAGGTATTGTGAAAGAAAATCTCAGAATAAATGTGCATTCGTTAAAACATGTTGGAAAGATGCGGAAGCACCTGGATCAATATTTGAATATTTACAAAACCATTTGGGGTTTGTTGATGATTTTGGGCATAAGCACTCAGTATTCGAGTTATATAACTCTGGTAAGAGAAGAATTGATAGTATTCCAACAAGTTGGTTATCGAAAAAAAATAATTTAATACAAAGAGATTGCTTTGATTTTAGTAGAGTATATAGTAATAAGGAAAAATTAGAAGCTGGATTAAAAGTTATAACTTATCCACTATATCATCTTGATTTTGAAACTTTTCCTTCTCCACTACCGCGATTTAAGGGTGAGAACCCCTATAATCAGTCAGTATTTCAATTTTCTTTACACATAGAAAAAACACGTGGAAAATGTGATATAAATACTGATCATTATCATTACTTACCGATGGATAATAGTGATCACAGGGAAGAGTTAATACAAAAGCTAGTTGAGTATATTAATTTAGATAATGGTGGAACGGTTATTGTTTACAATAAGGCATTTGAACATACTCGAATTAAAGAGTTAATGAAGATATATCCAAAATATAAAAAGAGCCTTGAATTGATTAATGATAATATGTTCGATTTAATGGATCTAGTTTCCACAAGGTCTTCATTATATAAAGATTTAGGTTTCTCTGATGATGTTAGTAAGGAAATAAATTATTATAATAATAATTTACATGGTTCATATTCAATCAAAAAGGTTTTACCTTTGTTTTCTAACTTAGATTACGGAGATTTAGATGTTAAAAATGGTACTGAAGCTATAGCAGCTTATGCTAGTTTTTCGGTATTGGAAGAAGAAGATCGCGAGATTGTTTACAATAATCTTGTAGAGTACTGTAAACAAGATACTTGGGCCATGGTATTAATCCTGTGGGGTTTATATAATTTGGTAAAATAAAAACATTAGCTTTATTGCTAATGTTTTTTTACTACTAAATATAGAACATAGGTCCTTTGGATTTAGATTCTTCTAATAGTTTTGCTAAAGTAATGTTTTTAAGTGAATAGGTAATTGAATCATTTAGCGATGTGTCCAGAAGCTTAATAGCTTTTTCGTAATTAGGGTTTTTAGAAGTTTCATCAACTTCTTCGAAAAGATTATTTTCAATAGCTTTTAATACATCGTAAGCGGTAATTTCACTTTTGTCTCTACTTAGGACATAACCTCCAGCTGCACCTTTTAACGAGTTAACCAGCTTTTCTTTTTTTAATACAGCAAACACTTGCTCTAAATATAGTTTGGAGATATTTAAGTCGTGAGATATTTGGTATAGAGCTACAGTTCTACCGTCCTTACTTGCAATATATATAAGTGATAACAGGGCATATCGTCCCTTAACAGAAAGTTTCATAATAATTCCTCCATTTCATATTAGTTAACTATGTTTTATTTTAACACATTATTATTAAAAAATAAAGTAATATATTTGACTATGCGAAAAAAAGTGGTATAATAACATATATAACATATATGTATAATATGTATTGGAGGTATAATATGGTTTACAATAACATTACAGAACTAATAGGTAAGACACCATTAGTTAGATTACATAACTTAGAAAAGGTTGAAGGATTAAATGCTAAGATAATTGCTAAAATCGAATCATTTAATCCTGGTGGAAGCGTTAAAGATCGTATAGCTTTAGCTATGATTAATGATGCAGAAGATAGAGGTCTATTAAAAAGTGGTTACACTATAATTGAGCCAACCAGTGGTAATACTGGTATAGGTCTTGCTATGGTAGGTGCAGCAAAAGGTTATCGAGTTATATTAACTATGCCTGAGACTATGAGCATTGAAAGAAGAATGATTTTGAAAGCTTATGGAGCTGAGGTAGTGTTAACAGAAGGAAGCAAAGGAATGAAGGGAGCAATTGCTAAAGCTAATGAACTTTCTTTAGCAATTCCTAACTCGTTTATTCCTAGCCAGTTTGATAATATGGCTAATCCTCAAATTCACATGAATACAACTGGTCCTGAGATTTTTAAAGACACTAATGGTGATGTAGATATTTTAGTTTCTGGTATAGGCACTGGTGGAACTATTAGTGGAGTTGGTAAGTTTTTAAAAGAAAAAATAAAGGAATTAAAAGTTGTTGCAGTTGAGCCTACAGATTCAGCAGTTCTAACAACAGGGATACCCGGACCACATAAAATCCAAGGAATTGGTGCTGGATTTATACCAAATACTTTAGACACTAAGATTTATGATGAGATATTATTGGTAACTAATGATGAAGCTTTTGTAATGGGCAGAAAAATTGCGAAAACAGAAGGTTTATTAGTGGGGATATCATCAGGGGCAGCACTTAGTGCTGCAGTCGAATTGGCTAAAAAAGAAGAAAACAGGGGCAAAACAATTGTGGTAGTATTACCAGATACTGGTGAAAGATATTTATCAACTACATTATTTAATGACTAGAAACTTCTTTATTATTCCTAGTTTATATGCTATAATGTTTATAAGCATATTAGAATGGGAATGGTAATAGTAATGGGTGAAATTTTAAAAAATTTTTTTACAGTAGAATCGGTTTGGATGTTGGTGTTGATATTCTTCTCTAGAATAGTAGAAGTATCAATGGGAACATTAAGAATTATATTAATAAGTAAAGGATATAGAAAAGTTGGAGTTATTTTAGCTTTTTTTGAGGTATTAATTTGGGTGTTCGTAGCTTCAAGAGTAATTGAAGGAATCACTGAAGAGCCACTAAAAGGGATTATTTATAGTTTAGGATTTGCATCAGGAGTATTTGTTGGTTCTTTATTAGAAAAGAAAATTGCTTTTGGTAAAGTTTTAATTCAAGTAATTACCAGCGAAGAAACAGGAATTGTTATGGCAAATGCTTTAAGAAGCCAAGGTGTTGGCGTAACTTCAATTAATGGCAAAGGAAAAGATTCAAAACGTTCAGTTCTAATGATATATTCAAATAGAAGAGGACAAGAATTGATTTTCAATAAGATTAATGAAGTTGATCCTAAAGCAATGGTTGTAAGCAATGAAATAAGTAATCTTAGAGGCGGTTATATAACTGGTGGAAGAAGATTTGTAAAATAAAAAAAGGTGTTAGATTAATTCTAACACCTTTTAATTTTATCCTAGAGTCTTCATTCCAGGAATTGTTGAATAAAGAGTAACTGATTCATTATATCCAGAGTTATTGGTTATATTAACTGTATAACTTACTTCAGTAGTTGCATTTGGAATTTTTATTATTTTTCCAGAATTGTCAACTAAATTAGGATTGTTTGATACAAATGAGAATGTGTAATCTTTGAATGTAGTTCTCTTCTCTAATTCGAATTTAATCATAGTTCTTAATTGATCAGTTAAACTTGCTGTTCTTAATGTTTGAGGACAGTTTTTACCTGAAAAATTATTATGATGCATTACTCTATCTAAACCTAATTCTTCAACATCTAATATATAAGCAACTAGTTGCGCAAGGTTTTGCCATGTAGCATAAAGATCTGATCCTTGATCAACTGCAGACTCAATACCAATACCATTACTACCACCACCGTGATTAGCAATCACTTTATAATCTGAGTTGTAATAAGTATTATTTATGAAATATTTACCATCTTGAATTGTGGTAAAGATTCCATCAGGAGTAATGTCAGATGTTTTTGGTTTAGCTCCATCGATTAAAGGAGCAGCTATAGTTGTAGCAGTTCCATTAAGAACATAATATCCATCATTATTAATAGTGATTTCAGGTTTATCAGTAGTAGCTGTAACACCAGTATCAGTTAAGCCAAATTCTCTTAAACCATCACCAGCGTGATATCCTACCTCATCATGAGGGATGTGTCTTATTGCTTCTTTTTGATCTACTGTATAATGCCATGAAACAGAAGTATTATTAACTAAGTAATTAGAATGCATTTGAGCTGTAGCTCCAAGATTGTTATTTCCTGTATCATGAATAACAACAAATTCCAAACTAGTTAATTTAGTTTTAGGTCTTCCAGCCATTAGTATTTCTTTTATTGCAAGATTATCAAACCAAATGTTAGAAACAGCTCCTGCAGTTAATTCTGTTTTAGTTGTATTACCAAATGTATTAATATTTCTTACAAGTGCTAAGTTGATATTTGCATCCATGATAAACTGTATTGGATCAACAGTATCAACTCTATTTTTAACTATAAGTGTCATAGTAGATGTTAAACCTCCAACCTTTACTTCAATAACGACTTCACCCTCAGTAATACCTTTAATTAAGCCTGTAGAACTAATTGTAGCTACACCTGGAGTTAAACTTGTAAAAGTCGCATCTCCTGTTATATTAGAAGGATATCTAACTACATTTAGTTGAACTTCTTCATCAACATTTATTACACCATTATCATTATTAAGGATTAGATCTATATCAGTAAATTCAACAATTTCAATTTCTACTTCATCAAATATAGAAACATTTCCTTCTTGATATACTTTTATAGTAACAGTTCCTGCTTTTAAGAATGTAACAAGACCTTCTTCAACAGTGGCAACTGTTAGATCACTAGATTCCCAAACTAATGAATCCATAGTAGCATTATCTGGTGCTAATTCAACTTCAAATTGATAATTATCGCCAACATAAGCATCTTCACTCATTTCAGTTAAAGTTATTTCTTCAATAACAACAACACCTTCACCAGGGTATAGAGGAACATCTGAGATTGATGTATATTTTGTAGTATAAATAGGACCACCTTCAAACTTAGCTGCTAGAGGGGTTTCAATAACTGTTTCACCATCTAAGAACAAGTTGTTTTCAGCATTAGCTGCAATTGCACCAACTGTATCAACGTGTTTCTCATCTTTAATATAGTATCCACCAGGTACTGTATTAAAGATATTGTAATTAATTTTAAAATTAGCTCCTGCATGAACACGACTTAAAAAGATACCATTATGAATATTATCAAATGTATTATATTGTATATAAATACCTTTTATAATATCTGTGTTATTCATTCTTCCGAAGAATACACTGATTCCACTTACACTTTCAAATTCATTATCAACAATTTTAACATCCATAGTAGTACCAGGAAGTGGTGATAACCAATTTATCTTGAATGCATCTTTTTCGATGTTTTGGAATAAATTTCCTTGAACAAATGTATCTCCAGCTAAACCTTTAGTGACATCATTAACATAGAAAGCATTTGCTTTTATATCTACAAAAGCATTACCAACAACTCTTAAACCAGCATTATTATCAATATAAATCATACTATCTAAAGTTGTAGATGAATTTGTTGTTGAAAATTCATTATAACTAATTTCTAGATTGCGGCTATATGAACTAGCTGCTTCAACAAAATGGATAAAACCTTTACCTGAAGCTAAATTAGATTCAACAACATTATACATAAATTTAAAGCCATTCATGTTAGTTGCAACATTTGAAGCTGTTCCAGCTGAACCAGCAGTATTTTCTACTTTAGCATTTCCTGTAAATTTTAAACCTTTCATTTCGAAGTTTTTAAGATTTGCAGCTAATTTAATTGTACCAGTAAGTATAGCTTCATCAAATCTTGTTTCAAGATTTGGATCAACATTATAGTTTTGAGATAGAATTTTTAAATTATCCTTATTAATATTTAAAGCTTCTGTATATGTACCACTAGTTAAATAAATGGTACCACCTTCATCTATAGTATTATAAGCAGCAGTAATTGAAGAGAATGCTCTTTGCCCATATACTAAGTTAATTCCGTTATAGTTTACGATATCTCCAGCAGTTTTTGTTGACCATTCTTCATTTACATAAAGAGCGCCAATTAATTCTTGATCACGGTATAATGGCTCATAGTCTGTACGAATGAAATAAGCCGGTAATACATCATCTTCATACATAAAGATGTTTTCTCTACCATTTATTCTAAAGTCTGTGATTGTTGTATTATGATCTGCTATATGAGTAAGAGATGTAGCACCGTCTTTAGCAGGGATTTCATTAAATACATTGTAATTAACATTAAATTCAAGTTGAGATGCTGTAGCACCACCTGAGTTAACTCTTATTTCATGCCATTCTGTATTATAAGGCATAAAGTTATTTTTAATATTTACTACACTCTTAAGTCCAACTTGAGGAGCATAGCCATTTAAATATACAAAACCATAAGTTCCAGCTCCATCAGGATCAACTGCGAAGTAGTTGTTATTAATCTCAACACTCTCAGCTCGCCAATTAGTAACCATAATTGGATATTGTATATTCATTTCAAATTCATTATCTTCGATTACTAGGAATCCACTAACACCTAGACCGGCTGCTATGTTTCCATTTCCTTCTAAACGTATAGTATCATAGAATCCCCAGAAATAGTTATCTGTAATTGTTATGTTTTTAACATTGTTTACTCTAACACCACGATAGCCATACTTTCTGCTATCATTAAGTGTAGTGTTAGTCACAGTAATGTTTTCATTAACATCAGTTGGAGATGACAATCCAAAGTAAATAACACCTTCGGCAGCATTAACGTTATGATCATATCCATACACATTATCAACAACTACGTTTTTAACAGGAGTAGTTGCGTATAATTGACCTTTATCCTGTAAACTAACGCCATCAAGAGTAAATCCATCAACACCACTAATTGTTAATTTAGCTTTAATAATTGCTTCATTTCCTCTTTCACCATCAACTGCGCTAATTCCTTCATTTGGTCCAATAAATTTTACTCCATTAGCAGCTATTGTTAAATCAGTTGTGTATGTTCCTGCTTTAATATAAACAATTACATTATCAACTAATTTTGAAGAAATTTCTGATAAAGT